>FWPU01005351.1_pt1 | contig 28033 bp, 18 predicted proteins | sample 2228361 | NCBI WGS metagenome assembly FWPU01 (sample SAMEA103939777, study PRJEB20133) | metagenome
TCACTATCAGGTGATGACGGCGACCGCCATCGTGCGCTTCTGGACTTTGACCACCTGCCTGCTTTGCTTCCTGGAGGAACAGTGGGCAGCGTCTTCAGAGGAGCCACTCACCTGTGGTGATGTACGCCGTCATATCCAGGATGAGCATCGGTCGAACTTACTTACCTGGCTCCAGGCCCAATTCTCCGCTGGGCTCACTGTCGAGCAAGTCCGCAGCCAATTGGCTCTCTCAGGTTCTTAAAGTGCAAAGATAGTGCCCATGGTTCGCTCAAATTAGGACAAGTTTCTGGAATTAGGCTAAACTCTCCGTATGACCGAGAAACTGATCGTCACCAATGAACGCGCAGATGATATTCCCCTCCTACTGGCCCAGATGGAGCGGATGGGGGCGCCCTCCCTGCTGGACGAACACTTCCCCACCCACGGCAACTGGCAGGGCCTCAGCCTGGGGTGGACGGCCACAGTATGGTTGGCTCATATCCTTTCTGAGGGCGACCACCGGTTGAACCACGTCCAATCCTGGGCCGAGAAGCGTCTGGAGACACTGAGCCGCTGCACCGGCCAGGAGGTGCGCCCCCTGGACTTCAGCGATGACCGTCTGGCGGATGTGCTGAGCGCCCTCAGCCAGGACGCTGCCTGGGAGGGCTTTGAGACGGCGCTGAACGGTCACCTGCTGCGGGTGTACGACCTGGATCCGCAACAGGTCCGCCTGGATAGCACCACGGCTAGCGGTTACGGGTCGGTGACCCCCGACGGGTTGTTCCAGTTCGGGCACAGCAAAGACCACCGGCCGGACCTGCCGCAGGTGAAGGTGATGCTTTCCACGCTGGACCCTCTGGGGATGCCTCTGGCCACCACGGTGCTGCCCGGGCAGTGCGCGGATGACCCGTTGTACATCCCGGCCATCAGCCAGGTGCGGGAGGGCCTGGGCCGACGGAGGCTGTTGTATATTGGGGATTGCAAAATGGGGGCGCTGGCCACCCGCGCCTTCACTCAGGCCGGTGGCGACTTCTACCTGTGCCCTTTGTCGGAGGTCCAGCTGCCGCCGGAAGCTCTGGAAGCGTACCTGGCGCCGGTTTGGGATGGGGAACAGGCCCTGACCCCCATCGGCCGGGAAAAGGAGAATGGTGAGCAGGAACGGATGGCCGAGGGCTACGAACGGCTGGAGGTGTTGACGGCGGAGGTGGATGGCCAACTCATCACCTGGACGGAACGGCGGCTGGTGTTGCGCTCCCTCTCGCAGGCGCAGGCCGCCGAAGCCGCCTTGCGAGCGCGGCTGACAAAGGCCCAGAGTGCGCTGGCCGCTCTGAATGAGAAAGGCCGGGGCAAGAAACGGTTCACGGAGGTGGAAACGCTGCGGCAGGCCGCAGAAGCATTGGTAGAGCAGTACGGCGTCCAGGGGTTGTTGCGCTTGAGTTACGAAGAAGAGGTACGGGAGCGGCCGGTGCGACCCTATCGGGGACAGTCGGCGAGGGTGCACCAGGAGCGGGAAGTGCGGGTGACGGTGGTCGTGGATGAGGAGGCGCTGGAAAAGGCGATTCGTCGGCTGGGTTGGCGGGTGTACGCCACCAATGCACCAGCTGAGCAGCTCTCTTTGGAACAGGCTGTGCTGGCGTATCGGGCTCAGTACGTCATTGACCGGGGCATGGGGCGTCTGAAGGGGCGGCCGCTGTCGCTGACACCGATGTATCTGGCGCGAGATGATCGGGCCACCGGCCTCATCCGGCTGCTGACGATCGGCTTGCGGGTGTTGACGCTGCTGGAGTTTGTCGTCCGGCGCAACCTGGCGGCCGAGGGGGTGAAATTGGCCGGTTTGTATGCTGGCAACCCCAAGCGAGCCACGGCGCGGCCCACCGCGGAACGCTTGCTGGAGACCTTTCGGGAGATCAATCTGACGGTCGTTCAAGAGCCCGATCAAACTCGTCGTCATCTTACTCCGCTCTCCGAGGTGCAACAGCGCATTCTGGCCTTGCTGGGTTTCTCTGTGGACATCTACACCAGACTCTGTGCTGATTCCGCCAAACCGCCCTAAAAATGAGCGAACCATGGGCTGAAAATACTGTGTTCCTTCAAGATAACAAGGATAATAAGGCTGCGACATGGATTTTTGGAGGTCAGGGTGGCATTGTAGCATACAGGAGAGATCTCCAGAGGCTTGCCGTAGTTGATGAGCGAGATGGAGCCACGTATGTCGCTGCTATACCAACACAGCAGGAAGTATATTGCGGACAAGGATTTCCTCGTCCTTCCTCGTTTGCAGAGTCCGAAACTATGGCCAATTACTTTGGTGGGCACCTTATCGATATCGGTAACCAGTCCGAAAATGACATGATTAAGGCTTATTTACAGGCGAATGGATATCAGCGGGGCCGCATTGGTCTGACCGATTCGGAGGATGAAGGCGTCTTTCGCTGGACAAGTGGTGCGCCTTTGAACTACTCAAATTGGCGTCCTGGTGAACCCAACAACAGTGGAGAATGGGGAGGCGAAGGCGACTATGCCTACATGGGGCCAGATGGCTATTGGTTCGATGACGTAGATTTTGTTGACTATGGTGACTATGGGGCAAATTCCATTCCAATTCTCGAACTGCCAGGGCACTGGCCTCAAGACGAATTGGATCGTCGTGAGCACGACGTCTTCTCCTTTGTAGCGGCAGAGATGACTAGAAGCAGGTACAATGCGTTCTTGAGTCCATATTGGGATCCAGATATGAATCACTGGATGCGTATCCAGTTCTCTTGGTATGTCTGTCGGCCAGCCTATGTCGGACTTGCATATAATTATTGGGGAACGTCATCGACTGCTTTGATCGATGCAGTAGTTCATGACTTCAATGATGATTTCAACTTGGGGCGACTCGTCTACCAGCCCATCCTCACCATCCCCGCCACCACTACCTACCCCTTCGTCGTGGACGTCCTCCTCTCCACCGCCGGTCAATCGGCCATGAGCGCCCTCCACGGCCCCACGCCCATCGTCGGCGCGGAGACGGTGACCTTCACCGTCACCTTCAACCGGGATCTGGACACCACCGTCCAGCCCTCCGTCTCCTTCGGCCCCGATGTGCCGGAGACGGACTACACCATCCATCCCGTCCAGGGCGGTTGGGTAGACCCCCGCACCTGGGTCGGCACCTTCAACGTCACCCCCATCACCGGCGACGGCTACCAACTGATGCGCATCGCCGGTCCGGCCCGGGCCGCGGATGACCCGTGGCTGGTCATCGGCGACGACGTGGAACGCTTCCGCTTCGAGATCATCACCTCCGGCACCGAGGCGATGAATCTACAGGCCACCGGCGGCGAGGGATACGTGGACCTCCAGTGGACCCAGAACGACTTTGACCTCCTGGCCGGCTACAACCTCTACCGCGCCGCCAGTCAGGCCGGCCCCTACACCCGCCTCAACGCGGCCCTCATCCCGGCCCAACAGCGCTCCTGGCGCGATACGAACGTCCAGCCTGGCCAACCCTACTACTACAAGTTCACCGTGGTCAAGACCGATATGACCGAGTCGGATCCCTCCAACGTCGCCACGGCAACGCCGATTGACACCATCCCGCCCGTCATCAGCCACACCCCGGTCACCGAGGCGCCACCCGGCCTGCCGCTGACCATCTTCGCGGATGTAACCGACAATGTAGGCGTGCAAGCTGTAAGCTTGCACTACAGGGCCATCGGCGCCACCGACTACATCAGCCGCACGATGACCCGCACCACGGGCAATCGCTACTCGGCCACCATTGAAGGCGCACGGGTGGCCTCGCCCGGGCTGGAGTACTACATTGAGGCCACAGACGGTATCAGCACGGTGCGCTTCGGCCGGCCCGAGTACCCCTACCAGATCGCCGTGGTGGACCGGCCGGTGGTGACCTCCGTCAGCCCCAACCGCGGCCCGGCCTCGGGCGGCACGAACGTGACCATCGCCGGGAGTAACTTCAAGGCCGGGGCCACGGTGACCTTCGGCGGCGCGGCCTGCGATAACGTAGTGGTGGTCTCCGGCAGCCAGATCACCTGCACCACGCCGCCCCACTACCCGGCGACGGTGGATGTGACGGTGCGCAACCCCGACGGCCAGAGCGGGACGCTCCTGCGCGGCTTCACCTACGAGGCGGATGTGGCCTCGCTGAGCCTGCCGAACACCGGCGGAGGCCAGCACGACATCGTCCAGGTGCCGATCTACCTGGCCAATGTCCAGGGCCTGGCCGCCGCCGACCTGACGGTGACCTTCAACGGCAGCGTTCTCGGCGGCCGCGGCGCCCGCACCGGCAGCCTGACCCCCGGCTGGAGCCTGGAAGCTAACACCGGCACACCAGGGCAGATTCGCCTCTCTATGGCCAGCGCGGGCGGTACGGTCAGCGGTTCCGGCGCCCTGGCCCTGCTGGAGTTTGAAGTGGTCGGCTCACCGGGCGCAACGACCACCCTGCACATCGCCAGCATCTCGCTCAACGATGGCGCCATCCCGGTGGAGACTGCCGACGGCTCCTTCGCCGTCAGCCTGGTCTACCGCATCTCCGGCGCGGTGCGCTTCTGGAATGGGGGCGCGGGTGTGCCGGGAGTGTTGCTCACCCTGGAAGGAGATCGGGTCTATACTGGTCTGAGCAATGCTAGCGGAGCATACACGGTCACCGGCGCGCCGGCCGGCGCCTACACCCTCACCCCCAGCAAGTCGGACGGCGTCAACGGCATCAGCGCATACGATGCTTCGCTGGCGCTGCAGCACGCGGCCGGCCTCATCACCCTGAGCGGCCACCAGGCGCTCGCAGCCGACGTGGACAAGAGCGGAGCTGTCACCTCGCTGGATGCTTTTTATATCCTGCAGAAGGCAGTCGAGTTGATCGCCCTGCCCTTCCCCGGCGCGGGTGTGGTGTGGGATTTCAGTCCCTCTGTCCGCTCCTACCCTGATCTGAGCAGCAACCAGGTTGGGCAAGACTTCACCGCCGTGCTGCTGGGCGACATCTCCGGCAACTGGTCGGCGACCGCGGCGCTCGCTGCAGCCGAGTCTCTGGCCGGGACGCCTCCGATCACGCTGACGGTGCGCACGCAGCCGACTGGCGTTGCGGGTCAGACGGCGGTCGAGCTGATCCTGGATGCCGACGCTGCCCCGCTTTACAGTCTGGATCTGGCGCTGGCCTACAGATGTGGAGCAGCAGCCTGCACGCCGGCTGCAGTGGCTGCGGTGCAGCCCGGCCCCCTGGCCGCTGGCCTGCTCCATGCCGTCAACCTGAACGACGCCGGGTTGGTGCGCGTGGCGCTGGCGGGCGCGCAGCCTGTCACCGGCCATGGCGAGCTGCTGACCATCCGCTTCCAGGATGCCGAACCGGGGCTGCTCGTGCGCAGCGACGCCAACGAGGGGCAGATCCCGGTGCGAGTGGTTTATCGGCCGGGCGAGTCCCGGCAGTTCTTGCCGTTGACGGTCGTGAACTCCGGCTTCTACCGACCTCCCGCGCGGCTCTACTTGCCGCTGATCGCCCAAGGGCGATAAAGGAGACCAACGGATCCCATGGCTGCAAAGGCAAGAAGACATCTCCGGTCGATCCACCTGGCGCTGGGCGTGCTGCTGACATTGGGCCTGCTGCAAGGCGGAGGCGCAGCGCTGGCCCAGGCCGGCCCCACCGTGCGACCGGCCCGCGCCAGCCTGACCCAACATACGGCGACCGCAGCGATCGTCGCGCAGGGGATGACGAACCTGGGCGGCTTCGAGTTCGATCTCGCGGCCGATCCGGCCGTGGCCCGCCTCCAGGACGCGCAGCTCGGACCGCTCCTGGCCGCCTCCGGCCGTACGACGGGGACGTTGGGGCCGCTCCTGGGCGGCCAGGGGGAGAGCCTGGGCTTCGGCGCCTATTCCTACGATCCCTCGGGCCAAAATCGCCCCGGCGCGTCCGGCGACGGCGTCCTGGCATACGCGACGCTGACCGTGGTTGGCGAGGGGGTGACAGGCCTCGCCCTGAGCCGCCCCCTCTTCGTGGATGTGGAGGCCAACATCCAGGCGGTCGCTGCCGCGGACGCCGCAGTCCAGGCGAAGTCCCTGCACGCCGGCTGGAACCTCCTCGCGCCCTGCGTGGACACCAGCGGCCTCGCCGTCTCGACCACGCTGGAGAGCCTGGCCGGCGCCTACGATCTGGCGCTGGGCGAAGGGGGCGCCTACGCAGCAGGGCTGCCCAACGCGGCCCAGAGCCTGGAGGAGATCGCGCCGCCCTGGAGCTACTACGTGCGCATCACGGCCAGCACGCCAGCGACGCTGACCCAACTGGCGCCAGCATTCGACGCCGCCGCCCCCATTGCGTTGGCCGCAGGGTGGCGCTGGGTCGGCTATTGTCCCGGGGCCACGCTGCCCATCACGACGGCGCTGCAGAGCATCGACGGCGCCTATGACATGGTGCTGGGCGAGCGGGATGCTTACGTCGTCGGCCTGCCTGATTTCTTTCAGAGCCTGCGTGAGCTGCGCCAGGGGGCGGGATACCTCATCCGCATGACCGCCGACGGCGTGCTCCAGTATCCCAGCGCCGCCGCCGTCGAGAGAGCGCCCGCCTCCGCGCGCGCTGCGCCAGTCAGCGCCTGCGCCCATGTCCAGGCGACGCCGTACAGCATGCTGGCCTACGGAGAGGCGCTCGTGGATGGCGAGCCAGCGCCAGCGGGCGCGCAAGTGGAAGCGGTGACGCCGCGGGGAGAGATCGCCGGATGCGCCCGGGTGGTCGAACCAGGGTACTTTGGCGTCATGCAGCTATACGGCCAGGACGCCGACGGCCACACCCCCGGCTTCCTGCCCGGCGAGCCGATCATCTGGCGGGTGGATGGGCGGGACGCCACAGCCGCGCCCGAGCTGTCCTGGAGCGGCGAACGCGAGGCGCGACGGATCACCCTGGCCGCCGGCGCGAGATCGTCTGCGCCAGCCTTTCTTCCTGTGATCGTGAGATGAGGAGGGGCAGAGCCTGCTCTATTTGAGCAGCCATGATCCAATTGAGGAGGTTTGCCATGCGAGCAAAGTCGCTCATTGCCGCCGTTGGTCTGTTCCTCGTCCTGGGCGCGCTGTTGGCCTGGACGGCGAGCGCGCAACCTGGCGAGCCTGTCGCGTTGAACGTCAACCTGGAGGCCGATCCGCCCACCATGGACCCCGCCCTGGCCTCCGACTCCGTATCACACGCTGTCATCGAGCAGCTCTTCATCGGCCTGGTGGACTGGGACGAGGCAACCGGCGAGTTCCGTCCCGAGCTGGCCTCGTCCTGGTCCGTCTCGCCGGACAGCTCCCTCTATACTTTTACTCTGCGCAGCGACGTCTACTGGACCGACGGCCATCGGGTCACCGCTGGCGATGTCCGCTACGGCATCCTGCGCACCCTCGATCCGGCGACCCAGTCGGATACCGCTCATCCGCTCTTCATCATTCGGAACGCCGAGGCGTACAAGAATGGGGCTATCGCCGACCCCAACCAGGTGGGCGTGACGGCGCTGGACGATACCCACCTGCGGGTCGCCCTGGAGCATCCATCTTCCTACGCCCTCGCCATCCTCTCGCTGTGGATGGCTCGCCCCATGCCCCAGTGGGCCATTGAGGCCTGGGGCGACGCCTGGACGGACCCCAGTCATATTGTCACCAATCCCGGCTGGAGCGTTCACCGACACCGTGGTCGTCGCCCACGCGCCCGCCTCTGGGGCGCCGCCTGAAGGCGATCTGACCAGGGTGGGTCGCACGTTCAAGATCGTTGCCGCGTACAGCGACACAGGCCAGCCAGCCCAGATTGCCCCCGGCCAGACGTACACCCTCACGGCGCTGTACACGGATGCGGAGAGAGGGGCGGCTATCGAGGATACGCTGGCTCTGTACTCCTGGGATGGAAGCCAGTGGGTCAAGGAGCCAGGCAGCGTGGTGGATGCGGCCAACCACACGGTGACGGCCTGGCCCGACCACTTCTCGCTCTGGACCGTGCTGGGGGAGACACGGCGGTCATTCTTGCCGCTGATCCGACGGGGCTACTGATAGCGTGAGCGCGGGTCCTCCGCCGTCGTCCTATCCGGTCGGCGCTCGCGCTGGATCCGATGCTCACTCGAATAGCCGCGCGATCTCGTCCACCGCGAACCGCGGCAACGGCTGGCGCTGTCCCTCGCGGATCGCCCACAGGCCCTCCTCTGGCGGCCGCGCGCGGCCGATCGCGCGCGCCGGGTAGCCCGCGGCCTCCAACGCCGCGCACAGCCGGCTGACCTGCTCCGGGGGCGTGACCGCAATCAGCGCCCCCGAAGCGATCGTCCCCAGGGGGTCTAGCCCGAACTCCGCGCACAATCGCTTCCCTTCCGGCAACACGGGCACGGCGTCGAGGTCGACCTCCAGCCCCACCCCGCCCGCCGTCGCGATCTCGAGCAGGCCGGTCGCCAGCCCGCCCTCGGTCGGGTCGTGCATGGCATGGATCTCCGCCGCTGAAGCCGCTGCCAGCGCGGGCTTGAGCACGCTGATCCCGGGATCGTGCAGGAAGCTGGCTGCTCGCTCCAGCCACGCGGCCGTGTAGCCGCGCGCCAGCAGCTCGGCGCGCTTCTCGCGGGCGATCAACGCCACCCCCTCGATCGGGATCGGCTTGATCAGCACGATCGCGTCTCCCGGCCGCGTCCCCTCCTTGCTGATCAGACGCTCGCGCGTCGCCTCCCCCAACAGGAAGCCCGCAATGATCGGTCGGTCCAGGCCGTGCGTCACCTCTGTGTGCCCGCCGATCAGGCTGACCCCGATCTCGTTGCACGCGGCGTGCAGTTGTGCGAAGATGCCCTCCGCCATCGCCGCTGTCGCCTGTCCCGCCGGCAACAACAACGTCGCCAGGAACCAGCGCGGCTGTCCCCCCATCGCCGCGATGTCGTTGGCGTTGACGTTGACGGCGTACCAGCCGATCTCGTCTGTGGCGAAGGTGATGGGATCGGTCTTGGCCAGCAGATAGCGGTCGCCGAAATCGATGACGGCCGCGTCCTCGCCCGCGCGCGGCCCCACCACCACGCGCGGGTCGCGCCCGCCGTAGCGCGCCAGCAGCGTGGCCAACAGCTCCGCTGGCAGCTTGCCGGTCGGCAACCAAGAGGGCTTGTGTTCGCTCACGGGATTCCCCTCCCCATAGCAGGTCGGCGCGAGTATAGGCGCGCCTCGATGGAACGTCAACCCCCTTATCCAAACCCGCGTTGACAGTCTAGCCAATTCTCTGTATACTGAGTTCCCAGGCCCGGAGGTCCTCTGACGGTGAGTGTTGCGCCAAGCTCTATTACTATAGAGGCAATTCGACGAACTGCGGCTCAGATTGCCAGTCGCTTTCATCCACATCAGATCATTCTCTTTGGCTCCTATGCGTATGGGAGACCTACGCATGATAGCGATGTCGATTTGCTGGTGATTATGGACACGGCCGAACCGCCCCTTCACGCTGCTGCGAACATCGCTGCTTCCGTCGAACACCCCTTCCCTCTGGATATCCTTGTCTACAGGCCATCTGACTGGCAGGCTGCTGTAGCGCGTAGAGCGACTTTTGCCGCTGAAGTGATGACACGAGGAGTTGTCCTTTATGAAGCCTGAGACGAGAGAATGGATCGAAAAAGCCGAAGGCGACTGGAGAGTGGCCCAACGTGAGATGGGTGCACCCGACCCTGTCTGGAACGTTATCTGCTTTCTCGCGCAGCAATGCGCGGAGAAATATCTGAAGGCCTTCCTTGAAGACTGCGATATTGGCTTCCCCAAGACTCACGATCTTGTGGTGTTACTCGATAGAGCAGAAGGGGCGCTGCCGGAACTTCTCCCTCACCGGTCTGCATTGGCTCGACTTGCTGTTTTTGGGACCGCAGCCCGTTACCCTGGAGCGCAAGCTGACAGAAGCGCAGCGATTGCAGCAATGGAGGCCTCTGCGCAAGTGCGAAGCGTGATCCGGCAAAGATTGGGGGAGAGTTCTGCTCCCCGGTCAATGTCCTCGCCTATCGCCATTCAAGTGGCTGTAGCCGCGATCATGATCGCAGTTACAACAGTGTTGACTTTGCTCGTGCGCGTGCCTGTGCCCGCCACCAACGGCTACGTCAACTTCTCCGATGTCGCTATCTACTTCACCGCTTTCGCCTTCGGGCCGTGGGTAGGGCTGGTCGCGGGCGGCGTCGGCGCGGCTCTGGCTGACCTTCTTGGTGGCTACGCGCAATTCGCTGCGCTTACCCTCCTCGCCCATGGCCTGGAAGGGTTCGTCGCCGGCTGGCTCGGCCGCGAGCGCGCCTTCCTCGGCATGGTCGTCGCCTGGCTGGCTGGCGCCGTCGTGATGTGCGGCATCTACTTCCTCGGCGAAGGTTTGGTGCTTACTGGCTGGGGGCCGGCGCTGGCCGAGCTGCCCTTCAACGCCTTCCAGAACCTGGTGGGCGCCGCCGTCGGCATTCCGCTCGTCCTCGCCGTGCGCCGCGCCTACCCGCCGCTCACCCACATGCTGCGCCGCCAGGCCTGGCGCGAAGAGTAGACCTTGTAAGGAGCGTTCTCCTGGACATCCTCGCCATCGACGACCTGCATTACGCCTACCCGCCCCTCGAGGATGGAACTCCCCCGGAGCCGGTACTCCGGGGGATTCATTTGCACATTGCGCCGGGGGAGCTGATCGGCCTGCTCGGACGCGCTGGCGCCGGCAAGACCACGCTCTGCCTGGCTGCCCACGGCCTGGTCCCCCACGCCACCGGCGGCGTCTTCCGCGGCCGCGTCCTCGTCGCGGGGCGCGATACCCGTCGCGTCCCACCCGCCGACCTGGTCGGCGTGGTCGGCTCGGTCTTCCAGGACGCCGAAAGCCAGCTCTTCCAGACAACGGTCGAGGACGAGATCGCGTTCGGCCTGGAGAACCTGGGCCTGCCTCCCGCTGAGATCGACCGCCGCATCGACTGGGCGCTCGATCTGGTCGGCCTCACTGGCTTTCGCGGGCGCGCGCCGCGCCGCCTCTCTGGCGGCCAGATGCAACGCGTCGCGCTGGCGGCTGCTCTGGCCACCCGCCCTGCCCTCCTCGTCCTCGACGAGCCGACCGCCTTCCTCGACCCACGCGGCCAGGCTGAGGTTCGCGCCGCCCTGGCGACCCTGCGCCGCGAGCTGGCCACCAGCATGCTCCTCGCGACTCAAGACATCGAATGGATCGCGTCAGGCGCTCAGGCGTTGGTTTTGCTTGCTGGTGGGGTGTTGCGTTCTGTGGCTGGAGATAGCTTATCACTATACGAAGAACGCATCGGGCTTCCGCAGGTCGCTCAGGTGGTAGCGTCATTGCTACGCGAAAACCACGCCTCTGTTGCTGACATCGACGCCGCCGCGCTGGCGCTGACGCCCCCACGCTGGCGACGCCAGGCGCCTCTGCCGCCCTCCACCCCCTCCCCCGGCTCGCCTCACGTGATCGTGGACCGCCTCAGCTACACCTACCCCACCGGCATCCCAGCTCTGCAGGCAGTGTCGCTGGAGATCGGGCGCGGCGACTACGTCGCCCTGATCGGCCCCAACGGCGCCGGCAAATCGACCCTGGCTCGCGTCCTGATGGGCCTTCTCCCCCCCACCGCCGGACGCGCCCTCGTCGCCGGCTTCGACACGCGCCAGACGCCCGTTCCCATCCTGGCCCGCCACATCGGCTATGCTTTCCAGAACCCCGACCACCAGATCTGCGCGCCGTCAGTGCGCGAGGAGCTGGCCTTCGGCCCGCGCACCCAGGGCTGGCGCGCCGCCGATGTGGCCGCCGCCGTCGACGCGTTGCTGGACCGCTTCCATCTCGCCCCATGGGCCGCGCGGCCGCCCGCCATCCTGAGCTACGGCCTGCGTCGCAAGGTCGCCCTCGCCGCCGTCGTCGCCAGCCGCCCCGAGCTCCTCATCCTCGACGAGCCAACCGGCGGCCTCGATTGGGGCAGCGCTCAAGAGATGCTTGATTTCCTGGATGAACTCAACCGCCAGGGGACGACGATCCTCCTCATCACCCACGATATGAAGACCGTCGCCGAGCGCGCGCGCCGCTGCATCGTCCTGGTCGATGGCCGGATCCACTTCGACGGGACGCCGCGCGCGCTCTTCGCCCGCCCCGACCTCCTCGCGGAGGCCAGCCTGGCTGCGCCCGCCGTCACCCAACTGGCCGAGCGCCTCCACGTTCCTCCTGAGCTGGGGCCAATCCTGTCGGTGGCGGAGTTCCTGCGCGCCTGGGACAGGGACGACGATGGCCGTTGATTTCGACCTCTACCTGCCCGGCGCCTCCTGGCTGCATCGCCTCGACCCTCGCGTCAAGCTGCTGTTGGTCGTCGAAGGGACCGTTTTCCTCTTCTTGTGGCCGCAGATCGGCGCCACCGCCGCCATGCTGCTGACCACGCACGCCCTCCTGCTCAGCGCGCGCGTCCCCTGGTCGCGCCTCGGCGCGCTTTGGCGGCTCGTGCTGCCTCTGACGCTCCTCATCCCCGCGCTGTGGCTGATCTTCCAGCCTGGGCCGGAGCCGCCCCTTTGGGTCTGGGGGCCGCTGCGCCTGACGACGTCCGCGCTTGAGCGCGGCGTCGCTGTGGCGCTGCGCCTCGACGCCCTGGCGTTCCTGATGTTCCTGTGGCTGTTTACAACATCGCAAGCGGAGTTGGTGCGGGGATTGGCAGCCCTGGGGATGCCCTACACATGGAGTCTGACGCTATCGCTGGCGCTGCGCTACATTCCAACGGTCGCCGGCCTCTACCAGCAGGTGGTCGACGCCCAGCGCGCGCGCGGCCTCGACCTCGACCACGGCCCGCTGCAACGGCGCCTGCAAGCCTATCAACCGATCCTGGTCGCCGTCCTCATCAGCGCCCTGCGCCTGAGCCAGGGGCTGGCCTGGAGCCTGGAAGCGCGCGGCCTGGGCGCCTCCACCACTCGTCGCTCGACCTATCGCCCCTTGCGCTTTACCGCGCGCGATCGGGCGGCCACGGCATTCCTCTTCATCCTGCTCCTCCTCGCCGTCGCCGCCCGCTCGCTCTTCCGCTGATTCGCCGATTCGCTCTCTCGCCGATTCGCTGATTCACCGATTCGTTGATTCGTTGACTCGCCGATTCGCTGACTCGCCCCTACCTCGCCCTGACCGACGACGCGCCGGAGGTATCGACATCCCCCAACCGGGCGCCGCCCAGATATTCGATGTGCGACGCCCCGCTGGCCTTGACGTCGATGATCCCCGTGGCGTTGACGATCACCCGACTGGCGCCGCTGGCCTCCACGTCCGCATCCCTCGCCACGAACTCCGACAGATCGATCCGGCTGGCGCCCGAGGCCTCGAGCCGCGCATCGTCGCCCGCGCCCGTGAGCGTCACCCGGCTGGCGCCTGAGACGTTGATGTCGACATCGCCCGCCGACAAGGCGCCATTCGCGTTGCTGGCGCCCGAGACGTCCATCTTCACCGACCCCGCGCTGATATCGAGGTCGATCTTGCTGGCGCCCGAGACGTCGAGAGAGCGCCGCTCCTCCGAAGCGAATCCGCTCACTGTCACCCGGCTGGCGCCGCTGGCCTTCAACCCCCGCAACTCCGGCAGGGTCACATCCGCTTCCAGGGTGTGGCGGCCCGTCAGGCCCACCGCGGGCCGCAGGCCGATCTTCAACACGCGCCCCACGGTAACGACCTCGAGATAGCGTTCCAGGTTGTCGTCGATGCGAACCACGACGCCGAACTCATCGCCGCGCGTGACGCGCGCGTGGAACGCGTGACCGATCTCGACCTGGTCGAAATCGCTGAGGTCCATCTCGCGGGTGACCACGACGCCCGATCCATTGAGCACGACTGGCGCCGGGATGACGCAGCCGACCAGGATAAGCGACGCGAGGACGACGCCGACAAGCAATCGGTCAAAGCGGGCCATGGAGAACCCTCCTGATGAGTTTCAGGGGCTGCGCTATCCTCCCCTGAATGCGATGAGCGAACGGGCCAGGCTGCCCGCGCGCGTCGGATCATACGCCCACTCTACACTGCTTTCGCCGCTTTCGGGACGGGCGCCAGGCCAGTTCCTTGACGGCCAGATGACGAGCATGGGGCCTGGTCATCTGACCAGGCCCCATGGGACGGTTCATCCACTCACCAACACGCCGCCTGCCGCAGCATCCTCTGGGCCGAGGATGATCCCCCCTCCCCCAGCCCCTCCCATCTCAGACGCCGACGCTTCGCCGACGTCGGCCCGCCGCAACGCCTCCAGCGCCTGCCATTCGTGAGGAGGCAGCTCGAACTCGGCGACGTGCTCGATCAACGCGTCGATCAAGGCCACGCGCGCCAGCTTCGCCGCCTCCTCGGCCGTCGCGAACGTCTGCCACTCCAGGTGCACCGCACGCAGGAAGGCCGCCGCCGCTGGCGTGGTCCTCCCCTTGCGCAGCAGGGGCACGATCGCTCGCCGGCTGCGCTGCGCCATATCCAGCTCCATCCCCACCGGCGCAACGATGTCCTCGCCCATCAGCAACAGGAACAGATCGCAGCGACGCACGCTCTCCAGATCGGCCGGCTGCGGCTGTCCGGGCAGCGGCGTGCGCTTGATCTCCCATCCCAACTGCACCGGAAGCTCAGCGATCATGCGGCCGATCAGCTCGCGCTCGCCCTCCAGGTCCGGGCCGGCGCTGACGAACAGATGAAACCGCCTGGACACGCCCGTAGCCCTCTCGATCCTCGCCACCTTCATCGTTATGCCGCCAACCTCCCCTCAGGATCTGCATACAAAACGTAGGCCAGCCAGGTCGAGTTATGCGGCTTGGCCTGACGAATGGCCTCGCGCGCCCGCCGGAACGCCTCTCCGATCGAGACGTCGCCAGCCAGGAGCGCGGTGTAGAAGTGCTGCGCGAACTGCACAGCCAGGGCGTCGTTGACCTCCCACATCGCGCCGATGAACGCCCCCACGCGCGCGTTCTGCACCAGCCGATCCGCCCATCCCCCCAGGCCCGTGAAGCTGAACTCCGCACGCCCGCCATGACAGGCGTTGATGAAGATGAGCGGACGCGGACGCCGCCCGCCGAACCGCCCGCGCAGGTCGGAGGGGCGCAACGGCTCGCCGCCCAGGACGATGGCCGAGTCGTTGGGGTTGGTCGCGTCGAAGAGGCCATGGCAGGCGAAGTGCAACAATGAGAAGGTCTCCTGATCCTGGTTGATGAGGTCGAGCACCTGCGCGCGGTTGGTGACCGGCGCCAGGCCAGCGACATCTGGCCGCAGCGCGCTCAACCGCTCGATGAATTCAACCTCCTCGCGGACGAAGGCCAGGTCGACTTGGGCGGGCGCCACCGGCCGCGCCGCCCCCGTCGGCAGCCGATCGACCGCCCCCGGTCCCGCCAGCCAGCGCGAGAGGTCGAACTGCTGGCACCAGAAGGGAGCGTCCTCCCGCCGGTCGTCGTCATCGAACCGATACGGCTTGACCATCTCCCAGGGCACCCATGGCTCGTCCGACGTGATGAGCAACGACTTGACCTTGTCGCGGAAACGCCAGTACTCGCGCTTCAGCTCCTCGGGCACAAGCTCGTCCCACAAGGCGCATCCCAACGCCTCCAGCCGTTGCACGGCCGCGCGCTGCGCCTCGGGCGTGGCCGGATCGGCGCCGGCCAGCTTGCTCAGCTCTTTGTAGACCCCTTGCATCTTCTCCAGGGGCGATCCCTGCAGCGTCACCTGGCCGCAGCGGAAATGGTTGTAGCTGGGATCTTCCCGGGTCGAATGCAGGGTGAAGTAGAGGGTGCGCCCGTCGTGACGGTCCAGCTCGACACACAGCTCCAGGTCGGGCGGCGGCGTCAGCGGGCGCACAGGCAGGACCACCGGCCCAGGCCCCTCCGGCTGCGACACGGTCGCCGTCGTAGGCTGCTCGACGACCAGGATGTTGTGGCGCAAGGTCGCCAGACGGCGCGTCTTCTGGTAGAGGTCGACGCGGATCTGGTGCTCGCCCAAAGCGCGGGGGGTGAGCACGAAACGCACCTCGGAGTCCTCGGTGCGCGAGACGGTCATCGTCTGCATGTTGCTCCCTTCCAGGCCCAGGCCTCGCACGCGCACAATGACGTCCACCTGCGGCTCCTCGACCTCCGTATCCTCGATGGTCACGCCCTCGACGCCCGGCTCGGGCGCCTCGATGAGCAGTTGCACGAAGAGGCTGAAGGGGACGTTGAGGATCGCCTGGTCCGGACAATCAAGGGCAGGGTAGCGCGTGAACGAGGTCGGGCGAGGCGCCTCCGCCTCGGCCGCTGCCTCCTCGGCCGCCATCTCTGTCGGCGGCGCCATGCGCGCGGAGCGGCGCGGCGGCTCCAATGTGGGAGGCAAGGAGCGCCACAGATCGGGATCGATCAGCGCCTTGGGGCTGCCCGGGAGGCGCGTGGCGTCGAGAAGCGGCGCGAGCAGCGCGCGCGCCCCGGGCAGGGCGTCGATCCCTTCCACGAAACGGGCGGCCGCTTCCATCCTGGCGGCCAGCGGCGCGTCGGCGTAGCAGGTCGCGTGCACCAGCTCGTCGTACAACGCCATAGCCCGTTCCTGCTCCTCGGCCGTCAGGCGATGCCCCCGCTCCTGCAGACGCGTCACGATCTCGAGCAGGCGCGCGCTGGCCAGAGCTGGCTGGACGGGAGAGAGGCGCGGATCAGCGGGTTGCCGCGGCCCCAGGTAGGCGGGCAGGCGTCCCAGCAGCCCGAAATCGACCGCCGCGACGCCGCCGCGGCGCGCCGGCCCTTTGGCCGCGTCGAGGAGCGGGCCGATCAGCGCGCGCACAGCCGCGACCTGGTCAAGCGCCTGCAGGAAGAGGATCGGCGCCAGGGGCTGGCCATCCGCATAGGCTCGACGGAACTCCAGATAGCGATCCTGGATCAGCGCCTGCGCCTCCGGCGGCAACTCTTCCCAATGCTCATCCAGCGCGCGCACGATCGGCTCAAGCTGCGCGAGCGCTTTGCTGATGTCGAATCCCTCTGCCATGCCTCTCTCCTTAGGGGAGACCATCGTCCGCCCTGGCTGCCCGCCCGTATCGTCCGCAGAAAGGCGCGAGCCAGGGCTTTCTCACTGCAGATACCCCAGCCACCGTTCCTGAATCTTGAGCATCGCCTCCAGCGTCTGCTGGGCGGCGCGCAGGCTGTTGACCACCGGATCGACGAGCAGTGCCTGCAACGCGGCGGCCTTCGATCGGGTCAGCACCGCCTCGGCGATCAGGTCGTGGACGGCGTATTGGTTAAGCAGCAGCCCGCCGAACCCACCGTGGAACTTGCCCAACGGCACGCCGCGGACGCCGTCGCGCCCCACGATCGCGGGGACTTCGACGACGATGTCGGCTGGCAGGTTGTCGATCAGGCCAGCGTTGGGGATGTTGACCGCCAGCTCCTCGTGGCGGGAGTCGGTCAGGATGCCCTCCATCATGTGGATGACGTTCCAGCTCTCGCCAGCCCCCTGCAACAGGCGCTCCTCCGAGATCTGCTGGGAAGTCCACAGCACATAGCCGCGGTAGAAGTCGAGGATGCCCTGCAGGTCGGCCACATCGTACGCCCAGGGGATGTACTCCCCAAAGTGGCTGTCGGTGGTGATCGGCAGATAGCCGAAGGTCTCCAGGATGACCTTGAACAGGCCGCGCTCCGCCCACGGCCGACGCCCGACCGTCCGCCGGAATTCCTCGGGCGCCAGGTGCAGCGCCCACTCCAGGTTGTTCTCGATCGCCTCGAAGTAGGCCGGCGCTTTGGCGCGGACGTCGGGATAGGCGTCGCGACCCGAATCCTTGTAATGGATGGTCTTGAGCACGCTGAAGTGGTTCAGCCCTCCTGCGCGGAAGGACAGATTCTCCAACGGCGTCTCCAGGATGCGCGGCAGATGCTCGGGCAACGAAGCGATCTCATGGCACAGGCCGATGAACTTGAGATCGGGATAGGCGCGATGCACGGTTGTGCAGATGCGGCTCATCGGATTGCTGAAGTTGAGGACCCACGCCTCCGGGCAGATGGTCCGGATATCGGCGCAGATCTCCAGGATCGGCGGGATGATGCGCAAGGCATGGAAGAGGCCGCCCGGACCGCCGTTCTCGCCGTACACCTGGCGGATGCCGAACTCCAGCGGCACCATCCAGTCCTGCTCCCACAGCTCGAAGCGGTTGCCGACCTCGATCGAGATGATGCAGAAGGTGGCGCCGCGCAGCGCCTGCTTGCGATCGGTGGTGGCGGTCAACGTGAAGGGAAGGGCGCGTTGCTCGATGTAGCGCCGGCCGAATTGCTCGACGCGCTGCAACGAGGCCGGATTGATGTCGTGCAGGCAGATCTCGCTCCCCGCGAAGACTGGGCTGCGCAACAAGTCCCCCAGGGTGCCCAGGCCGAAATTGGCGCTGCCCGCGCCGATCAGGACGACTTTCGTGCTCATGGATCGCTCCTTTTTGATAAACTGGCCATCGGCCGCAAACCCATCGCTATTATACCCCCATCGGGCAGGTTGTTGTATAATCGCGCCGCCATGAGTATCGTCGACCAAGCCGGAGCCGATCGCGCGACCCTGCCCCTTGGCCGGGTGATGGTCGTCATCCCCACTTACAACGAGGCTGAGAACGTGCGCCCGCTGACGCGCGCGCTGTTCGATCTCGCCCTGCCCGACCTGCACGTCCTCATCGTCGATGACGCCTCGCCCGACGGCACGGGCGCCGTGGCCGATCAGCTTCAAGCGGAGTACCCTGGCCGTCTGCACGTCATCCATCGTCCCGGCAAGCTGGGGCTGGGCACCGCCTACCTGGCTGGCTTTCGCTACGCCCTCGACCACGGCGCGCAGTATATCGTTCAGATGGACGCCGACTTCTCGCACTCCCCAGCCTACGTGCCCCAGTTGCTGCGCCCCCTCGACCGCTACGATGTCGTCGTCGGCTCGCGCTACGTGCGCGGCGGCCGGCTGGACGAGCGCTGGAGCTGGTGGCGCCATCTGCTCAGTTGGTGGGCCAACGCCGTGTACACGCGCCTGATCCTGGGCATCCACGTCCGCGACGCGACCGCCGGCTTCAAGGCGTGGCGTCGCGCCACCCTGGAGGGCATCGACCTCAGCCGCATCCGCTCCAACGGCTATATTTTTCAGGTGGAGATGGCGTACGTGACGGAGAAGCTGGGCTATCGGGCGCTGGAAGTGCCCATCTACTTCGAAGACCGTCGCATCGGACGCTCCAAAATGTCGGTGCCCGTCAAGCTCGAAGCCGCCTGGCGCGTCTGGGAGCTGCGCCGTCGCCATCGTTGTCTCTCGCCGCGTCAGCAATAGGGGACGGCTCGTCGCCTTCCCGCGGAGTCCTGTGGTTCCATGGCCAACAAGTTGCGCGCCGAAGCGATCGCCGTCTCGATCCTGCTGCTGATCCCCGTGCTCTGGTTCGCGCCTGTGCTCACCGGCCAGCGCACGCTGTTGCCCGCCGACAACCTCTACGCCTGGGAGCCGTGGCGTAGCTTCGCCGCCGAGCTGGGTGTCACGACGCCTCACAACGAGCTGCTCAGCGACCTCATCCTCGAGAACTACGCCTGGAAACGCTTCGTGCGGGCGAGCCTCCAGACGCGCCAGCTTCCGCTCTGGAATCCTTACCTCTTCTCCGGCATGCCGTTTCTCGCCGACGCTCAGCACTCCGCCCTCTACCCGTTCAGCATCCTCTTCTGGATCCTCCCTCTCGAGGTCGCCTACGGCTGGTTCAGCGCGCTGCAGATCGCCCTGGCCGGCCTCAGCCTCTACGCGTTCGCGCGCGTCCTGCGCCTGTCGCGGCCAGCCGCGCTGATCGGCGGCGTCGCCTATATGCTCAGCGGCTTCCTGATGGTCAGCGTCGTCTTCACGATGATGATCGCCGCAGCGGCCTGGCTGCCCGCTCTACTCGCCTGCATCGAGATCGTCGTCCGCAAACAGGAAGAGAAGGGCGACGTCGCTTACTCGCCAGCGCCGTACATCGCCCTCGGCAGCGCCATCCTGGGCGTCCAGGTGCTCGCTGGCCACGTCGAGATCACCTACTACGTCCTGATCGTCTCCGGCTTCTACGCGGCCTGGCGGCTGATCGGGCTGTGGCGTCGCCTGCGCAGCCCCTGGCCCGCCGTGCGCCTGGGCGTCTGGCTGCTGGCGATGGTCGGCGCGGGCCTGGCGCTGGCAGGCATTCAGTTGCTGCCGCTCATCGAGCTGGCGCAGCGCAACTTCCGCCAGGGATCGGTCAGCTACGCTGACGTCGTCGGCTGGGCCTGGCCCAAACGTCAGGTCCTCACCTTCTTCCTGCCCGACGTCTTCGGCAATCCGAGCCACCACGGCTACTGGGACATCTGGACACGACAATGGGTTCCCGCCACCGTCAACGCCCTGGGTGAGCCGATCCGCACGATCTTTTGGGGGGTCAAGAATTACGTCGAAGGGGGCAACTACCTGGGGCTGCTGACGATGGCGCTGGCCGCAATCGGGGTGGGCGTTGGCCTGCGCCATCGGCCCACGCGTGGCCCGGCCGCCTTCTTCGCCATCCTCAGCGCGCTCGCGCTGGCCAACGCTTTCGGGACGCCTCTCTACGCGCTCTTCTACTACGGCCTGCCCTGGTACAAGCAGGTCCACTCTCCCTTCCGCTGGGTCTTCCCCCTGACGCTGGCGACGGCCGTGCTGGCCGCGCTGGGCGTGGAAATGCTGCGACGCGCGAGCGCTCCCTCCGACGCGGCGGCCGCTGGCGCCGGACGCCTTGCGCGCGTCCTCGCCTGGCTGTTCGGCCTCAGCGGCGCCGTCGCCCTGACGGCTGTCGGCCTCAGCCTGGCCTGGCCAGCGCCGTTCATCGCCCTCGGCCAGCGCCTGGTCGCCAGCTCCGATCTGGCGCAGATGGCCTTCGCCGACGGGCGCATGTTCTGGAGCTATCAGGCGATCAACCTTGCTCGCTTCGGCGCCATGGCTGGCCTCTGCGCGCTCGCGCTGGGCTGGGCGGCCCGTCGCAGGGATGGCGCGCGCTGGCCCCTCTTCGCGCTGGCGGTCCTCGTCCTCGACCTCTGGCTGGCTTTCGGGCGCTTCAACCCCGCCGTCGATCCGCGCCTGCTCCACTTCACCCCTCCCAGCCTGGCCTGGCTGCAACAACGACAACGGGAGGAGGCGACCCCCTGGCGCTTCACCACCTTCAACGCCCCCGGCGAGAAGACCCTCAACGCCAACGCCGGATGGCTGTATGACCTGCACGACGTGCGCGGCTATGGATCGATCATCCCCAGGCAATACGCCGATTACATGGAGCGCATCCAGCCGCAGAGCGGCGAACTCCTCTACAACCGCATCGCGCCCATCTACACCACGAGCAGCGGCGCGTCCGGCTTCACCGCTCTCAATTCGCCGTGGCTCTCCCTGCTCGCCGTGCGGTACGTCGTGACGACGCAATCTATCCCGCTGCCGTCCTACGAGCTGGCCTACGATGGCGAGGTGCGCATCTACCGCAATCGCAACGCCCTGCCGCGAGCCTTCGTCCTGCGCTGCGCCGAGGCCAGAGAGGTCGCGACGGTCAACTGGCACGAGATCGACCCGCGCACGACCCTCGTCCTCGACGCGGGAGATGGCGCGGGGCCGTACCGCATCGCCTCCGCCTGCGCCCTGACCCCCGCCGCTTTCATACGCGACGATCTCAATGAGGTGGAGCTGGCCGTGAGCGGCGATGGGAAGCGGAGCGGCGGCAATTATCTGGTCCTGGCCGACGCCTATTTCCCCGGCTGGAAAGCCTATCTGCGGCCAGCCGACGCCGATACGTCAGCGGAAGCGGAGGTCGCCATCGCGCGCGCCTACGGCAACTTCCGCGCCGTCGAACTGGGAGCCGGGGAGCAGATCGTCCACTTCAAATACACGCCGATGTCGGTCAAGCTCGGCCTGTACGTCTCCTTCCTCGCCGCGATGATCATCGTGTTGACTAGCGGCTGGTGGGCCTGGGGGCGCTTCTACCGCGAGCGCGAGGGGCAGGGCGCTGAGGTGCGCCGGGTCGCCAAGAACAGCCTCATCCCCATGAGCCTATCGCTGGTCAACAAGGCCATCGACTTCGCCTTCGCCATGTTGCGCCTGCGCATCCTCAGTCCGGCTGGCGAAGGCTCGTACACGTTCGCGATCACGTTCTACGCCATCTTCGAGATCCTCGTGCGTTTCGGGCTGGGCACCCTCCTCACGCGCGACGTCGCCCGCGAGCGCGCGCAGGCGGCGCGCTACCTGAGCAACGCCCTGATTTTGCGCGTGGGACTGTGGCTGCTGGCGCTTCCCCTGATGCTGGCCGTCGGCGCCGCATACCGCCTGTGGGGAGGGTTGACGCCCGCGGAAGCCTGGACGATCGCCCTCTTCGCGTTCGCCCTCTTCGTCGCTGGCATCGCCGACGCCTTCAGCGCCGTGTTCAACGCTTACGAGAAAATGGAATATCCGGCGGGGGTGGCGACGGCCACAGCGGTCGCCAAGGTGATGCTGGGGACGCTTGTGCTCTTGCCGCCGCTGAGCTGGGGCTTCGTGGGGTTGGCGGGGGTGTCGGTGCTCATGAACGTCGTGCAGACGATCTGGCTCTACCTGCTGCTGCGCCAGAAGTTGTTGACGCCGACATGGACGACCGATCGCGCCCTGCAGAAGCAGATGCTGAGCGCGTCGTGGCCGCTGATGATCAACCACCTGCTGGCGACCATCTTCTTCCGCATCGACGTATGGATCCTCAAACCGTTGAGCGGCGCCGGGGCGGTCGGCCTCTATGGGGCGGCCTACAAATATATCGATGGCCTGAACGTGATCCCGGCTTACTTCACGCTGGCCATCTTCCCGTTGATGGCGCGGCTGGCGCGCGACTCGCACGAATCGATGGCGCGCGCCTACATCCTGGCCTTGCGTCTGCTGTTGATTATCAGCCTGCCCATCGCCGTGCTCACCACGTTCCTGGCGCGCCCGTTGATCCTGCTCCTAGGCGGCGAGCAGTTCCTCCCTGGCTCCGCCTGGGCCTTGCAGATCCTCATCTGGTCGATCCCCATCGGCTTCGTCAACAGCGTCACCCAATACGTGCTCATCGCCGTCGACCAACAGCGCTTCCTGACGCGCGCCTTCGCCATCGGCGTCGCCTTCAACGTCGTGACGAACCTGATCTTCATCCCACGCTACTCATACCTGGCGGCCGCCGCGACCACGATCTTCTCCGAGCTGGCGCTTCTCATCCCCTTCTACTACGCCGTGCGCCGCCACGTCGCGCCCGTGCCCTGGATCGACGTGACCTGGCGGCCGGCGCTGGCGGCGGCGGCGATGGGAGTTGTGCTATGGGAGGGAGCGCGCTGGTCGCTCGTGGGAGCAGCGGTCGCCGCTGGCCTGGTCTATGTCGCCGTCCTGCTGGCCAGCGGCGCCTCGCGAGAGGCGGACCTGGCCTCCCTGCTGCAGCGGCTGCCAGGGAGGCGCCGAGAGTCAAGAGGGCAACCGGACGCGCCGGAACGCCAGCGGCTGTGAAGAATCCCCAGTCAGAAAACGAGCGGGCAAGTCATCGGAGCGCCAATGTGCCCCTCGCTCGCCCGCTCCCTCACCGATTCGTTAACTCGCTGATTCGCTGACTCGCCGACTCGCCCTCTCGCTGATTCGTTGACTCGTTGACCCGTTACCTCTCCTCGTTGTCGCGCTTCTCAGGGGCGCTCTCAGCGCTGGTCAGACGAGACAGCCACTCCTCGGTGCGGCGCGCGGCCGCCGTGCGCTCGCCGCCGCGCCCCAGCGGACGTTCCTGTCCCGCCGCCGGCGGCAGCTCATCGCTGATCATGCGGAACTCGCCGTTGTAGAAGCCCCCTTCCTGCACGATCAGGCGGCGGGCGACCACCGTCGCGTCAACCTGGCCCGAAGGCAGGATCTGGAAGGTCTCCTGGCAGGTGACCTCGCCCTCCATCTCGCCGCCCACGGTCACGTTGCGGGCCGTGACCTTGGCCTTCACGCGCGCGCCCTTAACGACAGTCAGGGTGCCTTCGCACTGGATCTCGCCCTCAGCGATCCCTTCGATCTTCAGGTTCTGCTTGGTGCGATAGAGGCCGTCGAAATGAGAATCCCGGTCGACCAGGCTTTCGCTGGTGGGGCGATCGGGAGTCGCCGGGGCCGCCGGGGGTTGCTGCAAACCAGGAATCGCAGAAGCCATCGCCCTCACCTCCTCTCACCGCGTGGCATGACAAAGCGACAATTTACCGTCGAACCATCCTCGACCACGAGGACCGAGGTGTTGATCTCGCCCTTGATGCTGCCGGTGGGCGTCACCCGGAACCGGTTCTGGCAGACGATCTCGCCGTCGAACGAGCCGGAGACGATCACGTTGCTGGCGCGCAGTTGTCCCTTCGCCTGCGCGTTGCGTTCGATCAGAATCGTTTCCTTCGCCTCGATCTCGCCATCGAACGAGCCTTCGATCAGGACATTGCCGTCCGATTGCAGGGTGCCCGTCAACCGCGTGTTGCGGTCGATCACAGCGGCCGCCTCGCGCGCGAACCCAGGGACAGGAGCGGCCGCCCGCGCAGGCGGAGCCGCTGGCGCTGGCTCCGCAGGCGCTACCGGAGGCGGCGCCGTTGGCTTGGCTGGCCCCTGGAACGCAGGCGGAACAGGCTCTTTCGCAGGGGCGGCGGGAGACGGCTTGGCGGTCGGCGGCGCAGGCCTGCGGTCCGGCGCCCGGTCACGTTTGAACAGCGCCATTGGCGATCCCTCCTCTTGAGAACGATAAGACCGGCTTCGCACACCCGGCATTCAGGGCGTGACCTATCTAGCCAGCCGGGCAAAAGCTGAATCCCAGCATACCACAAAAGCCCATATCACGCCAACATCAGCAGCAGGCGAACGACAACGATTGCTGCGCGCTTACACTACACGCGCCATACGCTCCGCCCCTCGGCGCCGCGCGAACGCCGACCGCCAGCGCGCGCCGATCGAAATGCGCGGCGCGGGCGAAGGGGCCGCAGGAGCCTGGACGCCCTCGCGCGGCCCGCATCGCCAGAGAGCCGAGCCTGAAAGTTTGACAGGTCGCGGCGCCCAGGCTATTCTGTCCGCTGCAAACCTTGAACCCTTTGAACCTTGAACCTTTGCGAACCTTGAACCTTTGCAAACCTTGAACCCCTTGAACTTCGAACCTTCACGGAGAACGCGATGACCACGATCCAGGAAACCGACTTCCGCTCTGCCGAGGAAGCGGGATTCTATCGGTCGCTGCGGGCCAGGATCAAGAAGTGGGGCGAGGAACGCAACCTCGACCCCGTCAAGATGGAGTACCTGCTGGCCGCCCCCGACCTCTTCGTGCTGTTGTCGCGGCTGGCGACCGATCCGCGCGTGCCAGCCGACATCAAGGTCAAGATCGCCGCCGGCCTGGCCTATTTTCTGATGCCTTTAGACTTCATCCCCGACTTCCTGGGACCGATCGGCGTGCTCGATGATGTCTTCGTGGCCGCCTGGCTGGTGCAAAACGTGGCCGCCCAGATCAACGCCCTCGACCCTGCCATCCTCCGCGAGCATTGGGAAGGACAGGAGGATGTGCTCATCCTCGTCCGCCGCCTGGCCGCCCAGGGCGAGAAGGTCCTGGGCAGGATCATGACGCTGCGCCTGAAAGGGATAGGGCGAGGAGGGCGCTGAACACGACCGTCAGCCCGATCGTCGCAACAGCCGCATGCCATTGATGATGACGATCAGCGACGCCCCCACGTCGGCGAAGACCGCCATCCACAGGCTGGCCATCCCCGCCAACGCCAGCAGCGCGAACGTGAGCTTGACCCCCAGGCTGAAGATGATGTTCTGGCGAACGACGGCCAACGCCTCGCGGCTGAGGCGGACCGTCCACGGCAGCTTCGCCAGATCATCGCCCATCAGCACGACATCGGCTGTCTCCAGCGCCTGATCGACGCCCGCGCCGCCCATCGCGATCCCCACCGTCGCCGCGGCCAGCGCCGGCGCATCGTTGACGCCATCCCCTACCATCGCGACCGAACCATAGCGGGCTGCCAGCTCGCGCACGACGGCCGCCTTGTCCTGCGGCAACAACTCGGCGCGCGCCTCGTCGACCCCCAAAGACGCCGCGAGCGTCCGCGCTGTCGCCGCGTTGTCGCCAGTCAGCATCACCGTGCGGCGCACACCGAGCCGCTTGAGCTGCGCCAGCACGGCCGCAGATTCGGCGCGCGCCTGATCGGCCAACGCCAGAAACCCTCGCACTTGCTGACCATCGTGGACCAACATCGTCGTATGGCCCATCGCCTCGACGCGAGCGACCTGCCGGCAGAGCGCTTCCTGATGCGGATACTCGGCGTCGAAGTACCGATGGCTGCCAACTGTCACCAGGCTGCCGTTGACGCGCCCCTGCACCCCGCGCCCGGCCAGCGCATTGACCTCGGAAGCTCCGCCATAGAGTCCAGCCACACCGCGCGCCTGCGCGCCCGACAACACGGCCTGCGCCAACGGATGCTCAGAACGACGCTCTACCGCCGCTGCTAACGCCAACACGCGCCCACATTCGGCGCACGTGCCGCCTGGATCATGTCCCTCGCTCGCCTGACAGACGACCCCCTGTAGCGTTGGACGCCCGACGGTGAGGGTCCCCGTCTTATCGAAGGCGATGACCGCCACACGGCTGAGCGCTTCGAGATAGGCGCCCCCTTTGATCAGCACCCCCTGGCGGGCGGCCGCGCTCAGCGCGCTCACGAGGCTCACCGGCGTCGAGAGGACGAGCGCGCATGGACAGGCGATGACGAGCAACGCCAACGCGCGGTAGAGCCAGCCGTGCCCGACGCCTGCCGCATCCATCCAGGGCTGCCCCCCCAGCAACGGCGGCGCGAGGCCAACCACCGCCGCGACGGCCACCACTGCCGGCGTGTACCAGCGCGCGAAGCGATCCACCCAACGCTGCGCGGGCGCACGCCGCCCCTGGGCCTCCTCCACCATCTGGATGATGCGGCTGATCGTGTTGTCCGCAACGAGGCGCGTCACCTCGACCTCCAGGACGCCGTTGCCGTTGATGGAGCCGGCGAAGACATCGTCGCCCGGCCCCTTGTCCACCGGCATACTCTCGCCCGTGATCGCCGCCTGATCGACCGCCGACCGCCCGCTGATCACACGGCCGTCCATGGCGATGCGCTCGCCCGGACGCGCCAGGATGCGGTCTCCCACCGCCAGCTTCTCGACCGGCACACGCTGCTCGTGCGGCTCGCACCAGGGGCAGGGGCCGGTGGTGTAGACCCTGCCATCCGGCAACGCCTGGCCGCGATGGCCAGCGCAATCGAGGCAGGGCCGCAGCGCCGTCGCTTCCGCGGGCGCCAACGCCATCAACGAGCGGATGCTTTGCCGCGCCCGGTCGGCTGTGTACCCTTCAAGGGCCTCGCCCAGGCTGAACAGGAAGACGACGAGCGCCGCCTCCGCGAACTCGCCGATCGCAAGGGCGCCCACAGCGGCAAGCGTCATCAGCAGGTTCATATCGAGCGAGCGCGTGAAGCGCGCGACGTTGACCGCCTTGCGCGCGATGGGATAGCCTCCCACCACGGCCGCCATGCCGTACAACCACGGCGCCAACGGCGCGATCGCCTGGCTCCAGGAAGCCGCAAGCGCCAGGAGAATGCTGACGCCCGCGAACAGCGTGAGCGCGTTCTGGCGACGTCGCAGGAGAAACGTCAGGAAATCGAGCGCGCCGCGCCGGCGCGGCGGCTGCGTGACCACCGCTCGCTCTTCGGCCGCCTCATAGCCGAGGCTGCGCACTCGCGCGACAACCGCCTCTCGATCGACGCGCGCCGGATCAAGATCGAGCATCATGTGCGCGCTGGCGAAATCCACCTGGCAGCGCGCGACGCCCGGCAACTGGCCGATCGCCTGCTCCAACTGGAGCGCGCAGTCGGCGCAATCCATCCCCTCCACGCGCAGGCGCCAGCGTTCGCCGCGCGGCGCAGCGGTCCCCTCCCCTGCTCGCTCGGAAGCCAGGTCTCTCATGGACAGCGTCTCTTCCCCGCCAATCAAGTAAATATATGAACAACTGTTCATATATTATCACCGGGCTGCCCACCTGTCAAGCTCTGGTGGCCTTCCCCTTGGGCATTGATCGCGAGACTCACTGCCGCGACGCGCTGGCTCTCGGCGTCTCTTCTCCGTGGCAGGCGCGCCGATCGAGTAGGCCCGTGCCGGGTGGGCGTCGCGCTGAGAGTGATCCGACAGGGCCGTATCGAGATCAAG
>FWPU01005352.1_pt1 | contig 28032 bp, 16 predicted proteins | sample 2228361 | NCBI WGS metagenome assembly FWPU01 (sample SAMEA103939777, study PRJEB20133) | metagenome
GAGCTTACCCACGGATGTTGTGGTCCAGACCACAACCAGACACAGCGGGCGGCTCCTGGCTGCCAGCCGGCAGCCTCGGTAAACGGTCTCTGTCGGACACATACTCACCCTGGAGAAACGAATCATGAGTACCCAAGTCAACGGTTCTGAGCAGGAAAACCCGGTCGGCGAAGAGCCTGCCGTAGATGTAAACCAGTTTGCCATACCCGATATTCAGGCCCACGCGCGCGCCATTGCCCACGGCAACACCGTCCTGGTCTTCGATACTACCCTGCGGGACGGTGAACAGAGCCCCGGCGCCACCCTCAACACCCAGGAAAAACTGGATATTGCCCACCAGCTGGCCCGGCTGGGTGTGGACATCATCGAGGCCGGTTTCCCCGCCGCCAGCCCAGGCGATCTGGAAGCCGTGCGGCTGATCGCGGAGACGGTGGGCCGCAAGCCCCGCATCGGCAAAAACGGCGACGTCGTCGCCCCCCCCACCATTGCCGGCCTGGCCCGGGCCAACAAGGCAGACATCGACAAGGCCTGGCAGGCGGTACGCGGCGCGGTGCGCCCCCGCATCCACACCTTCATCGCCACCAGCGACATCCACATGGAGCACAAGCTGCGCATGACCCGGGACGAGGTCCTGGAAACGGTGGGCGACATGGTCCAGTACGCGCGCAGTCTCTGCCAGGACGTGGAGTTTAGCCCCGAGGACGCGGGCCGCAGCGACCCTGAATTCCTGGTCAAAGTGCTGGAAGTGGCCATCCGGGCCGGCGCCACCACCCTGAACATCCCCGACACGGTGGGCTACACCACGCCGGAAGAGTTCGGCGGGCTCATCAAGTATCTGCGGGAAAATGTGCCCGGCGGCAAGGATGTGATCTTCAGCGTCCACTGCCACAACGATCTGGGCTTGGCCACCTCCAACACCCTGGCCGGCCTGCGGGCCGGCGCCCGCCAGATGGAAGTGACGGTCAACGGCATCGGCGAGCGGGCCGGCAACACCAGCCTGGAAGAAGCGGTGATGGCCCTCTACGTGCGCAACAGCGTCTATGGCCTGGAGACCAACATCATCACCACCGAAATCCACCGCAGCAGCGACATGGTGAGCCGCTACACCGGCATGGTCATCCAGCCCAACAAGGCCATTGTGGGTGCCAACGCCTTCGCCCATGAAGCCGGCATCCACCAGGACGGCGTGTTGAAACACAAGCGCACCTACGAGATCATGGACGCGGCCACCATTGGCCTCAACCAGAGCCGCCTGGTCCTGGGCAAACACAGCGGCCGCCACGCCCTGCGCCGCAAGCTGGAGGAGATGGGCTACCACCTGACCCGGGAGGAGCTCAACGAGGTCTTCCAGCGTTTTAAAGAAGTGGCCGACAAGAAGAAAACCGTCACCGACGCCGACCTGGAGGCCCTGGTGGGTGACGAGATCTACCAGCCCCAGGAAATCTGGGAACTACTCCAGGTGCAGGTCCAATGCGGCACCAACGTGACGCCCACCGCGGTGGTCACCCTACGCAACAACCAGACCGGCCAGGTGATCACCGACGCAGGCTTCGGCACCGGCCCGGTGGATGCCGTCTATCAGGGCATCAACCGGGTGGTGGGCGTGCGCAACAACCTGGTAGAGTTTGTGGTCCAGGCCGTGACCGAAGGCATCGACGCCAACGGCGACGTGACCATCCGCATCGAGGTGCCGGACAACAGCCGGGGTTACAAAGAGACAGCCCAGGGTCGACCCCGCCGCAGGCTCTTCAGCGGCCGCGGGGTTGACACAGACATCATCGTGGCCAGCGCCAAGGCCTACATGCAGGCGCTGAACAAGGCCCTGGCCATGCAGGATCAGGACGTCTCGGCTGTGAGCATCGCAGCCGATGAGCCGGCGGCCGCGAAAGCCAGCCCCTCATCGTAGGGTTACCTGGCTGTTCCAGGCCTCCTCAGTAGGAGAATGTCCAAAACACGCCCATCCCACCCAATCATCCGGCTAGCCCTGGTGGCCTGGCTCTGCCTGGGCAGCGCCCCGGGATGGGGCCGGCCACTGGTGGCCCAGGCCACCCCCATCGGCCAGGCAGAGCCAGCGCCGCCAGCTGCCTGCGCCAGCATCCACGATGAAGCCCTGCGAGACGAGCTGAATCGCTTTGCCCAGCAGGCCATCGGGCCGACCGGCCAGCCGGTGGATGTGGCCGCCGCGGTGGCCGCTGCCTGGCAACGGGTGGAGATGGACCAGGCCATCGACGCGGCCGTGGGCCACGGCGTTCAGACGGTGCGCCAACAGGAAGACCTGTGGAGCCAGTTCCTGTCCAGCTGGTCGCCCCAGCAGGCCGAACGGCTGACCCAGGCAGTGGCCGCAGCCGCCTTCAGCGCACCTGTGTTCGTCCAGGCCATGGACCGGCTGGCCGAAGAGGTGGCGGTGGAGCTTTCCGCCGAAATCGCCCGCCTCTCGGCCGAATCCGCCTCCCAGGCCCTGCTCTGCCTGCAACGCTACATCGGCCACCGCTACACCGAGGCGGTGGCCGCGGCCTTCAGCGCCGAGCTCCACGCCGACGCGGCCACCCTGGGCCAGGTGATGGCCCAGGAGATGGACACGGGCATCCTGGCCGTGTTGGACCGGCACCGCACGGCGTTGGGTGGGGTGGGCGTGATTGTGGCCTCCCAACTGGCCCGGCGGGTGGTCCAGGAGGTGGGCGAGGTGCTGGCGCGGCGGGTGGCCGGCCGCGTGGTGGGGCGGATCCTGGGCAAGGCCGGCTCCACCGTGATCCCGGCTGTGGGTTGGGCCGTGGGCGCCGCCCTGATCCTCTACGACGTGATGGAAAGCCGGGAGGGCGCGCTGCCCCAAATCCAGGAAGGGCTCCAGGCGCCCGCAGTCAAAATCGCCATCCGGAACGCGGTGGTGGCAGAATTGGAACCCCAGGTTCAGCGGGAGCTGCCCCAGATCGCCCGCAACCTGGCCAACGAGCTCTACGCCCAGTGGCTGGAGTTCCAGCGCAGGTATCGCCTGGCCCTGACCCTGGCCGATGAAAATCCAGCCTTTCGTCAGGTGCTGGCCGAGACGGAAGATCTGGCCCAGCTGGCCAGCCTGGTGGATGCCATGCTCAGCTACCTGGGAACCGATGCCCTGAACCAGGCCATTGCCGGCGGCCATCTGCCGCGCTTGTTGACCCTGCCTGAATCGGCCTACCAGATCTGGCAGGTGCAGCCTTCGGTGGAAGCCCTCCTGGCCTGGGCCGACCTGGCCGGCGGACAGATGGACGCGGTGGTCGCCCATGAGATCTACAAGCACAAGGCACCCACCGAATTGGACCGCGCCACGCTGCTGGCCTTGCTGGCCCTGGAAGATCCAGAGGCCATCGCCAACCTGGTCCTGCTGAAGCCGGCCCATCTGGCCACGCTGCTGACCATCGCCCGTCCGCACCTGCGGACCCTGGCCCGGCAGCTCTCGCCGGAGGATCTGGCCTGGCTGGCGGGCTACGTACAACGCCTGGACCCACAGCAGACCAACCAGCTGGTTGCGCAACTGGCTACCCGGCCTGCCCTCATGGAGCGGCTCCAGGACAGTCGGCTCCAGGAGATCCTGCGCCGGTCCCCGGATCTGGGGAGTGCCCTGGCCTTTCTGGACGGAGACGTCACCCTCTGGGCCCTGGCCGACGATCTCCTGCGCCTGGCCGCTCGTTCTGTCAGCCTGGGGTTGTTCGCCCACAAGTACGGCCCGGTGGTCACGGCCCTGGTGGTGGGGCTGCCGCTTTTGCTGCTCCTGGCCCTGGCCTACCGCCTGGTGATCTTTCTGCTGGCTCCTTTGGCTGGCCTTTATCGCCTGCTCCAACGGGGGCGGCAGCACCTGTCCCGGGGGGAGCCATGAGTCGGGCTCCGCTACTGCTGGTCAGCCTGGACCAGATGGACGGCCTGTCTAGCCCGGCAGAGGGGCCCGTGGAGCTGGGTGAGCTGTTGGTGGCCGTGTCGGTGATGGCGGCCAATGTGGTCAACGACCTGCGGGAGAATCTCCGCAACCTGGTGGGGGGCCGCATGCGCCACTACGAAAGGCTCATCGAACAGGCGGTGGAGGCTGCCCTGGCCGACCTGGCCCAGAAGGCCCGGGAGCGGGGCTACGATGGCGTCGTCGGTGTAAAAATAGGCCATCCCCAGGTGGTGGATGGAGGCGTTGAGGTGATTGTCTACGGCAATGGTTTCCGCTATCGCTAGCCGGGCCCACGCCGGGATGCGCCGGCTCCCCATCCTGTTGGCTGTCCTGGGGTTGATGTTGGCCTGGGTGCCCACCGCGGCCGGCCAGGGCGACGGAATCGCCGGAGATGCCGAATCTCCTGTCGCCGAATATACCGTCGCGGAATGTGGCCGACTGGACGAGACGGCCGTCCGGTCAGAGTTGACCGGGCTGGCCCGGGCATTAACTGATACCAGCGGCAGCCTGGACATCCAGGGGATGGTGGATCGGCACTGGCGGGCGCTGGAGCTGGACATGGCCCTGGATCAGGCGGTGGCCAGGGCCGTGGAGCAGGTTCAGGCTGAGCTGCCCTATTGGGATCGCCTGCTCTCCGGCTGGTCCACCCCCCAGGCCGAGGCACTGGCCCGACAGGTGGCGGAACAGGCCTTTGTCGACCCGGCTTTCCAGGCCCAACTGGATCTTCTGGCCAGGGCGGTGGCCGATGAAATCGCGGCGGAGATGGAGGCCGCCTCGGCCCGGTCAGCTTCGGCTGCACTTTTGTGCCTGCAGGCCTATGTGGGAGAGCAATACACGGGGACCCTGGCCCAACTGTTCACCGAGGAAATCGCCCGGGACGTGGCAGAGATCCCGCCGCCGGTTGTGGCGGGGAGTCAGCTCTCGCCGGCCTCGGTCCACATCAAAGCCCTGGGCGGCGTCGGCGCCATTGTGGCCGGCCAGGTGGTACGCAGCCTGGCCCGGAGCCTGGGCCAGAAGCTGGCCGGGCGGATTGCAGGCAAGGCGGTGGCCCGCATTGTGGGGCGCCTGGGCTCTACCCTGGTGCCGGTGGTCGGCTGGATCGTGGGCGCGGGCTTGATTGCCTGGGACCTCTACGAGGGGAGCCAGGGCGCGCTGCCCCACATTCAGGAGGCCCTGCAAAGCCAGGAGTCCAAGGCCCACCTTCGCGTGGAGATGGCCACAGCCATCCACGCCGGCCTGGAAGACGAAGTGGACGCCATTGCCGCCCAGATCGCCGGCACCCTGGTGGGGGAGTGGGAGGGCTTCTGCCAGCGCCATGCCACCCTGTGTGCCCTGGCCGCGTCGGACCCGGCCTACCGGGAGCTGCTCGGCCGAACCGCCCTGGCCCAGGTGCCTCGGCTGGACCGCCTGACCGAGCTGTTTTTGGCCGACATGGGCTCTGAAGCCCTGAGTCAGGCCCTGGCCGATGGCAGCCTGGAGCGGCTGCTGGCCCTGCCCGAGGCGGTGGAGACCATTCTGCGGGAGACCCGCTCGCCGGCTGTTGCCCTGGCCTGGGCCGGGCTGGCCGGATCACAACTTGATCGAGTGGTGGATCTTGGGTTATATAAGCAATGGTCACCCGATGCCCTGGAGCCAACCCTGTGGCAGATACTCCTGTCCATGGACGACACGGCCGCGCTGAAGCGGCTGCTGGCGCTGGACGCCCAGGAGTTGGCGCTGTTTGTGGGGCTTCCAGCCACCCACCTGATGCAACTGGCCCAGGCAGGCACCGTCCAGGAGTTGAAACGGGCGGCTGCCAGGCTGGCCCCACTGCCGCCGGAAGAACGGCAGCGAACGCTGGAACGCCTGGTGGAGCGCATGGAAGAGGGCATCGATGCCCTGGCCGGCTTAGACCCGGACGTGGTGTTGTCCGGTGCAGAGGTGGTCAAGGCGGACCAACTCCTGGCTGAAAAGCAGGCCACGGAGGGCCCGCCCTCGACGCGCGACAGTCCTGCATTTGACACTGACTTTTTGATTGATTTCTACAACAACGGAGTTTTGGTAGCGTCGATTATACTGTTAGGGATTTTGGGGGTGTTGGCCCTCGTCGGCTGGCTACGTCGCTGGCCAAATCGTCCCTGAAATGGGAGCAGGGAGAAAGGCGCCGTCCCAGGCGCGGAAAGCCACATGAACTTGATCACGAGAACCGATTCAATCCCTTCAACGTCGAAGGCCCTTGGTCACCGCCGACCAAACGTGTCTGACGGTGCGCATCTGCGCAATGAGGAAAGAGGAAGGGAGTGAACATGTCACGGACTGATCAAAAGGACTGGCAACGTGGAGAGGAGCAGGAGGGGGGTGTGTCAACGCCCTGCCCAACGCCCGTCTATGGCCTGCCGCCCAAGCAAGGATTATATGACCCGCGCTTTGAACACGACGCCTGTGGCATTGGCTTTGTCGCCCACATCGAAGGACGCCGCAGCCACGAGGTGCTGGAGATGGCCCTTGAGGCCCTGTGCAATCACGCCCATCGCGGCGCAGTGGCCGATGACCGCAAGACCGGCGATGGCGCCGGCGTCCTCACCCAGATACCGTACGAGTTCTTCAGCCGGGAGCTCAAACGCATGGGGATCACCCCACCGCCACCCGGTGACCTGGCCGTGGGGCAGCTCTTTCTCTTCCGCCAGGATCCGGAGGACCGGGCCCGGGCCATGGAGATCATCCGGGCCGTCTGTGCCGAACTGAAGCTGAACGTGCTGACCTTCCGCAGCGTGCCGGTCATCGACGCGGCCCTGGGCCGCCGGGCCGAGGCCAGCCGGCCGTGGATGGAGCAGGTGATCGTGGCCCGCACGCCCGAAGCGTGCGCGGCCGGCGACGAGTTCGAACGGCTGCTCTACCTGGCCCGCAAGCGCATCGTCCACCGGGCCCGGACCGCCGGCGCCCAGCGCCTCTACATCGCCAGCTTCAGCAGCCGCACCATCGTCTACAAGGGGCTGGTGCTGGCCGAAGAGCTGCAACACTTCTACCCGGACCTGAGTGATTCGGACTTCAAGACGGCCATCGCCGTCTTCCATCAGCGCTACAGCACCAACACCATGCCCACCTGGGAACGGGCCCAACCCTTCCGGCTCATCTGCCACAACGGCGAAATCAACACCCTCCAGGGAAATGTCAACTGGATGCAGGCCCGGGAGCAGGATCTGGCCCACCCCCTGTGGGGGGACGCCATCCATGACCTACTGCCCATCATCGGCCGTGACGGCAGCGACAGCAGCAAATTCGACAACGCGCTGGAGTTGCTGGTCCGCAGCGGCCGGGACATCCGCCATGCCCTGATGATGATGGTGCCGGAAGCGTGGGAACGGCTGCCCGAGGGCGAGGTCTCCCCAGAGCGCCACGCGTTCTACGAGTACCACAGCGCCCTGCTGGAGCCGTGGGACGGCCCCGCCGCGGTCACCTTCACCGACGGCCGCCTGGTGGGCACCATCCTGGATCGCAACGGCCTGCGGCCGGCCCGCTACGTGGTGCTGGACAACGGCTACGTGATCAGCAGCAGCGAAGCCGGTTCTGTGGACTACGACGAGCGGGACGTGGTGAAAAAGGGGCGGCTGGGGCCCGGCCAGATCTTCTGTGTGGATACGGCCACCGGCCAGATCCTGAACGACGACGAGATTACCCGGATCTTCGCCACCCGTCGCCCCTACCGCAACTGGGTGGAGGAGAACCTGCTGCCCCTAGATCGGGTGGTGGCCCAGCGGGCCGAGCAGGGCCACGCCGGCAAACAGCCGGACGCTCTGCAACATCCCGTGGACGGCAACAACGGCGCAGGCCCGGCCGACCCTTCGGCGGTCCCCGGGGCTAAACCGGCCACCAACGGCGCCCATGTCGGCGCCCGGCCCAAGGCGCCCCTGAGCAATCGCCAGGCTTCCTTCGGCTACACCAGCGAAGAGATGGTGGTGGTCCTGCGCCCCATGGTGACCGAGGGCAAGGAGCCGGTGGGCGCCATGGGGGATGATACCCCGGTGGCTGCCTTCAGCCAGCTGCCCCGGCCCCTCTTCCACTATTTCAAACAGCGCTTTGCCGAGGTGACCAACCCGCCCATCGATCCCCTGCGGGAAGAGATGGTCATGAGCCTGCGCATGCTCCTGGGCCAGCGGGCCAACCTGCTCAGCGAGCTGCCAGAGGCCACCCGCCTGGTGGAGTTGAAGTCGCCCATCCTGAAGCCGGACCAGATGGCGGCCCTGCGCACCCTGTCCGAGCCCGAATTCCAGGCAGCCACGGTGGACGCGGTCTGGCAGTTGCCCGCCGCCGATGAGCAGGGTGCGCCCAAGGCCGGCGCAGCCCTCCGTGCCGCGGTGGAGCGCCTCTGCCGGGAGGCAGAGGAGGCCGTCCGCGCCGGCGCGCACATCCTGATCATCAGCGATGCCAGGGCCGACCGCCACACATTGCCCATCCCTTCGCTGCTGGCCGTGGGCGCCGTCCACCATCACCTGATCCGCCAGGGACTGCGCATGAATGCCAGCCTGATCTGTGAAAGCGGCGAACCCCGGGAAGTGCATCACTTCGCGGCCCTGATCGGCTACGGCGCCAACGCCGTCTACCCCTACCTGGTCTACGAGACCATCGCCGAGATGGTGGCCGAGGGGCGCCACACCGGGAACATGACCCTGGCCCAGGCCCAAAACAACTTCGTCAAGGCTGTGGACAAGGGCCTGCTCAAGGTCATGAGCAAGATGGGCATCAGCACCATCGACAGCTACTGCGGCGCCCAGATCTTCGAGGCCATCGGCATCGGCCAGGAGCTGATCGACCTGGCCTTTGTGGAGACGCCCAGCCTGTTGGGCGGCATCGGCTTCGACACCGTGGCCGAGGATGTGCTGGCCTGGCATCGGGCCGGCTACTCCGACGGCAACGATGAGAAAGCCGTGCGCCTCTCCACCTGGGGCCTCTACAAACCCCGGCGGGGCGGCGAACTTCACATGTGGAACCCCCAGTCGGTGCAGTTCCTCCATAAGGCTGTCCGCGCCACCGACGAGCAGGAGCGCCTGACCTTCTACCAGAAGTACCGGGAGCTGATCAACGGCATGAGGATCGCGCCCCGGCATCTGTTGGACTTCCGGCGCACCCGGCCGCCGGTGCCGTTGGAGCAGGTGGAACCCATCGAGCGCATCCTGCAGCGCTTCAGCACCGCGGCCATGAGCCACGGCGCGCTCAGCTCCGAAGCCCACGAGACCCTGGCCATCGCCATGAACCGGCTGGGCGGCATGAGCAACAGCGGCGAGGGCGGCGAGGCCAAGGATCGCTACTTCACCGAACGGGCCAGCAAGATCAAGCAGGTGGCCTCCGGCCGCTTCGGCGTCACGCCGGAGTACCTCATGAGCGCGGAGGAACTCCAGATCAAGATGGCCCAGGGCTCCAAGCCTGGTGAGGGGGGGCAGCTGCCAGGGCACAAGGTCACGGCTGAAATCGCGGTGCTGCGCCACAGCACGCCCGGCGTGGCCCTCATCAGCCCGCCGCCCCATCACGACATCTACAGCATCGAAGATCTGGCCCAGCTCATCTACGACCTGAAGACGGTCAACCCCAACGCACGAGTGAGCGTGAAGCTGGTGGCCGAGATCGGCGTGGGGACCATCGCCGCCGGCGTGGCCAAGGGCTTCGCCGACGTGATCCACATCAGCGGCCACAGCGGCGGCACCGGCGCCAGCCCCCTGAGCAGCATCAAAAACGCAGGCCTGCCCTGGGAGATCGGCCTGGCAGAGACCCAGCAGACGCTGCTGGTCAACGGCCTGCGCACCCGGGTGCGCCTGCGCACCGACGGCGGCCTGGCCACCGGCCGGGATGTGGTGATTGCGGCCATGCTGGGTGCCGACGAGTTCAGCTTTGGCACCAGCGCCATGATCGCCGAAGGCTGCATCATGGCCCGGGTCTGCCACAAGAACACCTGCCCGGTGGGGGTGGCCACCCAGAACCCGGAGCTGCGGGCCAAGTTCGACGGCACGCCGGAAATGGTGATGCACTTCATGACCCACCTGGCCCAGGACGTGCGCCAGATCCTGGCCGACCTGGGCTTCCGCAGCCTGGACGAGGTGATCGGCCACCCGGAGATGTTGGTCCAGGTGATCCATGGCCGGGATGCAGGGTTCATGGACCTGTCGCCTCTGCTCTACACACCGGACACGGGCAGCGCACGGCGCAACGTACTGCCCCGCAACGATATGCCGAACCTGGAGGAGAACTCCCTGGGCAACCGCATTGTGGAGCAGGTGCTGGCCAGCCTGCAGGCCAACCCGGATGCGCCGGTGGCCCTGAGCCACAAGATCCGCAACACCCAGCGCACGGTGGGCGCCAAACTGTCCGGCCAGTTGGCCCTGCGCTACGGTGACAAGGGCCTGCCCGAGGGCCACATTCGCATCACCTTCACCGGCTCTGCCGGCCAGAGCTTCGGCGCCTTCGGCATTCAGGGCTTGAACCTGGAGCTGATCGGCGAGGCCCAGGACTACGTGGGCAAGGGCCTGAGCGGCGGTGAGATCGTGATCCGGCCGCCGGAGCGGGCGCGCTTCGTGCCCCACCAGAACGTGATCCTGGGCAACACAGCCCTGTACGGCGCCACCGGCGGACGTCTCTTCGCGGCCGGGCTGGCCGGCGAGCGTTTTGCCGTGCGCAACAGCGGCGCCCTCGCGGTGGTGGAAGGGGCCGGGGAACACTGCTGCGAGTACATGACCGGCGGCGTGGTGGTGGTGCTCGGCGAGACGGGCCGCAACTTCGGCGCCGGCATGACGGGCGGCCACGCCTACGTCTACGACATCGCCGAGAACTTCGAGCGCCGCTACAACCCGGAGCTGATCGCCATCCGCCGGCTGCAGGAGGAGGACGTGGCCGAACTGAAGGCCCTGATCCAGCAGCATTGGGAAAAGACCGGCTCCCTGCGGGCCCAGAGCATCCTGGAGGACTGGGAGACCCATCGCCATTACTTCTGGTACGTGGCCCCGCGGGAGAACGTGGTGGCCATCGAGGCAGCCACCGAGGGTTCCGGCCAGGTGGAGGAGGAAGAGGGCGATAAGGTTCGGGAGTGAATTTGGCAAAGTAGTAAGGGGCGCCCCGCGGGGTGCCCCTGCCCCACCACATGACCCGAAGGTTCTAACAGGGATCCCAAGATAAAGACAGTGGTGGAATCCACAATCGAGGTGAACATGTCGCTTAGAAGCCTTTTGGCCGATATTCATGCCCTTGAACGGGAGCTATTGGACTTTGAACGGCGCTATGGTATCCGTTCAGAGACGATGTACGCAGCCTATGTCGCAGGCGAGGAACCGGAAGATGAAGCCTGGGTATTAGATTTCGGCGAGTGGGCAAGCATCTATAAACTTTGGCTGCAACGTCAGGCTGAATATCGCAATGAAGTGCAACGCAGACAGCAGGCAGAGAACAGCCTGACGGGCCTCATACATGTGGCCTCGACATGATGGAGAACCCATTACGCACAGACGCTGACTACGAACTTTTCATCTACTCCTTAGCTGATCGATATGCTTCGATAGAGCGCTCAACCCTCACTTTTGTACGACGAGGGCATACATTCGCCAGGGTCGCCGGCGAACTTTATTTTGCCGGTGGCTATCGAATTGTGGTGCGTGAACGTAACGTATCGTATTTGACCGGTTGCCGGCAGAAATTGACTGGTACGGATATGAAGTCTGGCATGGGGATACCAAGCTCTACTGGTATGATCCTCAGCCACATCCGAACGAACCGTCGCTTCAAAGTACCCATCCGCACCATAAACATGTACCGCCCAACATGAAGCCCAATCGAGTTCCTGCGCCGCAAATGAGTTTTCAACGACCGAATCTGCCCGTCGTGATTGCAGAAGTTGAGACATTGATTCGCTCACAAAATTTGACCGGAGAGTAGTAAATCCCGGTAGAAATTCGCCGATAGTCTCCACCAGAGGTGGTGCCGAATTTCTGCCGTGGTATTTACGCCAGACTGTAGCAGTACCACAACGTGTAGTGAAAGATTAACGGAGAATCCAATGGGAAAAACGCTCTTCGAAAAAGTATGGGATGCCCATGTGGTCGCCCAGGATCCGGGCGCGCCGGCCGTGCTCTACATCGATGCCCACCTGATCCATGAGGTCACCTCGCCCCAGGCCTTCGCCCTCCTGCGGGAACGGGGCCTGAAGGTGCGCCGCCCGGATCGGACCTTCGCCACCATGGACCATGCCATCCCCACCCGGGAGCTGGAGATCGATCTGTGGCCCAGCGATGCGGCCACCCAGGTGCGCACCCTGCGCCAGAACTGCCAGGACTTTGGCATCACCCTGTGGGACATCGAGGGGGATGTCCAGGGAATTGTCCACGTGGTGGGACCAGAGATGGGCGTCACCCAGCCCGGCATGACCATTGTCTGTGGCGACAGCCACACCAGCACCCACGGCGCCTTCGGCGCCCTGGCCTTCGGCATTGGTACCAGCGAGGTGGCCCACGTGCTGGCCACCCAGTGCCTCCTCCAGGTCAAGCACAAGACCTTCGCCATCAACGTGGAAGGGGAGCTGGGCCTCGGGGTGACGGCCAAAGATATTATCCTGGCCATCATTGCCAAAAACGGCGCGGCCGGCGGCACCGGGTACGTCTTTGAATACCGGGGCAGCGCCATCCGCAAGCTGAGCATGGCCAACCGCATGACCATCTGCAACATGAGCATCGAAGGCGGCGCCCGGGCCGGTATGATCGCCCCAGATGAGACCACCTTCGAATACATCAAAGGGCGGCCCTATGCCCCCAAGGGCGCGGATTGGGATCGGGCCGTGGCCTACTGGCGCACCCTGGTGACCGACGAAGACGCCGTCTTCGACCGGGAGCTTACCCTGGACGCCAGCCAGCTGGAGCCCATGGTCACCTACGGCACCAACCCCGGCCAGGGCATCCCCGTCACCGGCCGCATCCCCCTGCCCGAAGAGATGGAAGATCCCGCCGAGCGCCGCAGCCTGCTTAGCGCCCTGGAGTACATGGGCCTGAAGCCCGGCCAGCCCATGGAAGGCCAGCCGGTGGACGTCGTCTTCATCGGCTCCTGCACCAACAGCCGCATCGAAGATCTGCGGGAAGCAGCCCAGATCGTCAAAGGGCGCAAGGTCGCGGATCACGTTCAGGCCCTGGTGGTGCCCGGCTCCAAGGCCGTCAAAGCCCAGGCCGAAGCCGAAGGCTTGGATCGCATCTTCCAGGAGGCCGGGTTCGAATGGCGAGGGGCCGGCTGCAGCATGTGCCTGGCCATGAACGACGACAAGGCCGGGGCCGGCAAATATGTGGCCAGCACCAGCAACCGCAACTTCCAGGGGCGCCAGGGACCGGGCGCCCGGAGCCTGCTCATGAGCCCCATCATGGCCGCCGCCGCCGCCGTCCACGGCCGCGTGGTGGACGTGCGTGAGATGTTGTAATCAATCAAACCCTGGAGGTACTTCTCACAAATGGAACCCTTCACCACCCTCACGACAACCGCCGTCCCCCTGCGGGCGGAAAATGTGGACACCGACCAGATCATCCCGGCACGCTTTCTGACGGCCGTCACCAAAGAAGGCATGGGCGACGGGCTCTTCTACAGCTGGCGCTATCACCCGGACGGCACCCCCAAAGCCGACTTCGTCCTGAACAAACCTGAATACCAGGGCGCCCAGATCCTGATCGCCGGCCGCAACTTCGGCAGCGGCTCCAGCCGGGAGCATGCCGTCTGGGCCTTGACCGACTATGGCTTCCGCTGCGTGATCACCCCCGGCTTCGCCGACATCTTCTACAACAACAGCTTGAAGAACGGCCTGCTGCCGGTCACCCTGCCGGAAGAGACCGTTAACATGCTGCTGGATCTCACGGAAGAGGAGCCCCAAACCCAGATCACCGTGGACCTGGAAAACCAACAGGTGATCCTGCCCGACGGCCAGGCCCTCCCCTTCCAGATCGATCCCTTCCGGAAGATGTGTCTGCTCCGGGGCGTGGACGACCTAGGCTATCTGCTCTCCAAAATGGAAGCCATCGAAGCCCACGAAGCGCAGCAGCCCTACTAAAGCAGACCCTACAAAACCAGGAAGTGGGTGCGCCCCCATTGGGGATGCACCCCCAGAAAACAGAGCGAGAAACCACAGAAAGAAAGCGAGATTCATGAACGCCAGGATTGTGGTATTGGCCGGTGACGGGATCGGCCCGGAGGTGACCCAGGAAGCCCAAAAGGTGCTGGGCGCAGTGGCCGAAAAATTCGGCCACCGTTTCCAATTCGACCACCAGCTCATGGGCGGCCGTGCCATCGACGAGCTGGGCACCAGCTTGCCTGAAGCCACCCTGGAGGCTTGCCGTGCGGCCGACGCCATCCTCCTGGGCGCGGTGGGCGGCCCCAAGTGGGACAACCCCCACGCGCCCGACCGGCCGGAACGGGGCCTCCTGGCCCTGCGCAAGGCCCTGAACCTCTTCGCCAACGTGCGGCCCGTCAAGGTGATGCCCCAACTCATCGGCGCCAGCACCCTGAAAGAAGAAGTGCTCCAGGGCGTGGACATGGTGGTCATCCGGGAACTCACCGGCGACGCCTATTTTGGCCCCCGCCAGGAAGCCGGCGAGGAGGGCTACGAAGCCTACGACACCATGCTCTACACCCGCCCGGAGATCGAACGGGTGGTGCGCCTGGCCGCGGAGACGGCCATGGGCCGGCGCAAGAAGCTGGCCAGCGTGGACAAGGCCAACGTCCTGGCCTCCAGCCGGCTGTGGCGGCGGGTAGCCACCCAGGTGCTGGCCGACTACCCCGAGCTGGAGGTAGAGCATGTGCTGGTGGATGCCATGGCCATGCACCTGATCCGCCGACCCGCCAGCTTCGACGTCATCGTCGCCGGCAACCTCTTCGGGGACATCCTCACCGACGAGGCCTCCATGCTGGCCGGCTCCATGGGCATGCTGCCCTCAGCCAGCCTGGGCGACATCCTGAATGCCCACGAGCTGTCCCTGGGCCTCTACGAGCCCATCCACGGCAGCGCGCCGGACATCGCCGGGAAGAACATTGCCAACCCCCTGGCCACCATCCTCAGCGCAGCCATGCTGCTGCGCCACAGCCTGGGCCTGACGGCCGAAGCGGACGCCGTGGAGGCAGCCGTGGAAGCCGTCCTCCAAGAGGGTGTCCGCACACCGGACATCGCCCACACCGGCACCGAGGTGGTGGGCACCCAGGTCATGGGCGATCTGGTGGTGGAAAAACTGCTGGCCTGAAACAGATCAGAAGAGCGTAGCCAACCCATCATGACCATCCAACCACAGGAAGAAACCCAAGAAGAACGCCAGGACGACCGGGTCCGCTACTGGATCCGGACCCTGGGGAACCTGCTGGGTGAAACCATCATCGAGCAGGAAGGCAAAGAGACCTTCGACCTGGAGGAAGAGATCCGGGCGCTGGCCAAGGCCTGGCGCAGCGGGGACTCGCACGCCCAGGAGAAAATCACCGAGCTGGTCTCCCGGCTGGTGGACGATCTCCCCCGAGCCCTGGCCGTGCTCAAGGCCTTCACCACCTACTTCCAGCTGGTCAACCTGGCCGAAGAACGGCAGCGGGTCCATATCCTGCGCCAGCGGGCCCTGAAAGCCTACCTCCGGGGCGTTCCCATGAGTGAGACCATCGCCAACGCGGTGCGACGCCTCCACGCGGAAGGGCTGAGCGCAGCCGACGTGCAAAACCTGCTCCGCCAGCTCTTTATCATGCCCGTCTTCACCGCCCACCCCACCGAAGCCAAACGGCGGACCATCCTGCTCAACCTGAAGCGCACCGCCGGCATCCTGCGGGAGATGGACCTGGTGGATCTCCTGCCCCAGGAGCGGGAGAAGAAGCTGGAGGAGATCCGGGAAAACATTGTGCTCCTCTGGCAGAGCGATGAAACCCGGGACCGGCGTCCCACGGTGATGGACGAAGTGCGCAACGGCCTCTACTACTTCGAGGAGACCCTCTTCGAGCTGGTGCCCGAGATCTACCAGGAGCTGGAACGGGCCCTGGCCGAAATGTACCCGGGCGAAACCTTCCAGATCCCGGCCTTCCTCCGCTATGGCTCCTGGGTGGGCGGGGACCGGGACGGCAACCCCTACGTGACCGTGGAGGTCACGGAAGAAGCCCTGCGGGCCCAGAAGGACCTGATCCTGGAGCTGTACAGCCACAAGGTGGAGGAGCTCTACAACGAGCTCAGCCCGGCCGTAACCCGGGTACGCTTCAGCGATGAATTCCTGGCCAGCCTGCATGAAGATTTCAAGCTCATCTCCGACGACGAGCGGGAGGTGCTGGACCGCTTCGCGCTGGAGCCGTACCGGCAAAAGCTGATCCTGATGTTCCGTCGCCTGGAGGCTACCCGGGCGGAGAATCGACAACCCTGGACGCGGCGGGTCCCCACCCCCCGAGCCTATGCCAGCGCAGACCAGTTTCGTCGGGATCTCCAGCTTATCTACGACAGCCTGTGCCAGAACAAGGGCGAACGGCTGGCCCAGGGACGGCTGGCCCGGCTCATCCGGGCGGTGGATGTCTTCGGCTTTCACCTGGCCACCCTGGACATCCGCCAGCACTCGGAGCGCCATCGCGTCGCCATGGCCGAGGTGCTGGCCCGCATGAACCTGGCCGGCGACTATGCTGCCATGCCCGAAGCCGACAAGGTCGCACTCCTCAGCCGGGAGATCCTGAGTCCCCGGCCCCTGACCGCGCTGCTGGACTTCAGCCCGGAGACCAACGAAACCATTCGGCTCTTCCGGCTGATGCGGCGGGCACGGGAGATCATGGGCGAAGAGGCCATCACCACCTACATCATCAGCATGACCGCCACGGTCAGCAACGTGTTGGAGGTCCTCCTCTTCGCGCGGGACGCCGGCCTCTTCGGCCAGATCGATGTGGTGCCCCTCTTCGAGACCATCGAGGACCTGCGGCGGGCGCCGGAGATCATGGCCCGGCTCTTCCAGAACGGCGCCTATCACCGGCATCTCCAGGCCCGGGGCAACCGCCAGCAGATCATGATCGGCTACAGCGACTCCAACAAAGACGGCGGCTACCTCATGGCCAACTGGATGCTCTTCAAAGCCCAGCGGGCCCTGGCCCAGACCTGCGAAAAATTCGGCATCCAGCTCACCCTCTTCCACGGCCGGGGCGGCACCCTCGGGCGGGGTGGCGGGCCGGCCAACCGGGCCATCCTGGCCCAGCCGCCGGAATCGGTGCGAGGCCGCATCAAAATCACCGAACAGGGCGAGGTCATCAGCAGCCGCTACGCCAACCCGGACATCGCCCACCGCCACCTGGAGCAGCTGGTGAACGCGGTGCTCCTGACCAGCGGCAAGCGCCCCCACTACCAGCAGGAGCCCCACTGGGCCACCATCATGGACGCCCTCAGCGAGCGGGCCTTTGCCAAATATCGCTCGTTGGTGGAAAAGCCCGGCTTCCTGCGCTACTTCCACGAGGCCACGCCCATCGACCAGATTGACCTGCTCAACATCGGTTCCCGGCCCTCCCGACGCCGCCAGACCGAGTCCATCGCCGACCTGCGGGCCATTCCCTGGGTCTTCGCCTGGACCCAGTCCCGGGTCAACCTGCCCAGCTGGTACGGGGTGGGCACCGCGCTGGACGCCTGGGTACACGGTGACGACCCGGCCGAGCCCGCCACTGGGGAGGAAACGGCTGGCGAAGGGCAGGAAGCGCGGCTGGCCGAGCTGCGGGACATGTACCAGAACTGGCCCTTCTTCCGCACGGTCATCGACAACGTACAGATGGGCCTGTGCATAGGCGACATGGCCATCGCCTCCCTCTATGCCAGCCTGACCGACGAGGAGATCCGCCAGGAGATCTTCAGCCAGATCCTGAACGAATATGAGCGGACCCGAAAGATGGTGCTGGCCATCACCGGCTATCAGCAGCTCCTGGACAACGAGTCCTGGCTGCAGCGGAGCATCACCCTGCGCAACCCGTATGTGGATCCCCTGAACTACATGCAGGTGGCCCTGATGCGTAAACTGCGCCAGGAACCGGATGCCCCCAATGCCGACCGACTGCGGGACGCCGTGGTTCTCTCGGTCAACGGGGTCGCCGCCGGCCTGCAAAACACCGGTTGAGGTGTAGCGCCTTTCGGATAGCCTTTTGGATAAAAGGACTCGACCGTGGCTGATCTACTGTCCACTGTAGACGGTCTCTTGATCGATATCGACGGGGTGTTGACCCGCGGCAGCGAGGTGATACCGGGCGCGCCAGAGGCGATCCGTGCCTTGCGCGCCCGGGGCATTCCCCACCGCTTTCTGACCAACACGACGATTTATTGTCGGCAGAGCCTGCTGGAGCGCCTGTCGGCCATGGGGTTTGAGATGGAGGCCGACGAGTTGCTCACCGCCACCTACGCGGCAGCCCAGTACCTGCGCAGCCAGAACGCGCGTAGCTACTACCCCCTGCTCCTCCCCGATGCCCAGCTGGAATTCCAGGGGATCGAGGTGGACGAGGAGACGCCGGAATTCGTGGTGGTGGGTGACATGGGGGCCAGCTTCACCTTTCCCCGGCTGAACCGGGCCATGCGCGCCATCTTGAACGGCGCTCAACTGGTGGCGCTGCACAAGAAACGCATCTGGCGCACCGAAGAGGGCCTCTTCCTGGACGCCGGCCCCTTTGTCGTCGCCCTGGAATATGCCACCGAAGTCAGCGCGCTGGTCATCGGCAAACCCAGCCCCTCCTACTTCCACATGGCCCTGGATGAGCTGCAACTTCCCCCTGCCCGGGTCGCCATGATCGGCGACGACATCGAGATCGACGTGCGGGGCGCCCAGCTGATGGGCATGCAGGGCTGGCTGGTGAAGACAGGCCGCTTCCGCCGGGAGGATCTGGGCCGGGGCATCTGGCCCGAGCGAGTGCTCAACGACATCAGCGACATTTTTGCGGAGGCGTGATCGGTCAGTGTGCGTCCCAGATTTTTGCTGGACGTTGCCAGGTAGGGGCAGGACTTGCCCCGCCCGCTGCGCCGGGCGCAGCAAGCAGCGCCCCTACCTATTCCTAAATCGAGGGACACACCCATCTGTCACGCCTCCCCAGTCAGAAAGTCGGAAACGGCGGCCCCGCCGGCAAAGCGGCCGGGTGGACACCGTCGACCATTCACCTGAGGGTCAACAACCATGAAACAACGGCAGATCCAAATTTTTGACACCACCCTGCGGGACGGTACCCAGGGCGAAGGGGTATCCTTCAGTTGCGACGATAAACTGCGCATCGCCCGCCGCCTGGACGAGTTCGGCGTGGACTACATCGAAGGCGGCTGGCCGGGCTCCAACCCCAAGGACATGGAATTCTTCGACCGGGCCCAGCGAGAACTGAAGCTGCGCCACGCCCGCATCGCGGCCTTCGGCTCCACCTGCCGGGCCGGCCTGGACCCGGCCGACGATCCCCAGATCCAGCTCCTGATCGCCGCCAACACACCGGTGGTGACCATCTTCGGCAAAAGCTGGGACCTCCATGTGCGGGAAGTGTTGCGCACCAGCATGGAGGAAAACCTGCGCATGATCCGGGAATCGGTCCGCTACATCAAAAGCCAGGGGCGAGAAGTGATCTACGACGCCGAACACTTCTTCGACGGCTACAAGGCTAACCCCGAATATGCCCTGGCCACCCTCCAGGCCGCCATCCTGGGCGGCGCCGACGCGCTGGTGCTGTGCGACACCAACGGCGGCTGCCTGCCCTGGGAGATCGGCCAGATCGTGGACGCGGTGCGGCGAGACCTCCTGGGCCATTCCCTGGATGGCGATGAATCCAGCAACGGCCGCCGGCCGCCGGCCGCCGATGTGATCCTGGGGATCCACGCCCACAACGACAGCGAGACCGCGGTGGCCAACACCCTGGAAGCTGTGCGCCGGGGCTGCACCCACGTGCAGGGCACCGTCAACGGCTACGGCGAACGCTGTGGCAACGCCAACCTGATGAGCGTAATCCCCAATCTCCAGCTCAAGATGGGCTACGAGCTGGTCTCTCCCGAACAACTGGCCCAGCTCACCGAGCTCAGCCGCTTCGTCAGCGAGCTGGCCAACCTAAGCCCGGACACCCACCAGCCCTTTGTGGGGGCCAGTGCCTTTGCCCACAAGGGCGGCACCCACGTCAACGCAGTGGTCAAACACGCCATGAGCTACCAACACATCGATCCATCCCTGGTGGGCAACGAGACCCGGGTGCTGGTGAGCGAGCTGAGCGGCAAGGACAACATCGCGGTCAAACGGCGGGAGTTCGGCCTGGACGGCCTCAGCCGGGAGGAAGAGCGCCAGGTCCTGCGGCAGATCAAGGAGCTGGAGAACGCGGGCTTCGCCTTCGAGAGCGCCGAGGCCAGCGTGGAGCTGCTCCTGCGCCGCACCCGGGCGGACTACACGCCCCCCTTTGAGCTGATCGACTACACGGCCACGGTGGAACATCGGGCCGGCCGGGGCATGTTTTCCGAAGCCACGGTCAAAGTGCGGGTGGGCGACAAGGTCTTCCACGAAGTGGCCGAGGGCAACGGCCCGGTCAACGCCATGAATCGGGCGCTGCGCAAGGCCATCCAGCAGCTCTACCCGCGCCTCCAGTTCCACCATCTCAAGGACTACAAGGTGCGCATCCTGGACAGCGAAAGCGGCACCGCGGCCAAGGTGCGCGTCCTCATCGACAGCACCGACGGCGAGCGAAGCTGGAGCACCGTAGGCGCCAGCACCAACATCATCGAAGCCAGCTGGATCGCCCTGGCCGACTCGGTGGAATACTTCCTGTTGACCGACGCCGAACGGCAGGCCCGGCGACAGGAAGGCGCCGTCACCGCCTGAGAAGGCGCAAGAAGAGCCACAGATTACAACAACACAAACGAGGAGAAAAGTGCTCATGGCTGTGACAACCGTCAACGGCAATCTGAACAAGTACAGCCGCCACCTCACCCAGGTGCGGTCCCAAGTGGGCTCCCAGGCCATGCTCTACGGCATCGGCCTCACCGACGAAGACATGCAGAAACCCCAGGTGGGCATCGCCAGCATGGGCTGGGAAGGCAACACCTGCAACATGCATCTCAACGACCTGGCGAAAGAGGTCAAGATGGGCGTCCAGGCAGCCGGCATGGTGGGCCTGATCTTCCACACCATCGGCGTCAGCGACGGCATCTCCATGGGTACTGAGGGGATGAAGTGTTCCCTCCTCTCCCGGGACATCATCGCCGACTCCATCGAGACGGTGATGCGGGCCCAATGGTACGACGCCAACGTCTCCATCCCCGGCTGCGACAAGAATATGCCGGGGACCGTCATGGCGGCCGCCCGGGTCAACCGGCCCACCATCATCGTCTACGGTGGCACCATCCGCCCCGGGAAACTGGGGGACCGGAAGCTGGACATTGTGTCGGCCTTCGAGGCCTATGGCCAGTGGCTGGCCAAGGAGATCAGCGAAGAGGAGCTGCGGGAGGTGCTTCGCCATGCCTGCCCCGGCGCGGGCGCCTGCGGCGGCATGTACACCGCCAATACCATGGCCTCGGCCATCGAGACCCTGGGCCTGAGCCTCCCCTACAGCTCCTCTATCCCCGCCACAGCCCGGGAGAAGATCGAGGAATGCCACCGGGTGGGGCCGGCCTTGCTCCACCTGCTGGAAGAAGACATCAAGCCCAAGGACATTTTGACCCGCAAGGCTTTTGAGAACGCCATCACCGTGGTGATCGCCCTGGGCGGCTCCACCAACGCGGTGCTACACCTCCTGGCCATGGCCCACGCGGCGGATGTGCCCCTGACCATCGACGACTTCCAGGCCATCTCCGACCGCACTCCCCTTCTGGCCGATCTCAAGCCCAGCGGCCGTTACGTGATGGAGGATCTCTACGAAGTGGGCGGCGTGCCGGCCGTCCAGCGCCTCCTGCTCAAGGAAGGGCTGCTCCACGGCGACTGCCTGACCGTCACCGGCAAGACCCTGGAAGAGAACCTGGCCGACCTGCCCGACCTGAAGGAGGGTCAGACCATCGTCTGCCCCCTCTCCAACCCCATCAAGCAGACCGGCCATCTCCAGATCCTCTACGGCAACCTGGCCACGGAAGGCGCGGTGGCCAAGATCACCGGCAAGGAAGGTACCCGCTTCTCCGGCCCGGCCCGGGTCTTTGATTCAGAGGAGGAGTGCCTGGAGGCCATCCAGGCGGGCAAGGTGACCCACGGCGACGTGGTAGTCATCCGCTACGAAGGGCCCAAGGGCGGCCCCGGCATGCGGGAGATGCTCTCCATCACCTCGGCCATCATGGGCGCGGGCCTGGGCAAGAGCGTGGCCCTGATCACCGATGGCCGCTTCTCCGGCGGCACCCACGGCTTCGTGGTGGGCCACATCACCCCGGAAGCCCAGGTGGGCGGCAACATAGCCCTGGTGCAGGATGGCGATATCATCACCATCGACGCGGAGAAGAACACCCTGGACGTGGACCTCTCGGAGGAAGAGCTGGAGCGACGCCGGGCCCGGTGGAGCCCGCCGCCGCCCAAGTTCACCAAGGGCGTCCTCTACAAATACATGAAGACTGTGGCGTCAGCCTACCAGGGCTGCATCACGGACGCCTGATGGGGCCACACCAGGCCCGGCCCAAAGTCCCGGCTGTCCCCTTGGGCGGCCGGGACTTCTGATGTCTAGGCCATCATGACGTTTCGGCATGCCAGATCCGCTCAATTTTCGCATAGCACAATTTCGGTTTTGTAAGCCCTCCTGGATAGGAGCGCTGCGAAATCCCGCACTTACCAGAATCACAACCAATTTGCCCGTGATTTTCGTATAGTTTTACGATTTTCGCCCCTCAACACGCCCAGGAGCTGCCCCATGGAAGCCGTCGAACGGGCTGCGGAATGCGGCCTCTCACCTGCCCAGTTGGCCCGTGCCTACCAGTTTGTGGAAGCAAGCGTGGCTTCAGGCCAGATCCCTGGCGCCGCCCTGCTCGTCGCACGCCATGGCATCCCCCTGCCTCCCTTCGCCGTGGGCCGCCTGCGCCCCCAGGATCCCAACCCCGCCATCCGCCCGGACACCATCTTCCTGGTCGCTTCCGTCACCAAACCGGTGACCGCCACCGCGGCCATGCTGCTGGTGGAACGGGGCCAGCTCCTGCTGGACGATCCGGTCTGTGCCGTCATCCCGGAATTCAGCACCCACGGCAAGGAACGGGTCCGGGTCCGTCACCTGTTGACCCACACCTCAGGCCTACCTGACATGTTGCCGGACAACCTGGAGCTACGCCGGCGGCATGCGCCCCTTTCCGAATTCGTCCGGCGCATCTGCGATCTGGAGCTGGACTTTCCCCCGGGCACCGACATCCAGTACCAGAGCTGCGGCATCGCCATGCTGGGCGCCATCGTCGAACGCATCACCGACACCCCCCTGCCCGAATTCCTGCGCCGGGAGATCTTCGAGCCCCTGGGCATGAATGATACCTCCCTGGGCCTGGGCCACCTCCCCCCGGAACGCATCGCCCACGTCCACCTGGAGCCGGAGATGGAAGGGACCGACTGGGGATGGAACACGCCCTACTGGTGGAACTTCGCCGCGCCCTGGGGAGGGATGTTCACCACGGTGGGCGACATGTTCAAGTTCTGCCAGATGTTCCTCAACGGCGGCATGTTGAACGGAATCCGGATCCTGAGCCCGGCCACCGTAGCCGCCATGACCCGGGACCAGACCAGCGCCAATCCCCTGATCCCGGCCACCGTGCGCTATCGCCAGGCGTGGGGGCTGGGCTGGGGGCTGGCCTGGCGCCGCCAACCGACTTCGGGCTGGTCCTACTTCGGCGACCTGACCTCGCCGGGCACCTATGGCCACGGCGGCGCCACCGGCACCGTGGTCTGGGTGGATCCCGTGCGGGCCCAGATTTGCATTCTCTTCACCACCGAGCCCACGGCCATCCGCAGCGGCTGGCTGGGCCGCTGTTCCAACCTGGTGGCCGCCGCGGCCCTGTAGAGGCCCTGTGAAGGAGCTGTCGAGGAGGGAAAGCCCATGAAAATTGCCAAGGCTGTGATCACCGTGGCAGGGCGGCGTCAGCGGGCCCTGCCCCTGCAGATGCTCATCGATCGGGATGGTGTGGAAAGGTCGGTCCTGTCCATCCTGCTGGGCGAAGTGGTCCAGGCCGGCATCGAGGCCATCGGCCTGGTGGTGCGGCCGGGCGATGAAGCCGCCTATGCCGAGGTGGCCGGCGATCACGCCGGGCGCCTCCACTTCATCCAGCAGGCGGAGCCCCTGGGCTACGGCCATGCCATCCACTGCGCCCGGGACTTCGTCGGGCAGGATGCCTTTCTGCACCTGGTGGGCGACCACCTCTACATCAGCCGGGACGGGCAGGGCTGTGCCACCCGGCTGGTGGAGCTGGCCCGGGCGGAAGCCTGTACCGTCTGCGCCGTCCAGGCCACCCGGGAAAGCCTCCTCCCCTACTACGGCACCATCGGCGGCCGCCGCCTGCCCGGCCGGGTAGACCTGTACCAGGTGGACACCGTGGTGGAAAAGCCCACCCCGACCCAGGCCGAGCAGGAACTGATCGTCTCCGGGCTGCGGGCAGGCCACTACCTTTGCTTCTTCGGCATGCACGTCCTCACCCCCACGGTGATGGAGATCCTGGCGCAACAACTGGCCCAGGCCCAGGATAGCACCCAGGTAACCCTCTCCAGCGCCCTGGCCCAGCTGGCCCGGCGGGAACAGGTGCTGGCCCTGGAGCAACAGGAAAGTGCCCGCTACGACCTGGGCGTGAAATACGGCCTGCTCATGGCCCAGCTGGACCTGGCCCTGAGCGGCCGGGAGCGGGATGAGGTGCTGAGCAAGCTGGTGGAGCTGTTGGTCCAGCGAGAGCTGAGCGCCGGCGGGAGGTTCCAGGCCCATGGGTGAGCTGATCCAGATCATCACCGCGTCCGATCCGGAGGTGCGCAACTGCTCCCTGGATGCCTTCTGCCGTCGCGCCTCCCTCCCCCAGTTGCTCCAGGAATGTGCCGAGTTAGACCGGTTCCGGCGTGAGGAAGAGAACCTTTACGAGCGGGTGCGGGCCCTCTTCTTCCTCTACGCCATCTACCGTTTCCACCTGCCCACCAAACCCGGGATCCGGCCCCGGGGCTTTATTCCCTTCGAGGGCTATGCGAATCTACTCCGCCGCCGTTTCGAGGAGGCCATCGACCTCTTCCTGGCCGCCCAGGAGCGGGAAGGGGGCCTCAGCGATGGCCTGGCCAGCGCCCTGGCCGCGGCCTACCACCAGCTGGGCTTCCAGACCCTGGCCAACCAGGTCCGGCGTAGCGTCCGCTCGGTACGGGGCAACCAGTGGATGTTCCGCATTGGCCACCCGGCCGACCATCCCCTGTGGGTACGCCCGGAGCTGCTCCAGCGCCAGGATCCCGATGGCCTCTTCCCCATCCTCCACGAGGCCACCCCCGTCCGCATGGATCTGACCCACAGCGGCTGGAGCGACATCTTCTTCCTGGGCATGGACTTCCCCGAGGGTGCCCGGGTGTTGAACGTCTCCATCGACCTGAGCGTGCGGGGCGATAGCCCGGGTCGGCCCCGCCCCCCCATCGAGACCTACTTCCGGGTGATCGACCAGCCGGTCCTGCGCCTGGTGAGCGTGGACCTGGGCGCCACGGCGGAGATCACCTCCCTGGAGGAAGTCTTCGACTTTGCCCGGGACTACCTGGGCCTGCTCAAGGCTGCGGTCATCGCGGCCGGCCTGGTGCCGCCCGGCATGGAGGGGGCCGCGCAGCCCCTGGCCGACCTGTTGGCCCGGCTGGTGGGCCCAGGCCATGGCATCGAACTGGTCAGCCAGGTCAACGGCATCCCCAAGGGCTCCCGCCTGGCCGTCTCCACCAACCTGCTGGCCTCCCTGATCGCCGTCTGCATGCGGGCCACAGGCCAGGCCCAGAGCCTGACCGGGCCGCTCCAGGAAAGGGAACGCCGGGTGGTGGCGGCCCGGGCCATCCTGGGGGAATGGCTGGGCGGCTCCGGCGGCGGCTGGCAGGACTCCGGGGGCATCTGGCCGGGGATGAAGGTGATCCAGGGTGTGGAGGCCCGGCCCGGCGACCCCGAGTATGGGATCAGTCGTGGGCGTCTGCTGCCGGATCACCGCATCCTCACCCTGGAGGACGCCTCCGCCGAGACGCGGCAGCGCCTCCAGGAGAGCCTGGTGCTGGTCCACGGGGGCATGGCCCAGGATGTGGGCCCCATCCTGGAGATGGTGACCGAGAAGTACCTCCTGCGCTCCGAAGCCGAATGGCAGGCCCGGCAGGAGGCCATCCAGATCATCGACGAGATCCTGGCCCTGCTCCGGGCCGGGGATGTGCAGGGCATCGGCGCGGCCACCCACCGCAATTTTCACGGCCCTATCCAGACCATCATCCCCTGGGCCACGAACCTCTACACCGAGACCCTCATCGAACGGGTGCAGCGGGAGTTTGGCAGCGGCTTCTGGGGCTTCTGGATGATGGGCGGCATGGCGGGCGGTGGCATGGGCTTCATCTTCGACCCGGCGGTGCGCGCCGCAGCCCAGGAACGGCTCCAGGAGATCATGGTGGGAACCAAACGCCGCCTGGAGGCCGCGGTGCCCTTCGCCATGGATCCGGTGGTCTACGATTTCGCCATCAACGAGCGGGGCACCTGGGCCGAGCTGCTCCAGGGAGATGCCGCGCTCATGCCGCCGGGCTACTACGCCCAGCGGGTGCCCGCCCTGCTCCGGATGGATACCCGCCGTCTCTCTGCCTTCCAGCGGGCCGAGCTGGACCACTTCGGCGCGGCCTGTCGCCGCAATCCGGAGCTGGCGGGCATGGTCCAGATCCTCTTCGACCGCCTGTTGCCGGGCCGGGATGATGGGGATGGGGACGGCCAGAGCCTGGAGTCCCTGCTGGCCCGCTACGGCTTCGACCGGACCCAGCACGAGCAGATCCAGGCCGACCTGCGCAGCGGACGGATCGGCCTGGCCCAGAATCGTCTGCCCGTCAACACCACCATCGAGGATGTGAAGCCGGAGGATGTCTTCATCATCGGCCCGGAGCAAGATGCAGCCCGGCTACAAGAGCTCCAGCAGATCGGCGCCGAAGCCCTGGCCGCCGGGCAGGTGGCGGTGGTCTCCCTGGCAGGCGGCGCGGGCAGCCGCTGGACCCATGGGGCCGGCGTGGTCAAGGCCCTCCACCCGTTCTGCCGGCTGCGGGGTCGCCATCGTTCCTTCATCGAGGTGCATCTGGCCAAAAGCCGGCGGGCCGGCCGGCTCTACGGCACCTCCCTGCCCCACATCATCACCACCAGCTACCTGACCCATGGCGCCATCGAAGCCTACCTGGAGGCCGAACAACACTACGGTTACTCGGGCCCCCTCTACCTCTCGCCGGGGCGCAGCATCGGCCTGCGCATGGTGCCCATGGCCCGGGATCTCCGCTTTGCCTGGGAGGAGATGCCTCAACAGCTACTGGACGAGCAGGCCCAGAAGATGCAGGACAGCCTGCGGGCGGCTCTCATCCACTGGGCGCAGCAGATGGGCGAAGGCAGCGACTACACCGACAACGTGCCGGCCCAATGCCTGCACCCGGTGGGCCACTGGTACGAGGTGCCCAACCTGCTGCGGAACGGCGTACTGGCTCGGCTGCTGGCCGAACGCCCCACCCTTCAGTACCTGATGGTCCACAACATCGACACCCTGGGTGCAGATGTGGCCAGCCCTCTGGGCACAGCCGTGTTGGGCTACCACATCCAGTCGGGCCGCCTCTGGACCGGCGAGGTGATCGGCCGGCGCCTGGAGGATCGGGGCGGCGGCCTGGCCCGGGTGGACGGCCACCTGCGGCTGGTGGAGGGGCTGGCCCTGCCCCGGGAAGAGATCGAGTTCGGCCTGACCTACTACAACTCCGCCACCACCTGGCTTCACCTGGATCGACTGCTGGCCCTCTTCGGCCTGACTCGGGATGACCTGGAGCATGAGGAGAAGGTGGCCGGGGCGGTGCGCCGGGTGGCGGCCCGAGCAGACGCACGCGTCCCGAGCCCGTCGTCTTGACGCGTCGTGGCGCAGGTGGGCAACGCTCAACATTGGTCTGGCGGTACCATCGCCGCACCGGTCAGCGGGTTGCCACCTTGCCTGGAGCAGGCGTTTCGGCGCGCCCGCTAGCGTGCGGCACGGGCAGCTTTTGGAAAAGCTGTTTCGGCGTTGTCACCTGGGAAGG
>FWPU01005353.1_pt1 | contig 28024 bp, 25 predicted proteins | sample 2228361 | NCBI WGS metagenome assembly FWPU01 (sample SAMEA103939777, study PRJEB20133) | metagenome
CGATCTAGCCATCTCTCCAACGGCATGGGAGATTGCCACGCTCGCTGTTGCTCGCTCGCAATGACACCCTGATTGCCATGGCGTATCCGGTTGGGGCGAAAGATGTTTCGCCCCTACTAAAAGACGATGGGACTCACCTCCACCCACCAAGACAAGCCATCCACCCATCCATTCCCTATGGAATGCTGAAGCGGGCTTCAGCATTCCAAGCCAAGACGAAGGGGCAAAGCAACCAAAGCCACATCATCCGTTCCATCTGTTCCCCAAATCCGTTGCATCATCCGTTCCCCCTATCCGTTCCATCCGCTCCCAAAATCCGTTGCTCCCCCCGCCTACCACACCCCGAAAAGCCCCTATGACAACCTCATTTCACCGCCGACCCGGAGTAAAAGTCGCTCGGTCTCCCCAATGCCCGAACGACGTGGAAGCGGAAGTAACCGGGCAAGAAGTAACTATACGAGTAGTCCACAACGCTGCCATCCACGGAATAGAGGCGGGCGATGAAGCGCAACAACGGATCGCCGCGCTGAATATCTAAAGCACGCGCCAGTTCGGGGGTGGCACCGACGGCGTTGATCTCACAATAGGAATTGACCAACCCTAGCTGGTTTCGCTTGAGCAGCAGGTCCAATACCGAGCCCTTGAAATCCTCCTTGAGGTCATCGGGAGAGAGTATGTGGGAGGGTAAGATATCAATGAGGTACGCCACCGGGCGTTGTTCTGCCATGATCACCCGAGAGACATCAATGACCTGAGCCCCGGGTTGCAACCCCAGGATGTCTGCCTCCTGCGGGATGGGTGCACGAGTTTCCACCTTCAATGCCCCCATGCACACCCGCAATCCGATGCGCTTGGCGAGCGTCTCGATGCTCTCCAGCACCTCCAAGCCGGTGTCAAACACCCGAGTGGGACGCATCACGAAGGTGCCGATTCCCTGGCGGCGCGAGATCACCCCTTGAGTTTCGAAGGTGCGCATGGCTTCGCGCAGGGTCGCCCGTGAGACGCCCAATTGACGGGCGAGTTCCGGTTCCGAGGGCAACCGTTCCCCAGGCTTTGCATTGAGGATGATGCAACCGAGTTTTTCATGCAAACGTTGGATACGGTCGTTGGAGATCATTGTCACAAAACCTCATGATGTTTTTCGTGTTCGAGGAGTTCTCTCACCTCTCAAAAGACCATCCACCCAATCCAGTCTAATTCCACCTCGACTCCATAAGAATCATCAAATGGACTCCAGCAGGCGCTTGGCTGCCCGATTGTGCTGTTCGATGAGCGTGGGCAGGTCTAGGTTGACCAATTGACCCTCTTTGACGACGTACCGACCGCCGACGAGGGTGTAATCCGTTCGAACGGGTGCGCAGAAGACGAGCGCGGCGAGCGGGTCGTGCAGTGCGCCGGCGTATTCCAAGCGATCCAGACGGATGGCAAAGAAGTCGGCGCACTTGCCGCGCTCCAGGCTGCCGAGGTCGTTGCGTCCCAAGACCGCCGCGCCGCCACGGGTGGCGATCTCCAGGGCTTGCCGCGCCGTCATCAGCGGCGGGGATTGCCCGCCAGAACGAGAAGCGCCGGAGAGAGCCGCCCCCAGGCGGGCGATCAACATCGCCTGACGTGCCTCCTCCAACAGGTTGGAGGCATCGTTGCTGGCAGAGCCATCGACGCCCAGCCCCACCTTCACCCCCACCCCCAACATGTCCATGATCGGGGCGATGCCCGATGCCAGGCGCATGTTGGAACTGGGACAGTGAGCCACGCCGCACCCCCTTTCGGCAAAGAGTGCCACCTCAGCGCGGTTGACATGCACGCAATGGGCAAACCATACCTCCTCGCCCACCCAGGATAACTGCTCCATGTACTCCACCGGGCGGCAGCCGAATCGTTCCAAGCAGAACGCCTCCTCATCCTGAGTCTCTGCCAGATGGGTGTGCAAATGCACACCATACTGCCGGGCAAGCGAGGCACTCTGGCGCATCAATTCCGGCGTGACGCTGAACGGCGAACACGGCGCCAGTACGATCTGAACCATCGCCCCCGGACGAGGGTCATGGAACCTTTGGATGAGGTCCTGTGAATCCTTCAGAATGTGCTCTTCATCCTCCACGACCTGATCGGGGGGCAAGCCTCCACGGCTTTCGCCCAGGCTCATTGAGCCGCGCGCGGCGTGGAGGCGCAAGCCGACCGTCTGGGCGGCGTGGATTTCATCCTCCAGACGAGAGCCGTTGGGGAAGAGATAGAGATGGTCGCTGGCGGTGGTGCACCCCGAAAGTGCCAATTCCGCCAGGGCGACCTGAGTGGAAAGGTGAATATCCTGTGGCGTCACGCGCGCCCAGATGGGGTAGAGCGTCTTGAGCCACTGGAAGAGGTTGGCATTTTGGGCTTGGGGAACGGCGCGGGTCAGGGTCTGGTAGAAGTGATGATGGGTGTTGATCAGTCCCGGTAGGACGATGTGCCCGCTCAGGTCGAGCACTTCATCGGCAGTCGGCGGGAGTTCTGCCGAAGCGCCCACCTGCTCGATCCACCCATCGCGAACCAAGAGACCCCCATCGGGGATCTCTCGGCGTTGCTCGTCCATGGTTACCAAGACTTCAGCATGACGCACAAGCAAGGTAGACAAATCTCTCTGCCTCCAGGGAGGACGGATTGAAAATAAGTGTAACAAACAACCCAAGGTCTGTCAAATAATGTCAGACAAATTGGGGGGTAGTTAGGTCACGATGGGTGAGATGAGGGCGCCTCCGCCGAAGAAGATGTGCCAAAGCAGGAAGGCAACGAAGAACAGCACATGGGCGATCATGAAGATGCGCCCGGAGCGCGGCGCTTCGATGGGGTCAATGTTGGTGCGCTTGGGGTAGGCGCCGAAGGCTCGACTGTCCATGGCAATCGCCGTGATCTGCACGCGGCGGATGCCCCCGGTGAGCAGGGGCAAAGTCAGGCGGATGATCGGGCGGAAGAGGTCGAGGGGCGAACTCTTCTTCTCGGCTGCGCCGCGCACCGCATGGGCATGCAGGATGTGCCGTGCTTCGGTCTGCAACAGGGGCACGAAGCGCAGGGCAGCATAGAGGGCATATGCCCAGCGATACGGCAGCCGACCGATTTCGATCATTTCGTTGATCATGCGCCGCGGGTTGGTGGTGAGGGCAAAGATGACCGAAACTGTGCCCAAGCACAGCACCCGCAGGAACAATGCCAGTCCGTAATCGAGCCCCTCCAACGTCAAGCGAAAGGGACCGAGGGTCGCCAAGAGGGTTGCCCCGCGTGGGTAAAAAATGAAGATGATGACCAACAACCACAAGGCGACGACCAAGAGAGGCAAGATGCGCCGCAGCATCCACGTCAGACGGAAACCGCTCAGCGCAGTGCCGACGAAGAGCAACCACAGGAAAAAGACCAAGTTTTCGATGGCACGCGTCGCTACCACGACGATGGCGGTCATGGTGAGCATCCAGATGAACTTGCTCACCGAATCCATACGATGCATGAAGGAGTTGCCCGGTTGATAGACGAATAACATGGCATCACCCTCCGTGGACGAGGTAACGGGCTAGTTCAGCCGGGGAGTGGATCGGTGGCAGCCACGGATAGCGTTGCTTGAGGCGACGATGCAACGCATAGATTGGTGGAACGCTCAGCGAATACTTCTCCTCCAGTGCCATCTCCTCGGCGAACAACGCCCACGGTGTGCCGTGAAAGACGATGCGCCCATCCTCCAGCACGAGCACAGAATGGGCATACTGCGCCACCAAACCCATATCATGGGTGACCAGCAGGATGGTCAGCCCTTGGCGATTCAGGTCTTGGATGAACCTCATCAATTGGTCCAGGTTGCGCAGGTCTTGCCCTGTGGTCGGCTCATCCAGGATGAACACCTCGGGCTTCATCACCAACATGCTGGCGACGCTCAGGCGGCGCTTCTGACCACGGCTCAGGGCAAAGGGGTGGCGGTCTTTCACCTCGTCGAGTTGGAAGGCTGCCAGCATCTCCAGGGCGCGTTGCTTCACCTCCTCTTCGGGCAATCCCTGCCACCGGAGCCCGAAGCACATTTCTTCATAGACCGTATCGGTGACGAACTGGTGTTCGGGGTACTGAAACACGTAGCCAACCTTCTTGGCTAACTCTTTGATGGATGCCTGGCCGGCATCTAGCCCACACACCCAGACCGCGCCAGAGACTGGGCGGTTCAAGCCCACAAAGTGGGCAGTCAGGGTGGATTTGCCCGAGCCATTGGGACCGACGATGGCTAAAATCTCACCACGTTGCACTTCAAAGGACACATCGTCCAACACCTTCGGTCCGCCGGGGTAGTTGAAGCAAAGGTGTTCCACCTGGAGAATGGCTTCTCCGCCAATGGTTGGCGCGGCGGTGGCGGATGGTTGTTCTTCATCCACCGGACGGAATTCCAGCAGGTCTAGCGGGAGTTCTTCGATCGTCAGGGGGAAGAGGGGGAAGTGAACCCCACGCTTCTCCGCCTCGAGGGCAAACTCCACCACGCCGGGGATGCGCAGCCCAATCGCATCGCGAATCTCCAACCCGTGTTCCTGGAATACCTGGCGCGGAGGTCCTTCGTAGGCGATGCGCCCCTCGTGGAGGACGACCAAGCGATCCGCCAGGTCAATGAAGTTCTCCACATCGTGTTCGATGACCAGGATGGTGATTTGGTTGCGCCTCAGTTCGCGGATCAGCGCCTGCACTTCCTTGGCACCACCTGGGTCGAGGTTGGCGGTTGGTTCATCGAAGACCACGATGCTCGGTTCCATCGCCAAGACCGAGGCGATGGCGAGGCGTTGTTTCTGACCGCCGGAGAGGGTGAAGACCGGCTTATCCTCCTGCTCCTCCAGCCCGACGAAGTGCAGGACACGCTGAATGCGTTCGAGGATGACCTCACGCGGCACCAGCAGGTTCTGGGCACCGAAAGCCACCTCATCGCGAACGAAGATGTTGCAAATCTGGCTATCGGCATCCTGAAAGACCAGCCCGATTTTGGTCGCCATCTCGAAGATTTCCCTCTCGGAGGGATTGTAGCCCAAAACACAGATGGAGCCCTGGAGGGAGCCGCCAAGCACGTGGGGAATCACTCCGTTGAGGCACAAGGCAAGGGTGCTCTTGCCCTCCCCGGTGGGACCCATGACCAAGACGAACTCGCCCGGTTGAACCTCCAGGTTCAGGTCGTTCAGTACCGGCTTTTCCTGAAGCGGGTAGGTGTAGGTGACGTGCTCAAAACGAATCGCAGGCAGGTCGTCGGAAGGAAGGTCCATGCAAAACCCCTCACGGTGAGTGTATGGGCGCCCGCATTCGATGGCGGGACCAGCGAGGAAAGCAAAGACCACCCAACTCGGGCGCCCTGTGAACGTGTGAGCCAAAAGCCATGCAAGCCATTCGAACGGTGGTTCAGTCGTCGCTTCTCGATGGGGTGGCGTACCTTAGACGGCTGCCGCTCGCCCCATGACGCCGGTGCGCTCGATGCCCTTGACGATCAACCACGCCAGACCACCGCCGATGATGCCATCGCCCAAAGCCAGTGCAATGTAGAGCAGAATCAGCGAACCGACCGGCAGGACGACAAAGCCGAAGACGAAGGTCAGGCAGATGGCGCACCCGATGCCAGCCAATGCGCCGGACAGGAAGGCTGCCCAAATGGAAGGTTGATAGCGGAAGGCAAGCAACCCCAACTCGGCACCGAGCGCCTGGAAGGCGACGAAGACGAAGACGATCGAGCCATCCAGGCTTCCCGCCAGCACCTCGACCAAGCCGGTCAACATGCCGGAGATGAAGGTCAAGCCGGGTTTGCGCGTCAGGAGACCGACGATGATGTACCAAAAGATGAAGAAGGGATTATCCAGCGCCGCCCCGAACGGTCCGAGCACACCCTCGATGAACTTCGCCCAGGGCACAACTGCCACCGCGCTGACCACACCGCCCACCGCGGCGACGACCGCAATGAGCAGGATGTCCATGGTGGTGACCCGATAACCTTTGGTTGTTTTTTCTGCAGACATAAGAACCTCCTCTATACATCATGAAAAACGAAAGGATGAATACGAGCAATGGGTGGTTTTCTCTTCGCTTGAAATCGTATGGTTCACCTCCTCATTCGGAACTCGGCGACAAGGCTTGCACAGGCTGGCTGCCAATGTTGGGCTAGTTCCACTAAGGCACTAGCGATTGGGGAACAATCCAGGTGATTGACCTGTTGCAGGGTGGCGATCCACTCCTTGGGGATGGACGATTCGCCCCGATAGGCGCCACCCAGGGCGGCGGCGATGGCGGCGATGGTATCGCTATCGCCACCCCAATTCGCCGCACGGAGCACGATGCGGCGCGGCTCACCTTGACAAAAAGCGAAGACGCCGAGCGCCACCGGCACGGAATCGGCTGCAGCGACACCGCCACCGAACAGTTCGTACAGTTCCGTCAAGGCGCTTTCCACGGGGCATTGCCGGCTGAATTGCTGGCGAACCCAAGCGATGCGCCGGGTGACCGATGGGGCAATGGTGGGGCGACCGAACGAACTGCCCGCATCTGCCGCCGCTTCGGCTGCCACGAGGATATCGGGGATGGATGAGCCATCACGAAAACACGAGGCGATTGCCCAGGCAACCGCTGCCGCTGCCGCAATGGCAACCTGCGTCCCGTGGGTGGGCAGGCAAGCCAGAACCACATCGTTGAGGGTCTCCTCGAGAGAGGAGCGGCGCGCGCCGTGGATCACTCCGAGCGGCGCGATGCGCATGGCTGCCCCGTTGGTATCGCCGTTGCGCCCGGCTTCGGCAAGGGCTACGCCGTTTTTGATCTGCTCGATGGCTTGCTGAGTGCTCGGTCCGAGGGGACTGGCATATTTGTGCTGGACGCGTTGCGCCCATGCCAGCAGTTCCTCGACAATATCGGAGGGCTCCACCCGCCCAAGGCGGAGGAAGGAGTTTGCCAAGGCTAGGGATTGCTCGGTGTCATCGGTGATCTCCGCCCGCTGCAGCCCCTCATGGTAGATATGCCCAGGGGGAGGCGCCTGAAAATCGTCAATCACCCCGAAAATCCGCCGGATCTCTGCCCGCGTCAGGAAGGAGGCGGGCATGCCCATGGCATCGCCAACCGCCAACCCCCATAGGCAACCTTTGGCTCGGCTCAGGTCATCCACCTTCTCTCCCATCCTTTCCATCGAAGCCCCCTCGATTTCATGAGATGTTGGGCGCGGAGACAGCGATCATGGCTTGCAAGACCATTTCGAGCAGGCGCGGGTAATCGGCATCGCAAGCCGCCTCGATGCGGGGCAGGTGCGTCCAGGTGAAGTAGCGGCGTAGATCGGTCACCGTTTGCCCCAGGGTGAGTTCGCCGCGGGTCTCGACATCTACGTAGACCGGCTGGGTTTGGATCAGGCGTTCGTCGATCGCCGCAGCCACCGCAAAGGAGTCGATCAGAGTGCAGTAGTGTTGAAAGGCGCGCTGTTCTAGGTACTCCAGGATTTTGAGCAGGTGTTGTGCCTCCTTCGTCCCGGCTTGGCGCAGCCTCTCCAGTTGCTCTGGCGTGAAGCGGACGTTGGGATGGGTGACGACATCTATCCCGATGGCAGTGATGGGGATGCCGGAGTGGAAGACGATCCGGGCGGCTTCCGGGTCAACGTAAACGTTCCATTCGCTGGTCGGGTTGCCGCCGGTGGCGTAAAGGGATGCATAGGGGGTCAAGCCGAATGCGCCGGCGATGGCGATGATCTGCCGCACTTGCTTCATCACCTCGGGCGCCTTTTGGATTGCCACGGCGAGGTTGGTCAGCGGGGCGAGGGCAATCAGGGTGATTTCGCTGGGGTACGCGCCGACGACCTCCAGGATGGCATCGGGGGCGAAGGTGGGCTTGGGTTTGGTGCGCGGCGCGGGCAACCCCGTGTTGCCCAAGCCATCATCGCCATGGGAGAACGGGTCGCGCGGCAAGTCACGCACCAACGGTTTGAGCATTCCCTGATAGACGGGAATGTCCTCTCGCCCTACCAGTTCCAACGTCTTGAGGGCGTTGATCGCCGTCTGATCGGCACGCAAGTTGCCGGAGGCGGTGGTGATCGCCTCGATGTGCAGTTCGGGCGATTTGACGGCGAGGAGGAGGGCGATCGAATCGTCAATGCCAGGATCGCAATCAATCAGAACTCTCTTCATCGATTCGTCTCCGTATGTTCGGCGCCTGTGCGGTCAACCGATGGATTACCATGGGCAGGCTGGGCAGATTGGTCTGCGCGCCGAAGGCTTCGAGCACAAAACTGGCACATGTTGCCCCAATGTACCCACCGACCTCGGCATCGTAGCCGCGCAGCCAAGCCATGATGACCCCCGCGGTGTAGGCGTCGCCCGCACCGGTGGGGTCAACGTACTTCTGCGGCGAAATGATCGGGATGGTGAGGCAATGCCGACCCTGCAGCACCTGACTGCCGCGATGGCTTTGGGTGATGTAGAAACAGCAATCGGGGTACGCCGAAGCCAGCCGGGCGAGATTGGCCACACCGCAAAGTTTGCACAAGGTCTCGGCTTCATGGGCGTTGAGGATGACCACTTGGATGTCGCGCAAGGCATCCACGATCTCCGCAGAAACCACGCCGGAGATGGCGATCTTGCGCCGTTGACGCAAACTCTGTTCTAAGTAGAAGAGGGTGAATGCCCCACAGACGGGGGTGATCACCACCACCTCTCCCAACCGAACATCGGCGCGCGGGGTGGCAGAGGCAGCCGCACCCAAGGCGGAGAAGCACATCGTCTCGGCGTAGGGTTGGAAGAACAAGTAAGCCACGCCGCTGGGCAAGCCGGGTTGAGGGCATAGGTTGGTGAGATCGAGGTTTTGCGAACGCCAGTACGCTTCGCACCCCGAGCCGGGGAAGTCCTCCCCGACCGGATAGACCAGGTTGACCGGGATGCCCAGGCGTGCCAGCCCAACGGCGATGTTGGGTGCACACCCTCCCCAATAGGGTTTCTCCATCTCGTTCCTCGGGTGGATGAGGGCAACCTCGCCGGGAGAGGGGAGCCTCTCCACCGAGAAGATGTAATCACGAATGGCGGCTGCGCCGATCACCGAAACGTTCATTCTTTGAACTGAACTCCGCTCAAACCAACCGCCAGTTCGGCACTGGCGCGAAAGTAAAGGCGCACCCGATCACCGATCCAGGTGGTCATCGAGAATTCCAATGGGGTTTTATCCTCCAGATAGGAGATGGTGGTGAGGAGCAGCAAGGGGCTGCCCGCCTCCACCTCCAATAGGTTTGCGTCCTCATCCGAGGCGAGGATGGTTTCGAACCAGTGTTCGGCGTAGATGGGGGTCAGTTGATAGCGCCGTTCGAGCGTGGCAGAGATGGAGTGGTCGATCAATCCCTCCACCAGGATGCCCGGGCAAAGGCGATACGGGATGAACGAGTGATTGAGCGCCATGGGTTGCTCGTTTGCCAGCAAGACTCGCTTGTGAAAGGCAATCGGATCGCCGGGGAGGAGGTTGAGGCGTTGGGCGATCTCCGCCGAGGCTTGGACGATCTGGGCTTTGAGGATGCGTGCAGAAGGGGTCAGCCCGAGTTCCTTGATGCGCAGGTTGAAACTGATCGGGAAGCCCACCTGGGGGATGACCTGCATGGCGGTCTGGTTGAGGTATGTGCCGCTGCCTCGCTGGCGCGAGACCAAGCCTTCTTTCACCAATTCGGCAATTGCCTGGCGCATGGTCATGTGACTGACCTGGTATTCACGGGCTAATTCCTTCTCGGAGGGCAGGCGACGTTCGGAAGACCACTCTCCATGACCGATGCGAACGCGAAGGTCGAGGGCGATCTGATAATACACCGGAATCGGCGATTCACGATCCACTTTCATGGGCGGGCAAAGTTATCTAATAGTCTAGATAAGTTTATTTTATAGAAATTCGTTGGGAAAATCAAGAGCCAATTTTCCCGCGTTTTTGGGTTTCTCTGTAAGAGAACACTCAGATCGGTAGGGAGATGCGGTTTTCGAGGAGTTTCGCCGCCCGTACGGTGTTCTTGAGCAACATGGCGATAGTCATCGGTCCCACTCCTCCCGGCACGGGGGTCAACGCGCTGGCGACCTGCTTGACCTCCTCGAAGGCGACATCCCCCACCAAGCGATTGCCTTGAGGGGCAGTGGGGTCCTCAATGCGATTGATGCCCACGTCAATGACCACTGCGCCGGGTTTGACCCAATCGCCGCGTACGAACTCCGGCTCCCCCGCGGCGACGATCAGCACATCCGCCTGGCGGGTGATCCCCGGCAGGTCGCGGCTGTACGAGTGACAGATGGTCACGGTAGCATTGCGACGGACGAGCAAGAGGGCAAGCGGCATGCCGACGATCTTCGAACGCCCCACAACGACCGCATGGACACCCTCCAAGGGCACCTTGAGCCAATCCAAGATGTACAACACCGCCGCAGGCGTACAGGGGAAGTACAGCGGGTCGCGTCCTTTCTGCGCCAGGCGCAGGATGTTCAAGGGGTGAAAGCCATCCACATCCTTTTCGAGGGACAGGGCATTCAAGATGCGTTCCTCATCGAGACCTGCCGGCAGGGGCAGTTGCACCAAGATGCCATGCACGCGCGGGTCGGCGTTCAGTTGCGCAATCAGGTTCACGACCTCCTCTTGGGCAACGCTCTCGGGCAAGGTGTACCCATAGGACGCGATGCCCACCTGAGCGCATGCCTTCTGTTTGGCGCTGACGTAGATGTGAGAGGCAGGGTTGTTTCCCACCAAGATGGTTGCCAACCCAGGCTCAGGGCGCCCGTGGGCGAGCATGGCTCGCACATCTTCGGCAAGGCTCTGGCAAATCTTGGCAGCCAGGGCTTTTCCATCCACGATCTGTGCACTCATCGTTCGCTCACTTGACGACAACCGAATACTCATATTCCAGAACCAGGTCGTAGGTATCACTTCGATTGGCTTGGAGGTAGTCCAGACGGAAACCGTAGAGGTAGTTGCCGCCGATGGACTGCCCGTGGAACAGGATGCGCACCTCGAATTCATCGCCTGGGTTGAGGCTGAATTCCACTCCGCTGGGCAACGTGCCCTTGGGTTGTTCCAGGATCACCCTCTGGTCAGCGCGCACCAAGGCAACTTGTTTGAGGTCCACGTGCAAGACCTGCCCAGCCAGCATGACCTGCAAGGCTTGTAGTTTCACCGGCTTGCGCCCTTCGTACTTCAGGCGGTAGATGCCCTCCTCCTCATCGCGTATCAGCACCAACAGGTCTTTCTTGCCTTCCTTCAGGATGAACCTGGGGGCGGTTTGGGCGTTCCAAGCGAAGTAAGCCACCACCAGCAGGACTGCCCCGAGGATCACCCATCCCCATGGGATTCTCTCCAGGCGTCTTGTGGGGCTGGCTTTGGCGGGTTTCTTCTCTTTGGTAGATTTTGCCATGATAAGGGTACGTACTCCTTTGCTATGTAGCAACTTCGCTGTGCCGCGGTCTCCGAAGGTGAGACCGGCGCACTCAGTGATTGCAAAACCCCATTATCGTCCAATGTGGTCGTTTTTACAAGGGGAATAAGGGCAGCATTGCTCACCTTTAACCAGGCTGCTCATGGCAACCTTGCTCGATTGCCAAATCCGACTGAGAGAAACACTGTTTGATCCGCAGCAGCAGAGACGACCTTGCAACTCGGTCATGGCGTTCACCTCCGTTCACCTCGATGAGGACATCGCCCACGGAGGGAGCGATTCTCATCAAGCACCGTTTCAAAAGGAACCACCTAATTTATACACCTACACTTGTGTGGGTGTATAATTCGTTTGGAGGTGAAGGATTTTTAGAGAACCCCAACCTACTTTTGGGTCACCTTCTGAAGGGCAATCGGCTTTAGAATGTACATTCAAGGATGCAACGCCTCATCGCAAGACCAATAGGCTGAACCGGTGCAATTTCATCTCTGCGTCCCTCCCGTTGATGATGTTTGTCTCCACATGCACCGGTGGACTGCCAGCCGTTGCCTCGGTCTGGGTGGTTTGCGGAGCAAGTTCCACGCAGCCGCTCTCTCCCCCTCGGCTGAAGAGATCAACGATGGTCTGTAGGTGATGAGCCGGTGAATGTAAGAGTTATAATATCCCAAGCGGTTTGAGGGTTGCGCAACGGAAAGCAATGCATTAAATCACCTCCGCCCCGTTCAGCCACACTAGGTTACGCACCATCTACTGAACCTTCGGAGTTCCCATGACACCTACCCTATCCCGAGCGATTGCCGTGCTAGAGGTCATCTTCGTCCGGTTCGCCTTCATCCCATTTTTATATTGGGGGATCAATGCACTGGTGCCCTGGTTGGAGGAGTGGCAAGTCGGCGCCCTGAGGCTGCCCTTTCCCGTCTTGCACCACCTGCTCATGATGGTAGTCCCCTTGCTCATCCTCCTGGCATGCAAGAAAGACCTCCGTGCATATGGCATGACCTTCAGGAACCTGAAGTATCACACCCACATCGCCGGGGTTTGTTTTATCCCATTTGTGTTGGCGAGCCTTCCATTTGGGATGGGGGTAGATTATAGAGACTGGAGCGGGGCAATTCTGCTGGCAGTCATCCAGATTGCCCTGCTCTTTGCGGTGGGCTGGTTACTGAAAGCACAGCCCTCCGGAAGCAGCCTTGGTGTGCTTGGGGGATGGACGTTGCTGGCAATCGGTCCAGCCGCCACCGGCAGGGCAGCGGTGGGGGAAGCCTTCGCCACCTTTGTGACCTATGCGATCTTCGTGGGATTCGGCGAGGAGATGGTGTATCGCGGCTACATCCAATCGCGCTTGAACGAGGTCTTCGGTTGTCCTTACCGTTTCTTCGGAGTGAAATACGGATGGGGCGTCGTGATTGCCTCAGCCTTGTTTGGATTTACCCATGTGGGCTTTTTGAGCATATGGCTCGGAATATCCTCCAACTTGACTTGGGCTTGGGGCTTTTGGACATTCTTTGCAGGGCTGGTCCTCGGATTGGTACGCGAAAAGAGCGGTAGCATTGTGGCACCTGCGCTTCTACATGGTTTGCCCCAGGCGATTGCCTCGGCTGCGATGCTGTTGATGTAGTCATCCCGTTGCACGGCGAGTGTAAGGTCGGGGCATACGGTGCCTTTACAGCAACAGGGTATCCTTCGCTCGCATTTTCTGGCGAGGGCGGCGTGATCGGCGCCTTCGCACCACCGCAATTCCAACCGATACCCACCTGTTATTGAACGAAGGAGATGAAAATGAAATACGATAAACTCCTCAATACCATGGTCATCGGGTGTTTTTCGTTGGCTTGTGGGTTGCTGAACCTCCTCACCGAACAGAGCACGGCTCAGCCACCAACCCCCACCGCTGTGGCGATGACCGCCACCTACCTACCTCTGGTGACGAGAACCGCCCCGAGTGCTGCTGCGCTCGTCCAGCCCACCGACCTTGAATACCTCGGCGCATTCCGCCTGCCCGGTGGCGAGGAACGCCCGCAGACCTTCGCCTACGGCGGCAACGCCATGACCTTCAACCCCGATGGCGATCCCTCCGGTGCAGCGGATGGCTTCCCCGGCTCGCTCTTCATCATGGGTCACGACCGCATGCCCTACGGCGACCTGCCGGATGGCAATCAGGTCGCCGAGGTGTCCATCCCCGCGCCGATCCCCTCGAAGAACCTCGCAGACCTCAACACCGCCGAATTCATCCAGGGCTTTGCCAATGTAGCGCAAGGTCAATTCACCGAATTGGAAGAGATCCCCCGAGTCGGGCTGCAATACCTCAACCGACCCGAAACCGGGGCGAAGATACACATCGCCTGGGGTCAGAACATCCAGCCCGAAGATGTGGCTTCGCACGGTTGGTTCAATGCCACCCTCTCCAACCCGGATTTCCAAGGCACGTGGTTCATCGGATACCAAAACCTGTACAGCGTGAATGGGTACATGTTCGAGATTCCCGCGGCATGGGCAGATGCCTACACCGCCGGGCGTTACCTGGCCACCGGTCGGATGCGCGATGGCGGTCAGGGTGGCATGGGACCGACCATCTTTGCCTATCGCCCTTGGAACGCGGATGGCAGCCCTCCCCCCGCGGGCACACACCTGCAGGAGGTCACCCTATTGCTCTATGAGAATGCCTACAACACCGACCAGATCACACGTTGCCTGAACGGCTACCAGCACCCCGACTCTTGGGAGGGAGGGGCGTGGCTCACCACTCCCTCAGGGAAAACAGCCGTCCTGTTCGCCGGCACCAAGAGCACGGGCACAAAATACTGGTATGGCTATATCCACCCCGCCGGTTCCGAGCAGGTGTGCGTAGATGCAGACGTAACCGATTTCACCACCTGCCGCATGGCAGATGGTTCCCCCTGCCCACCGTCGGATTTCAGCGGTTGCTGTGATGAGAGTGCCGGCACCTGCATCAGTGACCGCGGCTGGTGGAGCACCCGCTTCGATGCCCAATTCATCCTCTACGACCCGGCAGACTTCGCCCGCGTAGCCGGCGGACAACTGGAACCCTGGCAGCCACAACCCTATGCCACCCTGGATTTGGACGATCACCTCTACCTCAACCCACCCGAGTGGGACGAAGTCAACTTAGGTTGGGGCGACCAACGCCGCTTCCGCATCGGCGATGTGACCTTCGACCGCGCCAACGGCTTGCTCTATGTGCTGGAATGGTTTGCCGATGGGGCAAAGCCGGTGGTGCACGTCTGGCGAGTGCATTGATAAGATATGGAGGGTTGAACCCCAAACCTCATGGAAAATCATTCGTCAAACCCCATCGTGTAGAGCCGGTAATAGTAGCCGCGTTGGGCAAGCAACTCCTCATGAGTGCCCTGTTCGAGGATGCGTCCATCGTGTATGACGACGATCTGGTCGGCTTTGACGACGGTGGATAAGCGATGGGCGATGATGAAAGCGGTTCTGCCCTTCAGTAGGCGCGTCATCGCCGCTTGGATCAGACGTTCGGTTTGGGTATCCACGCTGGAGGTGGCTTCATCCAGGATCAGGATGCGCGGGTCCGCCAGCAAAGCACGCGCGAAGGAGATCAACTGGCGTTGCCCCACCGAGAGCAACACGCCGCCCTCCTCGACCGGGCTATCGTAGCCTTGGGGCAGGCGCATGATGAAGTCATGGGCGCCGACGGCACGGGCAGCCGCCTCAACCTGCTCATTGCTAGCCTCCAGACGACCGAAACGGATGTTTTCGCGAATGGTGCCGTTGAATAAAAAGGGGTCCTGCAGCACAATGCCCATCTGCCGCCTCAGGCTGTGTTGCTTTACGCGGCGTACATCATAGCCATCAACCAACACGCGCCCTTGGGTGGGGTCGTGGAAGCGACACAGTAACTTGATCAGGGTGGTCTTTCCCGCGCCGGTTTCACCGACCAAGGCAACCGTCTTGCCCGCTGGCACATGTAGGTTGATGTGCTCCAACACGTAGTGAGGTGGTTCACCCTCTGCGGAGGACTGCGGCGAGGTCTCCTCCGGATAGATAAAAGAGACATCCTCAAAGCATACCTCCCCACGGATGAGGGGTAGTTCGATGGCGTCGGGGGCATCCTGCACCTCCACCGGTGCATCGAGCAGACCGAGGATGCGTTCGCCGCTTGCCATGGTAGATTGAAAGGAATCGTAGCGCCGACTCAGGTCGCGAATCGGCTCGAAGAAGCGTTCGATATATAGGACAAAGGCGACCAACACGCCCGGGGTAAGCGCTTGGGCGGACGCCTCCGCGCCCAGGATGGCACTGCCGCCGAACCAAACCACCAAGGCGATGGTCAACGAGCCGAGCAGTTCGATGATGCTGGGAAAGCCGGCGGCGATGCGTGCTGCCTGGAGGGTGACGTTCAGGTGATTGCGATTGACTTCCTCTCGAAAATGTTGAAAGTTCAACGAATGACGCGAAAACGCCTGCACCACACGCACCCCATTGATGTTCTCCGCCAGCACCGAATTGACCCAGCTGATTGCCGAACGCACCAAGCGGTAATTCTGGCGGGCACGCTTGCGAAAGAGCACGGTCACCAACACCATCAACGGCAGGGCGATCAAGGTCAGGAGCGAGAGGCGCCAGTTCATGCTCATCATCGCCATCAGGATGCCCACCAGAGTGAACAGGTCGCGGGCGATCGCCAGCACTGCCCAGGTGAGGAACTCGCGCAACGTGCCTACGTCGTTGATGACCCGCGTGATCACCCGTCCCACGCTGTAATGGCTGAAAAAACTGAGAGAGAGTTCTTGCAAATGCTCGAAGAGACGCGCTCTCAAATCATAGATGATCGACTGCCCTACCCGCGCCATCAGGTTCACACGCAGGTAAATTGCCAGCCACTGTACCCCGGCAATCAGCAGATAGACGGCGATGGCGCGCTGCAAGACGGGCAGCGAATTTGCCCTCAAACCGGAGTCGATGGCGACCTTCACTAAGTAAGGACCCGCTACAGACGCCAATGAACTGATCAGCATGAACACCAAAGCGACCAGAAAGCGGTTCGCATACGGGCGTGCGAAGACCAGCAATCGCCGTACGACCTCGGGGTCATAGCCCTTTTGGAGAATCTCGTCTGCACTCGGTGGTGGAGGTTGTGCCATCTCTTGCCTCACTCGCCTTCCACACCGGAGGATTTCAGGCGGGTGCTTTCCGTGAGCGAGAACGCCGGCGCGACCTCGACCTGCTCGCGCAAGCGCTCCTGGTCGCGCAATTGCAAGTCGTAAATCTCACGGTAAAGCCCGCCGAGAGCGAGGAGTTCCTCATGACGACCTCGCTCGACAATCCTGCCCCGCTCCATCACCAAGATCAAATCTGCACGGCGCACGGTGGAGAGACGGTGGGCAATCACAAAGGTCGTGCGCCCTTGCATCAGTTGGGCTAGCGCCTTCTGGATCAGGCGTTCGGTTTGGGTATCCACGCTGGAGGTCGAGTCGTCCAAGATCAGGATGCGCGGATTCATCAACAAGGCGCGCGCGATGGCAACGCGCTGGCGTTGCCCTCCCGAAAGGGTCACACCACGTTCTCCGACCACTGTGTCATAGCCATTGGGCAGTTCCATGATGAATTCGTGCGCCTGAGCAGCCCGTGCCGCCGCAATGATTTCCTCTTCGCTGGCATCTGGTCGCCCATAAGCGATGTTCTCGCGCAAGGTGGTGGAAAAGAGCAAGGAGGTCTGCAAGACGATGCCGATCTGTTTGCGCAGAGATACCAGGTCCACCTGACGTACATCGTAGCCATCCACCAGCACCGCGCCTTGGGTGACATCGTAGAAGCGTGGGATCAGTTGGACGAGGCTGCTCTTGCCAGAGCCGGTTGGACCGATGAGGGCAACCATTTGATTGGGTTCAACCACCAGGTTGATGTCTTGCAACGCCACCTCGTTCTGCTGGGCATAACGAAAGCAGACATTGCGGAATTCCACCCGCCCCTGCAAGGTGGGCAAGACGATGGCGTTGGGTGGCGATTGTATCTCGAAGGGTTGATCCAAGACCTCGAAAACGCGCCGCGCTCCAGCCACTGCCTCACCCGCCGAGTTCACCAACCAGGTCAACTGCTGAATGGGCGATGCCAGCAGCAGCAAATAACTATTGAATGCCACCACCTCGCCGATGGTCATCTCACCGCGTAGCACCATCTGCCCGCCAAACCACAAGATCAAGATGGTGCTCAGGATGATGAGGAATTGCGAGGTGGGCATGATCTTCGACCACTCTCCGATCACTGTCAGACGGGCACGGAACAGTTGTCGATTGCCCTGATCGAACCGCTCGATCTCATAAGGCTCACGGGCAAAGGCGCGCACGACCTGCACCCCGCTGACGTTCTCCTGCAAGCGGGAGGACAACTCCCCCAAGGCATTGTCCACCGCAAAGAAGTATTGACTAACCCGCCGACCGAAACCACTGGTGAGATACATCAAGGGGAGGATGGGCAGCAAGGCAATCGCCGCCAAGCGAAAGTTATCCAAGAAGAGCAAGACTGTGATGCCGATCAGCAGCAGAGCCAAATTCGCCAGTTCGATGATGTTATAGCCGGTGAACCGCTCGATGGCGCGCACGTCTTCGATGCAACGGCTGATCAACTGCCCCGTTTGGATGTGATCGTGATAAGAAAAGGAAAGATGTTGAATGTGGTCGTAGAGGCGGTTGCGCAGGTCGTAGCCGATATGGGCGGCGATATATTCGCTTAGGTAGCGCTGTCCATAAGCCAAAGCCGCCCGTACCACCCCAATGCCCACTAACATCAAGGCTGAAATGCCCAAGAAACGCACATCGCCACGCGCCAAGCCCACATCAATCACCTGGCGAATGATTGTCGGCACCGTCAGGCTGAGTGCCGTGGTGAGCAAAAGGCAAAGCAATGCCAGCAACAGCGGGCGTTGATAGGGGTGGAGAAAGGAACGCAGGCGTAATAGGGATCTCATGAGAATGGCTTCACTCGGTGGGATGAGGAAAGGGGTTGTTTGCCCTATTGACCTCAGGCATCGCCGATGGATGACAAGGCGATTTGGGCAGAGACCACCCGTGATTCCCATTGCCCCAAGAGGAATTCCACCCTACGGATTGGGATTCTGCCTTCTTTGGGTGCTTCTCGATCGTGAGGGTTGGCATGAAGGATAGAGCCCCCTCTGGGCTCTACCTTGCCCATGCAGATGGTGTGCATTACCTCCAGAGGTAATGAGGCAACGTTGGTTTCCACAAAGGGCAGGCTCATGGCATGTTCTTCCCGCGGGGGATTATAACGCGTATCCTGAGCAATTCACAAGGTCAGATTGCCCCTGCGCCGTGCCACATTATGCTGTTCGCCGGCTATGGTTGCCTTTACCCCAGCCGGGGAGAGGCAAATTCCCACTTTGGTTGCTCTTTGTCGGCTTCGTGCTCCTCGTTGCGGGATTGCTCGTCAAAGGGCTTTAGACATATCCTTCCACTGGCGAATCATCCACTCCCTGTGCCATTGTAGGTAGTTTCTATGCTGAAAATGCTCTATAATGCAATGGACCAATTCTATAGAACGAGAAAGGGTGAAGGGAACTATGACGCTGGGCGTTGGCGTGGACATTGTCACCATGAGCAGAGTCAAGGACGCAGTAGAGACCGTCGGGCAAGTGTTTTTGAATAAAGTGTTCACCGCCTGGGAACAAGAACGGGCAAAAAGGCACAGCAACCCGATCGCCTACTATGCCATGTTGTTTGCAGGCAAGGAGGCAATTTTCAAAACGTTTGGAATCGGTTGGGAGACGGGGGTGCAACTGACCGAAATAGAAATTCGGGATGGAGATTTCGGCGAACCCATCCCGACTCTCTCTGGTGTATTTGCGGAACTGATGAAGGCGCGCGGCGCTACAAAAGTCCTGCTCAGCCTATCTTACGATGGCGAGTATGCCATCGCCATGGCTGCTCTGGTGTGAACGCGGATGATTGGGGAGCGCAATTACTTCTGAACCAGTTTTTCGATCAGATCAATCGCCTCGCCGATCGTCTTGCGTTTCCTCGCCTCGGCACCCGGGATGGAAATGTTGAACTCATCCTCCAGCACCGCCGTCAATTCGATGATGTTCAAGGACTTGGCAAATAAGTCCTCGATGAAGCGAGTATCTCGAGTGAGTTGACTCACATCTTTGCGAAACACGCGTGCAACGGCTTCCATTACCCTCTCTTCGATCGTCTTTTCGTTGGTCATGGGCAACTCCTTGTGTTGAAAGTAGTCAACGGCTTTCTTCGACCATTGCTTTGGTCAATCTAATGGTATCCTGGACGATCATCCTCTCTTCGTTGGTTGGCACAACCAGCACCGCCACCTTGGAACAATCCTTGCTGATGAGACTTGGGATGCCAATCGCCTCCCGATTTTTCTCGTCATCCATTTCGATGCCCAGATGCTCCAACCCCTCACACACCATCGCCCGAATCTTCCAAGAGTTCTCGCCGATCCCTGCGGTGAAGATCAGTGCATCCAAACCGCCCAATACCGCCGAATAAGCACCGATGTACTTCTTGATGCGATAGGTGTACACTTCAATCGCCAAACGACATCGTTCGTTGCCACCTTCTGCCTGTTCGATGACGACGCGCATGTCATTGCTCACCCCTGAAAGCCCGAGCAACCCACTCTCTTTATTGAGGAGATCGTCAATTCGGTCAATGCTCAACCCCAATTGTCGGTGGAGATAGAAAACCACCCCGGGATCAATATCTCCACTACGGGTGCCCATCACCAGCCCTTCCAGGGGGGTGAAGCCCATGCTGGTATCCACCGACCGACCGCGATCTACCGCGGAAACGGTCACCCCATTTCCCAAATGACAGATGATGAGTTTGAGTTGCTCGAGGGGTCTCTTCAATATTTCATCTGCTGCTTTGCGGCTCACATACCTGCAAGAGGTTCCGTGAAAGCCATACCGGCGGATCTTGAAGTTTTCATAATACTCATATGGCAAAGCGTAGAGATATGCCTTGGGGGGCATGGTCTGGTGAAAGGAGGTATCGAAAACCGCCACGTGAGGGATATGCGGAAGTAGCCGCTTTGCCTCGCGAATGCCAAGCAAGTTCGGCGGATTGTGCAGCGGGGCTAGCGGGATGCATTCCTCTAACTTTTCGATGACGCTTTCGTCAATCACCGTGGATTCGACAAAGGTATCCCCTCCATGCACCGTGCGATGCCCCACGGCAGACACCTCCGAGATGTCCTGAAGAACCCCATATTCCCGATCGAGCAGGGATTGGATGATCAACTCAAACCCCTCTCGATGAGAGGGCACCGGCACATCAAACTGCCATGTCTTCCCTTTGGCTTTGTGCCGGAGGTACGAACCTCCTTCGCGGATCCTTGCCACCACACCTTCTGCCAGAACCTGCTCGGCTTGGGCGTCATAGAGTTGATACTTGATGGAAGAACTGCCGCAATTGATCACCAGGACTTTCATGCCATCTGCGCCCTCACAACAACCACGGTCGTTGCGCCAATGATGTCCTCTAAGGTGGCGCCTCGAGAAAGGTCGCTCACGGGTTTGGCAAATCCTTGCAACACCGGTCCAAAAGCCGTCGCCTTGGCTAACCGCTGAACCAGTTTGTAGGCGATGTTGCCTGCGTCTAGGTCCGGGAAGATGAGGATGTTCGCTCGACCGGCGACCGGGCTAGGCTCTTTGATCTTCTTCTTGGCGACTTCGGGGACAAGCGCCGCATCTGCCTGGAGTTCTCCGTCAACCAGTAGCGCGGGCTCTCGTTCGCGGATGATTCGAACGCTTTCGATCACCTTATCCACGTGAGGATGGGTTGCGCTACCCTTGGTGGAAAACGAGAGCATGGCTACCCTGGGTTCCCATCCCAGCAATTCCCTTGCGCTTCTGGCGCTGGCGATGGCAATATCTGCCAGTTGCTCTGGTGTGGGATCGGGAACAACGGCTGCATCAGCGAAGATCAGACAACTTCCCTCCTCGCCCTGGTAACCGGGTATATCCATCAGGAAGAAACTCGAAGGGGTTGAGATGCCCTCTTGCAGACCGATGATCAATTCGCTAGCCATGATGACGTCTTCGGTGGGGTGAGCAATGCCGGCGACCATTGCCTCAGCGTCTCCGCTTTTGACCATCATCGCGCCGTAGTAAAGGGGCTTGGATAAGATGCGTTGCGCCGCCCCACGAGGGAAGTCTCTGGCTTGGCAATATTGCTCAACGTACTGATCGAACTTGGGCGAGGAGGACGGGTTGATGATGTCTACTCCGCTCAGGTCTAAGCCTTCTCGAGTGGCAATTTGCCGAATTTCCTCCTCGTTGCCGAGGAGCAAGGGGTGAGCAATTCTCTGACGAATGAGTGCGTCAACTGCCTTGAGTATTCTCTCCTCCCCACCTTCTGGAAAGACAACCCTCCTCGGGGAAGATTTCGCTTTCGCTTGCAACTCCTGCATCACGTTCATATCCCATGATCCTTTCGTTGTGAGCAACGGTAGAGGAACTTAGAGGCTATCCTCATAACCACTAAATGGCACCCATCGGCTCTTCTCCGTGGCGATGACTGTGCTGTACGAATGCAACATACCGTAATTGGCACAACGCAGCGAAAACCTCTTCACCTCGCGGCGATACGCCAGTTCCTCCTTGATTTCATCCACCATCACGACGCTGGTTTTCACCTCCGAGTGAATCTTCTGGATGAGGTATATCTGATCCTCCTCGGTGAGAAAGGAGTAAACCGGGCTGAGAGCATGTCTATCCACGATATCCACGAGGTCCTCCGGGTAAATATCCACATCGGTCTCCACTTCGAGCATCACGATGCTCAATTGACCGAACAACCCGCCAGGGACCTCAGGAACGGAGGCTGGATAGGTGGTAATGGTCGGTATCTGAATGCCAAAATGGGTGATCGGTTCCATATCAACCGAGGAGATGGAGACCGAATACATGCAATTATGGCTGACGAGGCATTTCTCCTTCGATACTGGCGTCAGTTTCTCGACGAAGTAGGGGTAGTTGAACTCAACCCTCACGGTGGTAGCTTTGAGTTCCCTAAGGTAATCGAGGATGTTCACTTTGAGGGTATGGGTGCCGATCCTCTCGCGGTGTTGGTGGACGATGTGGATGAATTTATCAATCCACCTTGCCTCGAAGCCTTGCATGATGCGCGCCTGTATCGAAATGTTCGCCACCGTGGGCTGACCTTGCGGGTCCACCTTGGAGAGCACCCTCATCGGAAACGGGAGGTTATCAATACCTACATCTACGAGAAATTTTCTTTCCACGGGTACCTTCTACAGCCTTTGTCATGCACCGGTGAGGAGGTCGCTCTCCTCACCAACTGAGAGGGAGCAGAGATCGTCATCGCCAGAGGCAAACCTCCCTCCCACTATACAACCTCTGCTCCCTCATAGACAAATGTGTTCTTGTTTATCCAGCCATCTTGAAGGCAAGGATGTTCAACCCCTTGACATTGAGGATATCTGGCACCACATCCACCGGTCCGCGTTCGAAGATTTGTTGCAGGACTTCGGGCTCTGCTTTGACGCCGGTGATGATTGCCTGGACGGGAATCCCCTCCTCGAGGATGATGTGACCGTAGACGTACGGAGCCATCTCGCTGAACCTGGGATTGGGTGGGGGGTCAATTCCGTGAGAAGCGTAAAGCAACTTGCCCTTGCCGGATAGGGTAACCCACTCAAGGTCGGTGCTACCGCAATGCTCACAGGCGGTGGTGGGTGGAAAGGTATATCCCTGGCAACGGTTGCACTTTCGGGCAATCAGGTTGCCTTTTCCTAGTTCGTCATAGTAGCGTTTGATAATCGACTCAGGCATTTCACCAACTCCTTCTTAGAACGAGTACCGTGGCAATCATGGCATAACCGTGGGTGTGGATGACCGCGATCTCGGGGGCGGGATGAATTTGCTTCTTCCCTGCCTGGTTGCGCATCTGCTTGACTGCCTCATAGGTATCCGAGCCGGCGCTGGCTGCCCAGGCGTGTCCGAAGGCATGTCGTCCACCGTGGGTGCTCATCGGCTTGTCGCCATCATACCTCAAACGACCTTCCTCCGCATATTTGAGGCATTGACCAAAGGGGATGTATCCGGAGAGTTCCGCCGTGCATACGCCGGAAATGTGAGAGCAATCATGCGTGTGCAGGTAATCAATGTCCTCGGGCTTGATGCCTGCCATGCGATAGGCTTTCTGGAAAGCCATGCGGTCGATGGGCCAGACCGTGGGGTCTTTGGCATACCAGGGTAAGTCTCCCTGAACAATGCCAAAGCCAAGAATTTCGATGGGAGGCACTTTCGTGGATTTCGCCAAATCGCTACGGGTGACGACCATGGCTGAGGCGCCATCGGCTGTGGTCACCACACTGCGAACGCGAGTTGGCCAAGCCACGAACGGATTCAACTTCGACTTCCAGAATTCATACGGATCGTCGAACCCCAATCGCTTTGCCTCGTCTTCCAAGGTCTCTTGTAGGATGGCTTTGGGGGTCATCGAACCATGCAGGCGGCGGGTGCGGCACAACTCAAACATGCCCCGATCGAACTCCTCGATGCTGATCCCGTATTTGCGGCAATAACCGAGCGCAACCAGCCCGTTGTAGGTGGAGAAAATCTCGTATCCATGGGGGACGGAGTAGGCTTGGTTGACCGCGAAGTCGGTCCATAGCCAGGTCAACTCAGGGGAGATGCGTTCGCGCTCGTAAGGGCTCAGTTCCTTGGGCTTGCTCAAGGTCGATTCCACACCGACGACCAACACACGGTCGTATGCGCCTGAGGCGATGCTCATTGCAGCCAGAGCCACGCCGACATTGGTGGTAGAACATTGCGCCTCAAAGTGAACCCCTCCTTTGAACTGCATCCCTAGCCACTTTGATAACTGGCTATACGTTCCCGGGATTTGGGAACTGTGGACCATGGCATTGCCGACGTAGATTGCATCAATTTCTCTTGGATCAACCTCGGCATCCTCTATGGCTTCTAAGGCGGCTTGGGTCGCCAATTCCTGAAGACTCAAGCCCTTGATTTCAGGCGTGTCTAAGAGGTCTCCAAAGCGTGTGCATCCTACGCCGGTGATGGATACAGATGTATTCAATTTTTCGCTCATTTATTCACTCCTTTCCCGAAAACTCCCTGCCATTGATTTGACGTCCAACATATTTCATCCTTCCTCTTCCGTATGGCATCCACTTCCCGAAGAGGATGTTTGAAAATCACCACGATCATGGTTCTATCCTGTACGAATCACCTCCTTCGCCAAACGTCTTCATCAGAAAGTTCCGATAGGCAATCCTCCTCAAGAGGAAAAGACCGCCTCTGCGAGTTACCTAAATTGCCCGAGAAAAGGCTGCAGAGCCTTCAAGAGGCACGTTGCTTCACGGAATACAATACCATAATGAACATTGATTTTTGAACGGGGTTCCACCTTGTTTGCACCCTAGGTAATCACCTAGGATACTCCCCCAATGAAAACATCGCCTGTTGAGCGGGGTTGCTCAGGCGTGGATCACAGATTGCCTCACTCGTTTTCGTTGACCAAGTGATGTTGCATGGCGTAGCGTACGAGGTCGGCAACATTGTGAACGCCCAGTTTGCTCATCAAATTGGAACGATGCCATTCCACGGTTTTCACGCTCAGGCACAGGGCATTGGCAATTTGTGGGTTGGAATAGCCGCGTACGATGTACTTCAGCACCTCTTGCTCTCGAGGGGTGAGGGCTTCGACCGCGAGCGGCTCAGGTTGACGGCAAGTTTGCTCGATCAATATCGAAGCCACACTTGGCTGCAGGAAGGTTTCCCCTCTGGCAACAGTGCGCAAGGCATTGATCAGGTCAACGCCCAAGGCGCGCTTGGTGACATAGCCCGAAGCACCCACCTGCAACAGGGATTTGATGTAGCGCCAGTCATCGTGTTGGGTGAGCACCAGCACCCGCGTTTGCGGATACTGCTGGTGGATCATCCGAGTGGCTTCGATGCCATTCGTGCCGGGCATGGCAATATCCATGATGACGATATCCGGTCGCAACTCCTCGACAAGATGGAAGGCTTCGATTCCATCTTGGGCTTCGCCGACGATTTCAACGTCAGGATAGTGACTGAGCAGTGCCCGTAACCCCTCTCGCAGAATGGCATGGTCGTCAACCAAAAGAACACGCATCTCTACCTCACCTATTTTTCTACAAGTTCTAGAGGTACATTCACTACAATCTTCGTTCCTCTTCCAGGCACGGAGTTCACCATAAACTCCCCTTTCAGGGTGCTGACGCGCTCCTGCATTCCCCACAACCCCCAACTCTTTTCCGGCACTTCGGCGGATTGGAGCGCTTGGGGTTCGAAGCCAATGCCATCATCTTCAACCTGCAAGGTCAGGCGATTGTTTTGATGGAGCAGGCGAACCACGACATTGGAGGCTTGGGCGTGACGGATGACATTGGTAAGTGCTTCCTGCGTGATGCGATAAAGGGCAATCTCCATCGCCGGGGGAAGTCTTTGAACCAGTCCATCGCTCTCCAGAGAGAAGTTGATTCCCAAGGGCTTGAGGCGTTGTTCACCATACCAGGCGATCGCCGGCACCAAGCCGAGATCGTCCAAGAGTGAGGGGCGCAGGTCGGAGATCAGGCGATGGATGTTTTCCAGCATCCCCTCGGCGATGGATTTGGTCACCTGGAGGCGTCGGGCTGCCTCTTCGGGGTTGGTCTCCATATCCAAGCCAATGGTATCCAGCCCCAGGACGAGTGCGGTGAGGGCTTGGCTGGTTTCATCGTGTAGTTCTCGAGCAATGCGCTTCCGTTCCTCCTCCTGAGCCGCAATGATGTGGTGCAGCAACCCGGTCCTTACCGCTTCCTGCTTTAAAAATTCAATGGCGAAGACGATTGAGGCTTCCTCTACCGTGGCGCGCTGCTGGTCATTGAGTGGTTTACCTACTTCGAGCGCAAAAACGTAACCCAGAAGGGCTTTGCCCCCCACAATAGGAGCGGCGATGCACGAGGGATATCTTCTCGATCCTTGTTTTGACTGAATGCGGACGCTGTGATGATTGCCTCGCAGGGTTTTGACAAAATCGGATACTTCTACATCGCTGCAAAAATATGCCGAGGGCAAGTGAATTTCCCCTGTTTGTTCCCAATCGAGGTGTTCACACCCAAGACAAGAACGGGCGAGGAGTCTGAATTGGCTATCCTCGACGATGATGGGGCATCGGACGAGTTCCGAGAGGGTATCCGTAATCGCCTGAAGTCCTTGATTGCCGAGAACCAGGCTCAACAATCGTTCGTGGTTGAGGATGCTGTTGCGCAATTTCTCCGCCAGGGCTTTTTGTTCGTCGTACAGGCGGGCGTTTTCAATGGCGATGGCGGCTTGATTGCCGAGGGCTTGCAGCAACTCAAGTTGAGAGCGATTGAACGCTGCCTCCTGACGACTTGCCGCGTATAACACTCCCACCAATCCCCTGCGGGTGCACATGGGAACGCAAATCGCCGAGATGATCCCCTCGGAAGCCAAGATTTCGGGGATGCCCGGCGGCTGGGGTCGCACATCTCGAAAGTAATTGTGGATGAGCAGAGGCGTGCGATTGAGCGCGACCCATCCCCCAACCCCTTCACCGTAACGGTGCCTCAGATGGCGTAACGCATCGCCGCGCGTCCCATACGTGACGCAAACCTGCACGATCTTCTCTTCTTCATCGGCAAGGGCTAAATAACTGATTTCGGCATTGAGCAGCAGGCAAGTCTTTTCGACGATCACCTCCAGCACGCGGTTCAGGTCGAGAAGTTGGGAGATCTCCATGCTGATCTCGTACAACGCCTTGGCTTCGCGGTGATAGCGCTGATTCTCGGCGTAGAGGAGCAGGCTTTGCATCAGCAAGCCCACATTCTCTGTCAATGTTAGCAGAATCAACTCCTCCTGCGCTTCCAATGTCCGCAGCGTTCGCGAGGCAACCAACCATATCCCCACAATTTTTCCGTTGAGGAGCAGCGGCAAGAGATACCCATCGCACAGGCTCATCTCATCCATGAAGCCAATCCATTCCCGGCAGGCAGGATGGTCAGGGTTAATACGCAAGAGGGTGCGTTCCTCGGCTTTGAATGCCTGGCTTAGGTTGACCTTTGAGGGAATGAACGCGGTGCTGGGTTCGCAACCACACAAGGCAACGGGCGAGAGGTTGCCCATACGATCCATCAGGAAGATCAGGCTCGCGTCCATCTTCAGACGAGCGCACGCGGCTTGTGCTGTCTCTTGGAGCGCTTGATGTAGCCTCTGATCGGAGAGAAGGTTCTCTAGGGAAACGAAATCGTCAAAAAATTCCATTGTCGCTTCGGGGTGAAACGATGGGTTTACAAGCAAGAATTGAACCAAGGTGTAGGTTCTTTTTCCCCATTATAATGGTTTATGACGCCCATCGTCAACGTCCATGTCTCCTGGGGTGTCATGGCGAGGGAGGCGTTCTCCGCCGACCGAAGCCATCTCCCGCACCGTCATGTCATGGCGAGGGACCGAAGCGACCGAAGCCATCTCCTGCACCCCCTCCTGTCATGGCGAGCGTAGCGAAGCCATCTCCCTCACCCCCTTTTGTCATGGCGAGCGTAGCGAAGCCATCTCCCGCACCCCCTTTTGTCATGGCGAGCGTAGCGAAGCCATCTCCCTCACCCCCT
>FWPU01005354.1_pt1 | contig 28022 bp, 26 predicted proteins | sample 2228361 | NCBI WGS metagenome assembly FWPU01 (sample SAMEA103939777, study PRJEB20133) | metagenome
GGCCTTGCTCGACCTCATCGGGTTCGCGGACATCGAGGGGGAGGGCGCCGCGGGCAAGCTGGTCCTGCGCCTCCACCGCATCCACTTCCTTGATCTCCGCGCGCGTTCGCTCCAGCAAATCGCGATACGTGGACATGCTGCGTAACTCCTGGCTGCGCGTAACGGGATGCGCGGCCTCGTCCACAAGGGTAGACCGGCCGGTGCACGCAAGCAAGGATGGGAACCCGTGCTCTAGCCAGGTGCAGTAGCATTGGGGCGAGAGGTTGTATGCAGGGAAAGGGGAGTTCCTGTGAAGGAGAGCACGCAAACGCCAGAAGGGACAGAGGCGGAATCGCTCAACACGCGTATTGGCGTGCGTGCGGATCACCACTGTTTCGGCTGTGGACGCCTCAATGCTTGCGGCCTGCAGCTCTCGTTTTACGACGATCCAGAGACCGGCGGGGTCTGGGCGCCTTGGACGCCGGATCGCCGGCACGAAGGGTATGACGGCATCGCGCATGGCGGCGTGATTACCGCCGTGCTCGATGAGGTCATGGCCTGGACTGCCTATCGCCACCGCATCTGGGCGGTGACCGGCAAGCTGACTGTGACGTTCCGCCGGCCGGTTGAGATCGGAGAACCCGTGCGTGCTGCTGGTCGCGTGGTCGCGGACCGCGGCCGCGTCCTCGATCTCGCGGGCACGATCCACCGCCAGCGGGATGGCTTACTCCTCGCCGAGGCAACGGCCACATTCTTCCGTGTGCCAGAGGACCAGGCGCGTGCCTGGGAAGCCCGCTACATCAGGGGCTAGGGGGTGGGGAGGAAATCGTCGGGGAGGGACCTGTGCCCTCCCACGCGAGTCAGGAGGGAAGGGCCGGGGTTTGTCGTACGCCGGCCGCGTTTGCCCGACAAAGCTGACGGCTACTCTCTGCCACCGTCAGGTTGGACTGCCTGATGCGCCTGCGCCTGGGCGCTGCGCAGCATCAGGTTCAGGACGCGCAACAGATTGCTGATGCTGCGCTCGTCCAGCAGGAAGAGGGCAAGGGCCGTTTCCTCCTCGTTAAACGTGAGCAGATCGGGCGCGTCGTTCGCTGGCTGGATGCGTCCTTCAGCCTGGATCGCGCGGAGCCAGGCGCTCGCCTGGCTTTCAGCCTCTTGGAGGAGGCGCAGCAGGTCCAAAGCAGCCTCGCGCCGGATGCGCTCGGTCTCACTGCCGGGTAGCAAATCCGCTTCGGTGGCCTCGAGCGATGATGAAGCGGTCTCGCCGGTGAGCATGCGATACGTCGCCGGTGTCGTTGCCAGAATGTAGGCTTCGTCGCCAGCTAGGGCGTGGGCGAGCAAGCGAGGACCGGGCGCATCGTGCGCGGCTGCCCGTTCGAGCGTCGCCAGGTCTGCCTCGAAGAGATTCTGGCCGGTGCGGCCTTCACTGTCGGTGACCGACAGCAAGTAATGGTAGACCAGAAAGGCGGCAGGTCCGACAGATGAGTCGAGCTCGATGGTGGAGATCCCGGCATTGACGTCGCGTTTGAGGGCAATGACGTAGGACGCGAGATCTTCCGGATTTTCGGTCAGCTCAAGAGCTTGGGCGACGAATGCCGCGGCTTTGGTTGCGAATGGATCGGACATGTGCTGCGCTCGGTCTGTGATCAACGGTGCTGCCCATCGCGTGCGGGCTTCATGCCTCACCGATCGCCTCGGGGAGCGATCGTTTCAGTAATAATGATGGCAGCATTCGTGCCATCTGTCGCGCTCTCCATGACAGCCGCTCCGTTTGCCGATGGATTGGACATCACAGTGCAGAAGGGAGGGAGCGCGTGAGCGAGATAGCGATCGATCATCCGACCGCGGAGCGGCTCCTGGCGGCCGCGCGGGATGCGGCTGGGAGGGCCTACGCTCCGTACTCCCGGTTCCCCGTCGGCGCAGCCGTCCTCACCGCTGATGGCTCGGTCATGACCGGCTGTAACGTCGAGAACGCCAGTTATGGTCTGACCGTTTGTGCCGAGCGCGTTGCCGTGGCCAGCGCGATCGCGGCCGGGCATCGCTCGATTGTGGCCATTGCCGTGACGGCGCCGCGCGCGACGACCGTGACTCCGTGTGGCGCCTGCCGTCAAGTGCTCAACGAGTTCAAGCTCCCTGGGCGGGACCTCGTCGTCATCCTCGACGGGGTTGAAGGCCCGGAACTGGTGCTGCTGAGTGATCTCTTGCCCCGTGCCTTTGGTCCGCGCGACCTGCCGAGCAGTCAATGACACCGGTGGAGTATTACGAGGCGGTCGCCGAGCGCCTGGCTCCATTCCTGGCTGGCCGCCGGGTAACGATCGAGCAGCGCTTCCGGAGCGGTAACGTAGTCTACAGGCGTCACGAGGGCCAGGGCGCGGACCGCCGTCCGATTCGGATTGAGTCAGCGGAAGCGATCGTGGCCTGGGCCAAGCGCCATGCGATCGCATTTCACGGCTCCATCACGTCGGATGGGCCGGGAGCTTGGTTTTTTCTGGATATTGATTCACGTGATTTGCCAACCGAGATGGCTCGCCTCGGTATGCTGCATACGCTGGATCTGGTTGACGAGCAAGGTCTGGCATACCTGGTGAAATTCTCCGGCGCAGATGGCTTTCACCTGATGTGGTCGATGCCGGATGCCAATACGCTTGGAACCAATGGCTTATGGGCGTTCGAGCAGGCGATTGTCCAGGCGCTTGCTGATCAGGTGAATCGCAGGCTTGAGAGCGACCCACGGGCGCAGCCGATCCGGGAGGCGGTCGGCCCGGACGGCCCCCTCGTGACCACGAATGCCTTGCGGGAGGATCCCCGCGAACGCGCGGCGCTGCTGTTCGATAAGCTCATTCTCAAGCCGAACGCGAATGCGCGTGTGCCATTCTCCTTGCATCCAGCCACCGGCCTGTCGAGCGTGCCGCTGACCCACGAAGAGTTGGACTCATTCGATGAAGCGCGAGCGCAGCCAGAGCGCGTTGTCGCGGACCGGCGGCGTTGGCAGATACCGGACAACACGGTGGACACGGTCAAGCGTGCCCTCACCGCTTGGGAACGTGGGTGATGCGGGGCGATGCGCCCGGTGCCGGGGCTTCTGAGCGGCCCGCGCTCGGAGCAGCCGCAACTGGACCGCGGCACACATCGCGCCCTTGAATTCGGTATGCTCATGGGAACGGAGGCGCGAGACGCTGCGCGTCCGGAGTGTGTCGGAGATGTGGGGCACCATGAGCGACCAGTTTTCAGATCCTCGCGGGTATCAGTGTTATTGGAAGCGGATTGCTAAGCATATCGGGCTGAGTGAAGCCGGCAAGCAGCTTGGCATTCGCGCCAGCCAGTTGAGCGCGTTTGAGCGGGGCAAGCCGCATAATCTCACCGAGGAACAGATTCAAGCGTACTGCGCGTTGCTGGAGGCGGTTGAGGAGCCCTCCTCAGAACCGGGCGAGGAGATGACCGGACAAGCAGCGCCAGCCGAGTCGTGAGCGGTGTGCGAGCAGAGCGCCGGGCGTGATGACGGTGATCATCCGGGAGACGTCATGCCCCGGTTCCCGGCGGCTGCTGAACGTCCGGTGGTTTGTAGTAGGATTGCGTGGTTGTTGGGATGCCGGATGAGTATGCGCATGGCGATCCGATCAGATGGGGGTTGACGAAACATGCCAGTGGGAACTGTCAAAGTGTGGTCGAAGTCGGGTGGGTTTGGATGGATCAAGCCGGACGGAGGCGGAGACCTAGTCTACGTGCATAAGAGCGGGGTAATCCGGCGCGATCCGAACCGGGCGGCCTGGCTCGTGCCTGGGGAGCGGGTCGAATATCAGATCGGACAGCGCCCGAAGGGACCGGCCGCAATCAATGTTCGCGTGATTGACGGTGGAGCGGTCGCTGCCGCGGCTGCTGCCGAGGCAAGCCGGCAGGAAAGCACATCGGGGAGCGCCTAGGCAGCGTGCTGGTTCGCGGGGCGGCAGGCGCTGCTGCCCCAGAACGCCTCGCGCGGCATGAACTCGACCTCCAGAGCAGATCGGTCCGGAGCCCCCGTTCTCGTGGGGATGCATTAGTATCGGGACACTGGTATCGCGGAGGCGCGCCGCGCCCGGCGCAGGCCGACGACGACCGCCCCAAGACCAAGCACGGCGGTCAGCGCAGCGATCAGGCCGCTGATGAAGGGAACGGGCAGGAGCCGCAACCCAGCGACAATGAGCACGCCGATCACCATCGCCAGCAGGTTGTAGCCGCGGCTGGCGGTGTCCCAGCGGCTTGGCAGGAGGATCCGGCCCAATGCGAGCCCGAGAAATACCTGGCTGAGGTACAGGATGATGATGTACAGGGCCAGGAAGATCAGCGCCAGCGGAATTCCGACGATGGTGATCAGCAAGACGACGACAACCACCGGAACGAGCACGGCTAACACAAGCCCGGTGAGGAACGACCACAGGGGCGCCTGGCGGATGCCATCGGCGATGGCGGCCGCCGTGCCCGGCATGATGATGACGACTGCAACTCCAGCAATGAGAGCGCACAGCAAGCGGAAGATGGCGCTGCCAAGCCAGGCCGCGGCGTTGTCGCCGGGGTAAAAGCGCCGCGGCTCGGTGCGCTGCGTGGCGCCGGTGATCGTGACGCCGTCGTCAATCTGCGCGCTCTTCCGGCTCGTGTACCGGAAATCGCCGCCGATGCGCGCGCCGGAGCGGAGGCGGATGGTTTCGGCTTCGACGCGGACATCACCGCCGACGCGACTGGCAATCTCGATCTCACCGGCCCTGCCACGCACGTCACCACCAATTTGGCCCCGAACGCGCGCATTGCCTCCGCCGAGGATGAGATCGCCGCCAATCGTAGCCGTGTTGGTAACGGTGACCGAGCCAGCCAGCACGACGAGATCACCAGCAATGCGGCCGCGAATGGTAATCTCGCCGGCCGTGGCGCGCACCGACCGGCCGACGGTCCCGGCAATATCGACCGTGCCGGCTGCGACAGTCAAGCTTCCCGTGATCTGACCGGGGATGGTCACGTCGCCGGCGGAGATGATGGCGTCCCCGTCCACCGTGCCGGCGATCTCCGCCGTGCCGCCGAACATATACACATCGTCGCGCACCGTTTCCGCTGGTCCAACCTGCGGCGATTCACCCGAGCGGAACTCGGCTGCCTCTGCCGGTCCGCTCAGGGCGAGAGTGGCTGCAACGGCGATGATAATGGCCGCGACGCGCTGCCGGCTCAGGAGGCGCTGAAACCACTGCTGTGCCATCCGTGTGCTCCCTCCGCATCCCTACTGCCTGCGGCCATGCTAGCAGATGTGGTGGATCGCGCCTGGGTTGGGATTGTTAGGCTGCCGCGGCAACGACAGCGTTAGAGAGGCGAGCCCACCGGGCCGGAACGAATGGCCAGAGATGAGTGGTCGTCCGGTTCGCAAAGACGGCGAGCGCGACGTCCCGCGCGGGATCGGCCCAAAGAAGGGTGCCAGCCGCGCCGAAATGACAAAAGGTTTGTGGTGAAGTGAGATCGCCAGTCCAATGTCGGCGCTTCTCCCCCTTCACTTCCCAGCCAAGCCCCCACCGGGCTGGATGCCAGACAACTTTCATGCTCTGGACGCCGCCAGAGACGCCGCGCGCGTGATCGGCAATCATGAGTGCAGCGGCGATAGGCGAGAGAAATGCTGGTCCCCCAGGAAGAAACGCTCCGGCGAATCGCGCGAGATCCCGCGGTGTGCCTAAGAGCCCGCCCCAGGGAATCCCCAATCCGCGCCAGTAGGCGCTGTTGTATGGCTCGACATCGCTGCCGGGATGTGAGGTGTCGGCGACACGCGCGATGCGCTCAGCGAGCGCTGGCCCCGGACGGGCGACGGTCTCCCGCAAGCCGAGGGGCTCCAGCACGCGCCGGTCGGTGGCGACCCAAAACTCCTCGCCCGTGACGCGCTCAACCAGCCGGCCCAAGATGGCGTAGCCGGCGTTGGAGTACAGGAGGGCTGTGCCGGGCGGCGTGCGCAGCGGCAAGCGGCACATCGCATCGGTCATGGCAGACAGACTCGGTCGGTCTCGGTATCGGAGGGTGCCAGGAGGCAAATCCTCCGGCAATCCAGCGGTGTGGCAGAGGAGCTGGCGGACCGTGACCCGATGCCGCTGAGCCTCAAGCTGCGGATCGGCGCCGGGAAGCTGGGACGGCTCGCCAAACTCCGGCACGAAGCGCACCACTGGCTCATCGAGCGTCAGCGCCCCGTCCTCGACGAGTGTCATCACCACCGCGGCGGTGACCGGCTTCGTCACCGAAGCCAGTGCGAAGCGAGTCTGCTCGTCCACGGGAATGCCGGGTTGTGCTTCGCCCGCGTAGTGCTCGGCAACAATGTGGCCGCGGTGCCAGATCGCGGCTCCCGCCCCGGGCACGCCCTGGGGTCCTATCCACGCATCAATCTGCTGCAACGCGGTGGCGAAGCGTCGCTCGATCTCGCTCACATCCTCCTCCTCCCGGACAATGATGCCATGCTTACGCGCATGTCAGATATGATCGCCCCAATGTGGCAGGAGAAGGAAAGGATGCGGTGGCAATGACGAATGGACGTGGGCTTCCGCGCCTCGTGCGTGTCCCGGATGCGAGGGCAGTGGCGATGGTGGCCGCCGATGCGCTCGCGGATGTCGTGCAGCGGCGGCCAGATGCGGCGATCGCAGTTCCGACCGGAAACACGCCACTGCCGTTGTTTGCTGAGGTGATCGCGCGCGTCGCGCAGGGAGCGCTCGATCTGTCGCAGGCGCAGGTGTATTGCCTTGATGAGTATCTCGGTGTCGCGCCTGCCGATCCCGTCAGCCTCACCGGCTGGCTGTGGCGCCATTTTCTGGAGCCAGCGCGAATTCCGGCCGCACACGTCCATCCCCTCCCGGCGACGGCCGCGGATCTCACCGCCGCGTGTGCTGTCTTCGACGGGGAGCTCGCAGCACGCGGAGGATTAGACCTTGCGATCGTCGGCATTGGTCGCAACGGCCATGTCGCCTATAACGAGCCCGGTGCAACGGCTGACTCCCGAACGCGGATGGTGCCACTGACAGACGAATCTGTAGCCGGCGCAGCGGCGTATTTTGCTGGCAGGCGCGTTCCAGCGCTGGCGGTCACGATCGGCATGGCGACGCTGCTGGAAGCACGGCAGATTGTGCTGATGGTGACGGGGAGCGCCAAAGCGGAAATTCTCTGGAGGGCGCTCTGCGAACCCATGACGGCGGAGGTGCCAGCGTCGTGGCTGCGCCTCGCCGGAGACCGCCTGACCGTTCTTGCCGATGACCAGTCGGCCGCGGCCTGCCATGCCCTGCCGTGGCAGCCACGGGCGCCTCTTGGCGGCCTATGATTCGGCAGGCGCTGGTGGCAGCTCCGGCGCCAGCGCTTCAAGAATGCGCCGGTGGGTTGTTAGGTCAACGCTGAGCAGGATGCCACCGATGTTGCGTGGGTACGGCTTATTGTACAGGTGCGGGCGGCCCCAGAGATCGCTCGCAACTCCCCCCGCTTCACTGACAATCAGCTCGGGTGCGGCGAAATCCCACTCCCAGGCCATGGCGAAGCTGTCACGGGCGTTGATGCCCACGAGGGCGTCGGCTTCGCACGCGGGTGGAATGAAGCGGCGAACAGTGACGCCAAGCGGCGAGACGGCGATGGTCGAGCCGCCAAGCCGGCTGGCAACGCGCTCCAACAGTGGCAGGTTGTCCGGGGCGCCCATCCAGACAGAGGTCATCAGCCGGGGCGGCCTGCCGTCCGGCACCGGGGTGAGTCGCAGGCGCTCGCGGTGTCCATCTTGCTCGATCCAGGCGCCGCCTCCGCGCGTGGCGGTGATCAGCAGGTCCGTGGTTGGCTGGCAAATTGCGGCGACCACCGGCTGAACATCGTCAACCAAGGCAATCAACACCTCGAATTCCCCGGTCCGGTTGATGAACTGATTGGTGCCATCAATCGGATCAACGATCCAGCAGCGGCGCTTGGCGAGGCGTGTCCGATCATCAATGCCTTCCTCGGTCAAGATTGCGTCGTCAGGAAAGGAGGCGCCCAGGATCTCGCGAATGATGCGATCGGCAGCGAGATCGGCATCGGTGACGGTCGAGCCATCGGCCTTCGCATACGTCGCCGCGGCCGCTCGCTCGTACAGGTCCCGAATGGTAGCGCCTGCCTCCCTGGCCGCTCGCGCGGCGACGGTGAGCTCCTGACCATAGTCTTCGCGTGGCATCTCAGCGTTGCCCCCTGTGCCCGCCAATCTGGGCCGTCGCTCCGTTCCCTTGCTTTTCCGGACTATAGCGCACATCGCGGTTCTGCCCCGCTCATGGTGCGAGCCCGGCTCTGGGCCGATCTGGAATTCTGTCAAACACTGTCCGCTGGATGTCCTGCATTTTGGGGACGGCGGCTTCCCGCGCATGGTCTATGCTGCGGTTCGCCGGTTTGACGGCTGTGACTCGCGCTTGGAGAGCCATCGTCTCGCGGACTGAATGTTGCCTCGCTCTCCATACCTTGTGTCGTCCTCGCCGCTTGGTTGCCGTCCAAGAACCGGCCGATTCGATAGCAGGAAAACATGCGGAGAGATCACAGCCCTGCCTGACGGAAGGCCGGGCCGTGGTCACAAAGGAGAACCGGCAATGTTGTATGACGCCAATACCCCCTGCCGGGCAGTCGATATTCACCATGTGCTGCGAACCATCGGTCACAGTCGCTATTTGGCGGCATATCACCTTGCCGCGGAGGAGCGCCGCGCCAACTGGGCAGCCATGGTCGAACGGGAGCGATCACTACGCGACGCGGGTCTATCGCCAAAGCGAGCGGTGATACCGGTCCGCGCCGTCAGGGTGGCGATCGGAGCAATGCTCATGAGAGCGGGGCGGCGGCTCACGGGGGAGCCAGCGCCCGCCGCTGACCCGATGGCGCCGCGATCCTGATCAGAGAGCAACTCCCAAGCTCCACGTACAGCGCTGAGGCGAAGAGCGATCTGCATTCGCCTGTGACATGACTATGGAAGGAGCATCGAATGTATCACCCAGTAACCGCCGAGCTTGCTGTTCAGGAACAAAAAGAGCGAGTCAAGAAGGCGGAACAAAAGGCTGCACTCTTGCTTGCGCTGGCACCCGCTGATGTGCCACCCGCGCCGGCGTCGCGCACTGTCGCTGTCCGGGGCTTTGTTGGCTCCCTCTTCATTGGGCTCGGTTTGTGGATCCAAGGATCAAAGACCCGTCATGCGCCTGTGGTTGGTTGATCGCATCGTTGCAATGCGCCGCATCGTGACGCGCAATGGAGAGACAGAGCACGATAGTTATGCGCAACGCGAGATGCGGTATGTTCCGGTGAGGGGGCCACCGCTTGACGCCGGAGTGCAAGGGGCGTACTGTGACTCTTGCGGAAAATCCGGCATCAAGTGATCTGCGTCGTGCATCCCATCAAGGAGGGGCCATCATGGACCAGGTCTGCTTTGTGCTTCCTATCTTGCCGGGAAAATCGAATGATGCCCGAGCTTTCCACCGCGAATTGGACGCCGCGCGCAAAGCGGATTACGACCGCTCGGAGCGCCGCCTCGGTATCAGCAAAGAAATCTGGTACCTCGCCCCATCGCCGGGCGGAGATCACCTCGTGGTGTATCTGGAAGGCGCCGATTTCAATCGTGCCATGCAACAATTCGTGGCCTCCAAGGACGAATTCGATCTCTGGTTCAAACGCCGGCTTGCGGATGTGACCGGTGTGGATCTGAACAACCCGCCACCAACCCTGAGTCGGGCCGAGATGTTGTCACGCTATGAAGCGCGACGCGCTGCCTAACTGGAGCGCCGTGCAGCCGTGCCGCGTGGTTGCCGCACGTGGTGATGGGGAGAAATCCCGCGATGCGCTTGCTTGACAGATGGGTTGCGGCGGCTTGGGCCGGAGCCATACGCCTGCAAGGCGCTCCAGCGCATGTTCCAGAAGCAGCGTCGTGAGGTTGCCAGAGAAAGGACAGAGGGATGGCTACCAGCGATCTGACTCAGGATATTGCGATGCCGGTGATCAAGGCGGATGCGGTGGAAGCCCTAAAAGCGAGCTTCCGGGGCATCGTATTGCGGGCCGGGGACGAAGGGTATGACGCTGCCCGGACCGTTTGGAACGGCATGATCGACCGGCGCCCGGCGTTGATCGCTCGATGCGCGGGTGTGGCCGATGTCATGACCGCGATCACCTTCGCTCGCGAGAACGACATGCTCGTCGCTGTCCGCGGCGGGGGGCACAACGTCGCTGGCACGGCTATCGCTGATGGTGCGCTGCTCATTGATTGCTCGCCAATGAAGGGCATTCGTGTCGATCCGAAAGCGCGGAAAGCCTGGGCCGAGCCCGGTGTGACCTGGGCGGAGCTGGACTACGAGACTCAGGCTTTTGGACTTGCCACCACCGGTGGGACAGTGTCGGGAACCGGCATTGCTGGTTACACGCTTGGCGGGGGATTGGGCTGGCTCATGCGTCGCTTTGGCTTCGCCTGCGACAATCTCACCGGTGCCGATGTCGTAACGGCGGATGGCCAACTCGTGCGCGCAAGCGCCAGCGAGCATGCTGATCTCTTCTGGGCGCTGCGCGGCGGCGGGAGAAATTTCGGGATCGTGACCTCGTTCGAGTTTCAGTTGCACGAAGTCGGTCCAATGCTCGTTGCCGGGCCGGTATTCCACCCCTTGGCCGCGGCCCGCGATGTCTTGCGGTTCTACCGGGAGATCACGCCGTCCATGCCCGACGCTCTGACCTGCCACGCGGCTCTGCTGACATCGCCCGAGGGTGCGCAGCTCGCGGCACTGATTCCGGCGTACGTGGGGCCGGTGGCTGCGGGTGAGGTGGCAATGCGGCCGGTGCGGTCGTACGGATCGCCAGTGGCAGACCTCGTCGGGCCGATCCCCTACCGGGCGCTGCAAACCATGTTCGATGCTACTTTCCCCGCGGGGCGGCGCAATTACTGGAAATCCGGATTCCTGCGCGGCTTAGATGATGAGGCGATTGATCTGCTCACGGATCACTTCGCGCGCACCCCCTCGCCGCACAATGTGGCGTTCATCGAGCAATGTGGTGGCGCGACGGGCCGCGTCAATCCGGACGAGACCGCCTTCCCGCACCGGACTGCCCCGTATAACCTCATCATTCTTGCGGCGTGGGACGATCCGGCAGCGGATGCCGAAAATATTCGCTGGGCGCGGGAGTTCTGGACGGCGCTCCAGCCATTTACGGCCGGCGGCGTCTACGTCAATTATCTGAGCGACCGCGGATTAGAAGGGGAAGATCGCGTGCGATCGGCGTATGGTCCACATTATGACCGGCTTGCCGCCATTAAGCGCGCCTACGATCCAACCAACGTCTTCCGGGTCAATCAGAATATTCGCCCGGCCTAGGCGCTCTTGAGACTCAGGCGATGATGGCGGGTCCAAATGGCTTACGGACCCGCCTTTTGCCTGGCTGGTTTTCCATGATGAAGCATCGCTAAAATACGGCAACGGGTGGCAATGGTTTGCTTCCTCAAGCGCCGTGGCTGTGAGGAGCGTGGCGGAACCGTCATGACCATGGGGCCAGCGGCACAGAAACGTCAGGTACGCTTGGGGTCCCCGCATAGCTGAACGATCCTGACGGAGGTCACGGTTTCCGCTAGTATGTACATGCCTCCTCTGGCGCGGACGGCTGGCGTCCGCTACGGTGGAGACGCGCTGGAGCTCCAGCGTCGTGCAGGGTGGGGATTGAGCAGGACGGAGGGAATCGGTGTCGAACCCAGAGACGGACTACGGGATTCGGCGGTGGGGGCGACGGGGGTTGACGGCTTTTGCGGCGCTGGCACTGGGTGCCACGCTGCTGGCGGCGTGCGGGCAGAATGAGAAAGAGGAGCCGACGCCGACGCCGACAGCAGCGGCCACCGCGACGGCGGCGCCGGGAGGAGCGGCGACACCGGTGGCCTCTCCCGCGGCTTCGCCGGTCGCATCTCCGGCGGCTTCTCCCGCGGCATCTCCAGCCGCTTCGCCGGTCGCATCTCCGGCCTCATAGCGTCGAGCGCACCGTGGATAGCCTGGCCTTCCTCCCGCGAAGGACCAGGCAATTATTCATGTGCGCCGAAGCCGGCCAGGTGGCGCCGCCGTGCCCGTAAGCCAGGCTTTGCTGTTCACATTCCTGTCGAATAGTCGCGGTGCTCGACCACATCCTCTGGTAGGGAGCTGAGGAAGCGAGAGGCCACGCGGGGACGCTCAAGGGCGTGGGCCGACCAGGTGATCACGAGCTGTCGCTTGGCGCGCGTCATGCCGACATAAAAGCAACGCCGCGCCTCCTCGATCGCGTCGTCATCGGTGGCCTGCCAGGATGGCAACACGCCCTCCTCCAGGCCAATCAGGAAGACGAGCGGCCATTCCCGGCCCTTGGCAGAATGGAGCGACATGAGCGTGACGCGCCCGTCGCTTTCACTGGCGGCATCGAGCGCGGTCGCCAGGCGCGCGTAGATGAGCAGGCTGGCGAGTGAGTGATCGCCGGCGCTGGCACGAAAGCGATCGAGGACGTCCTGCCAACCGCAACGCAAGCGCTGCCAGCGCTCCTGGTCGGGATCAGGAGGCGCCGGACGGCTGCGGAGCCAGGATAATGCCTGCTCAAGGTGGCGCGGTGGTGCGGCGCCGTTGAGCATGGCAATCGCAGAGCGCGTCGCTGCCGAGTTGCCGGCACGGATGGCTGCATCAAACACGTGCGCGAATTCATCCTGGTCAGGGGCTCCTTGATCGTACATTCCCAGAGCGACGAGAGGCAGCAGCTCTGAAAGGACATCCACCTCGCGATCCCGCTGAAGTTCCTTCAACAGATGCAGCAACAGGTGGGCCGTGGTGATCGCATCGGCTCTCGCCCGGTGAGCTGGCTGCGGGACCGTAGGAAACTGGCGAGCGAGACTGTGCAGGTCGTGGGGCAGTTCAGGGAAGAGACGCGCGGCAAGCTTCCTGGTATCCAGCATCGGGTTCTCGACCGTGCCGCGGAGCCGCCGGGCATAGCGGGAGAGGATGGGCAGGTCGAATTCGAAGAGGTTGTGGCCAGCAATCGTATCATCGCCAAGGAACGCGAGGAGCGCGGGCACGACCTCGTGGGGCTCTGGAGCAGCGCGGACGTCCGACCATCGAATGCCTGTCAGCTCGCTCGCATCGTGCGTCAGGGAGCCAGGGTGGCTTGGACGGACGAGCGATGTCAGCATGTCATTGCATACTCGCCCGTTCTCCACGCGGACAGCCGCGACCTCGATCATCTCCGTGCGGTTAACATCCAGGCTGCCGGTTTCTAGGTCGAGCACAACGAACCGCCCGCGATCGAGCGTTTCATCGTCCATCAGGAGCAATTGCGCGAGTCGCCACGCTTGCAGCGCGAGTCCGTACTCCATGCCGCCGGAGGTGCGCGTTCCGATGCAGATTCCGCGTCGTGCGGGAGCGGGCTGATTCCCAAGGTAGACGGCCAGCGCGGGCAATGGGACGGTGTCGTGTCCGATCCGTGCCGGATGGTGAAAATACTCGCGCAGGGTGTACACCAGAATCGCGGCGGCCGCGACCGCATCGAGGCGAGGCGCGGGACACACGACGATTGGACAGCCCTGGCGGATTGCGTCTCGAAGCTGGCAAGCGTACTCACGCAAAGGAGCGCCGAGGAATTCGAGGAACCCTGCGAATGTGGCCCGATCGGCTCGGGGGACTGGTGGCCGGCGGCTTTCCAGAATCGTCAACAACTCCATGACCAGACGATCGACCGGCTCGGATTCCAGTGGCCGGAGCGAGGCCACAACATCGGTGAAGAAGCGCCGGATCGTCATCCGGGTCAATGGCGTGATTTCGTCCCCGTCGAATAACGGGGATTGCACAAATTCCGTCAGACGCATGCCGGCAGCGTTCGCCAGTCGCCGCAGATGAATCATCGTGAGCTCATCAACCACGACGTGGGGCCAGTTCAAGGCTGGCTCAAACGCTGGCTCAGCGAGCGTGGCGATCAGATCGAGATGACGCAACACCTCCTGCGCGTCAGGGTCGTCGAAGAACCGCCCTGGTCTGGTGCGGCGAATGGGGATGCCGTGGCGGAGCAGGGCCTCTTCCGCGTCGTCGGCCCGCTTGTGGACTGGGGAGAGCACAGCAATGTCATCGTAGGTGTGATAGCTGCCCTGGTTGAGTGCGCGGCGGATGAGCCGGGCCAGCCCCTCCGCCTCCGAGCGCGTATCGGCGAACTTCATGCAGAAAATGGGATGACCGTCTTCCTGGACGGCGCTACGGAGATGTGGAAAAGGGCCGGCGCCTCGGAGGTGATTGGCCGCACGCACGATGGTTCGGGTGGATCGGAAGTTATCGGACAATGTGAAGCGAAGCGGCTGATAGTCCCGCTGAAAGCGTGGCAGGATCTCGTCAGGTTCTGCTCCGCGCCAGCCAAAAATGGCCTGGTTCGGATCGGCCACCACCATCACGATGCCGCCGGTCGGGGCGTCGTCGGGTGCGCCGCGCCTGCCGCCGGTGGACCGGTGTGGAGGCACAAGCTCGCGTATCAGCGCGTAGTGGTCGGCTGATACATCGTGAAATTCGTCAATGAACAGGGAGCGGACGCGCCGGCGAACGATCGTCGCCGTCTCTGCATCTTCGCGGAGCAGGATGATTGATTGCCCGATAAGGTCATCAAAATCGAGAAGGTCCTGCTCGCGAAGGAGGCGGCAATAGCATTCATCCAGGATCGGAAGAGCCTCATTGGGCGCCGGTGCGCTGGACGTGTCTAGCGCGGCGCCGGGCTCCAATCCGAGGCGCTTGCGACGGCTGATGTAGTCCCGCACGGCATGCAGCGATAGAGGTGGGCTGGAGCCGAGCCGGTAACCCGCTTGCTGGGCGGCTCGTTCCAGCAGAGCCACTTGGGCCGGCTCATCGGTGATGCGCACCGGCGAGCGTATCCCGATCGCGGCGCCATGCTCGTTCAAGAGCCGGGCGCAGAAGTGATGGAACGTCGCAGCATTGACGCCCACCTGGTGTTGCCCGCCAAGGCGGTCGCGCAGCGCTTCTGCCGCCTTGATCGTGAAGGTCAACACCAGCACCTGCTCGGCTGAGCATGCGCCAGCTTCAAGAAGGTGACTGATCCGGTGGATGATGAGGTGTGTCTTGCCGCTGCCCGGTCCGGCAATAACGAGGAGATGGCGAAGGGGAGCGGTAACAACCGTGCGCTGATCGGGAGACAAGCCATCGAGTCCGAGAGCCATCGCTGCTCCTGCCACACCAGATGACATATCAGCGGCCGCGCACCACCGGACGCGACGTCCACATCGCTCCAATGGCCGCGCCGACGAGCCGCACAGCGGCGACGCGCGGGCCAGAGTCGCTACGGACCGTAGCCACTTTCCCGCGCACGGCGAAGAACCTGCGGTCATGATCAGCGCGCAACGGTTCCGCAATCTCGCTCATTATTACCGAAATGGTCCGCGACGGATAGACTCAGAAGTACCGGATTAGGCCACTCGATGGCTCATCATGGCGGAAGACCGTCCGAGTGACGAAGCAGAGGTGGTGAAAGCGCCTTAGATGGTGGCGAAGGCGCGCACGGGGACAGCGGAGCCGCCGCGGAACGGCAATGGCGGTGCAAAGAAGCGGAACCCATGAGGTGGAAGAGCAGCCAGATTCCGCAGATTCTCCACGATCGGAATGCCAGCCCCCAGGAGGATCGTGTGAGCCGGACGCGCTAGGTCGGCAACATCGTCAATGTTCCACGTATCAATGCCAGCCAGCGCCGCGCCGCGTTCGCGCAGCAGCGCGGCAGCCTCAGCCGAGAGATAGGGCTTCCGATCCAGGTAACGAGGCGTGTTCCAGAAAGCGTCCCACCCGGTGAGCAAAAGCACCGCATGCCCGGCGATGTCCCCGGCCGGCACGGCTTCGGGACCGATGCCGAACCTGCCAGCCGCGACGGCGGGGCGCACGTCAATGACGATGCCGGGCAGCCCGGCAGTGCGATCGAGGGGGAGGGAGGCGAGATCGGCGCCATCGGCAAAGCGGTGGTATGGCGCATCGAGATACGTGCCCGTGTTGCCCAGAAAGGAGTAGCGGTGGATGACAAAGCTCGTTCCGGAGGCGTAATGTGCCGCGGCGCTGGTCCGGCTAAGGTATTCCTCGATCACTGGGCCAGGATGGCCGGGGAACATGGGAACGCTCCCGTCAATGGGATGCGATAGGTCAATGATCGTCGTCACCCGCTCGTCTCCTCTTTGGGCCGCCGGAAGGGCGCCGGGCTGTGCGGAAGGGACTGCCATTGCCGTTGTTCGTGCCCGTAGATGAGGTAGGCGCCGGTCTCCTCCGCCAAGCGCAGGAGCCGCTCCAGCGAGGCGAGGGCGGCACTCACATCGGAGGACCACTCCGGCACCCGCCTGAGCAGTGCCTCACGACGCCTGCCGATCGCGTCAATGGCCAGGATGACCGGCCCATCGGCCGTTTCGACGTAGACCGACTGATGTCCGATTGCGTGGCCAGAGGTTTCCAGCAGGCGCAAGCCTGGTTCAAGCTCGGTGTCGCCATCCAAGGGGATATACCGCAGACCGGGCAAATCCCATAGCGTTGGGTCGAATCGGTCGGGCTCGGCGCGGGCCGCATCGAGATGGCGGCGCTGCACCACCGACTCCGTTCCCACATAGGCGAACACGTCGTGCCTACCGCAATGATCGAAGTCGAAATGGGAGGAGACGAGCACATCAATGTCGTGTGGCCGCAGGCCCAGCTCCGCCAGGCGCGGGACGATATCATCTTCTGGCTGGGTTTCGATGAACACATCGTCCCCGCGCTGCTCCCAGGTGGCGCCGCCAGGAATCAGCGGATTACCCGTGTCAACCAGGATATTCCGGCCGCTGGCTGTACGGATAAGGTACCCTGGAACCTGACCCCAGGCGTTATCCGCATTTGCCGGATCAAAATAGACTTTCCCGAGGTGCAGCAAGTACAACTCGTGAACCGCCATCAGTCTCCTTGCAGCCACGTTGTGGCGACACGTCAGCGGGAAATCGTGCGCTCGACATCGCCTGCGTAGGCCAGCTCATCAATCCACGGCTGTCCTTCCGCAAAGCGGCTGGCACGGAATGGCGTGAGGTCGACGAGTCGCGGGGCGCCGGCCGTGATCCACTCGGCGAGGCAGATACCGATGGCCGGGGCGGTCTTGAACGAAGTGCCGCTATCGCCGGTCATGACGTAGAGCCCTTCGTATTGCCGCAGATGATCAATAATGGGGTGATCGTCCGGACTCTGCATGAAGACGCCCGACCAGCCGCCCCGCATCGTCGAATGAGCAAAGACCGGAAACCGGGCGGCGAGTGCGCGGCGCGCGTGCTCGACATACTCCTGTTCGATGACGTCTGGGCATAAGTCGGGATCGGGCGATTCGCGGACGCCGGACTCGGCGCCGATCAACGTGCAGGCGTCTCCCTCTGGCCGGAACCAGGAGTGTTGCGTCGAATCGATCACCACACGATGGCGCCGGCGGTGATCAACGTCGACCGGCCAGCGGAACACCACCACCCGGGCACGGCGCGGGGTGAGGCCGAGATCGATGCCGAGCGGACTCAGCAGCCGGCCGGCGTAGGCGCCCGCTGCCAGCACAACCGTCCGGGTGGCGATAGCGCCGCGTGAGGTGGCGACGCCGGCAACCCGGCTGCCATCGGTCAGGATGGCGGTCGCTTCGGTGTGCGTCGAGATGCGGGCGCCACCAGCGGCAGCCGCTGCCGCGAAGCCATAGAGCGTGGCGTTCGGGTCGGCGAAACCCGTGGCTGGCTCAAAGGCTGCATAGGTCACATCGTCGGTGCGCATCAGTGGCTCGATCTCCCGCAGCTCGTCGGCAGAGACAACCCACGTCTCCCCACCGAGCGACCGCTGCATCTCCACGTTCGCGCGCAGCTTCGGCTCATCCTCCGGCCGCACCACGCGGACAAACCCGACCGCTTCGAACCGCGGATCGCCATGACCCACCAGATCTGCCCAATGACGAAAGACGGTCAGGCTGGCCAGAGTCAACTGGGTTTCGGGTGCATTGGTGTAATGGGCACGGACCAAGGCGCCGGATTTACCAGTGGCCCCGGCGCCGAGATGCCGGCGCTCAAGCACGACGACGTCGCGCACGCCGTGCTTGGTGAGCTGGAATGCGGTTGATAACCCAATAATGCCGCCGCCGATCACGACCACGCTGGCGGTGCGCGGCATGTCTGCTCCGTCCAGTTGGTGTTGCACGATGTCTGTCACGGTCTCCTCCCTGAATCACCCCTGCGCTGTCCGGCATCGTATCATGGAGGTCGCGGGTGCCGCGCTCTCCGGCGAAGAGGAACCGGTCTGCGACATCGCGGGCGATGCATGTAGGATCTGACCCATGGCCGAGGCCGACCGCGTCGATGAGCTGATTCTTTTCCTTACTCCGCCGGTGATTGATGTGCTCCAGCGGGTGGAGGCTGAGGAGTTCACGACGCCCCAATTCATCGAGGTGCTGCTCACCGATCCAGACGCCAGGGCCGCGTACGACGAGGCGCTGCGCCGCTGGGGAGAGGACGAAACCTACGCCAAAATGGTGATTCACGGTCAGGTGATTCCCACCATCCTCCGCCGGTCTGGACTCGTCGAGTGGGCTGGCTACGCCTATGGTGAAGAGGATCCGTACGCTGTTCCAGCCTGGTGGCGCATGAAGGACCGGCTCTCTGAGTGACGTTTGCCTTAAGGCAGCACCCCGCGATTCTTTGGTATAGTTAGCAGTGGCGCGCAGCCGCGGCGCCGGTTCCCCGGTGAGACACCCCGCGTTCCAGAAGGAGCACGCACGTGTCGCGTCACGGCGCTCGCCGGAACGTGCCTGGTCGTGAGGACGGGAACGAGCTTACGCTGAGCACGCAGGCATCATCGCCAGCGCGCTCGCGCCGCCCGCGGGTGCAGCACGCGGGCCACCATCAGCTCCAATTTGTGTCGTACCGGGTGTTCAACATCCGCCCGTCGCTGGATGAGCTACTGGAGGAGCATCCGGTCACGATCGAGGTCAATGCCCGCCCTGCCGCGACGTTGCTCTGCACACCGGTTGGCACTGCCGAGCTAGCGGTTGGCTGGGCGTTCGGCCGTGGGTTGTTCAACACGGTTGACGAGTTGCATCGCGTGACCGCGTTCGCGGATCGAGTCTCGCTGATGCTTGACCGGCCGGCGACGACCGGCGGAGCCTGGGAGGACCTGCTGGCGGCCCGGCTCGATCCGAACCGGGTTTCGGGCCTGCGGCGACTAGCGCCGGACGATGGCGGTGGTGCCGATGAGGAGCCAGGCACACGCGCGAAGGCATTTCGGTTGCCACGCGATCAATTCCTTTCGGCGCTCGACCGCGTCTGCGAGCGGTTCGCCAGTGACGGCGGCGGGCCTGAGCTCCGGCGGGCGGCGCTGACTGACGGCGCGCAGCTCTGCGTCCTCGCCCGGGATATCAACCGGCAGCATGCGGTGGATAAAGTCATTGGCTGGGCGCTGCGGCAGCGCGTTGACCGCGGCTGCACCATCTTGTGCGTCGATGGCCGGGTGGATGCCCAGATCGCGTTCAAGGCCTGGCGAGCGGGGATCCCGGTCGTGGCCACGACGGCGGCGCCGACGTCGGAAGCCGTGGAACTCGCCCACGCGGCGGGGATTGCCCTGGCTGGCCGCGTCCTGCGGGACGATCGCGCCATTTATTGTCATGCCTGGCGCTTGCCAAGTGGCGCTGATGAAGTGTAGCCGTGCGGCCTCACGAAATCTTCATCGAGGATTGTGTCATGAACCATGCCCATCTGGACGTAGACATAAGCCGTGGAACGCCCTACGATTCACGCAACGGTGTGGAGTGTGCGCCTGCCGGTTGCCGGTTCGCGCATTGCATCGCGTACACCCGTTCGGGGCATGCCCTCGGCGTCGCGGTGAGCGCCGCGTCATTGCTAAGGATAGGATTGCATCGATGACCGATCAGCACAACGGAAACCGGCCACCCCGAAGCCCATTGACCGGCCCGCCGGGAGGAGAGCGGCCACGGCGGCCGGCTGGCCCTGGTGGGCCAGTACCCCCAACTCGCCGCCCCCGCGTCCCGAGTTGGATCGTGATCGTCCTGCTCGTCAGCATCGTCGGCTGGTATGCCTACCAATATTTCTCGCCAAGCAGTGAAGGCCCGCGGACGAGCGTTCCCTACTCGACGGTTTTGCAGCAAGTGCGGGCTGGGAATGTCAAAACCGCGACCATTGGCAGTTCAAAGATCGAGGTTGATCTGAAGCAGCCGGTCCGGTGGGATTCCCAAAACGACGTCGTTGTGTCGCCATCGGCGCCCAATGCTGACAAGTTCCCGCTGATCAGCAGAGCCAGCGCAACGATTCCACCAGTCGTGCGTGATAATAATCAAGAATTGCTTGATCTGCTCGAGCAGCATAACGTCACCGTGATCGGCAAGAGCGACGGTGGGTCGGTCTGGACGGGGTTGCTCTTCAGCGTGCTGCCGTTCCTGTTATTCCTGGGACTCATTGTCTTTATGGGGCGGCAGATGACACGCGGGCAGCAAAATGTGTTTGGGTTTGGGCGCTCGCGTGCGCGGCAGCACGATCCGGAGCGCCCGCAGGTGACGTTCGCTGATGTTGCGGGCGAGGACGAAGCCAAGCAAGAGCTGACAGAAGTCGTTGATTTCTTGCGAAATCCCGCGAAGTATCACCAGCTTGGCGCGCGATTGCCGCGCGGCGTGCTGCTGGTCGGACCGCCAGGCACCGGCAAAACGCTCATGGCCCGGGCCGTCGCTGGTGAGGCCGGTGTGCCGTTCTTCAGCGTGTCGGCCTCGGAGTTCGTCGAGATGTTCGTCGGCGTCGGCGCCAGCCGCGTCCGCGATCTTTTCGAGAAGGCCAAAGCGGCTGCTCCCTCGATCATCTTCGTTGACGAGTTGGACGCGGTTGGCCGGCAGCGGTTTGCCGGCTTGGGCGGCTCCAACGACGAGCGTGAGCAGACGCTCAATCAGTTGCTCGTCGAGATGGACGGTTTCGAGACGAATCAGGAAGTGATCGTCATGGCTGCCACCAACCGGCCAGACGTGCTCGATCCGGCCCTGCTTCGGCCGGGGCGATTCGACCGCCAGGTGACAGTCGGTTTGCCCGATCGCCAGGGGCGCGAGGCGATCCTCAAGATCCACACGCGCGGCATCCCGCTGGCCAAGGAGGTCGATTTGGCTGGCCTGGCGCGAGCCACGACCGGGTTCTCTGGCGCGGATCTTGCCAACTTAGTCAATGAAGCGGCGCTGACTGCTGCCCGGCGGAACCGCAAGGAGATTACGAACGCCGATTTCGATGAGGCACTCGACAAGGTGTTGCTCGGCACCGTGCGCAACGGCATCATGTCGAAGAAGGAGCGCGAGGTGGTGGCCTATCACGAGGCGGGCCACGCGCTCGTCGCTCACTTCTCCCCAGGTGCTGATCCGCTGCGGAAGGTGAGCATTGTCCCGCGTGGCCGGGCATTGGGCGTCGCTGTGCAAACGCCGGAGGAGGACCGGTACAACGTCTCCCGCACCTATCTCCAAGGACGGCTGACGATCGCGCTCGGTGGCCGGGCCGCCGAGATGGTCGTCTTCAACGAGGTGACGACCGGCGCAGAAAACGACCTCAAGCAAGCCACGTCGCTCGCGCGGAAAATGGTTGGCCTGTGGGGCATGAGTGACGAGGTCGGACCGGTCTATCTTGGCACAGGGGAAGAGCACGTCTTCCTGGGCCGGGAGATCGTGCAGGAGAAAGCATTCTCGGATGCCACGGCGCAGCGGCTTGACCAGGCCGTACGCGATATCGTCGAGGAGGCGTTGCAGCGAGCGCTGGCGCTGATCTCGCTTCACCGTTCGAAGCTCGATGCGCTCGTCGCTCGCCTGCTCGAAAAAGAGACGCTCGATGCGGCTGAGGTCATTGAGATCCTTGGCCCCCGCCCGGTTGAGCCGGACACAATGGCCGGAGCGCGAGAGCCGGAGGAAGCGGCCGTCGCTTCCTGACGCGTGCCACCATGATCCGTTCTGCCCGTAGGCCCTCGCTTCGGCTCGTCCCTGGCGGGGGCCTGCTCTCTCATCCCCACCCCCATGCCAGCGCCGGGCGGGCCGCAGGCGCTGATGGGAGGACCATGAACGACGAGCCAGAGCAGCGGCACCGCGTGGAATCGCCCCGCCATCCGTCGGACCATTCTGGTGGGATGCCTCCCTTGCCCGCTCGGAAGGCGGAAAGCGCGGTGGCGGCAGTCCATCCTAGTGCGGTGGGGGTACCTGCGCCTCCGGCCAGGACCGGCCTGGCCACACGCGGGCTGAAGGGAGCCCTCGCCGTCATCGGCTGGACCGTCGTGCGGCTGCTGACGCTCAATCACCCGCTGCTGCGCGACGATGCATTTCGCGCATTCTGGTTATCGCGTCTCGTCGGTCAAGCGGCCCAAGGCGCGGCGTTGTATGCCTTGCTGGTCGTGATTGTCGATCGCACGGACGATCCCTTCTACGGGTCGCTTTTCGTAGCGTGCTCGATCGTGCCGTCGCTGCTGCTTGGTCTAGTGGGCGGGTTGCTCGTCGATGCAGTGCCGCGCCGGGCGTTGATGGTCTGGCTGAACGTGGTGCGGGCGTTGGCGGTGCTGACGCTGATTGCCGCTGAGCCGCCGCTCTGGCTTATCTTCGCGGTCACCCTCGCCATCTGGATCGTTCACCAAGCTTACAATCCGGCGGAAGGAACCACGCCTGCAGCGCTGGTGCCCGAGCAGGCGTATGCCGACGCGCAAGCGCTGGCCAATCTGGCGCTCACCTATGCTCAGTTGCTTGGCATGGTGATCGCCGGACCCGTTTTGCTGCGGTTCAGTGGTCCTCCGGCGCTGTTTGCCTTCTGTGGCGCGCTGTTCCTCGGCGTTGCTGGTCTGGTCGCGATCTTGCCGCGCCGGGCGGATCAGGTGCCCGTGGCGTCGCCGGCGACGATCGCATTGCGCCACGGCGGTGGCCTGCGAGGCACACTCTTCGCAGGTTGGCGCTTGATCCGGGCCGATCGCGCGGCGTTCCGCGCGATGGCCGACGATGTGCTGGTCGGGGTCGGCCTCAGCGCGCTGGTGGTGATCGCTCCGTTCTACCTGGTGCGCGTGCTCGGCACGGCCGCGGAGAACACCGTCTTTGTCTTCGCACCCGCGGCGCTCGGGCTGGTGCTTGGGCTACGGCTGGCGCCGGCGATTGGTCGCTTCATTGGCCTGCAACGGGCAGTTTCGCTCGCCCTGCTGCTTTTCGCCGTCAGCATTGGCAGCCTGGGTTTTGTCGAGCAGTTGCGGGATGCGGCAATCTCATTCGGCGTCCCGCTCCCGGCGGCCTCGCGCGTGCTGGGCATACCGTCGCTGATTCTCGTGGCGATGCTGCTATCGGTTCCTGCTGGCTTTGCCTCGGCGGTCATGGGTGTCTCGGCGCGGGCGGTGTTGCTGGCGCGGGCGCCAGCCGAGGCGCGCGGGCAAGTGGTCGCAACGCAAAATGTGCTCGGCAACCTTGGAGCGCTCATTCCCACTCTCCTGGCAGGGGCAACGGCCGACTGGCTTGGCGTTGAGACGATTGCCGTGCTGATCGCCGTGGTCATTCTGAGCGGCGCGGTAGCGGCTTCGATCCTGAGCCGCCGGATATTGCCTGCGTCGGTTGCCGCGACGTCGACTGAGCTGAGCGCGTGACGGGTGTTGCCACGGCGGCAACAGACGCTTCCTCATCGCACGTCCAAATGCGCATATGCCGGTAGAATGCCGCCAGCGTCGCGATGGCCACTCCAGCACGGCCGCCATGCTGTGGCGCGACGATCGTTCGAGCCCACAGGCTTCGACTGGGGCAGGTGCCGGTCCCGCCCTGCACGGGAGGGGCGGCTGCACAGGAGGCAGCGACGATGGCGACACACACCACAGGGAAACCGACCCCTCACGACCGCTTTGTCGAGCGAGCGCTCGCAGGCGCCTCTCATCCCACGCCCGTCATCGAGCTCGGCATCCCGATGCGGGATGGCGTGGAGCTCGCCGCGGATGTCTATCTCCCACGGGAGGAGGAGCGGCCCGCCCCGGCAATTGTGACCATCACGCCGTATGACAAGGCAAGCCCCTTGCTGATTACCAACGAGGCGCGGTTCTATCAGCAGCATGGCTATGCCTTTGTGGCGGTGGATTGCCGTGGCCGTGGCAAGTCAGAAGGCGAGTGGCGCGCCTTCGTTCATGATGCGACCGATGGCCACGATGTCATCGAGTGGGTCGCCGCGCAACCCTGGTGTACGGGAAAGGTGGGGACGACCGGACTCAGCTACATGGGGTGGACACAATGGGCAGCGGCGTCACAAGGCCCGCCGCACTTGACCTGTATGGTGTCGAGCTCAGCGGCAGGGCGGTGGCAGCGCGAGATTCCCTACACGGACGGCTGCTTCCAGCTCTACTTCGGCTGGTGGGTGTTCATGGTCCGCCGCCGGATTACCGAGTTCTATGGCCTGACGACGCGTGATTGGGATGCGGTGCTGCGCACCCTGCCGCTGGACGTCCTCGGCGACATCATCAATCCGTCCGGGCTCACCTGGCGCGACCTGATGGATCACGATACGTACGATGATTTCTGGAAATCGTTGCGCATTGACGAGGCCTATCCGCGGATCAACGTCCCCTGCCTTCATGTCACGGGATGGTTCGACCTCGAAGATCTGCTCGGCGCGTTCCATCACTACGAGCAGATGATGGCGAAATCGCCGGCGCGCGACCGGCAGTACCTCATCGTCGGTCCCTGGAGCCATATCAATTCGCGGGTGCCGCATCACAGCTATGCGGGGGTCTTCTTTGGGGAGGATGCTGCCCTGGAGATGGACGAGGTGCATCTGCGCTGGTTCGATTACTGGCTGAAAGGTCGCGACAACGGGGTCGCCGCTGATCCCCGCGTGCGTCTATTCGAGACCGGCACGAACGTCTGGCGCGAAACCGACCGCTGGCCGTGTGCGACTCGCGAGGAGGCACTGTACCTCGGGTTCGATGGCACGGACGGCACGCTGTCATCGCGCCTTCCGGAGCAGTCGCAGCCGGCACGGTCCTATCGCTATGATCCAAACGATCCTGCGCCGACCCAGATGGATGTGCGGCACTATCCGATTGAGGATATTCCCCTCGACCAGACGGCGGTGGAGGCCCGCCCAGACGTCATCACCTACACGAGCGCGCCTTTGACGGACGAACTTGTGGTATCCGGCTGGTCCCGTCTCGAGCTCTTCGCATCAAGCGACTGCGATGACACCGAGTGGCATATCAAGGTGACCGACGTCTGGCCGGATGGCCGCTCGATGAAGGTTTGCCAGGGTTGCTTGCGGGCGTCCTACCGGGATTCGCTGGAGCATCCTTCGCCGCTGGTTCCTGGCCAGGTCTATCGCTTCTCCGTCGAGCTCTGGCCTGTGCATCATGCGTTCTTGCCCGGCCACCGGGTGCGCGTCTCCATTACAAGCAGCGATTTCCCATGGTTTGCGCGAAGCTTGAACCGGTTCGGACCGCTCAAGGACCAGGCAGAGCCCCGCATCGCGACGAACACCATCTATCACGGCGGGCAACGAGCATCCTGTCTCGTGCTGCCGGTGGAGCGCGGTCAGCTACCGCTCTCCTGAGCGTCGTGTACCGTCGGTGCAGCATTGGCCCGATGTGGCAGAGGTGCGGTCGCTTCCGTGAGACTGGCGATTGAGAGGATCAGCACCACGGCCGGGTCCTGTCCGGCATTGTGAAGCGTCACTGTGCATTCGTCCTGCAAGAGCATGGCATTTCCGGCCGCAAGCGTCAGGTTGCTGCCGCTCGCTACAGGTGTAGCCGGTCCGCGCGGCAGGGCTTCGGCTGGCCTGGCGATCACCGCCTGTCCCCGCTGGATGGCGATCGTCAGCGTTCCGGCCTCTACGTACCACGATTCGGTGCCAGCGCATACCACGGCCGGGACGATCACGCCGGGCTCCACCGTGACGCGGTCGAGCCGGATCTGCACGGCGCCAGGCGGCAGATTGGCGACCTGGCCGTACCCCGCGCCGAGCGGCTCCAGAGCGATGCCGGCCGGTAATGCGAGCGGCTCAACGCCCGCGGGAGGCCAGACCGGTCCACTGCTCCCGGGCGGCTGCGGGGTAATGGCCGTAGCGAGATAGGTGGCGGGGGTGGCACCAGGATTGGTAACGGTATGCGGCGTGTCAGCCGGCACGAGCAACCGGTCGCCGGGCTCCATGGTGAATCTGAACCGCTCGGGAGCGGGGATGCTCACCGCCGCACGGCCCGGCTGGGCCGGCACCAGCAAATCCTCGACGTCTTTGACATCACCCGCATCTTCTGTCTCGCCGCGGATATCGACCGTGAGGGTGCCTGATTCTAGGACTATGATCTCTGGTCCGGGCACCTCCAGATTGGCGAACGATGCGCCTGGCTGGTAGGTGAACCGGGCGAGCGCGACGATGGCGGGCGGGTGGGGAAGATCAACAAGGTCAACCGTTGCCAGCGATTGAGCCGACAGGCCAGATATGGGCTCGATGGGTCCGCTATCCGTGGCGGGTGCCTTGTGCATAATCAGCAATGAGGCGCCAAGCGCGACGATCACGCCGGCCCGGAGCATGACGGTCCACCCATGCGCCCGGCCACGGGCTTCGCCGCGCGGTTGCCTGTGCCGTCCGCCCGCCGGCCGGATGGGCGGGGCTAGTGCCTGTAGGGCATTGACCAAGCGCCGGAGCTGAACGAGCGCTGCAAGAGTGAGGAGCGCTGCTAGCAGCCAGCCCAGTTGCCGCTGGCCAGCGAACCTATCGAACTGGCTGCGCGCGTCTGGGGAGGCATTGCCGCTCGCTTTGGGATGGCCATGATCGTGGAAAAGGGAAGCGGCAGCGACTGTGTCACTGGACTGAGCATCCGTCAGGATACCGGCCAGGGTGCCGCTCGATGAAGCGGTCGAGGGAAGGCCATGGCAGGTGCCACTGCCGCTGTCGTTGTAGGTGTACCCAGTGATCGGCACGAACTGCCAGTCGTACCCATTCGCGCGCAGCGTGAGCTTGAGAACGCCGGGTACGGAGCCGGTCGCTGCGGGCGTATCGAGGCTGCCAAAGCTCTGGTTCGGTTGCTTGCCACCGGTGCCAACGATGAATTCACGAATCCCCCAGGTAGGGTCTGCGCCGCCCGAGGGATTGCGGGGATCGTACCGCTCGTAGTGGTGATCGTGGGCGGCCAGGACGATTTCCGCGCCATGGTCGTACAGTGCTTGCCAGAGCGCTTGCATCGAGGTATACGGCGCGACAGTGCTGAAGCGGGGATAGTGCATGAAGGCAAGCGTGCAAGAAGTGGGGTTGGCTTGCAGATCCGCGCGCAGCCAGCGCTCTTGCGGCGATCCAGCCGCGCAGCCACCGACTTGGGAGCAGTTGGAGTTGAGCGCGATCAGGTGCCAGGCACCTAGGTTGAAGCTGTAATAGCCTTTCGCCGGATCGCCGGCAACCGGCCCAAAATACGAGAAGTAGTCCTGAGCGTTCGGTGGCGCGCCGTAACACACATCGCTCGGGTTGGTGCTGGTCTTGTATTCGTGGTTGCCTGTTGTCGGGTAGATCTTTGTTTTGAAGCGCCCCCAGGTCGGGTCGAAGTAGGTGGTGAAGTCGGACATCTGAGCGCACTCGTATTGAACATCGCCGAGAGCTAGCACAGCGTTGGGGTTGTGCGTCAGGATAAGATCGGACGTTTGCTGCTGCCGGCACCAGCCGCTCGTCGTCCTCGCGCCACAGACGATATCGCCCGCGGCCATGACCACAACCGTAGGGCCAGCAGTCGGAGTAGGCGTCTGCGTCGGAGTTGGAGTGCGCGTTGGAGTGGGTGAGGCGGTTGGAGACGGTACCAAGGTCGGCGTACTGGTTGGCCCTGGCGTGTTTGTTGGCGTATTCGTCGGGGTGGTGGTCGGGGTATTCGTCGGCGCGTTCGTCGGCGTGGCCGTGGGTGCCGGCGTCTGAGTCGGCGTGCTCGTCGGCTCGACCGTCGCCGTCGCGGTGCTGCTCCCCACCGCACGGATCACCAACTGCGGGGGAGTCCCCGTCTCCCGCGAGGCGAAGGTCACCCCATCCGAACTGACCGGCGGCAAGGTGAAGCTGACCGGGCCGTTCCCCGTCACCAGGCTGGTCA
>FWPU01005355.1_pt1 | contig 28022 bp, 27 predicted proteins | sample 2228361 | NCBI WGS metagenome assembly FWPU01 (sample SAMEA103939777, study PRJEB20133) | metagenome
ACCGGATTTGTGACAGACACTATATGCCGCCGCTCGCTGATGAGAAGGGCTCAAGATCAGGGCAATAGCAGCACACCATGGATACTCTCCCTGGAAGTAAAACGCAGATTTTCGATTTCCCTGCTCAGGACCGGACTCAATTCTATTGACGCCGCGTGGGGACAAAACTACAATGGAAACATGCCATACCTGATTGATGGTCACAACTTGATTCCGCATCTGCCGGGTCTGAACCTGGCTATGGCGGATGACGAAATGGAATTGGTGCAGGTGGTGCAAGAATTTTGCCGCCTCCGCCGCAAGCGAGCTGAAATTTTCTTCGATAACGCCCCACCTGGCCATGCCAGAGCGCGCAGCTTTGGCCCGGTGCTGGCTCGTTTCATCCGCAGTGGTCAAACAGCGGATGAAGCCATCCGTGCGCGCCTGGCGCGTTTGGGGGCGGAGGCGCGCAACTGGACGGTGGTGAGTTCTGATCGGTATGTCCAACAGGCGGCGCGCGCCGCCCGGGCACAGATGCTCTCGTCCGAGGATTTCGCCCGCCTGTTGTTGCAGGTTCATCAGGCTGGAACTACGCATTCGCGCTCTCCGGATACGCCGGCTCTCAACGCCGAGGAAATTCAGGAATGGATGGAACTATTTCGTTCCAGAAATAGAGAGCAGGCGGATGAGTTATAAATCGGACAACTCTAATCTGGTTTTAATGCAAAATCGGACAAATTCGGTTATAGTTATAGCTGATGACACCTGCCCTCCCTTTTACTGGTATAAACAGGTGTCCATCCCCGGTAGTGGCGTTCAGCACGTCCCCCCCGTGTTGGCGACATCCGGTGGACCTCCTTAGATTGCCGGGCGTGCCCCCCCCACGTCCGGCGGTCTTTTTAACGGGTTAAGCGCGGCGCTTCGACAGACTTCCCAGTAATATCAGCCCGGTTCCCAGAACGACCAGGATGGCAATTAGCAGCAGAAGAGGGTCGAATTGTCCCCCTGCCGGTGGCGTTTGTTTGGCGTCGGGCAGAGAAGCGTCGGAGGGCGGCGCGTTTTGAGGCGGGGCATCGGCGAGCAGGGGCGTTGTGGTTTCGAGAGGCGGGGTGGAGGCAGGCAATCTTGTGGTGGTTGGCTGCGCCAGACGGGCTGTGGCGCTGATAATCGGCGAGGCGGTGATGGCGCTTGTTGTCTGAGCGGGCCGCACCAGGAGTTTATCTCCGGGGTGGATAAACGCGCCTTCGGTCAGGTTGTTCAGCGCCAGCAGATCGGCAAGGCTGACTTTATAGACCGCCGCAATGTTCCAAAGCGCTTGACCTTGCTCGACTACATGGATAATCGAACCATCCGGGCGCGGTGTAGCGGCTTGTACCGGGACAATCGCCAGCGCGGTTGGCGCCGGCGTTTTTGGGGAGGCTTTGGTTGCTGAAGAGCCGACTTGAGTGGGGGCGGGTGTGGCTGCTCCGGCGACATATCCCGCATCCAGTGTGTAATACACGGTATCTCCTGAAACGGCTACTCCTGCTCCCACATCCTGGTAATTGGCAGAGAGCATGGTTGTCAGGTGCAGGCTATCCCCCTGCCACCAGTTGACTGCCTCGGCAGCGGAGAGGTTCATCCCGCCGGCGATGTTCTCTGACACGAACACCGTTGCACCACTGCCATAACCGGCTGCTATTGCTCGATCCCGCGGGCGGGTTCCACCTCTTCCGGTGTGGGTGACTTTGCCGATCGAAGCCTGGTATTCGCTGTGAGCCTGGGCAGCCGCCATTAAGGCCTGGTTGACCTGGTATGGGGGTAACCCGTTTGCTTTGCGAAGTTGATTGACCAGTTGGATGAGCTCGCTGGCGCTTGTGACGCTGGCAGAGGCGCGCCGAACTTCCAGATTCAGGCTCACAAGAATCAGCAGCACTGTCAGCAGACGAACAAGGCTCGCTTTTGGGCGCACAGCGCTCATCTCATCCTGATCCATGGGTGCGGCGGAGGCAGTACCGCCGGCCAGATCCGCTTGAACATACAACCCGAAAATGCTCTTTTGGTTGCCGGATCATGGGGCTTTGAAACCTGCCGGGCTATGAGCGCCATCGCAGAATGGTTTGTTTTTCGAAAGGCCGCAGCGGCAGAGCGTCACCCGGTTGCGCAGCTCATAGACAAATCCATCTGGCGCCTCGATTGGGATGCCGCCGCGCACCCATAGCGGGCCATCGGGCACAGTGGCGATCGATGGCCTGTACTCTGGTTCAAATTTCTCGCCTGACTCCAGCTCAACCTCCAGTCGTCCGGAGGGGCAATTGGATACCATGCGCACCAGACGGGCGCGCACCTCTGGGTCGCCAGTGCGCTCGATCATTTGCCAGACCTTTGTCAGCCGTGTGCCGCAAAAACCGGCCTCGGCGCACAGGCTTACATCGTCCAGCATGCGCACGCCGCTTCCCTGAAAAACCTGCTGGCGCTCGGCGATCGGTCGCCGATCTGCCGTGAGGGTGCCGTCGAAACCCACACGACGATGCGAGCCATCGCAGTAGGGTTTGTTCTCAGAGTGCCCACAGCGGCACAGCCAGTATGTATCTTCAACTTCGGCTTGGTCTTCCTCTGCCCCAACCGGATCCCATTCCAATGGTTCGCCGTATACGCTCTGGGCGGGGTAGCGTCTGACCAAGGGGACACCGCCCATCACCTGATATGAGCCGTTTTCCGTGATCCGAATGCGGTATTGTTTCGCCTTGTCCTCCATTGCGCAACCTCCTGCAGGCGTTTTGGGGTTTGCTTTGGCGTTAACAAGCTCTCTCCTGCGCGGAGACGATGATAACATGGGAGGGCTGAGGCGACAACCGCCCTGGTGAGGCAAAAGCGTGAAAACATTTGACAAATCCGGTATTATCGGTTAGAATTTCATTCGTTAGGATGCCAGTGAGTTACCGTTGGACGTAAGAAAAACGATGGCCCAAGGCGAAAGTCCTGGGCCATTTTGTGTTGACTGCTCCGATGGAACGACCCCCGCATCACCAGAACCTTTTTTTCAGATCAAGGAGTGTAAAGAAATGTCTGATCGGATTATCGGCACAGTCAAATGGTTCAACGGCAGCAAAGGCTATGGCTTTATTGCTCGTGAGGAAGGCGCAGATGTGTTTGTGCACTACTCGGCCATCCAGAGCGACGGCTACCGCAACCTGGTTGAGGGTCAACGGGTGGAGTTCACCGTAGAGAAAGGCCCTAAAGGTTTGCAAGCCGCCAACGTGGTACCTTTGAGCTGATTTAGATAAGCCAGACACTCATTCGCCCCAACCATCGCGTTGGGGCGAATGCTATTAAGGGATCATCCAATGGGGGTGGTTTCGCCGGCAGCAGCGGATGGGTTTTGAGCGCAGCCGCACGGCTCGTGGGTGGAGTTGATTACTTGTTCTTCTTCGTGAGTTGCGTCTTCCAGCCGGGAGGCCAGATTTCCAGCTCGTGATCGGGCTGCTTGCGCCAGATTCGAACCTGCTCTCGCCAGCTTGGCCAGTCGGCTCCGGCCCGGGTTGTCGGTTGGAATTGCTTCATCCCCCAAAGCAGCGAGGCTGCCAGGAAGACTGCGCCTGGAATGAGCATCCAGCGGCGTTGCCCGGAAGCGAATTTCCTTGCCTGGAACCGCTGCAGGCTGCCGACGGCGGTCAGGGCCAGGATGGCATTGGGAGCGTAGAAATACCGCTCTGCGACGCCGGGATTTACCAATGCAAGCCTGTCGGCTGGCAGGGCTCCCGCCGTCGAAACCAGGATCAGGGTCAGGTAACTTCCCAGAAGGGTGAGGCGGTTGAGCGAATCCAACGGCAAACTGATTGCCCACAGGCAGGCGATTTCGATGACCCCTAGTAGCAGGCACCCGATCTGGTAAGCCTGCGGGTTGGTTGCCCGCAGCGCTGTGATCAGTGAGAAGAAACCGCGAGCGTTCTCCAGCCCAAACAGCAGCAGCCCGCTGCTTTGTGTCCATAATACCGAAACTATCAGCGTCCAATCCATGCCCGTCCAGCGTATGAATATCGTTGAGCGGGTGTCCGAAGCGAAAAGCATCATAATGGCTGCCTGAATCAAACTGCAGGCGCTCAAGATGCCCGCCTGGATGGCGCGCTCGCGGGATTTTTCTTTCAAGGCTTTGAATACGAACAGTGGCGTGAGCAGGATCGAGACGATGCCGGTCAGGCCGGCAATTCCCAACAGGGCTTGGAAGAGCCAACGCAGTCGCTGGCTTTGTCTGGCGTTAGCATGCAGGATGAGAAAACCGATCAATGCCAGCACAAACTGACTGTTGATGGTGTTGAGCCAGATTTCCCCACTGAGCGGAGCAAAGATCATCGCCAATACGCTCAGCGTCTTAATCCCCCGGTGGCTCCAAAGCTCGGATTCCGACCAGAGCAAAATCGCGACTGCGGCGAGCTGGATGAGCAGCGCCAGCGCGGTAGTTACCCGTGGCGCCTCCTCCAGGGGGACAAGGTTTGCGGCGGCTGTAGCCGCGAGGTTGGGCCACAAGGCAAAGTAGCCCCTTTGGACTTGAAACAGACTGCGATACCACTGAGGGCTTTCGGCATAGGCATAGGCTGAGCGAAAATAGCGCGTCCCCTCTTCAGCCCACAAACGCGGTTCTGTAAAGAGACCCGGCGCTCTCCACACGATCACGCACATGCTCAGTCCCAGAACCACCCAACGCCAGTTTGCCTTGACCAGGTTACTCATGATTGCGCTTACAGTTCGATACGGCGCTCCACCCAGCGCACCAGTAAAGCCAGCCCCAGCGTCATCACCAGGTAGAGTAGAGCGGCAATGCTGTAGGTGCCAAAGAAGTTAAAAGTCGAAGCGGCATAAACTTTCCCGAGTTGAGTGATGTCTTGCACTCCCAGCACTGACACCAGGGCGGAATCCTTGAGCATGGCGATGAACTCGTTGCCCAGGGCGGGCAGTACGTTACGCACCGCCTGCGGCAGCAAGATGAAACGCATGGTTTGCCAGTAGTTAGCCCCTTCGGTTTGCGCTGCCTCTGTCTGTTCTTTGCCGATTGACTCGATGCCGGCGCGAAAGATCTCGGAGATGAAGGCGCTGTAGCCAATGGACAAAGCCAGGATGGCGCGTGCGACGAAATTTACCTGGCGAACGTTGATCAGCTCGATCATCTGAGCTTCGATCAACGGCCTGCCAAGCCAGTTCAGCAACGATACCAGCGCCGGCGCGCCAACGAAGGAGATGTAATACAGCAACACCAACATGGGCACGCCGCGAATGATCTCAACGAAGAACGATGAGAATTCCTGCAGGGGGCGGCTCTGAGATACGCGCAGCAGGCACCAACCCAATCCGGCAAAGATGGCCAGCGCATAAGCCACAATGGAAACATAGATGGTGGTCCAGACGCCCTTGCTGACCGCGTCGAAGATAATGCGGTAGTTTGCATTGTTGGCGATTGCCCAAAATGCCAGTATCGCCAGTAACAGCGCAGCCAGCAACCAGTAGGGTAATCTGGACAACCTGTCCACTGCTGGCAATAGACGTGATCGCGCCGGGCGCAAAGTCTGGGTCTGACCAGCGCTCACAAGCACCTCCGCTTCATATTTGCGTGTACTGGCGCAGCCGGATGAACTCTGCGCCAGTACACAGGTTGTTTAGAAAAGCAGATGCGCAGGGTAGTGCAGTCTCAGGAGATGGCTGCTGCCTATAACGCCTCTCGCCTCAGCCCCTGCGCATCTGTTCAAGGCGGTTACCCGGTTGGGTCGTACAGAAAGAACCAGCGCGTGTTCAGGTGTTCGATAAACCCATCATCCTTCATGGTCTGGATGGCGGCATTGAAGGGGGCGACGAGGTCGGAGCCTGGGGTGAAGATGAAGCCGAACTCTTCGGTGCCGAGGGGCTCGCCGACGATTTTGAGTTTGTCGGGGTTGGCGCCGATGTAGCCGCGGGAGGAGGCGGCATCCATGAGCACCATGTCGACGTCGCCGGCGATCAGAGCCTGGACAGCAGCGCCGAAGTTCTCGAAGAGCTTGATGCGTGGGTTAGCTTCGTCGCCGTCGAGGACTTCGTAGACGGCCACGTAGAAGTTGGTGGTGCCGGTCTGGGAGCCGATGAGCAGGTCGGGGTTGGCGGCGAACTCGGCTGGGGTGGAGAAGCGGTCTTCGTCGGCGCGCACGAGCATGAACTGCTGGGAGACCATGTAGGGGATGGAGAAGTCGACCTGCTGTTTGCGTTCGTCGGTGATGGTGATGCCGTCCATGCCCACGTCGAACTGGCCTTCCTGGACGGCAGCGATCATGGTGTCCCAGGAGGTGACCTGCCAGTCAACGGTGCAGTTCAGGCGGCGGCAGATTTCATTGACGGCATCGTACTCCCAACCGACCGCCTTGCCGGTCAACGGGTCAACGAAGTTGAGCGGGGTGTAGTCGTTGCCGGTCACCGCCACCACCGTCCGACCACCCAGATCGGGGAGGCGTAAAGTTTTCGGTACGCCAGTCGGGACGGCTTCCTCAGGCGGCGCGGCAGTTGGGGGGGTGGTTGGTGCAATCGTTGGTGCCTCTGTCGGCGCCTGTATCGGCGTTTCGGTGGGGGCTGCAATTGGCGCAGCGGTGGGTGGGGCGGGGCTTGGAGTGGCTGCAGGACCGCAGGCTGCCAGCGCCAAGGCTGACAGCAGCATCAGACTTAGCAATCTCTTCTTCATGTCTTCTCTCTCCTGTAAAACGGATGGGTTAATCCCTTGCGGTAGGGTTTTCTAACTCTGCAGGAAAACTGGATGATTGCCTTCTCCCTGCAGGCGCTCATCGGTGGTTGAGACCGGCGCGTGAAGCTGTGTTGTCCTGTCCCGGCGAGGGCAGTATAGCATAGAAAGAAGCGCCGGACAAGCAACCCCGCCCGCGCGCACACTGTTGTTGTTGAGTGATCGGCAAAGGGAAGCTTGCGCGTGCCAGCACGTCCGCCAGTGATAATTGTGTGCAGAATTATGATTTATAATTTCACATTATTGGTCAGCTTTATAGGATTCGATGAGGTAGCGTATGAAAATTCTGTCTGGCGGGTTGTTGATGGCCCTTCTTTTATCGGCTTGTACTTTGGCGAGCGAGGCGACCCCGGCTTATCTGACCCCGTCTGGCAAAATGCCTGCCCCGACTGCGACAGCCGAGTCGCTGATGACTGCCCCCCCTGACGCTGACGGCGGCGATTTTTTCGCCCAGGCGGGCATCAGCCTCCCTCTGCCAGCCTGTGACGGCACGCCAACGCCCAGGCAAGCCGAAGGCCCCTATTACAAATCGGATTCGCCTGCCAGAAATTCGCTCATTGAGGGCGATTTGCGCGGGGAACGTCTGATCCTGGTCGGCTATGTACTGGATCAAAATTGCCAGCCCATCCCCAACGCCTGGCTGGATTTCTGGCAGGCTGATGCCAACGGCGTTTACGATAACGCTGGCTATACCCTGCGCGGTTATCAGTTTTCAGACGATCAGGGACGCTACTATTTAGAAACCATTGTCCCGGGAATCTACCCGGGGCGAACCGAACATATCCACGTCAAGGTCCGGGCGCCAGATGGAGTGGTGCTGACTACACAGTTATATTTCCCCGCTGGTGCCGGGAACGCCCAGGACCGCCTGTATAATCCGTGCACATTGCTTGAGGTCGAGGAGCAAGCGGGCTATCTTCTGGGGGTCTATCATTTTATAATTGAGCGCGAATGAGAGTAGTACAAGCAGGAATGAAACGCCCGTATATCCATGTCAACGTCGCTATGACCGCCGATGGCAAGATTGACAGCGTTGCCCGCAAAGGCGCTACCATCTCCTCGGATGAGGACCTGGCGCGCGTGGATAGCCTGCGCGCCGCGGTCGACGCTGTTCTCGTCGGCGGCAGGACGTTGCTGGACGAAGATCCGCGCTTGACGGTAAAGTCACCAGCCTTGCGCCAGCAGCGCCTGGCGCAGGGGTTGCCCGAGAACCCGGCTAAAGTGGGAATTGCCTCGCTGGCGGATATCTCGCCAAACAGCCGCTTTGTTACGGCTGGCAACGCCCGCAAGTTGATCTTCACCACCGCTCGCACCGCGCCGGAAAAGATCGCCGATTTGCGCGCCGCAGGTGTAGAGGTCTTCCTCATGGGTGAAGACCGGGTGGACTTGACAGCCGTGCTGGCGACACTCAACGACCTGGGCGTGCGCAAATGTCTGCTGGAGGGCGGAGGAACCCTCATCGCGGAGTTCTTCCGCCTGGGATTGGCCGACGAGCTAACGATCTACATCGCGCCGAAGATCTTTGGCGGTGCCACAGCTCCGAGCCTGGCAGATGGTGCTGGATTTTTGCCCGAGCAGGCTCTCCGCTTGCGCCTGGATGCTGTCACCAGGTTTGACCAGGCGGGGGGCGTGCTCCTGCATTATTACCTGGAGTGAAGGGATTTAGTATGGGACTGACACACATGCAAATCAAAGAGTTGCTGGACGAAAGCCGCGCCCACGAATGTGATGGCGTTGGGCCGGATGAGGTTTGTGTGAAGATCGCCGCGATTGCTGAGCTGCCCTCGCGTTTCGGTCAATTTCACATTGTTGCCTTCTACAATAACAAGGACCGCAAAGAACACGTTGCCCTGGTTCGCGGGGATGTGTGTGGGGAAGAGGATGTACCTGTCCGCATCCACTCGGAATGTCTCACGGGCGACGTACTTGGCTCGCTGCGTTGCGATTGTCGTGACCAGTTGGAAAGCGCCTTGTGTATGATAGCTCAGATGGAAAAAGGCATCCTGCTGTACATGCGCCAGGAGGGCCGTGGCATTGGCCTGATCAATAAGATTCGCGCCTATGGCTTACAGGAGCACGGCTACGATACCGTGGAGGCGAACCTGGCGCTGGGTTTTCGTGACGATGAGCGGGAATACAGCGTTGCAGCGCATATGCTCAAATCGCTGCATGTCCGATCCGTACGATTGATCACCAACAACCCTAAGAAGATCGAAGATCTGACCAAAAACGGCATCGTGGTTACCGGCCGTATCCCCCACGTGATGCCAGTTAACGAGTACAACCGCTTCTACCTGGAAACCAAGGCGGTTAAATCTGGGCATTTGATTGATCTGCACGGCAAGGAACATCTGCCGGAGCAGGCCGATTACCCAGTCGTTGAAGGGATGAACGCAGAGGTGCTGGAAGTCGTTCAACACTTATACCAGTAAATATGTCTGGCTGACCGTTCTTCACTCCGCAAGCTTAGAAAAAGGATGCAAGCATGTCATTAGAGAAAAGGATTGCTGTGATCACCGGTGCTACTGGTGGGCTTGGCTCGGTTCTGGCGCGCGAGTTGAGCGCCCGCGGGGCAAATCTGGCGCTGCTGGATCGGGACACCGTTAAGCTGGAAGACTTGGCAAAGAGTCTTTCCCTGCCGGATGACCGCATCTTCCAATTGTCCGTGGATCTGCTGGATTATGCGGCGACAAAATCTGCCGCCAGGGCTGTGGCTGCCAGATTTGGGCGGGTTGACATTCTGTTGCACACCGTTGGCGGCTGGACCGGTGGGAAAACCTTGCTGGAAGCGCCGCCCGCCGACCTGGAGTTCATGCTCAATCAGCATGTCTGGACTTCGTTCAACGCGCTGCAGGCTTTTCTGCCGTATTTGCTGCAGAACGGCTGGGGGCGCATCATTATGGTGACTTCGCCCTACGCGACGCGTCCCAACGCCAAGGGCGGACCGTACGCTATCGGCAAATCCGGGCAGGAAGCTCTGATGTTGACGCTGGCACAAGAGCTGCGCGGCACTGGCATCACCGCCAATCTGCTGCAGGTCAAGACCATTGACGTGAAGCGGGAGAAGGTTTCTGCTCCAACTGCGGAGAACGCCGCCTGGACCACACCGGAGGAAATCTGCGCCGCGGTTCTGTATCTGCTTTCCGACGCGGCAGGGGTGGTCAACGGTGCCAAGATTCCGCTGTTCGGCGGGCTTCCATGAGCGACGGAGGTATGGCTGGTAAATAGCCGAACGTGGCGTCTGCTATCTGGATGAGTCCTGCTGCCATACTGCAGGATTGTTCTGCACTTTTCTGGAGATTCAATCCACCCGCAGCTGTCCAGCGCATTCTGGCGCCGTTCAGTGCAGCCTCAGAGAGGCAGCCTGGTCATGTCTTTTGTTGTTTGATGATAGGGAGGCATGTGAAAGGTGGATAATATCCAAATGGAGTGTCCACTGCGCCTGCCGAAAAAGACTCCCACACCGCCAGGCGTGGGAGTATTTTCAGGCGCCCCCGGCGCGACTCGAACGCGCGGCCCCTTGCTCCGCAAGCAAGTGCTCTAATCCACTGAGCTACGAGGGCTGAACTTGTGGGTGAGATTCTAATCCAGAAATATGCGACGGTCAAGATGGATGACGCAGCTCAGGCACCCGCAAGGCGATCCATATCGCAAAGGTCAGCAGCACCAGCGAGCCGATGATCACCGTCGGTGGTTCGCCGATCCATGCCGCCACCCGTCCGGCGAGGAACGATCCCACCGGCATCAGCCCAAAGAAGGACAGCGTGAACAGGCTCATCACCCGTCCGCGGAGCTGGTCGGGCACCTGGGTTTGAATCAGCGCGTTGGATGAGTTCACCATCACCATGAATCCCCAACCGATGCCCATCAGGCAGAGCATGGAGAGAGGCAGCCAGCGCAGGAAAGCGTAGACGAATAGCAGGATGGGAAAAGTCAGGCTGCCAATGCTAAACAGCCTCTCGCGCGTGACAAAGCCGCCAACCGCGGCGATCATCAGCGCGCCGGCCAAAGCCCCAACCCCGCGCGCTGATTGCAGCAGGCCGTTGGTGGTGGCGTCTCCGCCCAGCACCTTGACCGCCCAAGCCGGCATCAGGGTGACAAATCCCAATCCGAACAGGCTGGTTATCCCCAGGTTGAGGATCAACGTGCGCACCCGGTGATTGGCAGCCACGTAGCTGATTCCCTCGCGTATCTCCTGCAGAGCAGAGCCTTTTCGCTCTGGCGGGTTGAGCGCCTTTGGTTTCATCAGGATCAGCGCTGTGATCACAGCCAGGAAGGAGATGCCGTTGATTAAAAAACACCAGGCGGGGCCAACGGCGCTATAGGTGAGGCCAGCGATCGCCGGGCCGATGGCCGTTCCCAGGTTGAACATGGTCGAGTTCAGGGCGATGGCGTTTGTCAGCGCCTCTCGTTCGACCAGTTCGAGCACAAAAGCCTGCCGCGCTGGCGCGTCGAAAGCGTTGGCGATCCCCAGCAGGAATGCCAGCAAGACGATCTGCCATGGCTGCACAATGCCTGCGAATGTAAGGCCTGAGAGCACAAAAGCCAGCATCATCATGCTGATCTGGGTCATCAGCAACAAGCGACGCTTGGGGAGACGATCGGTGATCAGGCCGCCATACAGGGTAAACAACCAGCTGGGTACGCCCGCAGCAAAGCCAACGTATCCCAAATATGCCGATGAGCCGGTCAACTGGTACACCAGGAAGCCCTGCGCAGTGGACTGCATCCAGGTTCCCACCAGCGAAACCATCTGCCCGGAGAACCACAGGCGATAGTTGCGGTAGCGCAAAGCGGCGAAGGTGTTGGAAGCGCTCAGGCGGCGCGACAGCTGAGGGGAAGTCGGCTCCGGCAGTGTGCGTGCCTGGCTGCCTTTATGCAAGAAAGATAGTTTGGCCATCAGACGGGTTTGCGCCCGGCAAAACCGGCGTCAACTTCATGCCAGTATGCCACTGTTTCTTCGCCGTAGCGCCAGCAGAGATAGACCTCACGACCATCCCGCCAGGCGGGAAAATCCAGCAATCCGGTTTCCAGGTCTTTGACCAGCGCGCCTGTAGCCTGAATCTGGCTCACCAGGGCTTCTATCTCGGAGAGGATGAAAGCTGCCTGGCTGGCTTCCTGATTGCCGCCGTTCTCGCCAGACGCTTGCAGGCCGCGCTTGGTGCTGGCCTGCCTGGTGATCAATTCCTGATATTGTTCCATTACAGATCGCACCAGCGGGCGTAATAGTTTCAAGGCAGCGTTAGCTTGTTCGAGGGTGAAGTATGTTGGCATGGCGGGGCTCATTTCTGTGAGCTTTCCCATTCAGGCAGGCGATTCGGGCCAACCCCGATACGCCCGATCGAGCACTTCCAGTGTATGCCATACGGGCATGGGTTGTCCGGCATTTGCCAGGTGGGCGCGCAGTTGAACCAGGCAGCCGATGTTCCCGCTGATCACCGCGCCGGCTCCACTGCTCAGGATGTTGCGCACCTTGCGTTCGCCCAGAAGGCGAGCGGTCTCTGGTTGCTCAAGGTTGTATGTGCCGGCAGAGCCGCAACACAGGTCGGCTTCGGGAAAGCCGATCAGTTCGAGGTTAGGAATCTGAGCCAGTAAGCGGCGCGGCGGATCAATCACCTGCTGTGCGTGGGCCAGATGGCAGGCGTCATGATAGGCTGCCTTGAGCGGCGCTGGCAGCGCCGGCGGCGGCTCGATCCCCAGCAAATCCAGAAAGACGCTGATGTCTTGCACCCGCGAGGTGAATGCGCGAGCCTGCTCTTCCCAATGTGTACCTTTGAAGAGCAGCGGATACTCCTTCATCCCCGAACCGCATCCGGCAGCGTTGGTGAGGATGGCATCGACATCCTGCGGGAAGACCAGTATATTCTGGCGGGCTTGCTGCCGGGCGAGGTCGGTTTGCCCAATGTGCATGGCCAGCGCGCCGCAGCATACCTGTCCGGCAGGAATCACCACCTCGACGCCGTTGCGCGCCAGCACTCGCAGGGTGGCCCGGTTGATCTCTGGCGCCAGGCCTTGCTGTACGCAACCAGCCAGTAACGCCACCCGCGCCCGCCGCTTGCCCTGTGCCGGATACAGCGCCGGCAGTGGATGGGCTGGCGGCAGGCTCTCCGGCAGCAGTTCGAGCATGCTGCGCAATTTTTCCGGCAGCAGTTTCTGGAAGGGTCTGCCCAGTTGACCCGCCTGAGCAGCCAGCCGAAAGCGGCGCGGGTACGGTAGCGTGTTCACCACCAAACGGTGGGAAAGCTCATCTGCAAGCGAACGGCTGCGCTGACGCTGAGCGTAGGCGCGAAAGGGCATCAGCAACTCGCCATAAGGCACACCGGAAGGGCAGGCGGTGACGCACCCCAGGCATCCCAGGCAACGGTCAATATAGGGGAGAGCTTCCTCCAGCTCGACATCCCCTTCCAGTACCGTTTTCATCAGGATAATACGACCGCGCGGCGAGTCCATCTCCTCGCCCAGCACATTGTACGTGGGGCAGGCTGGCAGACAAAAACCGCAATGCACGCATGTGGAGACAGCGTGCGCCATCGCCTCGCCCAACGGACCGAGTTGTTCAACGGGGATGTTATGTTGCATGGCTCGCTTGGGGAAATTTATGGTCAGGATCCAGCGCTCGCTTGACCCTGCGGGCGAATTCATTCTCCGTTCGCACGCCGATCAGCGGGTAGCCGGCATCCCCGCGGATGACTAAGCCGGTTAATTGCAGCGCCCCCAGGAGCGCATCTAACCCGGCGATCTCGCCAGGCCAGGCTACCCAGGCCTGGCTGGCGCCAGCGCTGTAGCGCCGATAGGTCTGGTGGGCAGCCAGTTGTTCATCCAACTCGCTCACTTTGCGCAGCGTGAGGGGAATCTTCACCAGGCTGTATTCTGGCGGCGTCCAGTTGAACTCCCGCTCCGCGCGCCATAGGGTTGTTTCCGCCTCGCCTTCGATCACCTCTATCCGTTCGCTGCGCAACAGGCTACGCAGGCGTTCGACGCGTGCAACCAGGGTGTTTGCCCTTCCCCCCAAGCGCGCCAGCAGGAAGAATTTGTCGGCTGTGGGCATCAGCTCCAGGGCAAACAATTCCAGCGGCTGCAGGCTCAAACGACTCATGTCTTCCAGCGCCTGAGGTAAGCTGTAGTACTCCGCTTGCGCCGTACAGAACGCCTGTGGACGGGGGAAAACCTTGAAGGATAGCTCAACCATCACGCCGTACTGTCCCAGGCTGCCGACCATCAACTTAGGCAGATCGAAGCCGGCTGCGTTTTTAACAACTTTCCCACCGCTGCTCACCAGGCGTCCCTGGCAGTCTACAAAGCGCACGCCGAGGATGAAATCGCGCATACCCCCGAAGCGATAGCGCCCGGCGCCGCTCAACCCGGAAGCTGTAGCGCCGCCAAGCGTTGCGCCAGCCTCAATCAGGGGAGGGTCAAAGGGCAGGTATTGCCCATATCGCCCCAAGGCTTCTTCAATCTCCAGCACCGGCGTGCCTGCCAGGGCGGTGAAAGTGAATTCTTCGGGCTGGTATTCCACGATACCGCGCAGCTTGCCGATTTCCAGTTGGATGGCATCCTGGTGTTTGAAGGCCAGGGCAGGCTTACTTCCGCCGCCGCGCACGCTGATACGCGGATGAGCGCGGATGACATCTTGCAATTCGGGGATTGTCTCAGGTGCTGGTGCCGTCATGCTGGAAACATTTTGCCGCGGTTGGCGAGTTGATCGGGATCCATCTGTTGGTGCAGAGCGCGCATCACCTCCAGGTCAGCCGGACTGAACATCAGCGGCATGAAGTGGCGCTTTTCCACGCCAATGCCGTGCTCGCCGGTGATCGAGCCGCCGAATTCGATGCACAGCTTCAAGATTGCGCCAGCAACCTGTTCTGCCTGTTCAATCGCGCCGGCTTGGCGGCCATCGAAGAGGATCAGCGGGTGCAGGTTGCCATCTCCGGCGTGAAAAACGTTGGCGATGCGAATGCCTGTTTCCCGACTCAGCCGTTGCACCTGCCCCAGGGCTTCGCTCAGCCGGCTGCGCGGCACGACCCCGTCCTGGACAAGATAATCTGGGCTGAGGCGTCCCACTGCCGAAAAAGCACTTTTGCGGCCCTTCCAGATGCGCAGGCGATCGGCCTCATCTCGGGCGATGCGGACTTCGGTGGCGCCGGAGGCAGCGATAATTTCTTGCAAAAAGGCGAAATCGGCTTCTACGGAGATCGCCTCGCCATCCAGCTCGACGATTAACAGCCCTTGAGCGTCAAGCGGATAGCCGGCGCTGACGGCAGCCTCCGCAGCCTGGATGGCTAGATTATCCATGATCTCGATCGCTCCCGGCAACAGGCCGGAAGCGACGATTTTTGAAACCGTCTCCCCCGCCTTTTCCAGAGAATCATAGGCTGCCAGGATGGTTTTGAAGGCTTCTGGTTTGGGCAGCAGGCGCAGTGTGGCTTCGAGAGCGATTCCAAACAAACCCTCCGAGCCGACAAACAACCCCACCAGGTCAGGGCCGCAGCTTTCCAGGCTCTCGCCGCCGATCTGCACCACCTCTCCATCTGGCAGAACCACTTTCAGGGCAAGCACATGGTTGCTGGTCATGCCGTACTTCAGACAGTGCGCCCCGCCCGAGTTGAACGCCAGGTTGCCGCCGATGGTACAAATCGGCTGGCTGGAGGGGTCAGGAGCGTAATATAGTCCGTATGGAGCCGCGGCGCGGCTGACATCCATGTTGATAACGCCGGTCTCCACTACCGCCAGGCGTTGCTCGGGGTCAATGCGAATCAGGCGGTTTAGGCGGTTCATGGCGATGACGATCCCATCCGGCAGTGGAAGGGAAGCCCCCGAAAGGCTGGTGCCGCTGCCGCGCGCCACAAACGGCACCTGGTAGCGATGGCACAGGCGCACCGTTTCAATCACCTCTTCCTGGGTTTGCGGGATGACCACCGCCTTTGGCCTGGCGCGATAGGAGGTCAGCGCGTCTGATTCGTAAGCAGCAAGCTGAGCGGCTTTGGTAAGCAACCTGTCCGCTGGATATAGTCCCTCTAATGCTGACTGTAATGCCGGGAAATCCACCTCTGCCTCCTGCCTCGATTATACTCTGATGCCCGGCAGGCGCAGGCGCGCCTCCGCCAGCCCTGCGCAGGTCTGGCTCTTCAGGAAAAGGTCCACCGGACGCAGCTTACCCGCTTCGTCCAGTTCCGGGCGTTGCCTGAAGAATTGGGTCAGGATGTGCAGCGCACCTTCCAGCCACACCAGGTCAGTAAGAAGCGGCGGGTGCAATTCTGGGCCGGGAGAGCCAATGCGCACGATTGCCGGGTAAGCCGATGGATTAGCCACCTGCCAGCCGAAACGCTCCACCGCCCGCAAATCTGCCCTAGACAGGTATTCGGCGGTTTCGTAGGTCAGCGCCAGCCAGCACAATTCATTAGCCGCTGCCAGAGGGTCATTGAGCTGATACATGCGCCGGAGGTCGTCCAGGCAGTCGTAAACGCTGAGGCCGTACGCTTGCCCGCCAGAGCCCATCACCACCACCAGGCGGGCCTCCGCTGCGCCGGGATAATGGATAGCGAGATTGGTCTCGCTCCCCAGCGCTAGCCATGGCGCAAGGGCATAAAACTCTGCCGCTGCCTGGAACAGGCTTGCCAGCAGGCCGTGGCTGACCCCCGGCACAGAGGTCAGGCTGGGCGGCAACAGAAGGGGGTTCTCAGACATGGCTGACCTGCGCCGATTGAAGTACCTGGTCAATGAAGTGTTGCATGCGTTCGTAGTGCGACCCTTTCCAGTAAATTCGCCCGCAATCCGGGCAAATGCGGAAATCCTCGAAGTACAGGCGCGTCAGGGGCTCCAGCCGATCGAGCACGGTTGCTTTCTCCACCGGCTGAAGCAGTCCGTTGCAGCGCATGCAGCGGCGGAACGGCGCGATCTGGCTGCTCAAATCGAACCTCTGGACGATTTCCACGAGCTGCAGGCGGGGCAGGGTGTTGCGCACCCAATAACCCTGAGAAACCTGGTTGCGCATCAGCAAGCGTCGATCGCGGGTGAGCAGTGTTCTCCTGCCCTGGCTTGCCAGGTTGGCCAGCTCCTTATCCTGGAAGTCATTGCGATAGAGGGCGTCGAAACCGAGCATGCGCAGGTAGATTGCCAGTTGCCCGAGGTGATTGTCGAGGATAAAACGGCGTGGCTCAGCCAGGTTCGCGGGCTCTCTCTCCAGCGGATGGACTTCGACGAAATCGCCATCTTCCACCTGGTAGCTGAAGTCTACCGGACGGCCTGCCGCCAGGATGCGTCCTACTTCGACATGAGGCACACCGAGCGATTCGATCAGGTGCTTGATTGTCTGCCCGCAATTGAATGAAATCGAAATCGCCCGCCCGCGCTGGTTACGCGGTAGGAAATCGTTCAAGTTTCCCAGGAAAGAGATCGAGGCGGTGCGACTCAAGTATTTCTCTGCGCCAAAGAGCATTTGCCGAGGTATCAAGTCTCCCCGCTTGGGGGTGTGGGCTCCTCTGACGGTGTGGTCTCTGCTGGGGGCGTCTCGATTTTTTCAACCACGATGGTCAGATTGGCCGCCAGAGCGGCTATAGCGCCGATCGCCGCCCATACCGGCAGCAAGATCGCTCCCACCACTCCAATCGTCAGGGGAATTTCAATTAAAGTGTTCCCTTCCTCATTTTTGATGGTGATGCGCCGCACATTGCCTTCGCGCAGCACGTCTTTAATCGTGGCGATGACCGCATCGCCGCTGACGCGGAACTCCTCTTTGCGAACGTCCTCTCTCATATCTCTATCCTCGCTCAATACACCCCAAGCAGGGCGTTCCAGTCCAGGATGTGCACGGTCTGGTACAACCCATGGTCGTCGTCAACGGGGCGGAAATCCAGGTGCTGAAAGATCTGCTCTGCCAACTTGCGGGTGGGCTCAAGTGGCACAACCTCGTCGCGCCAGCCGTGATAAATGACCGTTGGGGTTGCTATCGGCGTTGGCGGTCGAGCGGCGAACTCTGGCCAGAGCAGGGCTGGCGCCAGCAGGATCAATCGCTCGACTTGCTCTGGTCGTTCAACAGCGAAGATGGTCGCCATCAAACCGCCGAAGCTGGAGCCGATGATCGTCCAGCCGCTCGTCTCTCCCAGAATGCGATGCAATTGCTCCATCCGCTGAGCCAACGGCCCGCTGAAATCGGGCGTCAGGATGCCTGGGAACAAAGAGCGTAGTAACTGCGCCTTGATCCCCTGGCTGGAGCCTTCCAGCCCATGCAGGAAAATCAATCGTCGGGTTGTCGGCATTATTACTCCTGGTTTGTATTTTACCCCGCAGCGGGCGAGTTGGGATATTTTGGCTGATTTCTGGTGGCTGCTGCTTAACAGTCGCGAAGCCGAGCCTTAACGGCAGAATAATCTCCAGGCAGATTTTACATTTCCCTCTTCAGACGGATTACAATACGAGCATCGAAGGCGGTTCGCGCTCAGGAGCATGCTGCGCGATCGGATGGGTATTTCTACGAGAATAGAGGCAAGTAATGGCATTTCACAGCAGCGGTTGGTGGAGTTATCTCAGCGCTAGTAGCGAAACGCCGCGGGTGACCTGGAGCTTGTTGCGCCGCGTCCTGCGCTATTCTTACCCATATCGGTGGCAAATTGTGGGTATGCTGGCTTTTATTTTGCTCAACACAGGCTTGACCCTGTTGACGCCGCTCATCCTGCGCCAGCTTATTGATGTTACCATACCCGCTCGCGACCTGGGAAAGCTGGCGCAACTGGCGCTGGCTTTGTTGTTCATCCCGGGTCTGGGCGGCTTCATCAGCGTCTGGCAACGGCGGCTGAATGCCAGCGTTGGTGAAGGGGTGATCTACGACCTGCGCGTGGCGTTGTATGCCCATTTGCAGCGGATGTCGTTGCGCTTTTTCACCAATACCAAAGTCGGCGAGCTGATGAGCCGCCTGAATAACGATGTCGTCGGCGCCCAGAACGCCATCAGCAATACCATCGTTGGCATCGTAACCAATCTGATACAGGCCATTGCCGTGCTGCTGGTCATGCTTAATCTGGAGTGGCGGCTGACCCTGATCAGTATCCTCATCCTGCCGCTCTTCATCCTGGTCGCTCGCCGGCTGGGGGCGCGCTTGCGAGATATTGCCCGCGAAGCCATGGATCTGAACGCCCAGATGAACGCCATGATGAATGAGACGTTGAATATTGGCGGGGCGCTGCTGGTCAAATTGTTTGGTCGTTCCCGGCTGGAGGTGGAGCGTTTCGAGCAGCGCGCGGCGAGCGTGCGCAACATTGGCGTCCGTCGGGCGATGCTGGGCGCCTCTTTCTTTGTGATTATTGGCCTGCTCAGTGCAGTTGGCACCGCACTGGTCTATGGGATTGGCGGCTATTTGGTCATTCAGGGTTCATTGACCATTGGCGGCGTTCCGCTTACCCAGACTCCGTTCACCATCGGCAAGATTGTCGCCTTTGGCGCTTATCTGACCAGCCTGTACAGTTCATTGCAGGGGCTGGCGAATGCACCAGTGGAATTTGCCACCTCCATCGTCAGCTTCGAGCGTGTCTTCGAGGTAATTGACCTGCCCCTGGATATTCAGGAACAGCCTGGAGCCTACCGCCTGGAGGAGGTTGCTGGCGAGCTGGTTTTCGAGGACGTATCCTTCCGCTACCAGGCTGAGGAAAGCCCGCGCCTGAGCGAGGTGCGCCGTTTTGGTCAAATCGAGAACGTCACCACCGTCCTTTCTGGAGCGCAGCGAGGCGGTCACCGGGGCGGCGGAGAGGAAGAGGAAGCTCACCCGCGCAGCCAGGCGAGGGAGAGCGCCTTGGAACACATCAGCTTCGTTGCCCATCCTGGTCAGCTTGTGGCGCTGGTTGGGCCAAGCGGCGCGGGCAAGACTACCCTCACTTACCTGATCCCGCGCCTGTACGACCCGGACCAGGGGCGGATTCTGATCGATGGACACGATCTGCGCCAGGTCACGCTGGATTCGCTAATCGCGCAAATCGGTATGGTAACTCAGGAGACACACCTGTTTCACGATACGATTCGCACCAATTTGCTCTACGCACGCCTGGACGCCACGCAAGCTGAGCTGGAAGCCGCCGCCCGCGCCGCCAACATTCATGATTTCATCGTGGGATTGCCGGATGGATACGACACGGTGGTCGGCGAGCGCGGTTACCGCCTGAGCGGCGGCGAGAAGCAGCGAATCGCGTTGGCGCGGGTGATCTTGAAAGATCCGCGCATCCTGGTGCTCGATGAAGCCACCAGCCACCTGGACAGCGAATCGGAGCTGCTCATCCAGCAGGCGCTCAAGCGGGTGATGGCTGGGCGCACCAGCATTGTCATCGCCCATCGTTTGAGCACCATCCTGGCAGCCGATCTGATTTTGGTGCTGGACCGCGGCCGAATCGTTGAACGCGGCACGCATACCGAGTTGCTTGCCCAGGGTGGCCTGTACGCCAGCCTGTATGAGACGCAGTTCAGCCGCGAACGGCAGCTCGCCGAAGCCTGAGCTGGCTTGCCTGCCGGCCGATGAAAAGCGACTCTTCCCCTCTGCCCTCTTGGTGGACCGAATTTCTCTACGGAGTGCGGGATGAGCTGCCTCTGCTGGTTGGCGTGCTCCCCTTTGGATTGATTTATGGTGTGCTGGCGATTGAAACCGGCGTCCCCCCGGCAGTGGCTCAAGCCATGTCCGCGATCGTCTTTGCCGGCTCATCCCAGTTTCTGATGGCGCAGCTCGTCGGCGTGGGAACGCCGGCACTGGTGATTGCCCTGGCGGCCGGCATCGTCAATCTGCGCCACGCCCTGTACAGCGCTTCAGTGGCGCCTTACCTGCGCCGTCTGAGCAAGCCGTGGAAGTGGCTGCTGGCTTATCTGCTCACCGACGAGGCTTACGCCGTTGCCATTGTCCACTTTAGCGCGCACCCTGCCGATGCAGGTGGCGGCAACCCTGGGCGTCGCCATTATTACCTGCTCGGCGCTGGCCTGACGCTGTGGAGCGCCTGGCAGTTGAGCACGGCTGCCGGCGTTTTCCTGGGTCGGCAGGTTCCTGACTCCTGGTCGCTGGATTTCACCCTTGTCTTGACCTTCATTGGGCTGGTGGTGCCGACGCTGGGCGATTGGGCTGGCGTTGCCGCGGCTCTGGCAGCCGGTTTGACGGCGTTGCTGGCATTTTCGCTACCGCTCAAGCTGGGGCTGGTGCTGGCCTCATTGGTTGGGATACTTGTGGGTCTGGTGGTAGAGAGGCGCCAATGACTTTGTGGTTGGTTGTCCTGGCGGCAGGGTTGATTACCTATGCCACGCGGCTCTCGTTCATCCTGGTTTTCGATCGCCAGCAGATGCCGGCTATCATCCTCAAGGCGCTGCGCTTTGTCCCGCCGGCGGTGTTGACGGCAATCATTTTCCCGGAGCTGGTGTTGCGCAACGGCACCATTGAACTTTCGATTGGCAACTACCGTTTGATCGCCGGTTTTGTCGCTGTCATTGTTGCCTGGCGCACACGCAACGTCTTGCTGACCATACTGGTCGGGATGGGCATCTTATGGCTTTTGCAGGCTTTCTAGGTCAGTTGCCAGACCTTCTCGGCACGGATATATGGTTCGGCGGTTACCTGATTCAGCTCCACCATCCCCTCGATCACCAGCGGTGTTGCGCTGGCGAATTCCCGCTGGTATCGGCGGTATATTGTGCTGGGGATGGCCACTTCCAGGCTTCCCGTTAGATCTTCCAGCGAAGTCAGATAGATGACGGTTCCGTCTGCGGTTTGCCCGCGCCGCCAGCCCAGTCGCACACCAGCCACGCGCACGAGCTGGTTGAGTCGGCCAGCTGCATCCAGTGTGCTGATTGCTCCGGCAGCGGCGATCTGGTTTGCTGCCAGCTCCAGCGGATGGAGCGATACGGGCGTTCCCAGGATGGCCTGTTCAGCGGTGATTTTTGCTGTTATGGGCCAGTCTTCCAGCTCGGGGGTCTCTGCTGCAAACAGAGAGAGCTGCCCGCCACGCGGTCGCCTGCCTTTGAGTTGCTCCAGCAACGTCGGGATGCTGCCGAACCCTTCCAGAGCCCCCACGCGGATTAGATTTTCTGCTTCTACCGGGCGAGGATCGACGCGGGCGAGGAAATCATCCAATGAGTGGAATGGGCGCTGTCTGATCAGGCGCTCCTGCGTGCGGCGCGTCAGCTCGCGCACCTGATTCAGTCCCATGAACAGCACCGGTTGTCCCTCTAGATAGGCGAGGCTGAATTCACCCTGCGAGTAATTCACATGCGGCGGGCGGACGGTTAGTCCCAGGCGGCGCGCCTCCAATAAATAGGTGCGTTGCCCGTAATAACCGCCCCAGTTTGCCAATACAGCCGTCATGAACACTTCCGGGTGGTGCGCTTTGCACCAGGCTGCCCGCCAGGAAACCAGGGCATACGAAGCTGCGTGCGCCTTCGGAAAGCCATAACCGGCAAACGCCGCCATCAGTTCCCAGACCCGCTCAGCCGCCTGCACCGGCATCTTCGCCCGTGAAATTGCCCCGTTGATAAAGCGCTCTCGGAGCGTTTGCATTTGCTTCCCGGGATCGAAGTGGCTCATCGCTCTTCGCAGCAAGTCGGAATCTGCCAGACTCAGCCCGGCGAGCTCGTGGGCAATGCGCAACACTTGCTCTTGATACAGGATCACCCCATAGGTATCGTCCAACAGCGGCGCCAGTGCCGGGTGCAGATGCTGGACCTGTTCCTCGCCGCGATGTCGGCGGACGAAGGCCTCTTTCAGCCCGCCGGTCAGTGGTCCGGGACGGTAAAGAGCCAGGGCGGTCATCACGTCGTCAACGCTCTTTGCCCCAATCTCGCGCAGGGTAGCCCGCATCCCTGGGCTTTCGATTTGAAAGCAGCCAATCGTGTCCCCGTTGCTCACCAGCCTGGCTGTGGCAGGGTTGTTATCGGGAATGGTTTCCAGCACATCGAGTGGGGCGGAGTAATTTGCCGGAGCAGCCGCGTACAACTGCTGCGCCACCTCGCCGAGCACGCTCAGGCCGCGAATGCCCAGCAAATCGATTTTGACCAACCCCAGGCGCTCGATCGAATCGAGGTCGAATTGGGTCACCACTATGCCTTTAGCCGCCAGTTGGGTAGGAGCGAGATCGGTAAGATTGCCAGGGGAGATCACCACCCCACCCGGGTGGATCGAGAGGTGGTGCGGCGCGCCGAGCAGGGCGGTGGCGTCGCGCAAAATCTGCTGGTGCAGCGGGGAGCGGTAATGCTCGGCCAGGGCGGCGTATGGAGCTTCGGTCCGGCTTTTCAGCGCCGGTGGTCCGTACCAGCGATGCGGCAGCGCTGCTGCCATGGCGTTGATCTCTGACTTCGGCAGTCCGTAGGCTTTGGCTACCTCCCGCAGTGCGGAGCGTCGGCGGAAGCGGTTGACCGTACAAACCATTGCCACCCGCTCTGCGCCAAAGCGCTCGTATACGAAGCGGATTACCTCGTCGCGACGGCGCGAACACAGGTCGGTGTCGATATCCGGTGGCGTGGCGCGTGCCGGGTTGAGGAAACGCTCGAAGTACAAATTGTGCCGCAGCGGGTCGGGAGAGGTGATCCCCAGGCAGTGCGCCACCAGCGATGAAGCTGCCGATCCGCGCGAAGAGAAAGGGATACCTTGCCGGCGGGCGAATTGGAGGATCTCTTGCATGATCAGGAAGAGCGAGCCGTAACCCAGGGCTTCGATCGTGGCCAACTCTTGCTCCAGCCGCTCCCGTATCTGCGGTGTGATCTCGCCATACCGCGCCATGGCGCCTTGATACGCCTGCTGGCGTAGCAGGCGATACGTGGTTGCCTCGGCGTCAGGACCAGAGGCGACCTGCGGGTAATGCGGCGTGCCCAGGGGTAATTTCAACTGGCAACGGCTGGCAATTTCCCCCGTCGCTGCGCAGGCTTGCGGCAGGTCGGTGAACCGGTTCAGCATCATCTGCGGGCTGAGAAAACAGGCGTTCGGGGGAGCTGACTCGCCTGGCGGGATTTCATTCAGGCGACAATTCAGCCGGATAGCCGTCGTCACCCGTTGCAAGGCTGCCTGGTTCGGCTGCAGGTAATATATGCCGTGGGTTGCAACCAGTGGCAAGGAAAGCGCTTGCGCCAGGGAGGCCAGCCGCGCCACCCAGCCATCATCCTCAGGCGTATGCCGCTGCACCTCCAGGTACAGGCGGTCGCCGAAAACCTCGGCAAGCGCGCCGATGAACCGTTGCGCCGGCATGACTTTTCCCGCCGCGAGCAGTTGCGCCAGCAAACCCCTGCGTCCCCCGCTCAAGCAGATCAAACCATTCGCCTCCTGGGCAAACCGGGCGAATGGCACGGCGCGTCCGGCACTTTCCGGCAACTCGGTCAACGCTGCGCTGCTCAGCCGGCACAGGCTGGCCCAGCCAGCCAGATCCATAGCAAGCACAGTCAACGGGCTGGCACCCTGGTGGAAATCAGTTGCCACATCAACCGTCAGACCGAGGATGGGTTGGATGCCTTGTTCTCGGCAGGCGTCATAAAATTCGATTAATCCGGTCAGATGATGATGGTCACAGAGCGCCAGCGCCGGCATGCTGTTTTCTGCAGCGGCGCGCGCCAGCTCAGAAGGGGCGGGCAGGCCCTCCAGGAAGGAATAACCGGAATGGGTTGTCAGGTGGATGAACAAGGCAGTCAGCTAGGGAGGAGCATACCCGGGAAAGCCACGCGCTTCCCAGGCCAGGTACAGAGCGATGGATCCAGCCACAGCCGCGTTGAGCGAGGCAATCCGGCCGCGCATCGGCAGCCGCAGCAGCAGATCACAGGAGGACCGCACCAGCGGGCGCATTCCTTCCCCCTCGCTGCCCACCACCAGGGCCAGCGGGCCGTCCAGATGCACCTTTTCCGGAGGCAAGGCGCCTGCTCCGCTTTCCAGCCCAACCACCCAGACGCCATTCTCCTTAAGCAGGCGGATTGCCTGCGCCAGATTTGCCTGGGCAATAAACAGGTGTTCGCATGCGCCGGAGGAGGCGTGAACAACAGCGGGCGTCACCGTCGCTGTGCGTCGCAACGGCAGCACTACCCCATGCGCCCCCACTACCTCGGCAGTTCGCAGCAAAGTACCCAGGTTTTGGGGATCCTGCAAGGTGTCCAGGATCAAGACCAATGGCGCTTCACGCCGCGCCGCAGCCAGGCTGATGATATCTGCGAGCTCGCTGTAAGGGTACTCGCTGGCTTCCAAAGCCACCCCCTGGTGGTTGGCAGCAAGGCCATCCAGCACCGATCGTGGCGCATACTCTTCGACCAGTTTGCGTTGTCGGCACAGTTCCAGGATTTCCGCCAGGCGCGGCTCCATCTGGGCGCCCTGGGCGATCAACAGACGGAAAATCTGCCGTCGCCCGGCTCGTAGGGTTTCCAGAACAGGGTTGCGCCCGCTGATCCAGTCGTGCACCTGGCGCTGTCCACTCCATCGTTACCGATCGTTATACACATCTTTGCCGTTCAGACGGGCAAAGATCATCCGCCCCGCTGCCGTTTGCAGCACCTTGGTCACCACCACAGTCACCTTGCTGTTCAAATAGTCGCGGCCGTCCTCCACCACAACCATTGTGCCATCATCCAGGTAACCCACCCCCTGCCCGACTTCTTTGCCCTCCTGAATGATGCTGACCTCCAGAGCCTCCCCAGGCAGCAGCACCGATTTGACGGCGTTGGCAAGTTCGTTGACGTTCAGCACCGCCACTCCCTGTAGTTCGGCGACCCGGTTCAGATTGTAATCATTGGTCAGGATGGGGCAGCGCAATTGACGCGCCAGGATGACCAGCTTGTCGTCCACATCGCGCGCTCCTTCGACGTCAATATCGCTGATGCGGACGGGGATAACCGTGTTCTTTTGCAGTTGTCCGAGCACTTCCATGCCGCGCCGGCCGCGCTGCCGTCGCAAGCTATCAGCCGAATCGGCGATGTATTGCAACTCGTTCAGCACAAAGCGCGGAATCAGCAACGTGCCGGAAAGGAAACCCGTTCGGGCGATATCGGCAATCCGTCCATCGATGATCACGCTGGTATCCAGCAAGATCGTCCGGCCAACAGCCGCTCCTTGCCCCCCTTCATCGGGACTGCCGAATCGGGTTGGAATGGTCAGGCGCAATGTAGACAGGATGTCGTTCTGCCGCATGACGAAGACCGCCACGCCAAAATAGCTGAACAATAGCACGCCCAGGAAAGGCAACACGCTGCGTAACGGTTCAGGCAGCAATGACAACGGAAACGCCAGCAAAGCGGCGATGATCAAGCCCACTACCAGACCCATCAGACCTGCCACCAGCGTCTGCGCTGAAACCCGCGCCAGCAGCGCACGCAAAGCCCGCGCCGGTCGGGTGGTCAAAAAGGGAGTCAGGATCAGACCGGCAAGAGCCCCTACCAGGCCAAACAACACAGCGTACGTGTCGGCGCGATCTCCCAGGATGTTTCCCAGGTAGGCTCCCCAATATACGCCAACGATTGCGAAGACGATCATTCCAATCAGGCGGAAGACAAATTCAACACTCATGGTCCGCTCCTAATAGGAAACGAAAAGCGCAGCTTGCCTGCGCTCACTTGAGGTTACCCGCGCCTGCGGAATGCTTTCCCCCTCTGACCCAATGTCGAGTCTTGAAGCCCTCAAAAGAAGATGCGATAATTGCAGCGTTTTTCCGGCGAGCGCCGAACCCAAATGAGCAGGCAGATTGATAATGAAGGTATGCCCACAAGATAATTCCAGTGAATAGATAGCGTGGGCGCTCTTATTATAGCAGATAATCGTGATAGTATTGGTGGCATGCGAAGAAGCAGGAGCAGCGATGGCTAACCTGACCGGCGACGAGCGCGCCCGCTATGTGCGGGCAATGTTTGGCCGGATTGCCCGACGCTATGACCTGATGAACCGCCTGATGACTTTTGGGCAGGATCTGCGCTGGCGGCAGGAGGTGATTCGTCGGGCTGCCATTCCGCCAGGCGGGCACTTGCTCGATCTGGGCGCCGGCACCGGTGATCTGGCGCGCCAAGCCTTGCGGCAGGTTCCTTCTTGCCAGGTCATTGCCGCCGACTTCACTCTGGAGATGATGCGCTTTGGTCATGCTCGGCGGGGGTCGGTGCAGCCCGTCTGGGTGGGCGCCGACGCCCTTCATTTGCCATTCCCCGAGGCGAGTTTCGACGCGGTGGTCTCTGGTTTCCTGTTTCGCAACCTGAGCGACCTCCAGCAGGCGCTGCAAGAGCAACGACGCGTGCTCAAGGCTGGCGGCCGCATTGTGATACTCGATACCACCCGCCCCCCAGAGAACCTCTTTACTCCGCTGATTAAGGTTCATCTCCATTACAATATCCCAACTCTGGGGAGAATAATTGTCGGCGACGGCGAGGCGTATACGTACCTGCCTCGCTCCACCGAGGGTTTCCTCTCCGCTGAGCAGCTTGCCGAGCGCCTGCGCCAGGCTGGTTTTCGCCAGGTAGGCTTTCAGCGGCGCATGTTGGCGACTATTGCAATCCATTGGGGCGTAAAATGAACGCGATGCCAACTTCCCCTCCTCCCCGTTTGGTAGTAGCCATTACCGGCGCTTCCGGGGTCATCTTGGGTATTCGCCTGCTGGAAAAGGTGCGCCGGCTGGGTGTCGAGACGCACCTGGTGCTTTCGCCGGCGGGGCGCGTCACCATCGCCCAGGAAACAGACTACAAGGTGAGCGATGTGCTCGCCCTGGCAGACGTGACCTACAACCATGCCGACATCGGCGCTGCCATCGCCTCTGGCTCCTTTGCCACGATGGGCATGGTCATCATCCCCTGTTCGATCAAGACCCTTTCAGCGGTGGCGAACTCTTACGCGGATGACCTGATCGCTCGCGCGGCAGATGTCACCCTGAAGGAAGGGCGCCCGCTGGTGTTGGTGGTGCGCGAGACGCCTCTGCACCGCGGCCATCTACGCCTGATGAGCCTGGCAGCCGAAGCTGGTGCAGTGATCTTCCCGCCAGTGCCAGCGTTTTACGCCCGCCCCGCCAGCGTGGACGAGGTGGTTGACAATACGGTCGGGCGCGTCCTCGCCCGCCTGGGTATCGAAAACACCGGTTACCAGGAATGGAAGGGTCTGATCAAATGACCGAGGTGGCATATCCCCCCGTTTTTGTCCGGTGGGCGAAATTCCCAAAGCCGCTGTAAAATCCCTCGCTGATACTCGATGCGCATCCCTGCCGATCTCCTTTCTCTCTCGACGATGACCCTGGCAACGACCGGTGCAGATGGCGATCCTCACGCGGCACCGGTCTATTTCGCTGCAGACACCGACCTGACGCTGTACTTCTTCTCCGCGCCTGATAGCCAGCATGGGCAGGACTTGAGGCATAATCCC
>FWPU01005356.1_pt1 | contig 28017 bp, 28 predicted proteins | sample 2228361 | NCBI WGS metagenome assembly FWPU01 (sample SAMEA103939777, study PRJEB20133) | metagenome
TCGCGGCGATCGCGGCGCTCCGGGTCCCGGTGATCTGCCTCGTGCAGGGGGACGCGCTGGATGCAGGTCTGGAGCTGGCGCTCGCCTGCGCCCTCCGGCTGGCGGCGCCGCGCGCGCGACTCGGGCTCACCCAGGTCGCGCGCGGCACCCTGCCGCGGCGCGGCGGCACGCAGCGGCTTCCGCGCCTCGTCGGGCAGGCGCGCGCGCTCCACATGCTGCTCCTCGCGGAGACCGTGCCGGCCGCGCGCGCGGTGGAGCTCGGGCTGGTCCACCGCGTGGTCCCGTCGCGCAGCCTGTTCGCGGCGGGCGCACGGCTCGCGGCGCGGCTCGCGGAGCGCGGGCCGATCGCGCAGCGGCTCGCCAAGGAGGCGATGCTCGCGGCGTTCGACGTGCCGCTCGCCGAGGGGCTGCGCCTCGAGGGCGACCTCTACGTCCTGCTCCAGTCGACGCGCGACCGCGACGAGGGCATCGCGAGCTTCCGCGAGAAGCGGCGGCCGCGCTTCGAGAACCGCTAGGCTCGTCCGGCCGGCGTCGCGACGCAGCGCAGCGGCCGCGAGCGCTTGCGCGCGCCCGCGACTCCGGCGAAACAGATGCGCACAACGTCGCCTCGAGGAGAGTCCATGCCCAGTCAGCTCGGAAAGATCTACGTCTGCTCCCAGTGCGGCGCCCAGTTCATCGTCACCAAGGCGGGGACGGGCGACCTGCACTGCTGCGGCAAGCCGATGGAGCAGAAGAAGTAGCCACCGTCCTTCCCCGGTACCGCTCACACGTCGCGCGCCGCGGCGCGCGGGCCCGCGAGGCGCTCGAGGACCTCGCGCGTCGCGCGCCCGCAGGCGCGGCCGCGGAGCAGCACGTCGAGGTCCGCGGCGGTGTCGACGTCGAGCGCCGCGCCCTGCACGACGCAGGTGACGAGCTCGACGCCGCCGGCGGACGCCGCCGCGCGGTGCCGGCGCAGGCTGTCCGGACCGAAGCAGGTGGCGGGCAGCGCGTCCGGCGGGCGCAGGGCGAGCACGTTGGTGCCGCTGCCGTCGAGCGACGGCACGGCGACGACGCCCCGCTCGGGGAGCCGTTCGAGCACCAGCTCGATCTCCTCGGTGGTGAGGCAGGGGAGGTCGCCCATCACGACGACCACCCCGCTGGCGCCGGCCGCACGGCAGCGGGCGATCGCCTCGCCCACCGCGGCGTTCAGGCCGCCGCCCTGGGTCTCACGCAGCGCGGTCGCGCCGTGCGCGGTCGCGATCGCCGCGACGGCGTCGTCCCGCGTCACGACCGCGGTGCCCGCGAGCGCGCGCACTCCGGCGAGCGCGGCGAGCACGTCGGAGAGCATGGCCCGGGCGAGCTCGTGCCGTGCCGCCGGCGACAGGATCGCGCCGAGGCGCGTCTTCACCGCAGCGCCGAGCTTCGCCGGTACGACCGCCCACACCATTCCGTTTCCTTGCGCCTCCGGGAGCGTTTTGCCAAACAGCGCCACGTGCAGCCCGTCGGTGCTTCATGCGCGTGATCGCGGGTACGGCCAAGGGCCGGCGGCTGCGCGTTCCCGCCGGATTGCGAGTGCGCCCGAGCGGCGCCCGCCTGCGCGAGTCCGCCTTTGGCATACTCGCGCACCGAGCTGCAATCGAGGGTGCGCGCGTGCTCGACCTGTTCGCCGGCATCGGGGCGCTCGGGATCGAGGCGCTGTCGCGCGGCGCGGCCGCGCTGGTCGCGGTCGAGCAGGACCGGGACGTGGCCCGCCTCCTGGGCGAGAACCTCGAGCACACAGGGCTCGCGGACCGCGCGCGGGTCGTCGTCGCGCCGGTGCGCGCGGCGCTCGAGCGGCTGCCGGCGGATGAGCCGTTCGACGTCGTGCTGATGGACCCGCCGTATCGCTCGGGGCTCGTCGAGGAGACGCTCGCTACGCTCGTCGCGCGCGACCTCATCGCGCCGGGAGGGCTCGTCCTGGTCGAGCATGCGCGCTCGGAGCAGCTCGGATGGCCCGCGGCGCTGACGCTCGAGCTCGAGCGCTCGTACGGCGACAGCAGCATCACGCTCCTGCGTCGCACGAATGAACGGTGCGAACGCCACGAGGTCCCCCTTCATGCCTGTACGTAACCGTCCTGCCCGCCGCACGGCTCCGTCGGTCCGGAAGACCACCGGTCCGATCGCTTCGGGGCCGATGGCCATCTACCCGGGCTCGTTCGACCCGATCACCAACGGGCACGTCGACATCGTTCGGCGCGCGCTGCGCGTCTTCCCGCGCATCACCGTTGCAGTCGCGTACAATCCGAACAAGGACGCGGCGATGTTCACGCCGGAGGAGCGCGTCGAGATGATCCGCCAGGCGCTCGACGACGTCTCCGATCGTGTAACCGCGGACGCGTTCACCGGCTTGCTCGTCGACTATGCCGAGCGAATCGGCGCGACGGTGCTGATCCGCGGCCTGCGCGCCGTGTCGGATTTCGAGTACGAGTTCCAGATGACGATGATGAACCGCCACCTGAAGCCGAGCATCGAGACCGTCTTCATGATGGCGGACGAACGCTACTTCTACACGAGCTCGCGCCTGGTGAAGGAGGTCGCGACGTTCGGCGGTGACGTGCGCAACCTCGTTCCGGACTTCGTCCTGCAGCGCTTCGCCGAGCGGCTCGCGAAGCAGGCGCAGAAGGCGCGAGGCTGATCGTGCGCCTCGCGAGCCGTATCCGTCTCGTCAAGCCGTCGGCGACGCTCGCCGTGACGGCCGAGGTGGCGAGGCTCCGCGCGAACGGCGTCGAGGTCATCGACTTCGGTGCGGGCGAGCCGGACTTCGACACGCCGCAGCGGATCAAGGACGCGGCCGTGCGCGCGCTCGCTGCGGGCGCGACCAAGTACACGCCGGTCGCGGGCACGAAGCAGGTGCGCGAGGCGGTGGTCCAGAAGCTCGCCCGCGTGAACGGGCTCGAGTACTCGGTCGAGGAGACGCTCGTCACCTGCGGCGGCAAGCACGCGCTGTACAATGCGTTCCAGGCGCTCTTCGGACCGGGCGACGAGGTCGTGCTGCCCGCGCCCTTCTGGGTGAGCTACCAGGACATGCTGGTCCTCGCCGGCGCGACGCCCGTGATCGTGCAGGCGCCCGCGGCGCAGGGCTTCAAGCTCACGCCGGAGCAGCTCGCGGCGGCGATCGGTCCGCGCACGCGCGGCGTCGTGCTGAACAGCCCGTCCAATCCGACGGGCGCCGCGTACGACGAGAACGAGCTGCGCGCGCTGATGGAGGTGCTCGTCGCGCATCCCGACGTCGCGCTGATCTGCGACGACGTCTACGAGATGCTCTACTTCGACGGGCCGCGCCCGGAGCATCCGCTCCGTCTCGCGCCCGAGCTGCGCTCGCGCACCGTGATCGTGAACTCGGTGTCGAAGACGTACGCGATGACCGGCTGGCGGCTCGGCTACGCGGCCGGGCCCGTGGACGTCGTGCAGGCGATGACGACCATCCAGGGACAGTGCACGTCGAACCCCGCCGCGCTGGTCCAGGCGGCGGCGGCGGAGGCGCTCGCCGGCCCGCAGGACGAGCTGCCGGCGATGATCGACGAGTTTCGCTGGCGTCGCGACTACGTGATGGAGCGGCTGAACGCGCTGCCCGACGTGCGCTGCGTACGACCGGCGGGAGCGTTCTACGCGTTTCCCGACGTCTCGGCTCTCTTCCCGCGCAAGTGGCGCGGCGAGCCCCTCGGCAACGCGCGACGGGTGTGCGAGTTCCTGCTCGCGGAGGCGCACGTCGCGCTGGTCGCGGGTGACGACTTCGCCGCACCGGCGCACATCCGTCTTTCCTACGCCACGTCGCGCGACAACCTGGCGCAGGGCTTCGACGCGATCGAGCGGGCGCTCTCGCGGCTCTAGCCGAGACGTGAAAACGAAAACGGCGGCCTGGTCGTGACCGAGGCCGCCGTTTTCAAGTCATCCGAAGACGCGCGCGGAATTACTTGCGCATGTTCTTCTGGAAGATCGCCTCAGCCTTCGAGGCCGCCGCCTCGGCACGATCGGCCGCCTGCTGCGCACGAGTAGCAGCAGCCTCGGCCCGCGACGCCGCTGCCTCGGCGCGGCTCGCCGCCTGCTCGGCGGGGCTCGGGCCCTTGGCGCTGGCCGAGCAGCCCGCGCCGGCGGCAACCATCATCGCAAGTCCGGTAGCGATCGCCCCTGCCTGGATCAACTTCCGCATCGTGTCACCTCCTCCCTGAATCTGTCCGCGAACTTCGATAAAACGAAGAATTCGCAAGGATCGCCCAACAATGACACAGGATCGGCGTCGTGACAAGGCGCAGCGGCGCGATTTCCCGAGACACCAGCCGACGACGCCCGGATGGCATCGCACGTGCTTGCGCAGCCGCGCCCCGGGTGCGCGCTCCTTGTCACCCCGCCCCGAAGTTTGTAAGGCTCTTGGTTTGAGTCGTATCCCAAGCCGGGGTGCGCGGCCGCCGGTACGCCCGGGGGCCCGGGAGGATCAGTCGCCATGGCGACGATGATTACCGACGAGTGCATCAACTGCGGCGCGTGCGAGCCGGAGTGCCCCAACACGGCGATCTACCAGGGCGGGGTGGAGTACGAGTGGCAGGGCACGAAGCACCCCCCGCTGAGCAACGAGATTTTTTACATCGTCCCCGAGAAGTGCACGGAATGCGTCGGTTTCTACGACCACGAGGCCTGCGCGGCGGTCTGCCCCGTGGACTGCTGCGTGCCGAACCCGAACATTCCCGAGACCGAGGAGGTGCTGATCGCCCGGGCGCGCGCCCTGCACCCGGACAAGGTCTTCGGGGACGACTTCCCGTCGCGCTTCCGGGCCGGGGGCGGCGCCGCGCCGAGCGCGTCGCCGGCTCCGGCGGCAGCTCCCGCCGCAGCCGCGCCGGCGCCTGCTGCGGCAGCGCCTGCCCCGGCGCCGGCACCGGCTCCGGTCGCTCCGGCCCAGGTCGTCCGGCTCGGCAAGGTCGAGAAGAAGGTCGCGCCGCCGCTCCAGGCCCCGCCCGCGCGCACCACGCCCTACCGGGGTGAGCTGCCGGTCGACTTCGAGGAGGCGCTCGAGCTGCTCGACGTGTCCCGCGACGGCAGCCGCGCGTCGACCGTCCTGGCCGTCGGCGTGGCGCTCCTCCAGCCGCTCCTCGGCGCGCTGCCGGCGGCGACCAAGGACCGGCTCGAGGCGGCGTTCCGTGACCGGCGCATCTTCAGCTCCGCGGGCGCGACCGGCCTCAACATCTTCGTCCACCTGCTCGTCCTGCCGCTGCTCTTCGTCACCTTCGCGGTCCGGGTGCTCGACGAGAGCTTCTACAGCGCGGCGGTCCGGCCGTGGTTCTTCTTCGGCATGGTCGCGGCGGCGGCCGAGGCGATCTACCGGCTGCGCGAGGCCGTGCTGTACGCGCGGCCGCTCTCCGAGGTGGTGTTCCGCGGAAGCATCTACGGCCCGCTCTTGATCCCGCTCGTTGCGCCCATCCTTCGCCGCGTCGAGGGCCGCAAGGGCGTGAGCCGCGAGGCCTTCGAGGGCTACTACGACACGGCGGGCGCGTTCGACGAGAAGCGCGAGCGCGAGCGTCGCTACGGCGAGGTCTACTCGCTCGAGGAGCGTCCGGCCGGCTACCTGTTCCGCATGGAGCTGCCGCGGCGCATCCCGCCCTCGGGCTTGAAGGAGGAGCTCGGGCTCGGCGACGAGATGCCCGACTACGCCCTCGACCTGGCGCTCGGAAGCGGCTGGTTCGAGGTGCGCGGCAAGGTGGTCGACCCGCGGCTCCGCACGGTCGCGGCCGCGGCGCCGGCGTTTCCCCCGGACTTCACGACGCGCATCGAGCTCACCGAGCGCTGCGCCGGCTTCGTGCACCGCTACCGCGACAAGGTGCTCGAGGTGGTCCTGATCAAGCAGTCGGCGGCGAGTCGTCTCCCGGCGCGTGCCGATGCCGCCTGACGGCCGCCTGCGCCTGCTCGGCGTCGGCCACCACCTGCCCGGCGCCGCGCTGCCGAACGAGGCGCTCGCCGACACGCTCGGGACCACGGCCGAGGAGATCATCCGGCGCACCGGAGTGACCACCCGGCATCACGCCCCGGCCGGCGAGGGCCCGTCCGACCTCGCGCTGCAGGCCGCGCAGACGGCGCTGCGCGAGGCCGGTGTCGACGTCGGCGCGATCGGCCTGATCGTGTTCGCGACCACGACGCCCGACGTCACGTTTCCCGGTGCCGCCTGCTACCTGCAGGAGAAGCTCGGCGCCGGCACGGTCGGCGCGCTCGACGTGCGCGCGCAGAGCGCAGGTTTTCTCTGCGCGCTCGACGTGGCGGTCGCGTTCGGCTCGCTGCCGGGGTCCGACGGGGGTCCGGACGCGCGCTACGTGCGGATCCTGATCGCCGCGGGCGAGGTCCTCTCGAGCGGCCTCGACTTCTCGCCGCGCGGCGCGGAGCTCACGCCGCGGCTCGCCGACGGCGCGGGAGCGGTCGTCGTGGGGCGCGGCGCGCGCGGCCCGCAGGTCCACGCGGTGCGCTGGTACACGGAAGGGACGCTCGCCGACCGCTTCTGGTGCGAGTTCCCGGCGAGCTACCAGTACCCGGTCCGCATCACCGCGGAGAACCTCGCGGCGGGGAAGCACTACCCGACGATCGACCTGCCGGCGGTCGAGCCGGTGGTCGGGCCGCGGCTCGAGGAGGCGGCGCGCGAGGTGCTGGGCCTCGTGGGCTGGCAGCCGGCCGAGCTCGATCTCGCGATCGTCGACTTCGTCGCCCCGGGCAGTGCGCGCGCGGCGGCGGAGAGGCTCGGCATCCCGTCTGGCCGGATCGTCGTGCCGACGGCGGACTTCGGCCACGTGATGGCGGCCGGGCTGCTGATCGCGCTCGCCCGGGCGCTGCCCGGGCTACGGCCCGGTGCGCGCGTGCTGCTTGCCGCCGCCGGGCCGGGGCTCGCCTGGGGCGCGGCGGCGCTCGAGGTCTGACGGAGGAGCGATGGCGGTCGAGCGTACGCGGATCCTCGGCATCGGACGGGCCGTCCCCGAGCGCGTCGTCACCAACGACGACCTCGCGCGCATCATGGACACCTCGGACGAGTGGATCCAGCAGCGGACGGGCATCCGCGAGCGGCGGCACATCGCCGCGAACTGCGGCGCGAGCGACCTCGCCAAGCTCGCGGCGGAGGAGGCGCTCGCGCGGGCCGGCCTCGCGGTCGGGGACCTCGACCTGATCGTGCTCGCGACGCTCTCGCCCGACATCGACTGGCCTGCCTCGGCGTGCCTCCTCGCCGCGAAGCTCGGCGCGTCGCACATCCCGGCGTTCGACGTGAAGAACCAGTGCTCGGGCTTCATCTACGCGCTGGCGACGGCGGATGCCTTGATCCGCGCGGGACGGGCCCGGCATGCGCTGGTGGTGGGAGCCGAGATCCACTCGACCGGCCTCGACCTCACGACGCGCGGCCGGGAGGTGGGGGTGCTCTTCGGCGACGCGGCGGCGGGGGTCATCCTCGGGCCGTCGCCGGACCCGCGCCGCGGCCTCCTCTCGACCCATCTGCACGCGGAGGGCAAGTACGCCGAGAAGCTCTGGCTCGAGGCGGCGGCGAGCCGGGCGAAGCCCCGCATCTCGCCGGCGGACCTCGAGGGCGACTCGCCGAGCGCGTTCCCCCGCATGCAGGGCAAGTTCGTCTTCAAGCACGCCGTGACGCGCATGCCCGAGGTGATCCAGGAGGCGCTCGAGCACAACGGGCTCACGGTGCGCGACCTCGACCTCCTCGTCCCGCACCAGGCGAACCTGCGGATCAACCAGTTCGTCGCGGCGGCGCTCGAGCTCGACGAGGCGAAGGTCGTGAACAACATCGATCGCTACGGCAACACCACCGCCGCATCGATCCCGCTCGCGCTCTACGAGGCGGTGGAGGACGGCCGCGTTCGGGACGGCGCGATCGTCTGCCTCGCGGCCTTCGGCGCGGGCTTCACCTGGGCGGCCGCGCTGTTCCGCTGGTGAGGGTCGAGGCGGAGGGCGCGCACGTCGTCCTCGGGCCCATGCGGGCCGGCGACGTGGCGCAGGTCGCCGCGATCGAGCGGGCGTCGTTCGCGGCGCCCTGGACCGAGGCGGCGTTCCGCCACGAGCTCGAGCTGCCGTTCTCGCGCGTCCTGGTGGCGCGGCTCGCCTCGCATCCGGGCACCGTCGCGGGCTTCGTCGTCCGCTGGCGGGTTGCGGACGAGGTGCACCTGCTCGACCTCGCGGTGGCGGAGCCGTACCGCCGGCACGGGATCGGGCGGCGGCTCGCGACGGCCGTGGTCCAGGAAGCCCGGGCGGGCGGGGCAGCCTTCGTGAGCCTCGAGGTCGCCGAGGGTAACGCACCGGCGCGCGCCCTCTACGCGGATCTGGGCTTCGTCGTGACCTCGCTGCGGCGCGACTACTACGGCCCCGGCGAGCACGCGCTGGTCATGGAGCGCCGCCTTGACGCGGCGCTCTGAGACGCCGTGCTATTTTCTCCGGAGCTCTACGCCCCCCGTTTGCTTAAAGCCGAAATTTCCGTTAATGTAGCTTTTGTTCCCCGGAGGGTCCCGCCTTGATGCAGTTCAAAGTTGGCGAGAAGGTCGTTTACCCCGCACACGGCGTTGGCGTTATCGAGAGCGTGCAAAGCCGGACCATCGCCGGCACCGAGAAGAAGTTCTATATGCTGCGCTTCCTCGATAACGACATGACCATCATGGTCCCGATGGAGAACGTCGCCTCGGTGGGTCTGCGACGGATCATTGGGAAGGACATGGTTAGCAAGGTCTACAAGATCCTCCGCGACAAGAAGGTCGAGATCGACCAGCAGACCTGGAACCGCCGCTACCGGGAGTACACCGAGAAGATCAAGACGGGTTCCGTCCTCGAGATCGCCAAGGTTCTTCGCGATCTCTTCGTGCTGAAGGGCGACAAGGAGCTCTCCTTCGGCGAGCGGAAGATGCTCGACACGGCGCGTAACCTGCTGGTGAAGGAGCTGGCGATCGCGCGCTCGCACCCCGAAGAGAAGATCATGGAGGAGCTCCGCACGATCTTCGCGCCCTGAGAAGTCTCAGGGCTCGCGGTTGAGGCTGCCGCTCTCGAACCCCGCGAGGTCGAGAACCACGCGCCGGAAGCCCGCCGCACGCACCCCCTCGACGATGCGCTCGCGCACGCCGGGCTCGACGCAGCGTGCGAGCTCGGAGGCTGCGATCTCGAGGCGCGCCGTCCCCTCGCCGTAGCGCACGCGGAACTCGCGAAAGCCGAGTGCCCGTAGCGCCGCCTCGGCCCGCTCGACCTGGCGCAGCCGGTCGTGCGTGATCGCGGTGCCGTAGGGGAAGCGCGACGCGAGGCAGGGTGAGGCGGGCTTGTCCCAGGTCGGGAGGCCGAGCGCGGCGCTCGCGAGCCGCACGTCCTGCTTGCTCATCCCTGCCTCGACGAGCGGGTGGCGCACCTGCTGCTCCGAGGCGGCGGTGAGCCCGGGACGGAAGTCCCCGAGGTCGTCGGCGTTCACCCCGTCGAGGATCGCCGCGATGCCGCGCCGCGCGGCCTCCTCGTGGCAGATCCGGTACAGGTTGTCCTTGCAGAAGTAGCAGCGGTTTCGGGGGTTTCGCGCGTAGTCGTCGATCGCCACCTCGTCGGTCGGGACGACGAGATGCGCGGCACCGATGCGCCGCGCGAGCTCGCGCGCCTCCGCGAGCTCGTGCTCGGGAAGCGAGGCGGACGTCGTGGTGAGCGCGAGCACGCGATCGCCGAGCTCCTCGCGCGCGACGAGCAGGAGGAACGTCGAGTCGACGCCGCCGGAGAAGGCGACGATCGCCGAGGGCAGCGTGCGGAGAATCTCCCGCAGCCGCTCGAGCTTGGCCTCGACCGCGCCGTCCAGCCCGCGCGTCGCGCGCGCCGCCGACTCGGTCATCGACCGACCTCCGGGGCGAACAGGTCCGTCGTCAGGTAGCGCTCGCCCGTGTCGCAGAACATCGTCAAGACAAGCTTTTCTGGGCCGAGCTCCTTTGCCACCTGAAGCGCGGCGCACAGGTGGGCGCCCGAGGAGATGCCGACCAAGAGGCCCTCCTCGCGCGCGAGGCGGCGCGTGTAGTGCACCGCGTCCTCGTCGTCGACCGCGATCACGCGGTCGAACGCGGAGCGATCGACGTTGTCCGGCACGAAGCCCGCGCCGATGCCCTGGATGCGGTGGTAGCCCGGCGCCCCGCCCGACAGCACCGCCGACCGCGCCGGCTCGACGGCGACGACCAGGCAGCCCGGACGCTCGGCGTGCAGCACCTGGCCCACGCCGGTGATCGTGCCGCCCGTTCCGACCCCCGCGACGAACGCGTCGAGGCGCGGGAACTGCTCGAGGATCTCCTGCGCCGTGCCCGTGCGGTGCGCCTCGGGGTTCGCGGGGTTGCTGAACTGCTGCGGCATGAAGGCGCGCGGCACGGTGCGCGCGATCTCCTCGGCGCGCGCGACCGCCGCGTGCATCCCCTTTGAATCGGGCGTGAGTTCGAGCTCCGCCCCGTAGGCGAGGAGCAGGCTCCTCCGCTCCTCGCTCATCGTGTCCGGCATCGTGAGGATCAGCCGGTAGCCCTTCACCGCGCAGACCAGCGCGAGCCCGATGCCCGTGTTGCCGCTCGTCGGCTCGACCACCACGTCGCCGGGACGCAGGCGGCCCTCGCGCTCCGCCGCCTCGATCATGCTGAGGCAGATGCGGTCCTTGACGCTGCCGCCGAGGTTCGCGCTCTCGAGCTTCGCCCAGATCTCGGCGCCGTCGGGGGGAGGGATCCGGTTCAGGCGAACGACGGGAGTGTTGCCGATCAGGTCGAGGGGCGAGTGGGCGACGGCGTTGGGCAGCGGCATGGCGGAAGGGTACCTGACGGCGGCCCCACTTTGAAGGCGACGGCCGTGACGCGTACTCCGAGCCTCGCATGGCCGACTCCGCGGGGCGCGACGAGACCCTGGTGCTCTTTCCCGGGGCCCTCGGCGACGCCGTGTGCCTCGAGCCCGCGACCGCGTACCTCGCGCGTGCGGGCCGCCTGACGATCTACGCGCGTGGCGGCGCCGCCGAGGTCGCGCGCTTCTTCCCCGCGCGTCCGGCGGTGCGCTCACTCGACGCACCGGAGGTGGCGCGGCTGTTCGCTCCGGGTGACGATGCCGAGCCGCAGCGCTGGCTCGCAGGCTTCGCGCGCGTGGTGAGCTTCACCGGCGCCTCGCTGCCGCACGTCGTAGCTAGGCTCGCGGCGGCAGGCGCGGTCGTCGCGCCGTTCCCCCGGCCGCCGCTCACGACGCACGCGAGCACGTACTTCGCGCGCGCCGTCGGTGACCCGACCGACCCCGCGCCGCTGCCCCGGCTCGTCGCACCGCGCGCCGGAGCGGACGGAGGCGCGCCGGACGGCAGCGTGCCGCGGCTCGCCCTTTTGCCCGGTGCGGGCAGCCCGGCGAAGCGCGCGCCCGCCGACCTGCTCGCGTCGCTCGCCGCGCGCTGGCGGCGCGAGCGCGGGGCGGTCGACGTGCTGCTCGGCCCCGCCGAGGCCGGCGAGGACGCCCGGTGGAGCGCCGTCGGGGAGGTGCGCCGCGCGGAGTCGGTGGACGCACTGGTCTCGCGCCTCGCGCGGGCGACCGCCTTCGTCGGCAACGACAGCGGTTCGAGCCACGTCGCGGCGGCGCTCTCGCTTCCGGGGCTCGTGCTCTACACGACGACGTGGGCCGCCGAGTTCGGGCCGCGCGGCCTGCGCATCGCCTCGCTGCACGTCGCGGGCGCGAGCGCGGATTCCGCCTGGCACGCGCTGTGCGCGCTCTTGCCTTGACATCCCGAAGGGGCGCCACTACGCATCATGATGATGAGGCGAACGCCGACCTCGAGCGTACCTGCCGATGCCGCGACGCGGCACCGGGCACCCCGCTCGAGCTGCGGCGCAGCGACGTGAGGATGGTGCTCCGCACCCCTCTTGCCCGCCGGAGACAGCCGCTGATCGGTCGGCAGGGCCGCGTGCGCGGCCACGGACGCTGCCTGGAGCGATGAAGCGATGAGCGATCCCCAGAACGGCCGGGAGGATGCCTTGCGGGCCGCGGGTCGTGGCGACAAGGAAGAGGCTCCCGCCTTCCGCGTGATCGACCGTCGCCGGTTCGCGCCCGACGGCAGCGAGCGCGAGGCCGAGTCCGAGCAGGAGAAGCAGGCCGAGCCGGCGAAGCAGGAGAGCGCGAGGGCGGAGCAGCGGACGGCGCCGGCCGGCGAGGCCGGTCAGGCGGTGTCGGCGGGAGGTCCCGAGCTCGCGATGCCGAAGGGCGAGCCCTACGAGGGCACGCGCGACTCCCAGATCGCCCCCACCTTCGCGACGCTGATCATCAGCCTCAGCACGCAGGCTCTCATGTACCTCGGGGAGATTCCGGACCTCGAGGGCGGCGCGACGCGCAAGGACCTCTCGGCGGCGCGCAACATCATCGACTGGCTCGGTGTTCTCGAGCGCAAGACCGCCGGCAACCTGGACGCCGAGGAGGAGGCCCTCCTGTCCAGGATTCTCTACGACCTCCGCATGAGGTTCGTCGCGCTGTCCCGCCGCTGAGCCGGGCTCAGCTTCACAGTTTCTTCGAGGTACTCATCGAATGCGCAGCCTGTTGAAGGTGATCGTTCTTCTCCTGGTCGGCTTCATGGTCGGCGTGGTGGCGGTGCGCAACCGCAGCGACGAGCCGACCTCGGTCGCGACCGCCCAGGAGAGCGGCTCCCCGCAACCGTCCGGCGAGGCGCCGGCGCGCTCCGGCACGGGCGACGACCCGTGCGTGCGCTGCACGCTTCCCGACTTCACGCGGCTCGCGGAGCGCCTGAGCCACGCCGTGGTGAACATCTCGAGCTCGAGCAAGGGCGACCGCAGCGAGGAGCGGCAGTTCCACGGTGGGCCGCGCGGCCAGATGCCGGGCTTCCCGCCGGGCCAGGATCCGCGCGAGTTCTGGGAGCCGTTCGAGCGCTTTTTCGGCCCGATGCCGCGCCGCCGCATGCCGGAGCGCAGCCTCGGCTCGGGCTTCATCTTCGACCCCGAGGGCTACATCCTGACCAACAACCACGTGGTCGAGAACGCCGACGAGATCCGGGTCAAGCTGCAGGACGGCGAGGAGTTCAAGGCGAAGCTCGTCGGCCGCGACCCGAAGACCGACATCGCGGTGCTCAAGATCGACGCCAACCGGCCGCTGCCGACGATCGGGTTCGGTGACTCCGAGGCGGTGAAGGTCGGCGAGTGGGTGATGGCGATCGGCAACCCGTTCGGCCTCGAGTTCTCGGTGACGGCCGGCATCGTGAGCGCGAAGGGGCGCTTCATCGGTCAGGGGAACTACGACGACTTCCTGCAGACCGACGCGCCGATCAACCCCGGCAACTCGGGCGGCCCGCTGCTCGACCTGAACGGCCGGGTGGTCGGCATCAATACGTCGATCTTCAGCCGGAGCGGCGGGAACATCGGCATCGGCTTCGCGATTCCGATCAACCTCGCAAAGGAGCTCATCCCGCAGCTCCGCGAGAAGGGTCGCGTGACGCGCGGCTGGATCGGCGTGATGATCCAGAAGGTCACGCCGGACATCGCCGAGTCGCTCGGCCTACCGGGAGCGCGTGGTGCTCTCGTCGCGGACGTCGTGAAGGGCGGTCCTGCGGAGGAGGCGGGGATCAAGGTCGGCGACGTGATCATCAAGTTCGACGGCCACGAGGTGAAGGAGTCGACCGAGCTCCCGACGCTGGTCGCGCGCGAGAAGATCGGCGCGAAGGTCCCGGTCGTCGTGCTGCGCGACGGCAAGGAGGAGACGATCGAGATCACGATCGCCGAGATGAAGGACGACGTCGAGGAGGGTCCGAGCGGCGAGTCCGAGGCGTACGGCCTCGCGGTGCAGAGCCTGACGCCGGAGATCGCCGAGTCGCTCGGCATCGGCCTCGACGTGCAGGGCGTCCTGGTGTCCAGCGTCGAGCCGGGTAGCCCGGCCGACGAGGCGGGCCTGCGCCGCGGCGACGTGATCGTCGAGGTGAACCGCAAGCCGGTCAAGGACGTCGAGTCCTACGAGAAGGAGATGAAGGCGACCGGAGAGGGCAAGAGCGTTCTTCTGCTCGTGCGGCGCGGGGAGAACACGGTGTTCCTCGCCCTCAAGCCGCCCGCGGGGTGATCCCGGACGCGCCTGCGATGGAGCGCACGCGCCGGTCCCGCATCCGCTCCTTCGCGGTCGTACTTCTCGTGGCGGCGGTCCCGCTTGCCGGGATCGCCGCCTTCTTCCTCTTCACCACCTACCAGCGCCTGTCGCGCGTCGTGGACGAGAAGTTCCACGGCCGGCGCTGGGACTTCCCGTCGCGCATCTACAGCGACGAGTTTCTGCTCTACCGCGGGCTCGACATCGCGGCGGGTGGCGTTCCGCGGCGGCTCGAGCGCCTGCACTACCGTCGCACGGAGGGGACTCCCGAGAGCGCGGGCGAGTTTCGCTCGGACGAGCGCACCCTCGAGATCGCGCTCCGCCCCGGTGCGCTGGGCCGCACGAGGACGCAGCGCGTGCGCATCGACCTCGACAGCGGCCGCATCGCCGCGATCACCGACCTCGACTCGGGCGAGGCGCTCGCCGCGGTCGCCCTCGAGCCCGAGGAGCTGACCGGGATCTACGAAGGGGAGTGGGAGGACCGGCGCGTGGTCAAGGTGGTCGACGTCGCGCCGATCCTGGTGCGCGCGATCCTGATCACCGAGGACAGCCGGTTCTTCCGCCACCACGGCGTCGACCTGATCGGCATCGGGCGGGCGATGCTCGCGAACCTGCGCTCCGGACGCGTCCGGCAGGGTGGCAGCACGCTCACCCAGCAGCTCATGAAGAACTTCTTCTTGACGACCGACCGGACGCTGTCGCGCAAGGTCGTCGAGGCGGCGATGGCCATCGTCGCGGAGCAGCGCTTCTCGAAGATGCAGATCCTCGAGAACTACCTGAACGAGGTCTACCTCGGGCAGCGCGGGGCGCGCGGCATCTTCGGCTTCGCCGAGGCGGCCGACTTCTACTTCGGCAAGCACCCGCGCGACTTGGCGCTCCCCGAGGCGGCGCTGCTCGCCGGGCTGATTCGCGCGCCCAACGCCTACTCGCCGTTCCACTCGCCGGAGCGCGCGCTGCAGCGGCGCAACACCGTGCTGCGCCTCCTGCTCGAGGCGGGCGAGATCGACCGGGCGGCGTACGACGAGGCCGTCGCGGCGCCGCTCGGCGTCCTGCCGCCGCCGTCCGACGGCACGATCGCGCCGTTCTTCGTCGACTACGTGAAGGCCGAGCTCGCCGGGCGCTTCCCCGCGGATGTGCTGACCACCGAGGGCCTCAACATCTACACGACGCTCGACCCGCTGCTCCAGGAGCAGGCGCAGGCCGCCGTCGAGCAGGGCCTCGAGCGGCTCGAGAAGCAGAACCCGCGTCTTGCCGCCGCGGCGCGCGAGGACCGGCTCGAGGCGGCGCTGGTGGCGATCGCGCCGCGGATCGGCGAGATCAAGGCAATGGTCGGCGGCCGGAGCTACGCGGCGAGCCAGTTCAACCGCGCGACCCAGGCGCGCCGTCAGACCGGCTCGACCTTCAAGCCGATCGTCTTCCTCGCGGGCATCCTCGCGAACGACCCGGAGAGCCACCTGACGCCCGTCTCGACCGTCGACGACGCGCCCTTCACCTGGCCGCTCGACGACGGGCGCGCGTGGACGCCGCGCAACTACGGCAACCGCTACCTCGGTCCGGTCACCGCGCGCGTCGCGCTCGAACGCTCGCTCAACGCGGCGACCGCGCGCATCGCTCAATCGGTCGGCCTGCCAGCGATCGTCGAGCTGGCGCGCGCGATGGGCATCGAGAGCCCGCTCCCCGAGGTGCCGTCGATCGCCCTCGGCGCGGCCGAGGCGTCGTTGCTCGAGATGGCGTCGGTGTACGGCGTGATCGCGAGCGGCGGCACGCGTGCCGAGCCGGTCGCGATCACCCGGGTCACGTCGCGCGACGGCGAGGTGATCCTCGGCCAGCCGCCGGAGCTGCGCGCGGTCGTGCCGCCGGAGGCGGCGTACGTCCTCACGCACATGATGGAGGGCGTGCTCGATCACGGTACCGGGCGCGGGGCGCGCAGCGCAGGCTTTCACCGGCCCGCCGCGGGCAAGACCGGCACGACGAACGACTACCGCGACGCGTGGTTCATCGGCTTCACGCCGGACCTGCTCGCGGGGGTCTGGGTCGGCTTCGACCACCGGAGCCCGCTCGGGATGTCCGGCGCGACCGCGGCGCTGCCGATCTGGACCGACTTCATGAAGGCCGCGACCGCAGCGCTGCCGCCGCGGCCCTTCCTGCCGCCGCCCGGCGTGACGCTCGTGCGGCTCGACCGCGCCGCCGGCGAGGTCGTCGACGGCGCGCCCGGTGCGGCGTCCGACACGTACGTCGAGGCGTTCCTCGACCCCGACGTTCCCGCCGCGGCGCGGCGCGACGCGCCGATCGAGCCGCTGCCGGCCGACGAATTCGGGCCGCACGAAGCGCCGGACGAGCCGCGCGATCTTCTCGAGGAGCACCTGGCGAGCGGCGGCGCTCGATGGAAGAGGAGGGGAGAAGCATGACGAGGTGGTCGCCCTGGCTCGTCCGGCTGATGGTCGTCCTGCTCGCGCTCACGCTGCTGGACTGCGGGCAGACGCGCCGGCGAACGCGGCGCAAGGTGGTCGCGCGCCCCGCTCCGACCGCGACGCCGAAGCCCGCCAAGAAACCGGTCGCCGCGAGGAAGGCTCCCGCGCGGACGCCCGCCCCGATGCACGACATCACGCGCGACCCGGTCACGCGGCTCGTGACCGCGAGCACCTCGGCGCGCGACGCGGCGTCGCTCAAGCTCGCCGAGCGCGCGCGGCAGGAGCTCGATAGCGGCACCACCGAGGAGGCGTTCGAGCTGCTCGACACGGCGATCGAGAACTCGCCGCGGCTCGCACCGGCCTACATCCTGCGTGCCCGCGCCTACCTCGCGCAGGGAGCGACCGCCCAGGCCCGCAGCGACCTCGACAAGGCGGCCTCGCTGCCCGCGCCGACCGTCTGGGTCGCCGAGGCGGCGGCGGTGCGCGGGACGATGTTCGAGCTCGAGGGGAACCGGAACGAGGCGATCGCGGCGTACCGGCGGGCGCTGCGGATCTACCCGGCGAACCAGACGGCACGCGACGCGCTGAAGCGCCTGACGGGTACCTCGGGGGACGCGCCGGGGGCGGGCACCTCGCCGTGATCGTCCTCGGCGTCGAGTCGTCGTGCGACGACACGGCCGCGGCGGTGCTGCGCTCGGGGCGCGAGCTCGCGAGCGTCGTGGCCTCGCAGGAAGAGGTGCACGGGCCCTACGGCGGCGTCGTGCCGGAGCTCGCGGCGCGCAACCACATCCTGCACGTCGTGCCGGTGATCGAGCGCGCGCTCGCCGAGGCCGCTGTGACGCTCGACGACGTCGACGGCGTCGCGGCGACGCGCGGCCCGGGGCTGGTCGGCTCCCTGCTGGTCGGCCTCTGCGCAGCGAAGGCGATCGCGTGGCGGCGCGGCCTGCCGTTCGTCGGCGTCAATCACATCGAGGGTCACCTCCTGTCGATCGAGCTCGACGAGCCGGTCGAGCGGCCGTTCCTCGGCCTCGTCGTCTCCGGCGGGCACTCGGCCCTCTACTGGGTGGGCGAGGGCGGCCGCTACGCCGTCCTCGGCCAGACTCGCGACGACGCGGCCGGCGAGGCGTTCGACAAGGCGGCGAAGCTCCTCGGCCTCGGCTACCCGGGCGGGCGCGCGATCGAGCAGGTGGCGCGCGACGGCGATCCGACGCGTCTTGCGCTGCCAAGGCCGAAGATCCGTGGCGCGGAGCTCGACCTCTCGTTCAGCGGCTTGAAGACCGCGCTGCGCCTGGCCCTCGAGCGAGAGCCCGACCTCCGCATCGCCGACGTCGCGGCGTCGTTCCAGCGCGCGATCGTCGAGACGCTGTGCGACGTGACGCGGCGGGCGATCGCGGCGACCGGTGCGACGCGGGTCGTGGTGACGGGCGGCGTCTCGGCGAACGGTCCGCTCCGCGAGGCGATGGCACGCATGGCCGCCGAGGAGGGCGCGACGCTGCTCCTGCCGCCGCTTCGCCGCTGCACGGACAACGCCGCGATGATCGCCTACGCGGGCTGGCTGCGTCTCGCGCGCGGCGAGCGCGACCCGCTCACGACCAACGCGGCGGCGGAGCTGCCGCTCGGGCCGCGGCTCCGGCCCGAAGACGTCGGTGGCTAGCCGGGGCCGCCGCCGCGCGCTCGGCCAGCATTTTTTGATCGACGCCGAAGTCGCGCAGCGGACGATCGCTCTCGCCGATCTCGAGCCCGGCGCGACGGTTCTCGAGATCGGCCCGGGGCGCGGCGCGCTCACCGAGCACCTGCTCGCGGCCGGGCACCCGGTCGTCGCGGTCGAGGTCGACCCGGCGCTCGCCGAGGCGCTCGAGGCGCGCCAGAGAGTACGCGACGCCGCACGAGGCGCGGACGAGAGCCCGCGCCTTGTCGTGCTGCGCGGCGACTTCCTCCGTCTCGACCTGGCCTTGCTGCCGCCGGGCCCGCTCCCGGTCGTCGCGAACCTGCCGTACGCGACCGGGACGGCGATCCTCTCCCGCCTCGTCGAGCATCCGGCGCGCTTTTTGCGCGTCGTCGTCATGCTGCAGCTCGAGGTCGTGCAGCGGATCTGCGCCGAGCCCGGCTCGCGCGCCTACGGCAGCTTGACGGTGCTCACGGCGCTGCACGCCGTCGCCACGTTCGGCTTCACCGTGCCGCCGCGAGCCTTCAGGCCGCGCCCGGAGGTCGAGTCCGCAGTCGTGCGGCTGAACCTCCAGGTCGAGCCGCGCGTGCCGGTGGGCGACGAGCGGGTGTTCCGCCGCGTCGTGCGCGCGGCCTTCGCGCAGCGCCGCAAGACGCTGCGCAACGCGCTCGGCGCGCAGCTCGGCGTCGAGGCGGCGGGCGATCTGCTCGACCGTGCCGGCATCGACCCGCGCCGTCGCGCCGAGACGCTCAGCCTCGAGGAGTTCGCGCGCCTCGCGCTCGAGGCCGAGGCGCTCCTCGCGACGCGCCCTGCGACGCCCGAGGGCGATGCCTGAGCTGCCCGAGGTCGAGACGGTCTGCCGGACGATCGCGCCGCACGTGGTCGGCCGGCGGATCCTGCGCGTCGAGGTGCGCGAGCGCCGCCTGCGCCGGCCGATCCCTGCGAACCTCGAGGCGCGGCTCGCCGGGCGGACGATCCGCGGCGTGCGCCGGCGCGCCAAGTACATTTTGCTCGACGTCGGCGACGGGCTCGACTGGGTCGTCCACCTCGGCATGAGCGGCCGCTTCTGCGTCGGTGATCCGCCGCCCGGCATGCCGCACGTGCACGTGGTGGCGCAGCTCTCGGGCGGCTGCCGGCTCTACTTCCGCGACCCGCGACGCTTCGGCCTCATGCACCTCGCCGCAGAAGAGCGGGAGCTCGGAGAGCTCGGCGTCGAGCCGCTCGGGCCGGACTTCACGGGCTCCTTGCTGTGGCAGCTCGCGCGACGCCATCGACGGCTCACCGTCAAGAGCCTGCTGATGGACAGCCGGCTCGTCGTGGGCGTGGGCAACATCTACGCGAACGAGGCGCTCTTCGAGGCGGGCATCCGCCCGGCGCGGCGCGGCGCGCGGCTCACGCGCGCCGACGCGGAGCGGCTCGCGTCCGCCGTGCGCACGGTGCTCGAGCGCGCGATCGCGAACCGCGGCTCGTCGCTCCTCGACTACCGCGACGCCGACGGCAACGAGGGAGAGTTCCAGCGCCTGCTCCGGGTCTACGAGCGGGAGGGCGAGCCGTGTCGCGTCTGCGCGACCCCGATCCGGCGCTCGGTGATCGCCGGACGCGCCACGTACCACTGCCCGCTCTGCCAGCGGTGACTCGGCTCAGCCGGGTGTCGCGTCGCGCGTGCGCAGGGCGTCGCCGAGGATCTGGATCGCGAGAACGGTGACGCCGAGGGCGATCGCCGGCGCGATCACCAGGTGCGGCGCCACGAGCAGGAAGGACCGTCCCTCGGCGAGCATCGCGCCCCACGAGGGCGTGGACGGCGGTGGGCCGAGGCCGAGGAACGAGAGGCTCGCCTCGGCGACGATCGCGCCGGCAAGCCCGAAGGTCGCCTGGACGACCAGCGCCGGCCGCGCGTGGGGCAGCAGGTGGCGGAGCGCGATGCGCAGCCGCGTCGCGCCGAGCGCCTCCGCCGCCCGCGTGTAGTCGCGCGCCGCGGCGGCGCGGATCTCGGCCCGCGCGAGCCGCGCGTAGCCCGGCCAGCCGAGCACGGTGAGCGCGATCACCACGTTGCGCTCGCTCGGCCCGAGCACCGCGGCGAGCGCGATCGCGAGCAGGATGCCGGGGAACGCGAGCAGCAGGTCGATGAGCGCCGAGACGGCCGCGTCCGCCGTGCGCCCGCCGTAGCCCGCGAGCGTCCCGAGCGCGACGCCGATGGTGAGCGCGCCCGCGACGGCGGCGCAGCCGACGGTGAGCGACAGGCGCGCGCCGTAGACGAGGCGCGACAGGACGTCGCGCCCGAGGCGGTCGGTTCCGAGGAGGTGCGCGCGCGACGGCGGCTCGAGGTTGTGCTCGAGGTCCTGGCGGAGCGGATCGTACGGCGCGAGCTGCGGCGCGAAGAGCGCCGCCAGGACGACGGCGAGGAGCAAGCCTGCGCCGAGCGAGAGCCGGCGCGCGACGGCGCGCGGCCGCGCGGCGATCAGCACCGCACCGACGGCCGCGGTGCTCACGACGCTCCCCTGAGGCGCGGATCGATCAGCGCCTGCACGAGATCGCTGAGCAGATTCACCGCGACGTAGGTCAGCGCGACCGCCAGCACGCAGCCCTGCACGAGCGGGTAGTCCCGCGCGCCGATCGCCTGGATCAGGAGCCGTCCCACCCCGGGCCAGGCGAAGATCGTCTCGGTCACGACCGCTCCGGCGAGGAGCCCGCCGAGCTGCAGCCCGAGCACGGTGAGCACCGCGGTCGACGCGTTGGGCAGCGCGTGGCGGAGCAGCACCGCGGCGCGCGACAGGCCCTTGGCGCGCGCCGTGCGGACGCAGTCGAGCGCGAGCGCCTCGAGGAGCGAACTCCGGAGCTGACGCGCGAGCACCGCCGACATGCCGAAGCCGAGCGTGAGCGCGGGCAGGACGAGGCTCGCCGGGCCGCTGCGCCCCGCGACCGGGAACCAGGGCAGCTCGACGGCGAAGGCGAGGATCAGGAGCGGGCCGAGGCAAAAGGTTGGCAGCGCCGTCTGCAGCGCGGCGAGCGCGAGGCTCAAGCGGTCGGCGAGCGAGCCGGGTCGGGATGCGGCGAGCGCGCCGAGCGGCAGCGCGATCGCCACCGCCGCGAGCAGCGCGGCGCCCGCGAGCTCGATCGTCGCGGGGTAGCGCTCGAGCAGCAGCGCGGCGACCGGCCGTGCGGTGATCAGCGACACACCGAGGTCGCCGCGCACGACGCCTGCCGTGAACGCGGCGAGCTGGCGCCAGGCGGGCCGGTCGAGGCCGAGCTCGGCGCGCATCCGCTCGCGGTCGACGCTGCTCGCGCCCTCGCCGAGGATCACGTCGACCGGGTCGCCGGGCACGGCGTGCAGGAGCGCGAACACCAGCACGACGACGCCCGCCACGGTGAGCACGGCGAGCGCGAGGCGGAGCGCGGCGTAGCGCAGCATCGCCGCTCAGGATGGGCCGGCCGGCGCGTCCGTCCAGCGCGCCGTCGCGAGCGAGCGCAGGTCGCCGGTCGCGCTCGGGACGAAGCCGGCGAGCCGCGCGTTCTTCACCACCACGTTGTCCACCCACCAGAGCGGGATGAAGGGCAGGGCGTCGTGCGCGAGCTCCGCGACGCGGCGGTAGATCGCCTGCCGCTCCGCACGGTCGAGCGTGCGCAGGCCGGCGATGGTCAGCGCGTCTACCTCGGCGTCGGCGAAGCCGCCCCGGTTCGCGCCGTGCGGCGGCACCATGCGCGAGTGCAGGATCGAGCGATAGTGGTCCGGCTCCTCGATCCCGACCCAGGCGAGCAGGTACGCGTCGAACGCGCCGCGGCGCACGTCGCCGTACAGGGTCGCCCACTCGAGCGGCCGGAGCCGCACCTCGATCCCGACGTCGCCCAGCATGGCCGCGATCGCCTCGCCGATGCGGCGGCGAAGCTCGACGGTCGACGTCTTGAGGGTGATCCGCACCGGGCCGACACCCTGCAGCAGGCGCCGGGCGAGGGCGGGATCGTAGTGGTGCGCGGCGACAGGCGCATGCGCCCAGTGCTCGGGCGGGAAGAGGCCGTTCGCCGGCCGGGCGTAGCCGGCGAGGAGATACCGGGTGATCGCAGGCCGGTCGATCGCATGCGCGATCGCGCGACGCACGCGAAGGTCGGCGAGCGAGGGGTTGCGGAGGTCGACGCCCAGGTAGTGGAAGGTCGTGCTGGGGGTGGCGATCACCTCGAGGCCCGAAGCTCGCAGCCAGGGGAGCAGGTCGGGCTCGACGGCGTTCTGCACGAGGTCGATCCCGCCGCGCGCGAGCTCGAGGGCGCGGCTCGTGCTGTCGGGGGAGATGCGGAAGGACACGCCCGCGATCGTCGGCCGTGGATCCGCGGTCTCCGCCGCGACGAGCTGCACGGAGTCGAGCTGTGCGCGCGCGATGCGGAACGGCCCGGCACCGGTCCGGCAGTCGGGAGTCGCGGCGCAGCGCGCGGGAAGGATGCGGAGGCGGGTGGCCTGGAGGAAGACGGCGGTCGGCTCGCGCAGCGTGAAGCGGACGGTGTGCGCGTCCTCGGCGGCGACGTCGGCGACCAGCTCGAGCGCCTCGTGACGCCGGGCGGCGAACGCGGGCGCGCGGAGCGACTCGTAGGTGGCGACGACGTCCGCTGCCGTCACGGGCTCTCCGGTGTGGAACCGCGCGGTGCCAAGGCGGAAGCGATACGTGACGGGGTCCGGACGCTCCCAGCTCAGCGCGAGGTCCGGAGCAACCTCGCCCAGCCCGTCGCTCGTCGTGAGGCCGCGGTGCACGAGGCCCGCGATCAGCGCCGAGCTCGCGTCGCTCGCGAGCCGGGGATCGAGCGCCGTCGGCGGCGCGTCGAGGCCGACCACCACCTCGCCCGGCAGGCGCTCGGCCTCCCCGCCGCAGCCGGCGGACACGCCGAGCAGCGCGATCGCGAGCCCGCGCAGGGCCCTGCGCAGCCCGCAAGTAGGCCACCGGACGGAGGAAAACCGTTGACCTGAGGAAACCCTCTCTGGTAGCGAGAACGGCCAACGGCGCTCAACGGAGCGTCGCAGAACGCCGATGCACCGGTCGAGAGCGAGACGTCGGACTGCCCTGGCGATCACGCACGCCCGGTCAGGGCAGGGAGGTGTGGGGAGATGCGGATGAAGCGCGGGACCAGCTTCGGGGCCACGAGCGCAGCTCTCGTCCTGGGACTCCTGGTGTCCATTGGGAGCTCGACCGCGCGGGCCGACGAACGTCACTTTCCGCGCCCGAAGGTCCTCGAGCCCGCCATCGCCTTCTGGCGGGACATCTTCGCGACCTACTCGCAGCACCAGGTCGTGGTGCACGATGATTGGTACCTCGGCAAGGTCTACGAGGTTCTCGACTTCCGATCGTGGGTGAGCGACGGCGAGCCTCTCACGATCTCGCAGATCAACGAGAAGAAGCGTCAGATCGAGGAGGCAAAGGAGCGCATCCGCGGCATCCTGCTGCGTCTCCACGCGCGCGGCGGCGACACGAGCGGTCTCACCGCGGAGGAGCGCAAGGTGTACGCGCTCTTCTCCGACGTGCACGGCCCGAACAAGTTCCGCGACGCCGCCGACCGCGTCCGCGCGCAGGCCGGCCTGCGCGAGCGCTTCGCGCTCGGGATCGCGCGGCAGAAGGGCTACGTCCCTGCGATGGAGGCGATCTTCCGCGAGGAGGGCCTGCCGGTCGAGCTCACGCGCATGCCGCTCATCGAGTCGTGCTTCGACCTGAACGCGTACTCGAAGGTCGGAGCGGCCGGCGTCTGGCAGTTCATGCCGTCCACCGGGAAGCTCTACTTGACGATCAACGACGGCATCGACGAGCGGCGCGACCCGCTGCGCGCGACCCGCGCCGCGGCCCGCCACCTGAGGCGCGACTACGAGGCGCTCGGGAGCTGGCCGCTCGCGATCACGGCGTACAACCACGGCCGCGGCGGCGTGGCGAACGGCGTGCGGACGGTCGGCACGAAGGACATCGGCGAGCTCGTCATGCGCTACCGCGGGAAGTCCTTCGGCTTCGCATCGCGCAACTTCTACGCCGAGTTCCTCGCGGCGCTCGACGTGGTCGAGCGGGCCGACGAGCTGTTCGGCGAGCTGCCGTACATCCAGCCGCTCCAGGGGACCGAGGTCCGGCTGCCGCACCCGATGGGCGTGCACCACGCGGCGCGTCTGGCCGGCGTCAGCACCGAGGAGCTGATCGTCGCCAACCCGGCGTTTCTTTCGAGCGTGACCGACGGGCGGAGCTACATTCCGCGCGGCTACGCGTTGCGCGTCCCGCCGGGCGGCGACGTCGTGCGGGTGGCGAACGCCTCGCCTCCGCCGGCGGCGCCTCGCGTCCAGGTCGCGTCGAAGAGCACGTCGTCGCGGAAGAAGACGACGGTGGCGACGAGCCGCTCGAGCAAGGGCGGGACGAAGGTCGCGAAGGCTTCCAAGTCCTCCCAGCCCTCGAAGTCCGCCAAGTCTTCGAAGTCGAAGAAGGGGAAGACGACGATCGTCGTGCACCGGGTGCGTCCCGGGCAGACGCTCGGCGCGATCGCGCGCAAGTACGGGACGACCGTCGAGGCGATCAAGGGGATGAACAAGGTGAGCGCCCGCAACCTGCAGGTCGGGCAGCGCCTGCGCATCCCGCAGCGGACCTGACGCCCCGCCCGCCGGGCACCGCGCTCGTGCGAGGGACGGGCCTATGCTAGGCCTGTTCCCGGCATGCGCTATCTGCCGATTCTGGTCGATCTGGCAGGTCGCTCCTGCCTCGTCGTCGGAGGCGGGCGGGTGGCGGCGCGCAAGGCGGCGACGCTTCTCGCCGCCGACGCCCGGGTCACGGTCGTGGCACCCGAGCTCTGCGAGGAGCTGACCGCGCTCGCCGCGCGTGAGCCGCGGGTCTCGCTCGAGCCCCGGCCGTACCGCCGGGCGGACCTCGACGGCGCCGCCCTGGTCTTCGCGGCGAGCGACGACCCGGCCGTCCAGGAGCAGGTGGCGCGCGACGCACGCGAAGCCGGCGTGCTGGTCAACGTGGTCGACGAGCCCGAGCGCTGCTTGTTCGTCATGCCGGCGATCCTCGACCGCGATCCGCTGCTCGTCGCCGTGAGCACGAGCGGCGCGAGCCCCGCGCTCGCGCGGCGCATCCGCGACGACCTCGCCTCCGCGCTCGGTCCGGAGTACGGCCTCGCGGCGCGCCACCTGGCGGCGCTGCGGCGGCGTTACCGGCGTGGCGTGCGGCGGCAGGAGGCGTTCTCGCGGCTGGTCGCGGACGGCCTCGTCGAGGCCTTCCGCGCGCGCGACGGCGAGCGGGTCGGCGCCTTGACGCGCGGCGCGTGCGCGGCGCTCGAGCTCGAGGCGGGAGGCGAGGAGGGGCGGTGAGCGAGGCAGGGCTGCTGTGGGTAGCACTTCTCTGCTACCTGGTCGCGACGGTTGCCGGAGGTCTCTCGCTCGTCCGGCCGCGGGACGCGACGCGCCGCACGACGACGTGGGCGCTGGTCGTCGGCTTCCTCTTCCACCTGGGTGGCATCGTCGTGCGCTCGTACGAGATCGGCACGATCGCCGTCGGCAACCTCGCCGAGCAGGGTGGGCTCTTCGCCTGCCTGCTGGTCGGCATCTACGTGCTCGCGCAGCTCCGCTACCGGCTCGCGGTCCTGGGCGCGGTGGTCGGGCCGATCGGCTTCATCGGCGCGCTGGTCGCGCTCGTGGCGCACGGCGGCGCGCAGGACGTGCCGCCCTTCCTGCGCAGCCCCTGGCTGCCCGTGCACGTGACGCTCGCGTTCCTCGGCAACGCGGCGTTCGCGCTCGCCTGCATCGTGAGCCTCGCCTACCTGTGGCAGGAGCGGCAGCTCAAGGCGCACACGGTGGGCAGCTTCGCGCGCCGCCTTCCGCCGCTCGAGACCCTCGACAACGTCAATTTCAAGTTCCTCGGCTGGGGCTTCGTGCTCCTCACGCTCAGCATCCTGAGCGGCGTGCTGTGGGCCGAGCTCACGTCGCGCCGGCTCTGGTCCTGGGAGCCGCGCACCATCTGGACGACCGTCATCTGGATCATCTACGCGACGCTCCTCCACGGCCGGGTGACGGCCGGCTGGGGCGGACGGCGCGCGGCCAGGCTGACGATCGTCGGTTTCGGCGTGCTGTTCATCTCGTTCATCGGGGTGAACGTGCTCACGCCCGGGCGGCACGCGGGCAGCTACGGATGAGCGAGGGAGTGGCTCGCGTCCGCCCTCTCCGTCCGGGAGGGGCGACGTCGCAGTTCGAGCTCTGGGTGATCGGCGTCAATCACCGCACGGCGCCGGTCGACCTGCGCGAGCGTCTCGCGTTCGAGGAGAGCGACCTGACCTCCGTCGTGCGGCGCGCGCTCGACTCGCTGCCGCTCGACGAGGTGGTGGTGCTCTCGACGTGCAACCGCGTCGAGCTCGTCGCCGTGGGCGCGCCCGACGCGGAGGTCGTGGAGCCGGCGACCCAGTTCCTCGCCCGCGAGCGCGGCGTGGCGGCGGCGACCATCCAGGCGCACTGCTACGCGCATCGCGGCAAGCAGGCGCTGCACCACCTGTTCCGCGTCGCGGCGAGCCTCGACTCGATGATGGTCGGCGAGCCGCAGATCCTCGGCCAGATCAAGTCCCAGTTCCGGGCCGCCCTCGAGGCGTCGGCCGCGCCGCGCATCCTGCGCCGCTGCTTCGACCGCTCGTTCAGCGTCGCGAAGCGCGTGCGCAGCGAGACGGGCGTCGCGAGCAAGGCGGTGTCGCTCAGCTCGGCGGCGGTCGAGCTCGCCCGGCGCATCTTCGACGACCTCGGCGACAAGACCGCGATGCTGATCGGCGCCGGCAAGATGAGCGAGCTCGCCGCGCGCCACTTCGTCTCCCAGGGCATCGCGAGCGTCATCGTCACGAACCGCTCGTTCGATCGCGCCGTCGAGCTGGCGCGGACGTTCGGCGGAACCCCGGTGCCGTTCGAGCGCTACACGCAGTACCTGCCGCTTGCGGACGTCGTGCTGGGCTCGGTCGCGACCACGGAGCCGATCCTCGGTCCGAGCCGGCTCCACGAGGTGCTGCGCGCGCGGCGGCGCAAGCCGATGTTCTTCATCGACCTCGGCGTACCGCGCAACTTCGACCCGGCGATCAACGACCTCGACAACGTCTACCTGTACAACATCGACGACCTCGCCCACGTCGCCGACGACCACCGCGCGGAGCGCGAGAAGGAGGCGCAGCGCGCGGAGGAGATCGTGCGCGAGGAATGCGATCGCTTCTGGCGGGCGATCTCGCGCCGTGACTTGACGCCGACCATCGTCGCGCTGCGCGGCAAGCTCGACGGCATCCGCCGCAACGAGCTCGAGCGGGCGCTCACCGCGCTGCGCAAGCTCGATCCGGACGAGCGTCGCGCGCTCGAGGCGATGACCCAGGCGATCGTCAACAAGATCCTCCATCCGCCGCTCTCCGTGCTGAAGCAGCTCTCGCTCGAGGACGACGCCGAGGCGGCGGAGGCCGCGGACATGGTCCACCGCCTGTTCGCGCTCGACCCGGCGGACGCGGACAAGGCGGCGGATGGCGACGACGAAGGCTGAGCGGCCGCTGCGCATCGGGACGCGCGGCAGCGCGCTTGCGCTCGCCCAGAGCGGGCAGATGGCCCGGCGGCTCGAGGCGGCGGGCGTCGCGACCGAGCTGTGCGTGATCCGCACCTCCGGCGACCGGCTCGCCAATGTGTCGCTCGCCAAGGTGGGCGGCAAGGGGCTGTTCATCAAGGAGCTCGAGGAGGCGCTGGCCGCGGGCACGATCGACCTCGCGATCCACTCGATGAAGGACGTGCCGGCGGAGATCCCGCCGGGCTTCGCGCTCGCCGCGGTGACCGCGCGCGCCGACGTGCGCGACGTGCTCGTCCTGCCGGGTGGAGGCGGGACGGCGCCGGCCCCCGGCGTGGTCCCGGAGGGCACGGGG
>FWPU01005357.1_pt1 | contig 28008 bp, 27 predicted proteins | sample 2228361 | NCBI WGS metagenome assembly FWPU01 (sample SAMEA103939777, study PRJEB20133) | metagenome
TTGGATGAGGAGTATAGCATATCTATCCATGAACAACGACTATCTTAAAAAACTTATCGAACAGTCCAGTATAATCTCTCTCAGAAGCCATGACCCTGGAGGTGACCCATGTTCCCTTTGGTGGAGTTCCCGCAACTGGTGCAACACTATGCCCCGCACTTTCGAGGGGTCTTCTCCGACCAGGCCTTCATCCAGTTCCAGCGCTACATCAGCGGTCTCCTCGTCTCGGAGAACAAAACCGTCGAAGGCATCAACCGTCTCTTTGTGCACGAGAGTCGCAACCAGAGTAGTCTCAACCGTCTCCTGACCGAAAGCCCCTTCGCGGTGGAGAACTTGAACCAGGCCCGGCTGAGCCTGTTGGACACTTTGCCGGGCACAAGAATCAAGCGGGAAGGGGTGTTGAGCCTGGACAACACCCTGCTGACCCATTACGGGCAGCACTTTGACCACATTGCCTATCTGTTTGACCCAGCACAGCAATGTTATGTCTGGGCTCACGACTTGGTCACCGTGCACTACAGCGATGATGTCACCGACTACCCGCTGCTGTTTCGGCTGTGGCAACCCGCCGACCTGGAAAAGTTGGAACAAGGTCTGGTGGCTGCCGGGATTCCGCTCAAGGAGAGCAAGCAGGCGCTCAAGAGCACCGCGCCCAACAAATGGCGGCAATACCTGCTGGGGGTGTGGCAGCGACGGCAGAACCGACCGGAGGTGGCAGCGTTGTATGACAGCAAACTGCGCATCGACGAACAATTGCTCACGCAATGGGTCCAGGCGCATCCGGAGCTGAGACTGCCGGTGACCTTTGACATCTGGTATACCCAACCCGCTTTCTGCCGCTTCCTGGATCGCCCCTTGCATCTGCCCTATGTCGGCACCCTGGCGGCGGAAGAACAAGTGACCTTGCAGAGCGGGCGAGAAAGTCTGGGCCACTTTGCTGAGCGGCTGCAACAGGAACACCGGGAAGCGGTCAAGCAGGGGGGAAGCCGGTGTTCCAGCGGATCACCATTCACTACAAAGGGGAGCGCGAGCAATATTACAGCTACTGCCAGACTCACCGCATCCACAACTATGGCCTCCACCGCCTGGTCATCAATCATCGCCGAGCAGATCTGGCAGATAGCCCGGTGTTCTACATTGCCAACCGCTTGCGCTGGCAGGCGACTGGCATCACCCGCATCCGCCGCCACCGCTGGCCCGTTGAAGTGTATCATGAAGAAGGCAGGGCCGAAGGGCTGGATCAGTATCAGCTGCGGGACTTCGGGGCGATTGAACGGCATGTCGCCTTAGTCGCCGTGGTGTACAGCTTACTGCGTGCGGCTCAACAGGACCAGGACCTTCGCGAGCAACTTCAACGTCAACTCAAGGGGGAACTTGAGGGCAGCGCGGCCTTTTGGCGTCGGGCGAGTCAGGCGCAAAGCCTGTGGAGTCTGGCTCTGTTTATTAGTGCTGGTTTGAGCCAGGGGCAGCGCCTCCAGGACATTATGGCCCCGCTGCTGCGTGCCATCTGCGGCGCCTGAGCGGATGGTGGGGCGAGCAGTGGGTGCGCCGCACCTCGACTCTGAGAGTGCGGAGAGGTGGGGTATTGCCTCCGGCGGGCAAAAGCGCTCTCAAGTCACCCAATTCAGGCTCCTTTGGGCTTCATTTTTCAAGGGGCAAAAGTCGAGTTAGGAAACTGGGAAATTGGGAAATTGGGAAGAGCGAGAGAAACGGCTGACCGTCTTCGACACCAGCGGCTTACGGATAGTCAGGCAGATACTTCACGAACGGCAGCGCCGCCTTTACTGCGTCGTAGAACGCCTTGTCCGCCGTCCAAAACTCGCAGCCGCGCAGTTCGGCAAGGGCGGCGTAGGTGGCGTCGTAGACTTTGCGCTGATTGAATTGGCGGGCAATCTCCCGCGCCCGTTGCCGCATTCGCGGGTGCGCTACGATGACGATGGGCGCGCTGTCAAGCAGCGCCAGCGTCTTATCTGCGACATCAGGCGTGGTCCGCCTGTCCACGACGCGAGTTTGGATGATGCTGTCCGTCTCCATCTCAAACAAAGGCGGCGCAATCAGCGTGATACCCGCTGCCACTGATTCGCGTAGGAGTTTCAATGCCTTGCGTCGAAAGGCTTCGCCTTTGATGAACCACTTGATGGCGACGTTGGCATCCACACAGAGTTCAGGCATCCCTACGCCTCCTCATCGCGGATACGCCGTAAGTCAGCCGCAGAATCAAACTCCCCCTCCCACAGCGCCGCCACCTTCTCGCACTCGGCTAACCAAGCGTCCAGTTTCGCCAACCGCCCCTGCCGCGCTCGCTCCTCAGCGCTTGCCTCAAAGGGCACAGCAGGCAGAGCAGTGCTTAATTGCTCAAAGATGCGCGCTGCCACTTTCAACTGCTCTGTTAGCGGCAGTTGCGCTACTAATTCCTCAACTTGGTCTAAGGTCACTGGGTCTGCCATCAGGATCTACCTCCCTTGTCCCTACTTCTTCAATCCGCTCACGTCCCAGGGTCTCGCTGTCTTATCCTGACTCCCACTTGCCACCATCTTGCCATCGGGTGAGAAGGCGACTGAGTTTATCCAACTGCTGTGTCCGGTCAGCGTCCGCAGCACCTCCCCCGTCCGTACGTCCCATAGAATGACCTCGCCTGGCTTTTCCAAGTCTCCGCCGCCACTAGCCACTGTCTTGCTGTCGGGTGAGAAAGCGACTGAATACACCACACTGTTGTGACCCGTCAATGTTAGCAAAGGCATCGGTTGACCAGTAAGCCCCCCCCAACAAGCGCCCTAAAGTCATTTGCGACTCCCCCTTGTGTCGGAATTGAGAAGCACCTAAAACCTTGCGCTCTGAGGTCTCCTCCTTTGGCTCTCAGGATACCTCAAAGCGCCGGGGAAATCAAGCGGTTGCCCCCAACGTTACGCGCCTTCGCGCTCTATCTCATCCTCAGTGGACTTGACTGCCTCATTCAGGTCAGCGATTCGCTGATACAACTCTTGCACCTGCCGGTGCAGGGCTTCCAACTCGTCGCGCAGGTTCCGCTCTGCTCGTTGGTGGAGGCGGTAAGCCACAAGCGGAGGGCGGTTTAAGCGGAGTCGCTGGACGAAGAACACGCCTTCAGGCGTCAAACCAATGAGTTGACCGTTCTCGTCTTCGCGGAGATGCGCTGTCTACGTTCTGAAGTTGGTCAACTGATTCGTAAGCCATATCCTCAATTTTGACGAGCCGCCCAACTTGTCATTCTACTGCTGCATCGGTATAATCTGGCATGAGCGCACGAGCGAGAGTTTCTGCACCATCAGCGAAGGGGCGAAAGTCCCCGGTTCCTGACGGTGCGGAAATTCTGGTGTCAGTATAGCGCAGAAGGTCGGTCATGTCAAACGGCACTTTTTCCCACATGACTGACAATCTCCTTGACGCGCATGACCCATAGAAGATGTGTAAAATGGGCGCTACGTGCGCGTTGTCAGATGATCCCTCTCTGCGCACTCTGCCCGAAAACGAGACAACCATTCTAACATCCCCGAGAGCGCATCTTGGCTGCTGGGGTAGGTGCTCTTCAACTTGCTCAATGCATCCGAAGTCGGAACGGCTAATTGTTCAGCCAGCCATCGCTGGAAGGATACCCACTCACAGACCGGGGCAGCGTAGGGGTTCTCTTTCGCCATGCCGCTGAAGTAGCCTTCCAGAAACGCCATCGCCTCCTCGTAGGTGCCTCCGAGCGTATACATTTTCGGACGCAGTAAAACGGCTTCTGCGAACGAGACGAAGTGCCTTTCATTTTTTGACATAGAGATTCCCCTCTCCATCAGTGTAGTTTCAGAACGTCCTCGATAGACAGCACGTTGCCATCTCGGTAAAACGTTGTTTTCGCACGTAATGCAGGATTGTCTCAGATTGTGCGCAGTTCCCAGTTCGTTGACCCCAGCGGATTGAGATGAGCGGGTCCCGTCAGCACGCCATCGGGCGTGTTCAGGTATCGCATACCCGACCAATCGAAATGAATCCCGCTTGCTTCGTTCATCTTTGTCAGGAGTTGATCGGCGAAGTCGGAGGTGTAAGGGTCAAGCCCCCAATCCATATAGTTCTTTGCTTGGGGTGCTACGTTCTTGAAGGCAGGGAGATTTTTGCTGAAACCAAATGCAATCTCTCCGCAGTCATTAGGCACCTGAGCGCCTCCCTTGAACTTGGCTGACAAAGTAGGTGTTTTTCTATGGGATGCTTGCTCTCTTCCTTCAGCATACCTCCGGCGGGTAGTGATGTCAATCGGCGCGATCGGCGCTTGAGAAAAAACAATTGGGCGATTTTTTGCGGAAGGAGGACGGTTTTTGTTATACTTGGGTGAGCCATAGCAATCGTCCTCGTCCTCGTCGTCGCAATCGGCTGCTTTGCCTTTTTGAAACGACCGACGACGAGGACGACGACGACGACGATTTTATGCTGATAACCGACGACTTGCGATTCGAATTCGACGTTCAAGGCTACCTCCACCTGCGCGGCGCTCTGACGGAGGAGGAAGTCGCAGAATACACGCGCTGGATGAACGAGGTTGAGAGCATTGACGTTCGCGCTTTGAACGCGGATAATCCCGATGGAATGAAGCACCAGTTGAACCGCCCGGTGTCGCGGCTCATTGACGCGGACCCGCGTTTTGGGCGGTTCTTTGACCATCCCGCGGTTGAGCCGTTTCTCATCGAGTTTTTAGGCGAAGACTACAAGCACATTGACAACGAACTTTACTACACCTATCCGGGCTACGCGGGTGGCAAGTGGCATCGCGGGGTGCGCCCGCATCCGACGGGGCATGTCGTGGACGGCAAGTTTATATGCCCGATGGTCAAGGTGTTTTACTGCATGACCGATGTCGGTCCGAACGAAGGTGAATTCGTCGTCATCCCCGGCTCGCACCGCGCGCAGTTCACGATTGATTACCGCGACCGCCTTGACCTTCCTGCGCAGCACATTTTTGATGATGTGAAAACGGGCGACATCATCCTGTTCAACGAAGGCTTGATTCACAATGGACGCCCCAACCCGTCGCAGAAAACGCGCAAGACCATCATCGTCAACTTCGGGCGACACGACGCGGGCGCGTGGGCGGGCTACGCCCCGAAGCCTGAGACGCTGGAGGCGGTGACACAGCGACAGCGGGAGATACTGTCTAACAAAGTGCCCGTATGGGTGGAGCCGGATCTGCTGGGGTGAGAATCGTCCTCGTCCTCGTCGTCGTCCTCGTAATCGATCATTTATGCCGTTTTACTTGCTGGAAACAGCCGATTACGAGAACGAGGACGACGACGAGAACGAGAAAAGGAGGATGTAGCGATGCACAATCATCGGCATTGGAAGTTGACGATTCTCTCTATTCTCCTCATCGCGGGCGCGGCGGGGGTTCAAGGCTGGCGGGGGGTGACCACACAGCGAACGGCGTCCTTTGACCGCGACCCCGGCTGGGACGGACACAACAATCGCCTCGTCACTCCAGCGCCCCGAACGGTTCGGCAGGATTTTGGTTACAGTCGCACGGCGCACGCGGGAGGGAACGTCGGGGAAATCGGCGGCTTCGTCAGCCCCGCAGCTGAACCCGCTTACTACGCCAAAAAAATTCCGACCAAAACGTTCAACGATATCCTGACCGCGTCGGGCACGTTGACCGTCGCGGCGAAGGGCAACCTTGACGATGGAGCGGGCAACACGCTCATCGCCTTCTTCAACGCGGACACGCTGAACGAGTGGCGCACGCCGAACACCATTGCCTTCCGTGTGAACGGGCGCGGCGAAGTGTTTCACGCGCACCTCGAATATGCGACCTCAAAATGGCGGGCGGGGGGGGATTACTTCGGCACAGTTGACCCCGCGACGGGAAGGAAACCCATCCGAGGAATTCCCAGCGGAAACGTCGTTCATAGGTGGTCACTCAAGTACGACCCACACGGCAACAACGGCGGGGGGAGCATCACGCTGACGCTGGACGGCGAGACCATCACGCAGAACCTCGCCCCCGGTCACAAAGCCGACGGCGCGACGTTCAATCGCTTCGGGCTGCTCAACGTGATGAAGTCTGCGGACACCGGCGGGAGCATCTATCTCGACGACGTGACCGTCAACGGCGAGACGGAGCATTTCGACAACGACCCGCTGTGGGAAGGGCATGACAACCGTCGCACTTACACGACCTCCGACGTGCGCCCCCGCTTCGACTTCGGTTACAGTCCCACGCATTACGCGGGAGGTAAAGCGGCGGGCGAAATCGGCGGACTGATTTTTCGGGGGGATTGCCGATATCCCGACCGCATGGCATACTACGGCGACCGCCTGAACGCGCTGACTCTGGAGAAGCCCTTGAAGGCGTCGGGCAAGGTCTGCCTGCGGCGCGGGGTGACGGACAGCACGGTGCTGATTGGTTTCTTTCACTCCACCGACAGCATGACCGTCAACCCGTCTCAGGAGTCGGGATTTCCCAAGAACTTCTTGGGCGTCGCGATTGAAGGTCCCAGCCGCGAGGGATTTCTTTTCTATCCGCTCTACCGCGTCAACGGGAATGGGCAAAGTCACGCTGTTGACAAAAGTCCGCCCTACATTTATCCTGACGGTCAGCCCTACAACTGGACGCTTGAATACTCTCCCGCTGGCAACGGGCGCATCACCGTCACGCTGGACGGCAAGTCGGTCAGTCTGGATTTGCGCGAGGGACACAAGGCGGTGGGCGCGCACTTCGACCGCTTCGGATTCGTGACAACGTGGATTGACGGCAACGGTCAGCGGGTTTATCTGGATGACCTGAGTTATACGTGGAGGCAGGAGCCTTAGGACACGATGGGGTGCAAAATGCGGTCAACCCTCACTATCAGCAGCGTTCTGTTTCTGGCTCTCGTCGCCACTTGGGCAGTCCCATCGGGTGAGCCATCAGCCACGTCTATCAAGACCGAGACCTTCAACCGCGACCCGCGTTGGGATGCCAAGAACAACTGCGTCATTCCCGCGAATCCACCGACGGTGAACCAGAATTTCGGCTACGTCCGACGGCGAAACTCAGTGCAGGGCGAGATTGGCGGGGAGGTATGGCGGTCGGTGAAACCCGCCACCTACGGCAAGCGGCTCGGACCTTACACGATGAACGACAAGTTGCAGTGTTCTGGCACGCTTTCCCTGGTGCATGCCACGGCGGTTTTCGGCTGGCAAACCGGCAGCACCATCTTCGTCGGCTTCTTCAACCATCAAGCACAAGGATGGCGTCCGCTCAATTTCATGGGCTTCCGCTTGGAGGGTTTCAACGAGCCGGACGGGGCGACCATCGAGGTCAGTTACGGCACGCGGGCGTGGACGGCGGGCGGCGCGTTCGTGAACGCGGCGGGCGGGGCGCAGGAAAGAAACGTGCGAGACCTGGACAGCCGCAAACTACTCCGCGTTGCGCCCGATGGCGCCAAGCACATCTGGTCGCTGGAATATGACCCGCAAGGCGGCGACGGATATGGCTTGATGATCTTCACCTTCGACGGCGCGCGCACGACCCTTAAAGTGCATCGTGGACATCGAGAGCAGGGCGCGACCTTCGACCGCTTCGGCATCTTCAACAACCAGATTCCCGGCAACAGCATGACCGCCTACTTCGGCGAACTCGTCATCAACGGCAAGCGCGAAGACCTGTCTAAAGACCCCGGCTGGGAGGGCAAGGGCAACCGCTCGCGCTACCGCGACTTCATCCGCTATGGCGCGAACGACTTCGGCTACCGCCGCACGAACTACGCGGGCGGCGCGCCCGGCGAATTGGGCGGACGCTTCTTCAGTTGCGACCCGCACGAACACGAATTCAAAGGCTACTACGGCGACCGCATCGGCAGACTGACGCTCGATGACAAATTGACCGCCAGCGGCAGGTTCGCCGCCCGGCACTTCTCGGTGGACTCGTCGTTCGCGTTGGGCTGGTTTAACTCACAGGAGCAGGGGTATCCCATCAAGAACTTCGTCGGCGTTTACTTCGACAGCCTCACATCCGTCGGGAGAATCATCCAGCCGCTCTATGGCACAGCGGAGGGAAACCTGCGACAGAACGGCGCGCCCTCCCTGCAATTCACACCCGACGGTTCAACTTACGAGTGGACGCTGACCTACGACCCCGCCGATGGAGGAAGTATCATGTTCACGCTCAACGGCAAGAGCATGACGATGCGCCTGCGACCGGGCGACAAAGCAAAGGGGACAACGTTCGACCGCTTCGGCGTCTTCAACATGCAGTGGGCGAACAGCAAGTGGTGCGAGGTCTATCTGGACGATTTGCGTTACACGGTCGCGGAAGGGGCACGATGAGCGAGGCAACGACCTCTGAAGGCGTTGACTTATGGTTCGCAGCGATGCTATAATCAAAGTGCATCACCATGAGGAGGAACATAACATGTGGGACGAGCAAAAGCGAGAGAGATTTCAAACCTTGCGGCAGCGCGAACTGGACGACACGCTGACGGAGGCAGAGCAGGCGGAACTGTCGCAGATGATTCAGGAGATTGAAGACGCCGAAGCCGCCTACCTGCGCCCGGCGACAGAGCGGCTGCGCTGTGAGCGCGAACGTATCGAAGAACAGAACCGCGAATTGCAGGGATTAGTGCAGCGAGAGGAAGCCAGCGCGTCAGTTGCGTCCACCTGAATCTCCCGCCGACTGTCCGCCATGAGTTGTGCCACCAGGACGCCCAAAGCGTCGGCGATTTTGGTGAGGAATTGGCGGGAGGGGTTGGTTTTCGGCTTGTGTGTGGAGGCGTTAAAGAAACTCCACGCGGTTCTTCATGTCGTCGGCTTCTAAGATGAGCGCGTAGTCCATGAGGTGGCGGATGCACTCGCCGATGCTATGTTTGTATTGATGGACGTAAATGATGCCCCAGTGCTCTGTGCCTTGCTGTGCCCGGTCGTGTGCGAGACGTAGGAAATCGTCATCGTGAGTGAAGATAACGGCTTGCTCGCGGGTGGCGTATTCCCGTTGTTCCTTATCGCTCAAGCCCAAGTTCCCCGCGTCACGCGCCGACCACGCATCCACGCCGCGCCGCTTCAGCCTCTCAGCAACGGCTGTGGGGACGCTCTCATTTGTGTAAATCCTGAGCGCTGCCACGTTTCTCCTCCAACACGGAGCGCGGATAGAGTTTCTTCATCTCCTCCACGAACCGCTCGCCCGCCTGAATGTCAGCATTGATTTCCTCAACGTTCTCGTAGTAGTAAGACAGGGCGTCGTGAACTTGCGCCAGCGTTAGATGCGGGTGCGCCTGAACGATGTCGTCGGGCGTCATGCTCATGCGTTCGTATTCGATGGCGATGGCAGACACCTTAATCCGCGTCCCTACGATGGTGGGCTTGCCGCCGCACGTCCCCTTTTGGCGGGTGATATAGGGGTGTTTGGTTTTCGGTTTGCGGGTTGCGATGGACATTGATATTTCTCCCAACGTGGGAACGATCTCAAGATGCTCAGGCGCTGGCTGATGAGGGGACGACTGCTGTGCCTGCAATCATTGACGCGTTAAAGGAAATCCATGATGAAATCAATCGCAATGGGTTTACGAGAACAAGAGGGGCAGCTGGAAGGCTGATTGATGCAATGGGTTGCATTGGAGATCCGCGAGCTCTACCTATATTGCAGGCATACGTGAATCAACCAGGGACTTTGCCTTATCCTGACATTCCGAAAGGGACGTCAGATCGTTTCACGCAGGAGTACGCCAAGTTTGCGATTCGCAACATTAAAGAAAAGAAAGAATACTGTGTGGCACCTGATTATTGAGATCACCTCTCTACGCCCACATGTCCATACGCCCTTCATTTCATCGCCGCCTCTACCGCTTTCCTCAGCGTCTCCAACCGCGCTCGCGCCCGCCCGATGCGCTGAAGTTGCGCGCGGTCGCTCAACACCTGCGGGTCGCTGAGTTTTTCATTCAGTTCGTCAAATTGTTTTTCAAGTAGGTTCAGTTGTTCTAACATCTCACGTTCCGCCTTCAATGAGTCCTTTGATAATTATAATCGTTATGCTGACGTGCGCCAAGTAACGTTTGCGTTCTTTGTATTCCCCTCATCCCACTGCTAAGGTATACTGAAACTGGAAGCGGTGCCGCAGAGTGTCGGACGTGGTGTGCGAGCAGTGCGTCTGACCGGGGCGGGGGACCGTCGCCGCCAGCGACCGCAGACGGGTTGACGGCATCGGTTTCTGGGGTTCGACTCCCCTCGCTTCCGCCATAGCATTAAGTCCCATATCACAAGCGATGACAAGGCGCAGAATGACCTGAGTTTCTCTTCTTGGTTTCATGCTTCTCACCCATGCCGCGCAACACCCCGCGCCGCAATCTTCCGCTTTAATGTCAGCGGGTTAGACGACAGATTGCCTACAAATGTTACTAACTTTTCCAATTAAAAAAAAGTGGCTCTACCGACTTTGGTGTAGAATTGGTTCTTTCCGTCCCAACTTGATTGCCAAGTATGGCGAGTCAAGCAGGCATTCTACACCAAAGTCGGTAGAGCCGTTTGAAAAAACACGGCGTCGGGGTATTATAAGGACACACAGGTTAGGAGGTTAGGCATGGATACTTTACGGACAAGAGCATCTTCTAAGTCACAGCGTCAATCCCGTCGACGCCCCTCATCTCAAGAGGGGCAGCCTCCCCTTCATCCTGTCGTTCCCCTGATTTTGCTCTTGCTCCTCATCGCAGGCAGTGTTTCCCTCGTCTTTGCATCAAGGTTGAGCATCAACGTTAAGGACGAGGGATGGGGTCAAGCGACAGGCGCATACTTCCCTGCCTACACTGACTTTAACGGTCTAACGGCTGACAGCAATGGACGATTCACGCTCTTCAAAGAACTTGGGTCTGGAACTGGTCTATTTTCCCTCAAAGCGAGTATCTTCTATTTTGGTTCGGTCAACCTTGACGCAAACATGGACACGACGTTCAGGTTTATTTTTAGCCAACCCACTCCGCCGCTGCCACAGGGAACGTCTTTACCGCAATCCATTGGATTCATCTCCTTTGTCGAGGCGTGGGGAGACGCTCAGGTCAGTGCAGCAGGTGAAGGTATCGCATCGAGTTGGGTCACCTCAAATCCGAACCTTGCCGGAGCGTCAGTGTATGCCGCAGCACAAAACGGCTTTGACCACCGTACAGACCCGACGTCAGGCTGGAGACGCGGGACGGCTGTGAAATCGGTTGACTTGGCTTATCCAGACATCGTAAGCCCCAATGTCTACTACGGTGACTACAAAGTGAACATCTCCGGCAATGCCTTTGCCTACGCCTCTGACTCAGTCAGTATCGCGCGAGCCAATGCCCGGACAGGCATCGTCTATTTGATAGAGCCCGATCCGCTTGGAGTGCCGGAAGTGGGAGACAACGAGTACGTTTACAGTGAGGTCTATGTCAATAGCGAGGTCTGGGGCAGCGCTTTGGGAACAATTTTAAACATCCCCTGCCGCGCAGTGCTCATGGGAGGAGATTGGGACACTTTAGACTTCTTTCTCCCAAAACTTGGATGGGCTATGTCTCCCCCATTACCTGTGGACGCCGGTTCGTGGCAGACACTCGATAATGATTTTGACGTTGCCCCTTTTGCTATTTATCCACGCAGTTTTGATTTATACAGCCGTAATGAGTGGAACGGGCTTGTGTTTGGGGGTTACAATGTTTTGTTGCCACCCAACAACAGTGACTTCGGAAAGAAGACGGTAACGATGTCTTTTGCTAACGCAGATGTAGGTCCGCCTGTGGCTGTCCACACTGCCAACATTGAGGTCTTCTACCCAGCGACTGGCGCTATGCATCCGGGTGGTGGACCAGAAGGATGGAGTTTTGTTGATATTAATTTAAATGGTTTTCCTGATTTGGCTCTCTCCCAGATACCGACACCGAACTGGTTTTACTACTATTGGCAGGAAAATGGTAACTGGGCGGTTCGATACGCCGACTGGGATTTTAGTTTTCACCGTGACGGTGATCAATACGTGCATATCGGCAATGATGTAATTCGCGGGCATAAGTCTTTTCCAGATGGCACAAATCGTTTTGAAGAGTCTGAAGTGGTTCCACCGTACAGTCCCAATTCGATTAACCGCAAACATTACGTCTACGGCATAGATGCGTTCGAACGCGCAGTCGCACATGAGTTAGAACACAAACGCATAGAAGACGATTACAGTGGATTTCTCGACAATGACGGAGACGGTCTACCCAACTGGGTGGAGCAGAACGAGGGACTGGATCCTGACAGACCCGATACCACAGGTTTTTGGGCTGGCACCAGAGCAGCAAGGATAGGCGACCAAGAACTTCTGTGCCACCGAGCGGCGATTTTCGTCGACGTTGCATCAAGACAGGAGCGCTTTGGCAATCAAGACGCTGACTGGTCAGACCTTGGCTTGAACAAGGGCGCGCCAAAGGTGCGCTGTATCCATTAGTGTAGTGATAAACTTTGCGGGAGTCGGAATCAGAAAAGGACGTGATCTGGTATGAAGAGTGTAAGAACTTTAGGTGTGGTCTTAGTGTTAGGTTTCCTGTCTTTTTGCTTCTTTCAGTCTGGTGCTTCCTTAATACTTCGTCGTCTGAGAACAGGTGGGGATGCGCATGGCATCGTCCTTGCGCTCTCTCGCGAGGAGCGGGAAGCGATAGCATCAGTTCGACACGTAGCAAGGTCTAAGGACAAGACGCGAGTTGGGGAGGTGTTAAAGCACCTTGACAGCGAGTCTGAGCGGGTCCGCGCTGCGGCTGCTTTAGCAGTTGGTCGGCTGGCAGCACACGAAGGTAAAGACAAACTTCAAAAATTGCGTGACAGCCGCAAAGAAGACGGGATAGCGGCAAAGATTGCGCTGGCTCGCTTGAGTGCTGAATCCAGCGGGTCAGATGCTACAGCGAAGGTGCGAGATTTTCTTTCGACGTTAGGCATGAGCACGAGGCAATTAAACAGTTGGGTAGGAGCAGAAGATCCTGAGAACGCTGGTGTTACCTTCTACACGCTGATTTTGCGAGAGATTGCAGATATGGTGGCGGAAGCCAACCGACGCGGCACTGACATAAGCGATATAGAACGAGAGATTAACTTTGAGACGGATTATCCTTCAGCCCTGAAGGTGAGCCTCAGCAAGATGAGTCAGAGCAAGCAAATTACCTTCCTTATCCAAAATATACGTACACTTCAGCCAACGTGGGAACGATCTCAAGATGCTCAGGCGCTGGCTGATGAGGGGACGACTGCTGTGCCTGCAATCATTGACGCGTTAAAGGAAATCCATGATGAAATCAATCGCAATGGGTTTACGAGAACAAGAGGGGCAGCTGGAAGGCTGATTGATGCAATGGGTTGCATTGGAGATCCGCGAGCTCTACCTATATTGCAGGCATACGTGAATCAACCAGGGACTTTGCCTTATCCTGACATTCCGAAAGGGACGTCAGATCGTTTCACGCAGGAGTACGCCAAGTTTGCGATCCGTAACATCAAGGAAGGGCAAAAATACTGCATAGCACCTGATTATTAACACCATCTCCAGAATGTAGTAGCATCGGTGGGGTCATCCTGAAATACGAAAGTATCACGGCACCGCCTCTTCCACCGCTTTCCTCAGCGTCTCCAACCCCGCCCTTACGTCCTTGCCCAAATGCACCCGCAGTGCACGTCGCCCACGATCCGCCAGCACTTGAAAATCCCCCCGCGCCTGCGCCGCTTTGACGACGCCGAAGGTGTACTTCTGTCCGGGCACGGGCAGGTGGTTGGCGTCGTCGCAAGTGATTTGCAGAAATACGCCGATGTTCGGTCCGCCTTTGTAGGCTTGTCCGGTGGAGTGCAGGAAGCGCGGTCCGAAGCCGAGACAGGTGGCGACGTGGTGCGTGTCGCGTATGGCGTGTCGGATGGATTGCAGGAGTTCCTGGTGGGCGTCGTTCATTTCGACGTAAGCCAGCAGAGCAAAGTAGTCCCCTGCTTTCAGGCGGTTCAGGTGCGTTTTGAGGTAGCCTGCTAATGTCCTGTCGTTTCCCGCCGTTGTCTTCAGTTCGGCGGCGTTCTTCTCGTCGGCAAACAGTTTGAGACCGTCGCTCTCAAAAAACGGTCGCTCTGGCGGGAGCGCGCCGGTTTGCTCGTAGGTGGTGGTGAGATTGCGCGTGACGATTTTGCTGGCTTCCACGTCGGGTTGATTGAAGGGGTTGATGCCAATAATGGAGCCTGCCACAGCGGTGGCAATTTCCCAGCGGAAAAATTCTTCACCCAACTCATAGGGGTCAGCGATTGCGATGCGCACGACGGGCTGCCCCGCTTTTTCCAGAGCCTCCATCGCCGCGTCCTGCTCGGCGTCGGGCGCGGAGTCGAGCCGCACGTAAACGAACAGGCGGTCGTTGCCATACGCGCCGGGCGGACCCAATGTCTCGCCATCAACGGGAATCAAGCCCCTGCCTTCCTTGCCCGTTGACTCCGCGAGCAATTGCTCCAGCCACGCGCCAAAGTCCTTGATGCCGGGCGAGGTGATGATAGTCACTTTGTCGCGCCCGTAATCGTGAGAGACGCCTAAAATCGTCCCCAGCACCACGCCGGGGTTGTCTTCGGGCGGCACGCACGACGCGCAGGAGTGAACCATCTCCTCAGCGCGGTCGAGGAACTTCGCTACGTCTACACCCATCACAGCGGACGGAACCATGCCGAAATCCGACAGCGCGGAATACCGCCCGCCGATGCTGGGCAAGCCGAAGAAAACGTGCCGAAACTTGTCGCGCTCCGCGACCAGTTGCAACGGCGAGCCGGGGTCGGTGATGGCGATGAAACGGTTGCCGACTTCCTCTTCTCCCACGACTTCCTTCACCCGCTCGTAGAAATACTGCTTGAAAACGTTCGGCTCTAACGTCGTGCCCGATTTGCTGGACACGATGACGAGGGTGTTGGCGAGGTCTATCTTCTCTTCACATGCCTTGACCTGCGCAGGGTCGGTGGAATCGAGGACGTGCAGTTCGGGGAAGCCCGCGGTTTTGCCGAAGGTGAATTTCATGACCTCCGGGCACAAACTGGAACCGCCCATGCCGAGCAGCAGCGCGTGAGAGAAGCCCGCCTCTTTCACTTCCTCCGCGATGCGCCGCAGGTGGTCAATGTGCGCCAACTGGTCGTCGGTGACGTGCATCCAGCCCAGCCACTTGTTCTCGTCCGTGTTCGTCCACAATCGGCGGTCGCCCGCCCACAGACGGCGCACTTTGCCTTCAACGCGCCATTCTTCCAGCGATTGTTTGACCGCTTCGGCAAGGTCTTCGGGCAGGCTGTAAGTCTGACGGTTCAATTCCGCTCCCAACAGCGCCTGTCGCTTCCTTTCCACCGCGCTCAACAGTTTGTCGAAGGCGTCCGCGAACAACTTCACGCCGTCTTCGAGCAACTTGTCGGCGACTTCCTTCATTGAGATACCGACTTGCTCCAACACCTCCATCGTATCGTGCGCTTCTTCGATGCGTTCTTCAAGGCTGGCGCGCGGGCGACCGTGGTCGCGGAAGGCGTCCAGCGTCACTGCCGACAAAACATTCACCGTGTCCGCGCCGATGAGTTCTTCCACGTAAAGCGTGTCGCGGTAGTTTGGGTTCTTCGCGCTGGTGCCCGCCCACAACAGCCGCTGCGTCTGCGCGCCCTTCTCCACTAACTTCTCCCAGCGTGCGCCGTAATAGAGTTGTTTGTAACGCTGATAGGCGATTTTCGCTTTGGCGATGGCGACCTTGCCGATGATGCTTCGGAGCAGCACGCGCTCGCTTGCCCCCCCCGCCACCTTCAAACGAGCGAGGGCAAGCGCGTCCACCGCCGTGTCAATGCGGCTGATGGAAAAACTGGCAACGCTGGCGACTTTGCTCACGTCGCCGCCCCCCGCCGCGAACTCCTCCAAGCCCTGCAAGTAGGCTTCCGCGACTTGCACGTAAGTCGCCACGCTGAACAGCAGCGTCGCGTTGACGTTGATGCCTTCGCTGACGAGTTGCACAATAGCGGCAATGCCTTCGGGCGTGGCAGGCAGTTGAATCATCACGTTCTCGCGCCCCACCGCCTCCCACAGCCGCCGCGCCTCCTCAATCGTGCCCGCTGTGTCGTGGGCGAGATAGGGCGAAACCTCGAGGCTGACGTAGCCATCGCGCCGATTCGTCTGTTCATACACGGGATACAGTAAATCCGCTGCGTCCTGCACGTCACTGATGACCAGCGCCTCATAAAGCGACTGCGCGTCCATGTCGTGCTGCCGCTCCAACCCGCGCATCGCGTGGTTGTAGTCCGTGCTGCCCGCGACCGCTTTCTCAAAAATCGCCGGGTTCGACGTGACGCCGCGCACGCCGTCCTGCTCAATCATCTCCTGCAACTCGCCCGAAATAATCAACCCGCGTCGGACGTTGTTAAACCAAATGCTTTGACCATAGCGTTGAAGGTCAATCAGTGGATTCGGCATATCGCTTCCTTTGCTGGAGTGATGCAGGGATGGAAGGATGGGCAACCACATTCCATTACTTCATCACTCCAATTCTTATTTTCGTTCCGCTGTCTCGTCATAGCCCCACTGGTTTATAAAGGGGTTTCCCGCGATGGCGAACCATCGGGATTTGTAAAACGTCGCCCAGAGTTTGAACTCTGGGACTTTTCATCCGTTGGCAGACCCTATCGCGGACACCAGAGAAACACCCGGCGGTGCAATCCCGTCCGTTGACTGCGACCCAACGATGGCGCGTTGACCAGCACCGCGAGGTGGTTGATCTCGCCTGCCCGAACGTAGTTTGTCACATCCACGTCAAAAGGTCGCAGGGAATCCTGCCGCTCTCGGTAGTCAATCAAAAGCCCATTGACCCAAATCCACAGGCCTTGATTAAACACGCCGCCGAATGTGAGCGTCAGCGGTTTCCCTTGCGCCTCAGCGGGCACAGTGAAACTCGTTCGATACCACACCTTGCCCGCGTAGCCCAAGCCCTTTTCATCCTGATAGCCCTGCGCCTGACAGTAGAGCGTCGTGTCAATCTTCTTCCACCGTCCGCCTTTGCTGGGGAGATACCACTGATAAATCAATCCGTCGCCCTCGGGGTCGGTGTTGAACTCCCACTCTTTCGGCAGCAGCGTCACCAACTTCCCCTTGCCGTCCATGCGCTCCGCCAACTCTTGATAAACGCCGCGATACCACTCCACTGTCGTGCTGTTGTTCCGACACCATTCCGGCGTGGAGGGAAGGAGAGTCGCGTCCACCTTCGCCATCTCATCGCGTATGCGCTGCATTTCTTCTGTTTGCTTCACCGCCTCGCGGAAATCACCCTTGTCGGCGCTGTTTCCCATCGTTAGATACGCTTTTAGATGTTGATGCGTCAGGCTGAAAACGCGCGTGTGGAGTTGGTCCTCTGGCGTATCCGCCTTTCGCTCCGCCTCCGCAATCGCTGCATCCAGTTTGCGCCTCGTCGTCGGAGATAGAATCACCTTCCACGGCACCTCCGCGCCCCAGCGCAGATGCACAGGCGCATCGTTGATCGCGTTCTCCAGCGTCCAGATGTATCGCTCCACTGCGTCCGCCGCCTTGCCATAGAACTTCTCGCAGTAGTCGCGCACCAACGCCTTCACATCCGCCTTCACGTTCCACATCAGTTTGGCGCGAACGTAGTAGTTCAGATGCGTGACCATCCAGGAGTTCTGCCCCTCGGTCCAGAACCCCCACACGCCGCGCTTGTGAAAATGCGGCAGGTCGTTCTGGAGGTTGTGCAGCGCGGGGAACGGCGAGTTGTCCAAGCCCTTGGCGGGGTCGTAGTCGTAGATGAACACGCAGCGCAGCGAGTCCGTCCAGCGCCGCAGGATTTCCTCATACTCCCGTCGCTGCCAGCACTTGGGGTCGCCGATGCGGTGCAGCGTGCAGGCTTGAATCACCGCCAACTGAATCCCGATGTTGTCGCACAATGCGCCAATGCCTTCGGGGGGGCGCACGCGGTTGGCGTAACCGTTAGTCAAAAGCCAGCGGTCAGGGAACTCTTTCTTCACCTCCTGCGCGACCGCGTTGACGAACTTGAACCACAGGTCGCTCAAACTCGGCTCCCCGTAGCCCTTCCCCGTGAACCCCAACAGCCCTTTTTGACATCGCTCGCAAAAACACAGCGGATGTCCGTCGGGCGGCGCGAAGCCGAAGGTCACCGCTTGCGGGTCATTGCGAAAAGTGTCCGTGATGGTCTTGACCGCAATCCGAATCGTCTCCGGCTCCGACAGACACAGCATCTCCTTGCTGCGCTGCCCGTTCTTCTCCAGAGCGTAAATCTGCGGATGACTGTCGAAATACTTGTCCGGCGGCGCGAGGCGAATGATGCTGCCATCGCTGGGCAGGCTGAGTCCTGCGAGGGCTTGCGCCTTGTTGCGGTCGTACCACTGGCGCAGTTTCACGCCGTCCTCTGGGGTCACCGGCATCCAGCCGCTATACCAGATGTTGCGCATCCGAAAACTGGGACGCTCTTGCACGTCCAGTTTGCCGACAGCAATGGTTTTCATCTTCGGCACGACTTCGCCATACGCGCCGGGAAAAAACCACCGGCAGCCCAACCGCTCCAAAAAATCATACACGCCGTAAATCGTGCCGCGATAATGCCAGTCCTCATTGCCCGCAATCACGAGGTCATGTCCCACCGTCTTGATGACGAACCCTTCCTCGTTCATCGCGCTGGTGAACCCCGACGGCGTTTTCACACCCAACGCCCGCACCGCTTCACTTCGCCCAATCAGAATCCGCGTTCCCTCAACTTTCTCCGCCTCGCTTTTGATGTCCAGTTTCGCTCCGCTCATCCTCTCCACGTACTCCTGAAACGCCTGCGCCGCCTCCCGCGCTTGAGCCGTCGGCTTTTCTGCGATAACAATGGTGGCTCGCGGCTTTCCGTCCTCCACCAAAATCAGTTGCGCCCTTACCTTTGTCGCCGTCAGAAACATCACCCCCCATATCATCCAACCCATTCGTTTCATCTTCACCCATCGCCCCTTTCGATAACAATCATAACGCAGTTTCGGAAGCGAGTCAAAAAGTTAAAGACATCTGTCATTGCGAGCGAAGCGAAGCAATCTCCACCGTTCGGGATTGATTCGCTTCGCTCGCAATGACAGACGTTGCCTTTTCTCCCCACACCTGCTACAATCCCATCCGTGAACCATGAAGCGCGATTTCTTCCGTCTGCAACCCGGTGAACTGCGTTGGGCGGCGCGTTGGGCGGTCGTCATTGCCGTCGGCACGATGCTGCCCTACTTGCTGGCGTGGTCTCTGACCTTGCAGCCCCACTACAAAGGCTGGCATTATACGTGGTTCATCTACAATCCCGACGAGCCGAACGTCCACCTGTCATGGGCGCGGCAGGGAGCGGACGGAAAATTCTTCCAAGCCGACCTGTTCACCACAGAGCCGCAAAAGCCCACGTTCGTCAACTTTTTTTGCTCTCTGCTCGGCTGGCTGACGTGCTTCACGCGCCTGCCGCTCATCTTCTGGTATCACGCCACACGAGTTGTTTCAGCCGCGTTGCTGCTGGTGTCCATCTACCTTCTCACTGCGTATCTCTCGCCCCAACGCGCCGTGCGACAGGCGGCGTTCTGGCTTGCCGCGTTCTCCTCCGGTTTCGGCTGGCTCGCGCCTTACGTCAATCCGCTGCTTTCTCCGGTGGGCTTCACGTTCAACCCGGTTGATGTGAGTCCCGGTCTCATCATGCCCGAAGCCAACACCTTCCTGTCCATGCTGCTCTATCCGCTGTTCACGTTTTCGATGTGCCTGCTGGTGTGGACGTTCCTTCTCGCGCTGCGGGCGATGGATACGGGCGAGCTTCGATGGGCAATTTACGCTGGGTTGTGCGGACTCGCATTAGGGAACGTGCATACCTACGATGCGTTTGTGGTTTATGCTGTTTTGATGATGGGGTGGTTAGGTGATTGGATCGTTCGCCGCCGGGAGGGTGAGTTTCCCGCCGAACCCCTCGGCACCGCCGGAGCGCCGTCTCTCCTCAAACGTTTTCTCTGCCTCTGCATTATTGTCGCGCTGTCCCTGCCGTCCATTCTGTATCAAGTATGGGTCTTCAAAAGCAACCCGATTTTCCGAGATAAGGCGTTGACGGAGACCTCCACACCCCTGCTCCATCACATGCTATTTAGCTTCGGGCTGATTCCATGGCTCGCTGCTGTGGGCGGATGGCTTGCGTGGAAGCAGCGACGCCCGCGACTGGGACTTGCCTCGATATGGGCAGTTCTGAACTTCCTCATCCTCTATGCCCCGGTGTCCTTTCAGCGCAAAATGGCGGAAGGAATTCACATTCCGCTGTGCATCTTAGCCGCTGTGGGGCTGATGCGCGCTCTCGTTCCCCTGATGGCAAAAAAGCGGCGGAAGTCGCTGCAACGGGCGCGAAAGACGACGATGGTGTTAGCGGTTCTTCTCACCGTTCCCTCGCAACTGGCGTTTCTGAGAATGGCGATGGCGTGGGTGGTCGAGAATAACGCGCCGCGATGGGGCAACATGCAGCCGCCGTATTTTTTGAGCGATGACGAATGGCGGGCGGCGTGGTGGTTGAAACAAAACGTCCCGGCGGACCAGGCTATCCTCTGCTCGCCGCTGCTGGGCAGCCACCTGCCCGCTCTCACGGGAAAATTCGTTTACGTGGGACACTGGGCGGAAACGCTCCGATTCAGCCAGAAACTCGCGCCGATGAGGAGGTTTTTCGGGAACGAGATGAGCGCGGAGGAGATGAAAGTTTTCCTGCATGAGAACCGAATTGGCTTCGTTATCGCTGATGTCTACACCCTATTGCTCACAGGGCAGTCGTTCCGACCACCGCCCTTTTTGCAGGAGGTTTTCCGTCGAGGAAACACGGTGGTCTATCAACTCGACGACTCCTCGCCAGCCCCCCCTAATCCCTTCACGGTCGGACTCTTCTCACCGCAACCGGCAACATGCCGAGGGACAGCAGGACGTAACACAGCAGCGTGGTCGCCGCAAACGGGAGACCGGGAATATCCCATGTCATGCGGACGTTTACAAAGGTCGAAACGGTTGCGGCGATGGGATTCAGATAAAAAAAGCCAATCCCGTCGCCGCTCCTTCGGATGCGCCAGACCTCCATCAGAAGAAATTCGATGAAGGCTGTGCCCACCGTGAAGAACAGCGTCACCAGATAGGCGACTGCTGTTGAGGTCATCGTTTTCCGAAACAGGCTGGACGTGAACATGCCGACGATGCCGAAGAAAAAAGTCGACCCCAAAATCACTGCGTAAGCCGCGGCGAACTCCCCGATGCTGACGCCGCCGAACATGAAGCACAAACCGACCAGCGGCATGGAAGAGAACGCCAGCAAGACGACGTAAGACAACGCGGAGGTCAACTTGCCGAACAGAATGGCGCGGGGCTTCACCAGCGTCAGGCAGAGCATCTCCCACGTGCGCTGCTCGCGCTCCAGCGTCAGCGCGCCCGACGTGAGCGCGGGGGCGAGCAGCGCGCCCAAAATGGTCTGCATCACGACCATCACTTGGAAATACTCCTGCCCCAGCCTGTGCCACTGACGGATGTCGTTGTTCCACCGCCGCCATTCCACGTAGCAAATCGCAAACGCGAGGCAGAGAAAGAAGACGTAAGCGAGCATAATCCAGTATGCCCGCCCGCTCCTCATGCGCGAGCGCATTTCCTTCATCAGCACAGGATTTTCCAGTCGCCTCATAGCAATTCCTCCCACGCCCCTCAATCGTAGTATAACTGACGGGGCGGCACGGACGCAAGTTGCGGAGGCGTGATACGTATTGGGGTTCACGTTTTGACTTCCGCGATGCGCGCTGATACAATGAGAGAAGAAAACGGGAGGTGAGTGAGGAGTCAAAAATGCGTCGGGTTGACCAAGAAGCCTTGTTGGAACAATTAGAACGCTTAGCCGCGCAATTGGATGTGCAAATCAAGGTGGGCAAATATGAGGGCAAAAGCGGCATGGCGAAATGGAAGGGACAGTGGGTGCTGCTGCTGGATAAGTCTACGTCCGTCCGTGACCGCGTGCGGTTGTTGGCGGAGGAATTGGCTCAGTTCGACCTGAACCGTGAGGACCTGACTGTGCCGCCGGAGGTGAGAGAGTGGATTGACAAGCACCGTCCATAGGCGATGATGCCAGAGGGATGAGGTAAGGGGCGAGGGGTAAGGATTAAGGGCTGCGTGTTGAGTCATTGATTTTCACTGGATTTTCAGCCCCTCACCCTTAACCCCAGCCACAGACGTTGAACACGAATCATCGGAGAATTTCTTTCCCTTCTTTGTGGTCCTATTCGTCGAACGACATGTCGCGCTTCAAGCGCATGGCTTCACGGATGAAGTACGCGGCACCGGCGGATGCTTGAGAACCTTCGGCTCTCGTCCACTGCACCGTAGCCACCTTGGTCGCAGGAGTCGGAGCGTCTGCCCGAGCGGCGTAGAACCGAGGGGCAATTATCATAACGCTGGCTGCGATACCCGCCATCACACAGGACACGACAACGGCTCGACGACTTGTGGCTTGCGCTTTCGCACCGCGCTTTCTAAGGTAAGACCGACTGTGATTCACTCGCACTGCCATCTTCATTCCTCCCCTTTTGGTTTTTTGGTTTGCCTCTTATCTCACAACCAATTTGCCCGGCGCATCGGGAGGAATAACGCCTGATGTGTTTCAAGTTGCACAGGGGGGAGCGCAGTTTGAAAAGCACGTTGCAACTCTCAGAAAATATCTCCCACGCTCGGGGAGAGAAGTTGCCCCTGTCCGCCGGTGCCGAAGCGGGTGTCGAAGAGGGGGAAGGCTTTGAGGGTCACATCGAGGCGGACTTCGCGGCGGAATTTGTCGGCAGTGAGGTAGGCTTGGAAGCAGTGCAGGTCGCGGGTGATGCGAAACTGGCTGAAGTCCGTTTCCTTCGTAAGTCCGTTGTAGCCTGCTAACCATTCAATCGCCCACTTGTCGTTGAGTTGCCAGTTGAGGTAGGTGTTGACGCGCCCTAATTTCCCGGTGGTCGGATTGAAGCGGGCGGCGACGTTGAAGCCGATGCGTTTGAATATGCTGCGGGGCTTGCTCTTATCACAGGAAATGGACGCCGTGCCGTTCCCATACCTCGGCGCGTAGGGGTTCGGTAACCCGAACGGTGTGCTGTAAGGATTGGGGTATCCGCTGTAAGGCGAGTAACTGCCGTAGGGGGAAATTGGGAAATTGGGAAATTGGGAAATTGGGAAATTGGGATAATACTCGCCGTAGCCGGGATATAGCATAAACGGCGCGAGGGCTTGCGCGCCGGTGCGCAGGCGGAGAATCATGTCGCGGAACTCGCCGATATTCAAGTCGTAGGCAGCGGACACACTGGCGTAAAAACTGCGCGTCGGGATGAACTGCGCCCGCCACACGAGGTCACGGTAGGCGTCGTTTTCGAGGTCTTTCCCTGTCGAGAGGTTGAAGCGAAATTTGGGCGTGAAGAAGTGCAGGACCTCTGGTTGTTGAGCCTCCACGGATTCTTCCCGTCTCACGAAAGTCGTCGGAGGGCGCGGCACCTCGAGCGTGAGTCGCCCCGTCTGATAGAACAGCCCCATGTCGAGCGAGTGGAAAGGCACAACAACGTCAAACAGAAACGGCGTGAACCCGACGGGCTTTTGTCGCCAGTAGTCGAGAAAAACCCCCGCGCGTTCGCCGAAGCCGTGCTGGAAGTGGCTGCGGTATTCGAGAACATACTGCGCGGTGTCGTTGCTGTAAAGCGACTGCTTGAACGTGCCGCCGAAAGTCAGTTCCGTGTTTTCGCCGAAGCGTTTGACGTATTCATCGCCGACGCCGGGGAAGTCAAGTTGAAAGTAGGTGCGCCTCAGTCTAAGACCGCCCCCTCCCGTCTGATTCGGGTTGCCATATTCGCGGTAGTCGCCGACGCTAAACTGCGCGTCCGCCGGCAGCAAGCCAAACAGTTTGCGCTGGTTGCGGTTGCTGCTCCAGAACAGGGCGATTTCGGGCACGCGGTCGAGGGCATTGCGGAACTCGTCGCCGGGCGAAGTGTTGTTGTCGAGGTCCTGCAGCTTCTCAAACCGCAGGATGGTTTCCAGCAGTCTGCCCGTGTGCGTGAGTTGCAGGCGGTTCGTCAGTTCCTCGCTGCGCGGCTCGCCCAGCACGATGAGCGAGCGGCGGTAGTCGGAGGAAAAATCGAGAAAGGTGTTGCGGCTTAGTTGAGCGCGTTGGATTGAGAGCTGTCCCGTGAGGCTGTCCGTTCCGCCGAAAAACGGCGAGGTGCTTCTCTCAGAGCGCAGGCTGAGATAGGCGTTGCGCGAGGGCGACTGCACCGAAAAATCAAGGTTGCGAAACGACGAGCCGGGCGCGGTGAACTGGTTGTTCTTCGTGGAGTCAATGCCCAGCGTCGCAATCACGTCATCCAGCAAACGCTGCTGGTGACGGAAGCGCATGTCGAACTGCGTCGCGCCGGTGCTGCGGTCGTTGACCGTGTAAAAGTAAATCGTGCCCAGCGCGTCAGCGAAGCCGTAACTGTGCTGCGCCCCGTAGCCGATGCCCCGCTTCGTCATAAAGTCCAGAAAGAGCGTGCCGAGCAGGTGGGAGGTCGCCAGATAGTTGAAACTGTTCTTGACGAAGAAACCTTCCACTTCATTGTGCCCGAAGGAGGGCAGCCGCAATCCCCGGCGGCGCTCCACGCTGGGGCGGAGCGGCATGACGTAGTGCTTGCGCTCAAAGACCTTCCGCCCCAACAGCCAAAAGGAGACGTTGCGCATCACGACGCTGTTTTTGGGCGTGATGACGACTTCCTCGGCGCGGATTTCGTAGTGCGGCTCGCTGAGGTCGCAACTCGTCAACGTCCCGCGAAAAAGGGACGTGCGCTCCGGGCTGACGTCGCCCTTCTGCGCCTCGGCGAAAAAGGGCGCGACCGTGCCGATTTGCGGGTTCGGGAAAAACGTGAAGCGCGCGCTGGCGAATGACCAGAGGCGGCTGTCTAAGTTGAGTTCTATCGCTTCCGCAGTAGTTTCCCCCGTCTTCTCGCGGATGAGAACGTTGCCGCTGATGTAAGCCACTTTCGCGTCGAGGTCGACATCCATCCGATCCGCCGTAATCACGGTATCACGATAAGTCACCCTCACGTTGCTCTGGAAAGACAGACGATTTTGCAGGTTGCCGAAGAATTTGTCCGACTTGACGTTGATCTCATCGCTTTCCTCCGACGGCGGGGAAGACGGAGACTCCAAGTTCGGGGGCATTGGAGGAGGGGGCGGTTGGTCTTGCGGTGGGTCATCCTCAGCCCAGAGAGGCGAAAGGCAGAACAGCAGAATGAGGAATGTCCAATGTCCAATGTCCAATGTCCAACGTTTTCTGCTCACTCCTGACTGCCTCCTCCTGACTTGCGATGTTCCATTGACCCATTGACTCATTGACCCATTGATTCTATCGTTCCCGCCACAAAAGAACCACGCCTACCCCTGCAAACAGTAGGTTCGTCGCCCACGCCGCCATAAAGGGAGAGAGGGCGCCAATGAGTCCGAGATAGCGAATCCAACTCAGAAAGCCCTGATACAGAAACACGAGGATGATCCATATCAGCAGTCCGCCGAAACTCCCGTAGCGGGCAAAGCGCAAACTGAGCGGCGCGCCGAGCAGCGTCATCACCAGACAGGCGAAGGGGATGGAGTATTTGAAATGATAGTCCACCTCCCACGTCACCACGCTGCGCCCGCTGCGGCGGTAGAGGTCAATCAGTTCGCGCAGTTTCGCCGACGACATTTCCGTTGGTCCGCGCTGCTCGCTCCAATACGCGCTCATGTCTTCGGCGATGTCGAGGGTGATTTGCTTCATGCGCCCTTCGGCGAGCAACTCGCCGCGCGCGTTGTATTGATGAACGTACCCCTCTTGCAAGTGCCACTTGCCGCCTTTGCGGAACGCCACCTGCGCGATGTAGGCGCGGGGGAACGTGCCCGTCTTGGGGTCTTGCTCGTAGACCATCACGCCGTAGAGTTTGTTGTGGCGGCGGTCCACGTTGCTGACGTAGAAGAAGTATTTTTCAGCGGCGCGGAAGAATCGGTGTTCGTCAATCAGCGCGACCGGACGGGTCATGCTGATGCGGCGCAGGATGTTCAGCGACTCGTGGTTTGCCCACGGCGCGACGCGGTCATTGAGTAGAAAGTCAAAGTAAGTCACGACGAGCGCAACCAAGAACACGGGAACAAAAATCCGCGTGAGGCTGACGCCGCTCATGCGCCACGCCATAATTTCGTTGTCGCGCCCCATGCGCGTCAGAACCAAGCACGTTGCCAGCGCCACGCCCACCGGCAGCGCGAGCACCGTCACGCCCGGTATCAGATAAAGCAGGAACCGCGCTATCAATCCGAGCGGCAGCCCCCGCGATAGCAGCAGCGGCATCTGGTCATAGAGAAACTGCCCCAACAGCAGCACCCATCCCACCGCCACGCCGAACACAAACGGCAGCAGCAACTCGCGCAAGATGTAACGATCCATCAGCGCGGGAAACGTTTCCCACACCGCGCGCTGCCGCCGCGTCAGCGGACGTGATTGTTCGGTGGCTTGAGCGATGTCCATGCGAGAGTTTTAAGTTGGGAGGGTGAGGCTCCCACCGAACGGCTGGGGTGGGGCGCAGCGGGAGCCTCCTCCTCCCATCTCAGGACCCAATCTCAAGTTTCCCGTTGCAGTGGAACGTGAAACGTGATGCGTAATGCGTGGTTGTCATTACGCCGTATGCGTAACTTCCAGCACCGCGCCCAGCGCAGCAAGGGTCTTGCGCACGTCGTCCTCACTGACGTAACCGACGTGACCGATGCGGAAGATTTTATCGCGCAGTTTGCCCTGTCCGCCAGCGACGATGACGTTGTGTTGTTCGCGTAGGGCGGAGATGATTTGGTTGGCGGGAACATCTTTCGGCGCACGCACGGCGGTAACGGTGTTGGAGTAAAAGCGTGCGTTTCTGACCAGCAATTCTAAGCCCAACTCTTTGATGCCGCGGCGGGTGAGGTCGCCCAGATGGGCGTGACGCTGCCACACTTGCGGCAGCCCTTCTTCCTGAATCATCGCCAGACTTTCCCGCAGCGCGAACAGCAGCGACACCGCAGGGGTATAAGGGTTCTGGTCGCGTTCGGCGTAACGCTTCGCCTCGCGGAAGTCCCAGTAAAATCGCGGCATTTTCGCCGTCTCGACGGCTCTCCAAGCGCGCTCGTTCAGTGCCACAAAACTCAGTCCCGGCGGACACATCAGCGCCTTCTGCGCGCCCGTAATAACGACGTCCACCCCCCACTCGTCCATCGGCAAATCAATCGCGCCCAAGCCGCTGATGGCATCCACGAGCAGCAGCGGACGTTTCTCAGTTTCCCCATTGCCCCATTTTCTAATTTCCTCAGCAATCTCTTTGACCGGGTTCGTCACGCCCGTTGAGGTTTCGTTCTGCGTTAGCAGCACGGCTTTCACGCCTTGACATTCGGGCGACGCTAACTTCTCAGCGACCCCCTTCGCGTCCGCGCCATCGCCCCACTCCCTCTCCAATTTGACGACGTGCGCGCCAAACGCCTCCGCAATCTGCGCGAAGCGGTCGCCGAACGCGCCGACGCTGATGGACAGGACTTTGTCGCCGGGCGACAGCAAATTCACAATCGCCGCCTCCAGCGCACCCGTGCCCGCGGAGGGAAAAGTCAGGACGTCGTTGCGTGTTTGAAAGACCGCCTTCAACCCGTCGTTCACTTCACGAAACAACGCGGCGTATTCCTTGCCGCGGTGGTTAATCATCGGTCGCGCCATCGCCTGCAACACCCGCGGCGGCACCGGCGTCGGACCGGGAATCATTAACAGTTGATTTGACATGTTGACAGCAACCATAGATGAACGCCGATGAACACGGATTTGGAGTTTTCGATGGGTGCATTACGTAAAATTTGCGACCCTGTTGCCGCCGAATCGAATTCGGCGTCTAAGACGCCTACAAAGCCTGCTAAAAGCAGGCTGAACCGCAAACGAGTCTGCTTCCGCAGAGTTTTGTTCTGGCGTCTAAGAGCCTATCCGAAAAGTGTAGCGCAGGCATCCTGCCTGCCCGCTCGCCCCCTGCCCCCCACCCTCC
>FWPU01005358.1_pt1 | contig 28000 bp, 27 predicted proteins | sample 2228361 | NCBI WGS metagenome assembly FWPU01 (sample SAMEA103939777, study PRJEB20133) | metagenome
GATTTCGCGGCATTTTCAGGACCAAGTGGGGGTGAGAGTCTTGGAGGCAAAAGCAGATGATTTCGACCTGATCTTTCTCTGCTATCTGATAAGCAAGCTCAAGGTAGGTCTTTTTGATGTTATCGTTAGCGAAAGCATAGCTTTTGGAGTGGCACTGTTGGGTGATGTGGCAGATGCCGCCTGGGATATGGATGCGTCTTCTCCTCCCCATCTCGATAAAGAATAACTTCGCCGTTAAAAATTTCGCGAAAAAATCTCATGGCCGATGCTGCAAGTTTAATGCTACAAATATTTTCTTCTTTTCTTCTTCTTCCCAAGTGCCAGGCTTCGAAGTGACAAGTCTAGTGGACGGCTGCTGTATTGGATTTCGAGCCTCAGTGGGACCTCAATCTTTAAGCGCGGAGATGCCGGATTTTTGCAGCTCTTGCTCGAACATTCGCCTGATCTCCGGGTCTTCGTCCGCCGCCTCGATTTGATCGCCTTCGAGCGGGATGCCCAGCCGCTTGGGAAAGTCCCCTTCGGTTATCGCCAGGTAGCGGGCCGGCTCTTTGCCGGTGTTGAAATGTTGATGATACCAGAAGTAGGGCGGCGAAATTAACGAGCCCTCCTGCCAGTCGAGTCGCTGCGGCTTGTCTCCTTTCTCTTTCCAGAACAGCGAGAAGCCACGGCCGTTGAGTATGTAGATTATCGCCTCGTAGGGATGGCGGTGGCCGAGCTTGTAGCTGCCGACCGGAAACTCCGAGACGTGCGGTTCCAGTATGATGTTGCCCGACATCTCCCAGAACATGCTGGCGTTACCCTTGCCGCGGTCCTCCCAGAGTTCGACGCGCGTGCGGCGCAGGTCTCTCACCAGGTTGGCCTTGACCCAGCGCGGGCGCAGCGGCCTAGACGTCTTGAAGTAGCCCTCCTCGGCATCGTAGCGGTCGCGAAAGGCGAAGCGCCCTTCGAACAGGAAGTCGTAGTTGCCCGTGACCTGCATCATGTAGGGTAGCGTGGTAATAACCAGCAACCGCGCCGGCTGCGAATCGTCGGCGTTGAAGTGCTGGTGCTTGACGTTGAGCGGCGGCGAGAAGAGGTCTCCCTCGCTCCACTCGACTTTTTCCTGTCGCCTTCCCTCCTGCCGGATTACCGAGTAGCCGCGCCCGCTCAATACGTATATCAGCTCTTCGTACATATGGCTGCGCGGTTTGAGGCTGGAGCCGGCCGCGATCTCGTAAATATGAGTATCCATGTGGACGTTACCGGGGAAGTTGACGTACAGGCCGGACCCGCCGATTTCCGGCCAGGGATAGACCTTTTCGGCGCGGGCATCTTTAACCAGAAAAGTATCGATTTTGGGCACGCGCGTCGAGGCGATCCAGTCGCGGTAGAAATTTCGCTCCACGCGTCCGCCTCCGCCGAAAAGCCTCTTCTTATCGTCTTCCTGCGCTGCTGCCAGGAGAAAGCCCAGCGCGACGAAGAGAAAGATAAATAAGATATGGAGCTTTTTCATATCCCTCCTCTCGATCTGCGGCCGGCGTTAGGATCTTACAGGTACTTGCGGCCGCGGTAGGGGTCGGGCACCTCGAGCCCCAGCTTTTCGATAATCGGATTGACTTCGGCGATGTATTCGCGCCGCGCCTCTTCATTGGTGCGGCGCTTTATCCCCCAGTAGATGTAGCGCTCGCTCCGCCGGGAGTCGGACTTGCCGAACATGTCGAGGCCCCAGGCGTACCAGCGATCGAGCGCCTGCTGCACCTCGGCCTTCCCCTCGGGCGTCTGGCAGAGCTGCGCCGCCTTGAGCGCGCCGTAATTGACGTGGCGCTTCTCCTCCTCGAGGATTTGCGGCAGGACCCGCTGGAGCGGCAGGTAGCTGCAATCGGTGAACTCTTCCAACTGGAATCGGCCCACGCGGTCGATCAGCAGGCCGAAGACGGCGACGTCGGCCCAGGTCGACATCTCCTTGCGGAAGGCCTCGACATAACGGTTGTCCTTGCCGTGCCAGAGCACGTGCGATGAGTCGATGCCGAGCTCGCGCAGCAGGACCAGCATCTTGCGGCAGTGGTCGATCTCCTCGACCAGGGTGCGCGCCAGCGCCATCTGGTCATCGACGGTCGGCGCGCGCAGCACCCAGCGGTCGGTATAAAGATGCGGACCTCCGATCTCGCAGTCGGCCTGAATGGTCAGAACCCTGATCAGCAGGTCCTGGTATTCCTTGGACATTTTGGGGAAATCTCTGGCTTCTATCTTATCTGTAAACATTATCATCTCCTTAAGAAGCAACGTCAAGCTTGCTCCAAACCGAGAATTCCTCCGGCAGGCGGCGGCCCATCGTTTCCCTCAACCGCGCCTCTGAGGCGTGGCCTCCCAGGAAGCCGAAGAGGAAGGTCCTGGCGACCGCCTCGGCCAAATCCGCCGCCTTAAGCTCTTTTTTCGGGTTGTACCAGGAATAGATCCAGTTCATCATGCCGAAGAGCAGGAAGGTGGCCACGCGCACATCGACCCGCTGGTCGAGGCCGTAGCTTTTCTCAAGCTCGCGCAGGATGGCGGCGCAGCTTTCAACGTAGCGGCGTTTTTTGTCGCGGATCGATCGATAGTAGCGACCGCGGCGCGCCCCCTCCTCGTGGGCCAGCACCTTCATCTCGTTCAGGTTGTTGACGAAGAAGTTCAAATGGTTCTCGATAAAGCGCAGGAGCTTGCGGTAGGGATCGCTTTCGGCAGAAAGCGCCCGCTCCATCCCTTCGGTTACGCTCGAGAGGCAGTAGTCCTGGATCAGGTAAAGCAGTTCCTCTTTGTTTTCGAAGTAATAATATATGCCGGCCATGCTCATGCCCGCCGCGCGGGCTATATCGCGGATGCTGGTATCGTGATAGCCCCTCTCGGCCATCATATCGGCCGCCGTCTTGAGCAGAAACTTCAGCCGCTGGTTGTATTCGGCCTGTTCCCTGGCGCGCCGGCCTTTGGCCACAAATGCCTCCTATGTTAGCGATCGTTCGTTAACCTAATTTACCCCTCCCGCCGCCCGATGTCAAGGAAAAACAGGAGCCAGGATATTGAGCAGAGCAAGAGCGAGAGGTACTCTTGCTCCCCCTCTTGCTCCTGGCTCCTGTTTTTTATTGACATCGCCGGGGGGAGGCAAATATAATTCGGCATCATATGGTCTGACATTAGCATGTTTTGCTGGTTCTCGCTGGAGACATGGAGGGTAGAATGATCAGGAAAGGCCTGGCACCTTTGCTCGCGCTTTGCCTTTTGGCTGCATCGCGGCAGATCCAGTTCGCGCTGAAGCTCATCTTTTAGCAACAACGCGTCCTCGGCCTGCTTGGCGTCCTTGCGGTTTTCTCTAGAATGAACCGCCAGGGACGCCAGGACCGCCGAGGCCATTTTTTCCGCAGGAGAAAGGGATGCGACGGACTCACTTGACTCTTACAGCCCTGCTGGTTTTATTCACGCTTCAATCAGCGTCGGCCCAGATCGAGGTCCCGCAGGACCGCGACCTGGATTACTACATAAGCGAGCTGTACAAGGTATGGGTGGAATCCGACAGCCAGGAGAGCGCCAGAGGCGCCTGGAAAGATTTTCTTAAAAAGCACACCTATTCCGGGTATTGCTTTGACCTCTATACCCAGCCGGTCTACCCGCGCGTCATCGGCGATAGCGCCGCGGTGCTGGACGTTGGAGGGCGCGCTCAACTGGTTTCGATAGTCGAGCTTGCGCCGGGCAAGTCTACCAAATGGCACAGCTTCGGCTACCACGGCGAGCCGCTCTATTTCATCGTTCAGGGGCGCGGCTACACCGAGTACTATTCCGACCGGCACCCCTCGCAAGGGGGTATGCCGACAAAGAAGCACGAATGGTCGAAGGGCGCGCTGCTAGCGATACCGCCCGATCACAAAATCAGACACGTCAATCTCGATTCCTCGACTCCGGCCCGCATGCTGGAGGTGGTCGGCTACGGAGTGAATCTCTTTCCATACGTTCCCGAAGCGCTGCGCTCGGCCAGGGAGAATCCGGCCGAGGGACCTGAGGAGCGGGCGCGCGTGCTGTCGCGCGGCACCTACGTGCTGCCCTTCCACAAGGACCTGCGCCAGCTCAGGCTCCATCCGCGCGAGGCGCGCGGCAACGCCACTGCCTTTTTCGATATAGCCGCGGTGACCGGCCACAAGACCCATCCCAACGTCCACGTCAGCCAGCTCTTCCGCGAGAAGGCCTACGCGCACAAGCACGGAGGCCAGCCGATGTTCGTCATACTCCAGGGGAAAGGCTACGATATCTGGTCGCCCGCCGATAACCTGGAACAGTACTATGAATCGATAAAGAGCGGCAAAGCTCACAGGTCCGATTACAAAGAAGGGACGCTGTGCGGCGTCCCGGCCGGACCCCACTGGCACCAGCACTTCAGCACCGACCCGAACGTGCAGCTCCGCTACCTGGCGATCGTTCCGCGCTCCAGCGTGGCCGAGAAGGGAGGAGAACAATAAACAACAGGAGGTCTCCTCGATGCTCAACAAAACTTTCCTCACCATCGCATTCCTCTTTGCCCTCGGCGCAATACCGGCGCCGGCCCAGCAGCTTCCGCCCGAGATCATCAGATATGCCGATATGGTCCTATACAACGGCAAGGTGATCACCGCTAACGATAACTTCGAGATAGCCGAGGCGGTGGCGATGCGCGACGGCCGCTTCCTGGCGGTCGGCGACAACCGTCGCATCCTTTCCATGGCCGGGCCGAAAACTGTGCGGCTCGACCTGGCTGGAAAGACCGTGGTCCCGGGCTTCGTTTGCACCGATGCCGATAACGACTTCGCCGGCGGCAATCTCTACAAGGATACCCTGATCAAAGGGAGGCTTCTGGATACCCTGAGGGGGCTGAATACGAAAGAGCAGGTGCTGGCCAAGCTCAAAGAATTTGTCGCGCAGGCCGAGCCCGGCGAACAGCTCTTCTTGCGCCTGCCGGAAACGAGCGACGGGATCTACCTGATGCTGGACGAGCTGGACCGGGTCGCTCCCAATAATCCGGTTGCCCTCAGCATCGATTCGACCAACATGGTGATCAATTCGCTGATGCTGAAGCTGCTCGCCGAGCGCCTGCCGCTCGATCACCCGGCCATCATCAAAGATGAGCGCACCGGCAAGCCGAACGGGCGAATTTATGGTCACGCCACGGGCGTCGTCGGGTGGGACCTCAGGCCCTGGCCGAAAATCGACGAGTCGTTTCTGGAAGAGCAAAAAAAGTTGATACATGATCTGAACGCCAAGGGAGTGACCACGATCGTCGGCCATATCCAGGGCTTCTCGCTTTCGGTCTTGAACATTCTCTGGCATCGCAATCAACTGACCATACGGGTCAGAGGCGCCCATGATTTTCTGCGCCAGAACCCTTACGCCGAAGCCTACCTCAGGCGCCTGGGGAACCTGGTCGATTTCGGACTGGGCGATGACGTGGTGCTAATAGGAGCCGGGCTGGCTGCGGCCGACGGCAACCACGACACCGGCTCGGCCCTTACCTTCGAGCCGAAGCGTACCTCGGGCGGCTACGCGTTCGGACCCACGGGCCAAAATAAGTGGGCCGGCTACGGCCCGCACAACAGGCAATGGGAGGACCTTTCGGCTGGGGAGAAGGGCACCACGGAGTGGGAGAATGTCCAGGCGGCTGTGAAATATGGCTGGAACACCACGTCGATCCACAACGTGGGAGACAAAGCCACCGAACTCTGGCTCGATGCCATCGAGGCTGCCCTTAAACAAAAAGACCTGGCAATGCGGCCGGAGTTCAGGCCGTTCGGCCTAGACCATAACCTTTTCTGGACCGACAAGCAGGAGGAAAGGATCAAAAAGCTGGATATGCGCAGAGGGCTGGGGAAAATGTTCAGAGGCATGGGGCAGGCGCTCGAGATGTACGGCGACCGGATCCATGATGTCCAGCCTGTTCCGAAGCTGATCGAGAGAGGGCTCAAGGTCCATATCGAAGGGACCGATCCGCTGCGCGAAATACAGAGATACGTGACGCGCAAGGATGATCGGGGGCGCATCTGGGGACCGGACCATGCTGTGGACCGCAAGACCGCCCTGCTCATGAAGACACGCTGGGCGGCCCGCTACATCGGCGAGGACAACCGCCTCGGCTCAATCGAGCCGGGGAAGCTGGCTGATCTCGTCGTCCTGGCAGAAGATTACCTGACGGTGCCGGACTCGCGCCTCGCGCAAATCCCGGTGCTCAAGACAATAGTTGCGGGAAAAATCGTCTACGAGGCCAAGCCATGACCGGGCTCTCGGCTCTGGCTCTTTTTCTAATCTCCTTCTGTTCTCTGGCCGCGGCCTTCGCAGAGCAGGCCAAGGAGGCCGACGCGCCGCGGCTCGAGCTTTCTTTCAGTCGCGCCTCGGGCCGGGCGGGCGAAGAGGTCGCCCTGCCCATTTTCGTCACCTCCAACGCTAACGTTAAAGAGCCTTTCAAAATAATACTGAAGTACCCGACCGCTCAACTGAGCTATAAGGAGCTGGAAACCGGGCTCCTGGCGCGCAAGGCCGGCTGGACCCTGCGCGCGCGGCTCGAACCGGCGTCGAACGAGCGAGAGGCATCGGTCCTGGAAATCGGCGTCGAGCCGGGCGACGCGAAGTTCTTCCCCAGCGGGGCCATCGCATATGCTCATTTCCTTATTCCCGAAGGGATAACTGATGGAGAGTTGCTGCTCGAGGCCTCGCTGGAAATCGGCGGGGCAACCGAGATCGCTGTCGAAACCGAACCCGCTAAGATTACCGTCTATAGCAAGCTGATATATAGCTGCTTCTTTTACATGCACTGAGAGACGATAGTGAAAAAGCACGCGCTCACACTCCTCGCCCTGTGCTGGCTTGCCGCAGCAGGCGAGCAGCAGCCGCCTGCAGATAAAGCGCAAGCCGAGTTGCCCGAAGGCGAGGGAAGGGAACTGGTGCAAAGCGTCTGCCTGCAGTGCCATGGCCTCGCGCTCATCGTCAAGCAGCGCAAGGATGCTGCAGGCTGGACAGCTACCGTCAACGATATGATCGCGCGCGGCGCTCAGATCTTTCCCGAAGAGGCCGCTGTTATTGCAAACTACTTGTCTAAATCGTTCGGTCCAGAATCGACGTTGCCGCAGGAGAACAAAAAGGACCGGACCGAGCCGGCCGATGGAAACCCGGTGGGCCTGAACAGCGCGAGCGAGGCGGAACTCATCAAGGCCGCGGGGCTTAAGGAAGATGAGGCGCGCGCGATCATACGTTATCGGGAGAAGATCGGGCGCTTCAAGAGCCTCGACCAGCTCAAGGCGATCAAAGGGTTCGATGAGAAGAGGCTGGAGGAACTTAAGGGCAAGCTTTCGGTGAAATGAAATGAGGAGCTAGGAGCTAGAAGCTAGGAGCTAGAATGTTAATCTCGATACGGGGTGGTGGTGTAGCAATGGGTGATAAACATAAGCAGGGGGATATCCCCCTTTGCCCCTTCCGCCTCATTCTAGCTTCTAACTCCTAGCTTCTAGCTCCTTCATCCGGAGACATCTCGCTATGAGGCATATCATCAGGCAATACCTGGGCGGCGAGATATCGCGCCGCAGCTTCATGCGCCGGCTGGCGGCTTTCGGGCTCACGGCCGCATCGGCCCGATCTGTCGCGGGCGCGCTCGCTCCCCTTGCGGAAAACGAAGCTGTCCCTGAATCGGCTAGAAAGACGATCGAGGGGACGGGCGGGGAGCTGTTGGCCGAGCAGTTGATCGCTTCGGGCGTCAAGTATATTTTCGGGAATTCCGGCACGGGCGATGCAGGCTTTTACGATGCGCTGGTCGATAGGCCGCAGCTTCAATATATCCTTGTGCCGCACGAGGGGCCGCTGGCCGCTATGGCTTTGGGCTACGCCAAGGCCTCGGGCCAGACAGCTTATCTTTGCGTAGCCGGCATGGTCGGGATGGCTAATTTCATCGGGCAGATGTTCAACGCCTTCAAGAACCAGGACAACGTGGTCTTCGTCGCCTATAAGCGCGAGAGCAGCTTGGTTGCGGGACGCAACGTTCACGAAGAGATCTTCGATCAGGAGATACTGGCCGAGCCCTTTACCAAATGGCGCTGGATTGCCAAACGGGCGGCGACCATCCCGGAGGTGGTAAGACGAGCTTTCAAGCTCGCATCAACTCCTCCCTTCGGCCCGGTTTATCTGGGCTGGAACCACGATCTGCTGCTCGAGCAGGCGAAGGCTGAAATCATAGCGCAGCGCTACTACGACCTGCCCATGCGCGTGAGGCCGAGCGCGAAGGATGTAGAGCTGGCGGCCAAATGGCTGGTGGAGTCGGAGAGCCCGGTGCTGATCGTCGGGGACGAGGTCTATAAGGCGCGGGCGATAGAAAAGGCGGTGCGGCTGGCGGAAATGCTCGGCATGCCGGTTACAACCCTGGAGTCATGCTACGCCAACTTTCCCGAAGACCATCCGCTGTTTCTCGGCGAATATTCGCCGCGTATGCGTTTTCCGGCAAAGCAGGACCTGGTGTTGAATGTCGGCAACCGGCTCAAGCTCGGCCCCTCGCCCGCGCCTCCGCTGATCGCCGAGGGGGCGAAGTTCATCGACCTGCGCATCGACAGCCGGCATCTGGCCGATGTTTTTCCGACCGACCTTGCGCTGGTGGCCGACGTCGGAGAGGGCCTGGGCGACCTGATCTCCGCGGTCGAACAACTTTTGACGCCCGCGCTCGAGGCTAAAATCGCAGCGCGGCGCGGGGCGGCAGCCGCTTTTACCGCCAGGGTGAGGAAGAGCCGCGAGGCGGTAATGAGGGGGAGCGAATGGGAGGGGCGGCCCATCTTGCCCGCGCGGCTGGCCTACGAGTTGAGCCGCGCGCTTGATCCCGATGCCTGTATCGTGCTCGAATCGGCGGAAACTTTCGGCTTCGAGTTCAACCCGCTCTCGGGGCGGATGCGCATAGAAAACACCGGCGATCATCTCGGCTGGGCAGTTGGCGCAGCGGCCGGAGCGAAGCTGGCCATGCCCGACCGGCAGGTCGCCTGTTTGGTGGGCGACGGCTCGTTTCTATTTGGACCGCAGGCGCTCTGGACCATGGCGCGCAACGAGATGCCAGTAATCGTGGTGGTCTTCAACAACCGCAGCTACAACGGCACCAAGAACCGGGCCATTGCCCTCGCCGTGCGCAACCGGATGGCCGAAACAGGCAGAATAGTGCACTACTATCTCGGCGACCCCGATATCGATATGGTCAAGATCGCCGAAGGGTTCGGCGTGCGCGGCGAGAGGGTAGATAGTCCGGGCGCAATCCGCCCGGCGCTGGAGCGGGCGGTCGCCGCAACGCGCGAGGGGAGGCCATATCTGATCGACGCGCACGTGGCGCGCAGCGGCATGTGGGCCGAGAACTCGGGCAAACCCTGGTACCCGAAGCTCTCCGTCGCCGAATTGCGCGGGAAAAAAGCTAAGAGCGCCTGACAAAATTGAGTGGGGAGGCTGCCTTCGAGCCATCAGCCGTCAGCTTGAAGCTGACGGCTGATGGCTCGGGGCTGATAGCTTGCCCTATCACCTGATTTATGTTGCTCTCCGAGAGGAGATTAAAGCAATGAGGCGGTTTGGACCGAACGACGATATGCCTGAGGAATATCGGGATCTGCTCATCAAGCTGCTCACGATTCAGGCCAACATAGATGTGCCAAACAAAAATTATACCGATTGGATCTTTCGCGCTCCGACCCTGGACGACCAGTGGTGGTTGGCCAAAATCACCATGGAGGAATTGGGTCACTGCCGCGTCTTCGCCGGCCTGCTCAAGGAGCTCGGCATCGAGCTGGGCGCGGACGATTTCATTCGCATGGACCCGGGGGAAAGAAAGCTCGACTTCATGAAGGTGTCATGGGCGACCTGGGCTGACGTGGGCATGTTCCTTTTTTTGACCGATCGGGTTGGGAAGTATCAGCTTCAGGAATTCATGGATTCGAGCTATGAGCCGCTGGCGCAGGTAGTGCCCCGGGTATTGGATGAGGAAGCTGCCCATCCTGTCTACGGCATGTCGATAGTGCAGCGGATATGCCAGACCGAGGAGGGACGGCTGGAGGCGCAGCGCCACCTGGAGAAATGGTATCCGATAGCTCTGGATATGTTCGGGCGTTCGGATTCCAGGAACAACGAGCGCTATCGTTACTGGGGGCTTAAAAAGCGCGCGCACGAGGAGATGCGTCGCACCTATATCGAGGAGGTGGAGCCGCTCATCGTACAGCTTGGCCTCGAGCCTCCCGACCCGATGCGGAACAGAAAATATCTTTAAAGAGTCCCTATCAAGGCCGCAAGGGATAAAGTAAGCTTTCAGCCATCAGCGGTTAGCTGGGAGCTGACGGCTGATGGCTCCAAGCGAATTCAAAGAGGGGAGCGATACCCTTTACAGCGGGCTCTCGTGCTGGCGCGACAGCGAAACGTGAAAACCCTTTGAGAGGAGTTGCTCGGAATATGAGCTACGAAAGAATCATCTGCGAAAAGGCCGACCGTGTGGCGACGATAACGCTGAATCGCCCTGAAAAGCTCAACGCATGGGACGGAAAGATGCTGGAGGAGATGCAGCGGGCCTTTCGAGATGCCGGCTCCGACCGCGAGGTCCACGTGATCGTCTTCACCGGCCGCGGGCGGGCCTTCAGCGTCGGAGCCGATCTGGCCATCTTTGAGAACGTCGAGGACCAAGTTAGCTTCCGAGCCCTCAACCGCTCGGTCACCGATTTCTTTCAATCTTTCGAACGGACCGAAAAGCCTGTGCTTGCCGCGATCAACGGCCTATGTGTGGGAGGCGGACTCGAGCTTGCCCTCTCCTGCGATATCAGATTAGCTTCGGACCAGGCCCGTTTCGGCTTCACGGAGGTGAACATCGGTCTGATACCAGGTGCCACTGGGACTTCGAGGCTGCCCGCGCTCATCGGCCCGGACAAGGCTAAGCGCCTGATTTTCACGGCTGAACTGATCAGCGCCGCGGAGGCAGAAAGGTTGGGCCTGGTGACCGAGGTGGTAAAGGATGAGGAGCTGGCCGAGAGGGCGCGAGAGCTGGCCGCGAAGATCTGCGAAAAGGCCCCGCTGGCTATCGGCATGGCTAAGCTGGTCATAACCAACAGCCTGAGCATGGACCTGGACTCTCTTATCAGCTATGAGGCTATGTGCCAGAGCTTGCTGGTCGAGTCGCAGGATCATAAAGAGGGAGTGAGGGCTTTTCGCGAGAAGAGGAAGCCGAAGTTCGTCGGGAGCTGATATGCGACTCAGAGCTTCTCTTAGTCCTAAAGCTCAAAGCATTCCTTACTGGAACCCTTATGCCGAGAGCATGCCGCGAGAGGAGCTTGATGCCCTTCATTTGCGAAAGCTGCGCGCTTTGCTCGAATACGCCTACCATCGTTCCCCCTTTTATCGGCGCAAATTCGATCGGGCCAAAATTCGGCCCGAAGAGATAAAGACGCTCGAGGACTTCAAGCGACGGGTTCCGCTGACGGATAAATCCGAGTTCATCAGCCTGCAGCAGGAGAAGCCCCCTTATGGCGAGACCGGAGTCCTGCCCCTCGACCATCTGGCCTTTCACAGCGAAACCTCTGGGACGACGGGCCTTCCCTTAGGCGTCCCCTTCACGCTCTACGATATGGAGCGATATGGCGAGTCCTGGGTTTACGGCTACTGGGCGATAGGGATCAGGCCTGGCGATACTTTTTACTTTGCCTTTAACTGGGGCCTCTTTGCCGGTTTCTGGAGCGCATACTGGGGAGCGAGGCGGCTCGGGGTGAGAGTGATCTCGGGGGGCGGGCAAAGCTCGGAAGGGCACATTCGTCTCATTCAGAGGCTCAAACCTACTGTGCTTCTGGCCACACCGACCTATGCCCTGCGCCTGGCCGAGGTGGCCAGAGATATGGGAGTTGATCCGGCCGGACTGGGAATTAAATACACCTATCATGCCGGCGAGCCTGGCCCATGTGCTATCGAGGCCATGCGCCGGCAACTGGAATCGAGCTGGGGAGCAGTGGCGGGCGAGCTTTATGGGATACAGGAGATCGATGCCATGGCCCCCGGCTGCCCTCTGGGAAAGGGGGTGCACATGAACGAGTTGAATAGCTTCTCCTGGAGCTGTAATCCCGAGACAGGCGAGGAGGTGGCCGAGGGGCAGATCGGAGAGAATATCGTGACCAGCTACGTCAACTCGGCCCAGCCTCTGATCAACTACCGTACTCATGATCTGGTCCAGCGCTATAACAGCTGTGAATGTGGGCGCAGCTGGCATTTTCTTCGAGAGGTGGTGCTCGGCAGAAGCGACTTTATGGTCACGATCAAGGGAACCAATATCTATCAAACCGCGGTCGAGAACATTCTCGGCACCGTGCCTGAATTGAGCAGCCACTATGAGCTGGTCATTACCAGGGAGAAGGGCCTGGACGAAATGACGCTTAGAGCCGAGCCCAGGAAAGAATTATCGAGCGACAAGTACCCTCAGCTCGCCGGGAACATCGAGCAGAGGATAAGGGAGGCGCTGGGCGTGAGGCTGCGGGTCGAGCTGCTCGCACCGGGCAGCCTGCCTCGCTATGAACTGAAGACGAAACGGATCGTTGATAAAAGGCCGAAAGAGGTGCGAATGGTTATGGACCGGCTGTAAAGAGGCTTTATGCAGAGGGATGAGATTTTAGCCAAGCTGCGGCAGGCGCGAGCCATAGTCCGAGAGATAGCTGACGGAACCGATAATCCCATGCTCGAGCGCTGCCTCTACTTTGCCGACATGAACCTGCACTGGGCAGAATGGGGCCTGGGGGAGTTCAGGAGCCTGACGCCGGAGCTGGAAGATGAGCCCTCAGTTGCGGAATAAGCATTTTAGACCGGCGTCAATACAGAGCGTGCGATTTTTTTCACCTTCCCCAGCCGGGGGCCTTCGGCAAAAAGGTATCGCCCCTTCACCCCAAGCCATGGCCAAAGCCGACACTTTGATTCTCCTCTGAGTTCCATATTTTGCTCGACGAGGCGCATCGCACCGCCGGCGGTAACTTAGGCAACTCCCTGATGGCAGGACGACCGAATGCCAGCTTCGTCGGCGGCACCAGCACGATGGCGCGCCCAGGCTAGGCGGCCGCCGCCATGTGGGAGAAGCACAAGGTCTGCGTGGTGTGATGCTCAATCATCAACAAACCCTCCCCTTGTACCGGGCCTTGTTATTAATAGTTGACTGGCTATCACTTAATAAGCTATCCTGCTATTCAGCAAAGCTGAGTGAGGGGCTGCCGGGTGAAGAGAGGTTTGACGGGCCGATACGAGACCTCCCGTTTCGGGGGCGAGACAGTGCGAGCCTTTATACCGCATCCATTGCCCCCGGAGCCGCCGCTCGTTTTGGACAGCGTGCGCCAGGTTCGTCTGGAACGGGCTCTCCTAGCCCTGGGGCGCCTGGACAGCATCGCCACCCTGCTGCCCGACCCACAGCTCTTCCTTTACATGTACATTCGGAAAGAGGCCGTGCTCTCCTCGCAGATTGAGGGCACACAATCGTCCCTCTCTGATCTCCTGCTGTTTGAGCTGGAAGGGGCACCTGGCGCACTGCTGGACGATGTGATGGAGGTGTCCAATTATGTGGCGGCATTAGAGCATGGGCTCAAACGGCTTCGGGAGGGCTTCCCCTTGTCGAACCGGCTGATCCGTGAGGTCCACGCCAAGCTTCTTTCTCGAGGGCGGGGGAGCGACAAGCTGCCTGGCGAGTTCCGCCGCTCGCAGAACTGGATCGGTGGCACCCGGCCGGGCAATGCCCATTTCGTCCCACCACCGCCCCAGGCCGTGCCCGAGTGCATGGCCCATCTCGAACGCTTTCTCCACGATGAAAAGACGCCTCTTCCGGTGCTGATCAAGGTCGCCCTGGCACATGTCCAGTTCGAGACAATTCATCCTTTCCTGGACGGCAACGGGCGGGTGGGGCGGCTGCTGATCACGCTACTTCTCTGCCACGCCGGGGTGCTAGCTCAGCCGCTTTTGTACCAGAGCCTTTATTTTAAGCAGAATCGCGCCGAATACTACTGGTTGCTCGACCAGGTGCGCGCGGAGGGAGATTGGGAAGCGTGGCTCGACTTCTTCCTGGAGGGGGTGCAGACTACCGCTGCAGGAGCTGTCACGACAGCGCGGCGCTTGGTGGATCTATTCAACCTCGATACGAGCCGTATTCAAGGGAGCGGCCGCGCAGCCGGTTCGGCGTTGCGCGTACACGCTGCCCTGCGCGCGCGACCGGTAATCTCGCTCAAAGAAATCTGCCGGCGCACCGGGCTCTCCTTCCCAGCTGCGACAACTGGCATGAACGTGCTCCTGAAACTTGGCGTAGCCCGCGAGCTAACCGGCAGAAGGCGCAACAGGTTTTTTGCCTATGATCGCTACCTGAGCGTGTTGAGCGAGGGGACAGAACCGCTATGATTTCCGACATCTCCGAACGCAGCTTTGAGGACGCTATCGAGGCCGCCCAGGTCATCGGGAAAATCATCGCCCTCGCAAGAAGGTGAGGCGGCCAGGATGGCCGCGTCATCCCATTTTATCTTGACTTGCAGCAGCCATGCGATTATAATGCAGCCAGCTTTTGGTCTGATATATTATTGTTTTACCAGGGGCTCGGGGCACAGCGATGAGCCGAAGAGAGATGGGCCTGGATCCTCCGCTTCAACCGCTTTCCCTTCAAACACGAGGAGGAGGCAATGGCGCAGCATAAACTGGTCCCATTACTGATGGGCCTGGTCATGGCGCTGCTGATCGAGGCAACTCCGGCACAGGTGACGACCGGCACAATCCTGGGGACGGTGAGAGATGAAACGGACGCCATCCTGCCGGGGGCCACTGTAACCATCAAGAACCTCGATACCGGGATAAGCCGCACCGCGGTAACCGATGAGCAGGGGAGATATCAGGCGACGCATCTATCGCTCGGCAATTACGAGGTGAGCGCCTCGCTCGGCGGCTTCCAGAGCGTGATTCGTAGCGGAATCCAGCTTACGGTCGGCCGGACCGCGGTGGTCGATTTCGTGCTCAAGGTGGGCGAGATCACCGAGCGGATCGTGGTGACGGGAGAAGCCTCCCTGGTCGAAACGACAAACGCCGCGATTGCCGGGCTGACCGAGGGAAGGCAGATCAGCGACCTGCCGCTCAACGGCAGAAACTTCATGCAGCTCACCACCCTCCAGCAGGGGGTGCACGTCGCCCGCACCGGACAGCAGTCGCAGACGCGCGGCCTGGGCGTCAGGATCTCGGTCGGCGGCGCGCGGCCTAAACAAAATACCTTTCTGCTCGACGGAACTGAGCTGAACGATACGGCCGGCGAGACGCCGGCTAGCGCTGCGGGCATCTCGCTCGGCGTGGACGCGATTCGCGAGTTCAAAGTTATAAACAACACCTACTCGGCCGAGTTCGGCGGGCGCGCGGGCGGCGTGATCAGCGTGGTCTCGAAATCGGGAACTAACGAGATCCACGGCACCGCCTTCTACTTCCATCGCAACGATAACCTCGATGCCAGAAACTTTTTCGACCCGGACCAAGATCCGCCCGAGTTCAAGCGCAACCAGTTCGGCTTCAGCCTCGGCGGCCCGGTCAGGCGCGATAAGACCTTCTTCTTCACCAACTACGAGGGGTTGCGCGAGCGGCTCGGCCTCTCGTTGGTCAGCACGGTGCCGACCGCCGCCGCCCGCGAGGGGAGGCCGCCGAACCGCACGGTAAATGTGAACCCGGCGGTCAGGCCCTATCTCAAGTTTTATCCGCTCCCCAACGGGCGCGATTTCGGCGATGGCACGGCCGAGCATGTCAGGGGAGCATCGAGGGATACCGACGAGGACTTCTTTGTGGTCAAAATCGACCATAACTTCTCCGACCGCGACTCGCTTTTCGTTCGCTACAGCTTCGACGATGGCATAAGGAGCGACCCGAACGATGACCTGGGCAACATCGTGGAAGGGCTGCTCAACCGATATCAGTACGTGACCATCGAGGAGAAAAGGATCTTCTCGCCCGCCCTGCTCAACACCTTCCGCTTCGCCTACAACCGGACCAAGACCGACGATACTCCGCTGCCGCTGGTCCAGATTGACCCGTCGCTCGCCTTCATTCCCGGGCGCCCGGTGGGCGGGATTAGAGTTGTCGGGCTCACCGACCTGGATCTGGGCGGCGGCGGCGTGATCCCGAGGAAATTCATATTTCAGCTCTTTCAGTTCACGGATGATCTTAACTACACTAAAGGGCGCCACTCGCTCAAGTTCGGGCTCGACATCAAGCGGGCGCTGAATGCCTACGAGCAGCCGATACGGCCGGGCGGCCGCATCGATTTCAACACCCTGGAGGATTTCCTGACCGCGCGCACCAGAAGGGTCGAGGCCATGACCCCGCAATCGGTCTCGCAGCGCGACTACCGGCAGACCATGTTCGCCTGGTACATACAAGATGACATCAAGCTCACTCCCCGCCTCACCTTGAATTTGGGTGTGAGGCACGAGTTCATCACCGTGCCGCGCGAGGTGCACGGAAGACAATCTGCCCTCAGGAACATATTCCCGGCGGACGACGAAGTGACCATCGGCCCGCTCTTCACCAATCCCTCTAAAGAGAATTTAGCGCCACGGTTGGGTTTAGCCTGGGACCCCACGGGTTCGGGCAAGACCGCGATTCGCGCCGGCTTCGGCCTCTTTTACGACCAGCTCTGGACGCAATATTACCTGCTGCCTGGGGCGCTCAACCGTCCCTTCATGGAGTCGGTGGTCTTCAATCGCCCGGCCTTCCCCGATATATTCCGCGGCTTCTCGCTCGACCGGATTCCGCCCGGTGCCAGGCGCGTCGATTCGATAGAGTTCCAGGCCAAGCAGCCCTATCGCTTCCAGTACAGCTTGAGCGTTCAGCGGGAGCTGGCCTCGGGCATCGTTTTGAATGCAACCTACGTCGGGGCCCAATCAGTCCATAACAGCCGGAACCTGGACAGCGCCAACCAGGCACTGCCCGTGCGGCTCAGCGACGGGCGGCTCTTCTTCCCCGAGGGCTCGAGGCGGCGCAATCCTAACTGGGGCCCCTTCCGCCACCGCGCGCTTGACGGCATGTCCTTTTACCACTCCTTCCAGCTCGGGGTGAGGAAACGGCTCTCGCAGGGACTCCAGTTCCAGGCCGCCTACACCTTGGGCAAGAGCGTGGACGACAGCTCGGCCCTCTTCAACACCAACGAGTTCGAGAACACCCAGGACATTCCGAACCCCGACGACCGCAAATCGGACCGCGGCCTGTCGGACTTCGACGTCAGGCACAACTTCGTGTTCAACTTCACCTATGACCTTCCGGGCAAGAACCTTGCGGGAGCCGCCGGCAAGGTGCTCGGCGGCTGGCAGATCAACGGCATACTGAACCTCTCCAGCGGCAGCCCGTTCTCTCCCGTGCTCGGTTTCGACAATGCCCGCGCCCTGACCTTCCGAGCGGGCGGCGGCCAGCGCCCGATCCTTTTGCCCGGAAAGAGCAACAACCCGGTGCTCGGCGGACCGGACCGCTACTTCGATCCCACGGTATTTGCTCTCCCGGAGCCGGGCTTTTTCGGCAACCTCGGGCGGAACACCGTCATCGCTCCGGGCGTGGCCCAGGCCGACATCTCCCTCTTCAAGAGCAACTTCATCAAGCTCGGAGGCCGGGATGATATCAATATTCAATTCAGAGCGGAGTTCTTCAACATCTTCAACCGCGCCAACTTCGGGCTGCCCCAGAGAGAGGTCTTTTCCAGCCGCCGGCAGCTCATCGGAAACGTAGGAAGGATCACAACGACCACTACCACCTCGCGCGAGGTGCAGTTCGGACTCAAGTTTATTTTCTAGTGGATTGCAGGATATATTTTGTGGCAAGTTTTTATTCGCGGCAAAGCTATCAGCGATCGGCATTAAAGCTGAAAGCTGATGGCTTGAAATAGTTGGTCTCCGCGGGCTCTGCGGTGAAATCAAAGAAAGGATAGCGAAATGTGGAAGTCGAAACTTAATTTAGAGACCAAGAAGAAAAGGTCACGTAAACCTATAAGGATAGCGGCCGCCCTGCTTGCAACCATAATAGGGGCAGGCATCTGGATATTGGCCTCGAAATCCGAGGGCCTCCAGCTATCCTACGCCGCGGGCGGTGGAACTTTATCTGCAAGCGGCGCCTCGATTCAGTTGATCAACACCCAGTCTCTGCAGGGGATGACCTGAACCAGCATGAGCGGCGACTGGGAGTCGCCGTCCGATTTGGCCATGACAACCGGCCTCATGTTATATGCCGGCGGCGCCGAATCGACTCCGGCCCGGCCCTGGGGCGGAGACCTTCGCCCGATAAGGATTGTCCAGGACCCCTACTCGACCTATGCCGGAATCGCCGTGGACCCGGTCAACAATGAAGTGGTGATGAGCGATGAGAACCGCTTCAGCCTGCTGGTTTACGACCGGCTCACCAACACGAGAGGGATAGCCGAGCCGCGCCGGAAGATCTCGGGACCGAAAACGCACATAGAATTCATCTGCGGCGTGGCGGTCGATCCGGTGAACCGTGAAATTTATACCGTCAATAACGACACTATAGATAAGATGGTGGTGTTCTCTCATGAGGCGCGCGGCGACGTGGCTCCATTGAGGGAATTGAACGTCGATCACGGCGCCTGGGGCGTTTCTCTGGACCGCGATAACGATGAGCTGGCCATTTCGGTCCAGCACATCAACAAGATCGCCATATACCGCAGGACCGCCCAGGGCGACGAAAAGCCGCTGCGCGCAATTCAGGGGCCGAAGACCGGCATCGCTGATCCCCACGGGGTCTTTATAGATTCGAAAAACAACGAGATCTTCGTGGTCAGCCAGGGCTCGTGGCATCTGGTCAAGCCGCGGGAAAGGGACGACGTCGATAGCAGATTCCAACTCCGCCCGCTGATCCCTTCGACCGGCCGGTTCGACCCTCCGTCGATAAGGGTCTTCTCGAGAACGGCCAGCGGCGACGTCGCGCCGCTGCGCGTCATCCAGGGACCGAAGACCCGGATGAATCTGCCTCTGGGCATTTATGTCGATGCGGTGAACGATGAGATAGCGGTAGCCAATGATGGCGGAAACTCTATTCTGATATTCAGCCGGACTGCTCATGGGGATGTAGCCCCGGCGCGCGTCATCGAGGGCCCGGCCACCGGCTTGAAGAACCCGGCCGGCGTGCACATCGATGCCAGGCACGACGAGATCTGGGTGGCCAACTGGGGCAATCACAGCGCCACGGTCTATCCGCGCACGGCGCAGGGGAACGTCGCGCCGCTGCGCACCATCCGCACGGCGCCGCGCAATGCGCCGCTGCCGGGCCTGGGCAATCCGGGCGCTGTGGCTTTCGACCCGGTACGCCAGCAGATCCTGGTGCCGAATTGAGTGAGCCATCCGCGCATCGCGGTGTTCGCCAGGCTGGCGAACGGCAATGCCAATCCGGTGCGGGCGATCGAAGGGCAGGAGACCAAGCTGGCACGCACCATGCACGGCATCGTGATGGATGCGGTGAACGATGAGATCATCGTCACCAACCCTTTCGCCGAGGCCGTTTTATTCTTCCGCGGCTCGGCTAACGGCGAGGAGCCTCCCGTCCGCGTCATCCAGGGCCCGAGGACTTTCCTCTACCACCCGGAAACCCTGGCCCTCGATCCCTTGCACAACGAAGTTTTCGTGCCGCTCGGGCGCCAGGCCGGAGTGCTGGTCTTTCCGCGCGACGGCAACGGCGATGTCGCGCCGCTCAGGATCCTTCGCGGTCCCAGGACAGAGTTGAGGCGCGCGCACCGCGTGGCCGTTGATCCAGTAAACGACCTGCTCGTGGTCACCAACGATCACCCTGCCAAGCCGGGCATATTCATCTTCAATCGCACCGACCAGGGCGATGTGGAGCCGAAGGCGATCATCAGCGGTCCCAAGACCGGAATCATTCGGCCCCAGGCGGTCCAGGTCAATCCCGAGCGGAAGGAGATCGTCGTGGCAGTGACCGACCGCCGGGTCGGCGCAGCACAGCAGCCGGGCTTTATCGGGGTCTGGAACTATACCGATAACGGAGACGTGCCGCCCAAGGCGATCATCAGAGGGCCGAACACCCTGCTGATCCGCCCGCGCGGCCTGGCATTGAACCCGAAGAACAAAGAGGTCCTGGTCGTGGACATGGTGAGGAACGCCCTGTTCACCTATTCGTTCCCGAAAATTTTCTGAGGAAGAGCGGACCGCGAGAGAGCAAAATTATTTTGACTCAAACCTATTCCCGGAGATGTGAATATGAAGAAAGCATGGGGAAGCCTGCTTTTGTTGATTGCGCTTGCGCTGCCGCTGCCGGCCGGTCAGGATGCGGCCCAGCCTGAAGGAAAAGAGATAACGCTGACCGGCGAGGTGGTGGATGCTGCCTGCTATATGATCCATCCGCAGGCGGCCACGGGGCCGTCGCACAAACAGTGCGCCATCGGCTGCGCCTCGCGCGGCGTGCCGCTGGCGATAATCAACGAAAGCGACGGGAAGCTCTACTTCCCGGCGGACGGCAACAGGCGGCTCGTCCCGTTTATCGGCCAGCGGGTCACCGCTACCGGGACCGCGGCAGATAAGAAAGATCCGATGGAGCTGAAAATGCCGGTCGGAGAAAACAGCATGTCGGTGCGGGTAGAGGGAGGTTACAAAGTGGTGACCATCAAGACGCTTTCAAAGGCGAAGGCCAAAAATAAGAACCTGCCTTCAAATCGTTCGTAGTGAGGGCTTCAGCCCTTTTTACGCGCTAAAGCGCGCACTACGAACTATTTTGAATAGACTCTAGCAGCCGGTATCGAGAGGAGCACAGGTATGAGGAGAAGGCAAGCATGTCTCACCTCATCGGGCTTTTTAGCAGTTGCGCTATGGCTGGCGGCTTCCGCCACGGGCCAGAAGCTCCTGCCTCTGAAAGTCCAGCTTGGAGATGTCTCTATCAACAAGGTGCCGTTCATTATCGCCCAGGAAGAGGGGCTGTACCGGAAATATGGCCTCGACGTCAAGCTAGCCCTTACCAGGCGGGCGGCGGGGGTGGTGGCCGACAGCGGCGTTCGCGTCAACCCCCGGTACGTTTCGGATCAGGAGGATGCTGAGATAAGCATTGGAGGCGGAACTCCAACCATCGTGAGCAAAACGACCAACGTCAGGGCTCTGGACCGGGTGATCCTGGCGACCACCGACCCCGTGGTGCGCTGGCACATCATCGCGCGGCCGGAAATAACCCGGCCCGAACAACTGAGAGGCAAGCGCCTGGGCGTATCGGGCTACGGCGCCATGACCGACTTCTGCGCCAGGCTGTTCGCTAAACGCATGGGATGGGACCCACAGCATGACCTTTCGATCATGTTTGGCTCGCTCGGCGTGAAATATTTGAAAGAGGGCGCGGTGGACGCCATCGTCGCCGACGAGACCGCGATGAGCAGCGCCCTGGCCGCCGGCTTTAAGCCTCTGGTCGATCTGGGCGAATGGAAGGTGCCGATCGCCGGCTCGGGCGTGACAACGACACGCGCCTGGCTGAAGCAGCCGGGAAATCGCGACAAGGCGCTGCGGTTCCTCAAGGCGCTGGTCGAGGCGATCTATCTTCTGAAGAAAGACGAGAAGTATGCCTTTCATGCCATGGAGAAATGGTACGGGATCACGGATATCGAGCAGAAGCGGCGGATCTATCGGAGCGGTGCTGAGCTGATGGCGCGAAAGCCTTACCCGGCAGTGGAGGGGATCAAGAAGACCATGGAGCTTTACGACTATCACGAGATGAGGCGGCATAAGCCGGAGGACTTCTACGACGACAGCTTGGTGCGAGAGCTGGACGAGAGCGGGTTCATCGACCAGCTTTACAAGAGCAGCCAGGAGTCGGAATAGGCCGTAAGTTGTAGCTTTTGCGGAGCACAACGAAAGCCTTTACCGCATTGCCGCGAATCTGATCGGGGCTGACCACGGCTTCTACCAAGGCGGGACTGCCGGGCGAAATTCCAATAAATTTTCCCGTCTTCTTGAATATTCCAGCCCATAACCGGGGAGTTGGTGGCGGCGCCCGAGTTCGTCGAATTGTTCTTCAGAGGAAGGTTATGGCCTATGGGAGGTACTTCGAGGAGTTCGAGGTGGGGGCGGTATACAAACACTGGCCCGGAAGGACCATTACGGAATTCGACGACACCTGGTTCAGCCTGTTGACCATGAACCAGAACCCGCTGCACATCGACGAGAGCTATGCGGGCCGCACCCAGCACGGCCGCCGGCTTGTCGTAGGCCCGCTGGTATTCAGCGTCGCTCTGGGCATGGCCTCGGCCGAGGTGAGCGGCCGGGCGCTGGCTACCCTGGAGTACGATAATATCGAGCACCTGGCCCCGACCTTTCACGGCGATACCATTTACGCCGAGACCACGGTCCTGGACAAACAGCCGTCTCAAACCAGGCCGGAATGTGGCATCGTTTATGTAGAGACAAGGGCCTTTAATCAGAGGGGCGAGACGGTTTTGACTTTCAAGCACCGCTTTCTGGTTCCCAGAAGGGGAAGGGATTGAGTTCGGCAGGAGGGGGGAGTCTGTTCATGACGCAATTACACGAAAGGCAATTGATCTTATCCACGGTGCGGAAATTCGTCGAGCAGGAGATAATCCCTGTAGCCAGCGAGATGGAGCACAAGAACCAGTATCCTTTCGCCATCGTGGAAAGGATGAAGGAGCTGGGGCTATTCGGCGCCAACATCCCTGAAGAGTACGGCGGGATTGGGCTGGATGCCACCACCTATGCCATGGTCTTCGAGGAGATCTCGCGCGGCTGGATGAGCGTGGCCGGCATCCTGGGGACTCATTCGGTCATGTGCGATATCATTAAGACTTTCGGGACAGAGGAGCAGAAGCGCCGCTACCTGCCGGCCCTGGCTAAGGGGGAGAAGCGCGGCGGGCTGGCCTTGACCGAGGCCGAGGCGGGCACCGATGTCCAGGCGATAAAGACCACGGCGCTCAGAGATGGCTGCGAGTATGTGATCAACGGCTCGAAGATGTGGATAACCAACGGCAGATACGGAAACACCTTCGTTCTGCTGGCCAAGACCGACCCGGACGCCGATCCTCCATACAAAGGCATGAGCGCCTTCATCGTGGAAAAGGGGCCTGGCTTTATCGTCGCGCGCGATATCGACAAGCTCGGCTATAAAGGGGTCGAGACCTGCGAGCTCTGGTTTCAGGACTTTCGCGTGCCGGCCGATAACCTGATCGGCGGCAAAGAGGGGGAAGGGTTCAAACAGGTGATGACCGGCCTTGAAGCCGAGCGGATAAACGTGGCGGCCAGGGCCATCGGGATAGCGCGCGCTGCCTTCGAGGAGGCGATCAAGTACGCCCAGGTTCGCCATACTTTCGGCAAGCCGATCTGCGAGCATCAGGCGATACAGCTCATGCTCGCGGATATGGCGACCAAGATCGAGGCGGCAAAGCAATTGACCTATTATGCTGCGCAGAAAAAAGACCGGGGCGAAAGGTGCGACCTGGAGGTGGGGATGGCCAAGCTCTTCGCTACAGAGATGGCGCAGGAGGTGGCCCTCAATGCCATGCGCATCTTCGGCGGCAACGGTTACTCGACCGATTTCCCGATAGAGCGGTTCTATCGGGACACACCGCTTTTGATAATCGGCGGCGGAACCAACGAAATCCAGCGGCTGGTCATCGCCAGGAACCTCCTGAGAAGGTACGGTAAGGATCGGAGCTAAGGGGCGTGGCTTACGGAAGGTATTACGAGGAGTTCGGCATCGGCGACCTCTATCGGCACTGGCCCGGAAGGACCATCACCGAGTTCGATGGCACCTGGTTCAGCCTGCTCACCATGGACCAGAACCCGCTCTATATCGATGCCAACTTCGCCAGCCAGAGCGAGCATGGCCGTGCCCTTGTGCCGAGCGCCCTGGTCTTCAGCCTGGCCGTGGGGATGAGCGTGGCCGACGTCAGCGGCAAGGTTATCGCTAACCTGGCATACGAGAAGGTCGAGTTCCACAAGCCGGTCTTCGCGGGAGATACCCTCTATGCCGAAACCCGCGTGCTCGACAAGCGCGAGTCCAAGACCAGGCCGGACCGGGGAATCGTCTATGTGGAGACGAAAGCATACAACGAGCGGGGAGAAATCGTCGTCACCTTTCGCCGCCGCTTCCTGGTGCCGAAGCGCGCCTGCCAAGCCGAGCGCGCCTGATTTAAGAAAAGTATGAGCTTGCCGCTCGAAGGGGTAAGGATATTGGCCGTCTCTCAATTTGGGGCCGGCCCTTTCGGTACGATGTTGCTCGCGGACCTCGGGGCCGAGGTTATCAAAATCGAAGACCCTGCCGCGGGAGGAGACGTCGCCAGATATGTTCCTCCTTACCGGAGCGAGGGGGACAGCCTCTATTTCCAATCTTTCAACCGGAACAAAAAGAGCCTCTCGCTCAACTTGCGCGCCAGCGAGGGGAGGGAGATCTTTCATCGGCTGGTGGAGATCTCCGACGCGGTCTTTAACAATTTGCGCGGGGACGAGCCGAGGAGATTAGGGCTCGACTATCGCTCCCTGAAAGATTTCAATCGCAGGGTGGTCTGTTGCTCGCTCTCCGGCTTCGGCAGCCAGGGGCCGCGCGCGAGCGAGCCTGGGTACGACTACCTGATCCAGGCATGCGCCGGCTATATGAGCCTTACGGGGGAGCCGGATGGGCCTCCGACCAAATGCGGCATCTCGGTGGTGGATCATGCGGCGGGAATTGCCGCCGCGCTCGGGCTGGTGGTGGGGATCTTCAATGCGCAGAGGACCGGGATCGGCTGCGATGTGGATATCAGCCTGTTCGACACTGCCATCTCGATGCTCTCTTACCTGGCGGTCTGGAATTTAAATAGAGGATATATCCCGCAGCGGCTCCCCGATTCGGCTCACCAGACTCTGGTTCCGGTCCAGAGCTTTCGCACCAAAAGCGGCCACATCGTTATATTTTGCGCCAAGGAGAAGTTCTGGCGAAACCTGTGCCAGGCGCTGCAAGTGCCGGAGCTGGTGGACGACGAACGCTTCGTGACCTTCGAGCAGAGGTGGCGGAACCGCGAGCTGCTGATCGCGCTCTTGCAGCGGATTTTCCTGGAGAAGACCGCAGAGGAGTGGCTCGGCCTCCTTAGAGGCAAGGTGCCCTGCGCGGTCGTAAACAGCATCGAGCAGGCCCTGCGCGATCCGCAACTGCTGGCGCGAGAGATGATAATCGAGGTCGACCATCCGGTCTTCGGCAGGATCAAAGAGGTCGGAAGTCCGATAAAATTCTTGGGAGTCGGGAAGCATCATGCCCCCGCGCCGGCCCTGGGCCAGGATACCGAGGCGATCCTGACCGAATACCTGAATTACTCGAAATTGCAAATCGCGGAGCTGAAGAGTAAAGGAATTATTTGAAAGCGATGCGAGCCTTCACGCCGCGCGAACAAGCGCCAGGCGCCTGGCTGCTGCGCACCCTGCTCTTCGTTCCCGGCAACAACGCCAGGATGCTGGAAAAGGCGCGCAGCTTGAGGCCTGATGCTCTCATTCTCGACCTGGAGGATGCGGTGCCGAACCTTGAAAAAGAGGCGGCCAGAAAGATGGTCGCCGCGGCGCTGGAGGAAAGTATATTCGGCCGCGCCAGGGTCTTCGCGCGCATCAACCCTTTATCTTGCAAGGACGAGTTCGAGGCGGACCTGGACGCGGTCTGCGCCGGCAACCTGCATGGAATATGTCTCCCCAAATGCGACGGGCCGGAGGCTGTTGCGGAAGCAGGCGAATTGCTGGAGGCTCGCGAAAAGAGGTGCGGCAAACCGGCCGGCTCGATAGCGCTAATCCCGATAATCGAGAGCGCGAGGGCTGTAATTAATGCCTACAGCATAGCGCGGGCCGCTCCGAGGGTAGCCGCGATTGCGTTTGGTGCCGAAGATTTCTGCGCCGACATGGGGATTGCCCGGTCGAAAGAGGGACAGGAATTGTTTTACCCTCGTTCGGCTATAGCGGTCTCAGCAAAGGCGGCGGGCTGCCAGGCCATCGATACTATCTACGCCGGCGTCAGCGACACGGAGGGACTGGTGAAGGAGACAAGTCTGGTCAAACAGCTTGGATTTACCGGCAAGCTGATAATACATCCAGCTCAAATCGAACCTGTCCATCGGGCCTTCGCGCCGAGCGATGAGGAGATAGCGGAGGCGAGGAAAATAATCCAGGCATTCAACGAGGCGGAGGCTGCCGGCTCGGGCGTCGTTGTCGTCGATGGCAAGATGGTCGATAAGCCCGTGGTTTTACGAGCCCAAAGGACTTTGGCTCTGGCTGGAGCCGATGGCTAAGTGAAGCATCAGTTCTAATGCGGGAATATCAAGTTGAAATTAAGCCGATCGTATCTGAGGCCGAGGAAAGATTCGATCGGGCGCGCAAAAGAGTGGGGCTGCTGGCGGCCCCCCTGGTTTTCGCCGCGATTCTGCTGGTGCCTCTTCCAGCCCTCTCCTTCCAGGCCCACAGGCTGGCCGCGGTCTTCGCCGCTGTTATCGTGCTCTGGGTAACGGAGGCGATACCGCTGCCTGTGACTTCGCTTGTCGGGGCGGCGGTTGCGGCCATGCTCGGAGTAGCGCCGGTCAACGAGATATTCGCGTCGTTTGCCGATCCCGTTATCTTCCTGTTTATCGGCAGCTTTATTCTCGCCCGGGGGATTTTCAAGACCGGGCTGAACAGGCGCATCGCCTTCGGCGTGCTCTCGCGCCGGCTGGTAGCATCGCACCCGGGCCGCGTCATGGTAGCGTGCGGGGCGATCAGCTATTTCCTCTCGATGTGGATGAGCAGCACGGCGGTGGTGGCCTTTATGTTCCCAATCTCGCTCTCGATCGTATCGTTTGTCGGCAGGAATATCGAGCAGCGGGATGAGGCCCGCGCCGCCTTCGGCATGGCGATGATGTTCGCCATCATGTACGGCGCCCTGACCGGCGGCATGGCCACGCCGGTCGGAACGCCGCCGAACCTGATAGCCCTCGGGTTGATAGAGAACCTCCTTGGAAGAAAAATCTCGTTCGTTCAATGGATGTTGTTCGGCGTCCCCATTTCTATGCTTATTTTTTTGTTTATGTCCGTATATTTATGGAAGAGGTGCATCACGGGCAGGACCGGCGATTGGGAGGTGCTGAGCTACGCGCGCCGCGAGAAGGCGCGGCTCGGCAGGATGACCGCTGGCGAGCGCAACGTCTTCGTCGCGTTCTCGCTGACCGTTGTCCTTTGGATCGCGCCGGGCGCGCTCGACCTTGTGCTCGGCGCCGAAAACGCCGCGGTCGCTGGCCTGCAGAAATTTTTCCACGAGTCGGTGGTGGCGGTCCTCGGCGCCTGCCTGCTTTTCGTTATTCCAACCGATTTGAAAGAGCGGCGCTTCACGCTTGACTGGAGGGATGCCGAGAAGATCGATTGGGGGACCATCTTGCTTTTCGGGGGCGGGCTGGCCATGGGAAAGCTCACCATCAGCACCGGGCTCGGCCGCTTTCTGGGAGAAGCGCTCTTGAAAATAGTTCCGATCGGAGGATCGGCGGCAAGCGTTGCCATGGCCTTGACCCTGTTTGCCGGAATCGTCGCGGTGGTCTTCACCGAGGTGATGTCTAATACCGCCACGGCGAGCATGCTCGTGCCGATCGTGATCTCGCTCTGCCAGGCCTTGAGGGCGGACGCCTTCGTTCCAGCCCTTGTCGCCACGCTGTGCAGCTCTCTCTCCTACATGCTTCCCGTCTCCACTCCCGGAAACGCCATCGTTTACAGCTCCGGCTACCTGCCGATCACTAAGTTCATCAAATACGGGCTGCTGATGGATTTAATCGCCCTGGCATCGGTGGTCGCCCTGGCCCCCTTTTTGTTAAAGCTAATCTTTTCTCTATAGCCGAGCAGCGAGGCTATGTTCCGCTGCTGGCCCGAGAGCGCTGGGGCCAGCGATGCCAGCAGGAGGAAAAAAATCAAGCTCTTCTTCGTAAGATCTCCACCTTTGTTTTTACTCCAGTTTGTCCATTCAAGCGGCATAGCAGAGTTGATTTAGCAATAGATCTAGCGTCTGCCGCCGAAATAGGATGAACTTAGCATTTTCT
>FWPU01004556.1_pt1 | contig 27993 bp, 26 predicted proteins | sample 2228361 | NCBI WGS metagenome assembly FWPU01 (sample SAMEA103939777, study PRJEB20133) | metagenome
AGCACACAAGAAGGGGTTCTCACCCCTCCCCGCACGCGGGGAGGGGCTGGGGGTGGGGTTAAAAGCGGTGGAAGCAACCGCGTAACTCTTGATAACCACAAAAGGGTATGGTAAAATCCCAACGGTTCTTGTTCCAAGGGCGCGGCAAGGAAAGCAAAGCGAAGCAACCTCTGAGGAGAAGGAGGCGGCTTCGCTTTGTTTGTCATGGGGCGTCTCACATCGTAGAGCAGAGTCTCCGTCCCTGCTTTCTGGCGACATCCTGCCACACGGCGGGGACGGAGACACCGCCCTACCTTGTCATGGTGCCCGCTGCGAGATGTCAAGCGGCTTAAACTGATGAGTATAGATGACGCTTTAACGTCATGAGGAGGTGGTTGCCCTGAACGACGACGTGCGCATATTGGTTGTGGACGATAATTTCGACATCCTTTCCATCGTGTCCCGCCTGCTGAGGGAGGCAGGCTATGCAGTGATGGAAGCGGCGACGGGACAGAAGTGCCTTCAATTGGCTCAGGAGGAGAACCCAGACATCATTCTGCTCGACGTCAATCTTCCGGACATGAGCGGCATCGAAGTCTGCCGGCGTCTCAAAGCCGACCCGCAGTTGTCCAGCATTCTGATTGCTCATCTGTCGGCGACGGCGACGAGCAGCGAAAGTCAGGCGGCGGGATTGGAAGCGGGCGCGGACGCCTACATCGTTCAGCCCCTCAGCCACCGCGAACTCCTCGCCCGCGTGGAGGCGTTGGCACGTCTCAAGCGGACGGAAGATGCGCTGCGGGAGGTAAGTCAGTTCAACCAGCAGATTATCGCCAGCGTGCAGGAGGGGATCATCGTCCTTGACCGCCAGTTTCGCTTTGTCTTATGGAATCCGTTCATGGAGGAGTTAGGCGGCATCCCCGCGCGCGACGCGATTGGAAAACGCCCGTGGGAACTGTTTCCCTTCTTGCCCGAAGAGGAAATCGCTCCGCTCCTGCAAAGAGCCTTAGACGGTGAGACGGTCTACGACTCCGACAGAAGCGGCGTCTCTCTTCGCACGGGCGAAGTCAACCGGGTGTCGGTGCGATTATCTCCCTTTCGCAATCATCATGGGGAAATCGTCGGTGTCCTCGCCACTATCCATGATATTACGGAGCGCAAGCAGACGGAGGAGCAATATCGCTCCATCTTCGAGAACGCCGCCGAAGGCATCTTCCGAACGACCCCGGAGGGACGCTTCCTGCTGGCGAACCTCGCGCTGGCGCGCATGTTGGGCTACGAGTCGCCGGAGGAACTGATTGTGCACGTTACTGACATCGGGCAACAACTTTACGTTCATCCAGAACAGCGTCTTCTCTTCAAGCAACTCCTCGAAGAACATGGCAGCGTGCAAGGTTTTGAAATCCAGTTTTACCACAAAGACGGCAGCATACTATGGGCAACCGTCAACGCCCGCGCCGTGCGCGATAAGGAGGGAAGGCTGCTTTACTATGAGGGCACCAATACCGATATCACCCAGCGCAAGCGCGCAGAACAACTTCAAGCCGTGGTCTATCACATCGCCAATGTCGCTCATCAGAACGTCAATATGGACGACCTTTACCGCTTTATCCATCAGGAAGTCAGCGGAATTCTGGACGCCCACAACTTCTACATCGCCCTTTATGACGCCGCGCAAGACCTGTTGTTGTTCCCCTACTACGCGGACGAGACGCGCGCCGATCCCACGCAGGTCAGCGGACATTCCCGTAAACTTCGCAAAGGGTTGACGGAATATGTGTTGCGAACGGGGCAATCCCTGCTTGTCTGCGAAAAGGACATCCAAGAGCTCGCCGAGAAAGGCGAAATTGAACTCATCGGCACTCTCCCGCGCGTGTGGCTGGGCGCGCCGCTCAAGAGCGGAGACAAAATCATCGGCGTGATTGCTGTGCAGAGTTACACGAACCCCGCCGCTTATACGCAGAAGGAGTTGGAGTTTCTGGAATTTATCTCCAGCCAGATTGGCGGCGCGATTGAGCGCAAACGGGCGGAAGAAACCCTGCAGGAAACCAACCTCCGTCTGGAACACGCGCTCGCTGAACTCCAGCGCATGCAGGAGAACATCGTTCAGCAGGAGCGTTTGCGCGCCATCGGCACCATGGCGAGCGGCATTGCCCACGACTTCAACAACGCGCTGGCGCCGATTTTGGGTTACAGCGAACTGCTGCTCGCGCACCCGGACGACCTCAGCGACCGCGAACGAGTCCAGCGCTATCTGGAGCGGATGAACGTCGCCGCACAGGACGCCGCGCACGTCGTCAGTCGCCTGCGCGAATTCTATCGCCGCCGCGACGAAGGCGAGGTGTTCCTGCCTGTTCACCTCAATCAAATCGTCGAGCAAGCCATCCCGCTCACGCAGCCCAAGTGGAAGACGCAGGCACAAGCGAAAGGGATTGCCATTCAGGTTCAAACTGACCTGCGACCTGTGCCGACCATGATGGGCAATGAGTCGGACCTGAGAGAGATGCTGACGAACCTGATTTTCAACGCGGTGGACGCCATGCCGCAAGGCGGGACAATTACGATAAGAACCCGTATGGAGGTATGGGAGTATGGAAGTATGGGCGAAGAAACTCCCACATTCCCCTCCTCTCCCCCTCCCCCCAGGTCGTTTTAGAGGTCAGCGACACCGGCGTTGGCATGATTGAGGAAGTCCGCCAGCGATGTCTGGAACCGTTCTTCACCACGAAGGGCGAACGCGGCACGGGCATGGGGCTGCCGATGGTGTACGGCATTGTTCAGCGGCACGAGGGGACGATGGAAATTGAGAGCGCGTTGGGGCAAGGGACGACCATTACCATCCGCCTTCCCATGCAGCACGAACACCGGGTTGAGCGGGGGAAGAGCAAAACAGAACGCCAATTGCATCCGCTGAACGTTCTCGTCATTGAAGACGAACCGCTTGTGTGTGACATCATCACAGAATACCTGATAAGGGATGGACACACATTCGAGGTGGCAAGCAATGGGTTGGAGGGGTTGGAGAGATTTGAGATAAACAAGTTCGACCTCATCATCACAGATCGAGCGATGCCCGCAATGAGCGGTGACCACGTGGCGACGGCGATCAAACAGATGGAGCCGCACGTGCCCATCATCATGCTGACGGGTTTCGGCGATTTGATGAACTCCACCGGCGAACGTCCCATCGGGGTTGATCTCATCGTGAGCAAACCGGTGACGATTGCCAAACTGCGGCAAGCCATTTCACAGGTGATGACGCGGGAGAAATTGGGTACAACGTGAAGCGTGACGCAGGGATACAGGGAGGCAGAGATACCAGTCGTTGCCTCTTTGCCTCCTTGTCTCTTTGCATGACGCATCAAATGAAAGGAATCCTTTGTATGAACCAACTTCCCATGCGTATCGGCGTCGGACAGTTCAACGAGATTTCTGAGGAAAGGCTGAAGTTCATCAAGCAGTTGGGCGCGGACGATTTTCTGCTCAACACGCCCAACCTCCCCGACCGCGGCGGTTACTGGGGCTTCAACGACTTGCTCATGCTGCGCACGGCAGCGGAGGACTACGGCTTGCGGCTGGCGGCGATTGAGAACGTGCCCATCCGCTTCTATGACAAAGTGATGCTCGGTTTGCCCGGACGCGACGAGCAAATCGAGAACATGGCGACCACCATCCACAACATGGGGCGGGCAGGCATTCCGATTTTGGGCTACCATTGGATGCCCAACGGCGTGTGGCGCACCTCCCGCACCACACCCACGCGCGGCGGCGCGACCGTGACCAGTTTCAACCTGGAATTGGTGAAGAACGCGCCGCTTTCGCACGACCGCGAATACACCGCCGAAGAGATGTGGGCGAACCATGAGCACTACATGAAGGCGATTTTGCCCGTGTGTGAGGAAGCCAACGTCAAACTTGCCCTGCATCCCGACGACCCGCCGGTGGAATCGTTGGGCGGCGTGGCGCGGATTATGAACAGTTTTGAGGGGTTCCAGCGGGCGATGGAGACCGTGCCCAGCGACATGCACGGCATGGACTTCTGAGTGGGCTGCTGGTCCGAGATGGGGCTGGACGTCCCACAAGTCATTCGCTACTTCGGTCCGAAAGGTAAAATCTTCTACGTCCACTTCCGCGACGTGCAAGGCACCGCCGACAACTTCGCCGAGTCGTTCGTCAACGAAGGGCAGCAGAACATGTTCGAGGTGATGAAAGCCCTTAAAGAATCCGGCTTCACTGGTTTTATGATTGACGACCACGTGCCGCATATAGTCGACGACTCGCCGTGGGGACATCGCGGACGCGCTTACGCGACGGGCTACATGACGGGGCTGCTGGAGGCGGTCAACGCCATCGGCTCATAGCGTTCGTAGTCAGGCACGAAGTGGAACGGAGTGCCGCCTATCCACCGACGGCACTCCGCTCGCTCGTTTCCCTGCATTGCATCAGGGAATCTAAGACTTTGACCGTCAGTTGAGATGTGTTATAATGGAGCGACAGAAATCGGGAAAGGAGCATTGACATGCGCGTCAGATGGTCATCGGTTGTCATCCTATTTGTCGCACTTGCAGTGAGTTGCCTGACGTCTTCTTGCGGGAACAAGGGAAGCGACGAAACGCCGCCGCCGTTAGAACCGGCGGGCGTCGGCGGGGCGGGAACGACAGAAACGGGGGAGACAGGGAAAAAGGTCAAAATCGTCATGGTCACGAACGGCACGTCGCCGTTCTGGGACCCGATGGAGATTGGCATGAAACGGGCGGCGGACAAGTTGGGGTGCGAGGCGATTTCGCGTCGCCCGCAGAACGATTCCCCCGCGACCCAGCGGCAAATCATCGAAGACTTTCAGGCGCAGAAAGTGGACGGGATGGGGATTTCGGTCATCGAATCGGACACGATTGGTCCGGTGATTGACGACCTGATGAAGAGCGGGATCAAGGTCATCACCTACGACTCGGACGCCGCGAAGTCGAAGCGGATTGCTTACATCGGCACGAACAACGTCGAGGCGGGCAAGGCGGCGGGCGAGGCGGCGAAGAAGTTGATGCCCGAAGGAGGCAAGGTGTTCGGCTTCGTCGGCAACCAGAACGCCCCCAACGCCCGCGAGCGCATTGAAGGGTTCAAGCAAGCCATCGCGGGCACGAACATTCAGTTGGTGGACGTGCGCGACGACAACAAAGACCCCGCCAAAGCGCGGGCGAATGTGGAGAACGTGATGCAGTCCCAGAAGGACGTGAAGATGCTGTTAGGGTTGTTCTCCTACAACGGTCCGCAGATTGCCGCCGCCGTTAAGGAAGCCAAAGCCCGTGACCGCATCAAAATCGTCTGCTTCGACGCCGAACCAGAAACCCTCAACCACCTCCAAGCCGGCGAAATTGACGCCACCGTCGTCCAGAAACCCTACGAGTTCGGCTACCGTTCGGTGGAGTTGCTTTTCAAACTCATCACGTTGGGCGACGTAAACAAGGCGCTTAAGGAATTCGAGAAAGACTCCGGCTTGAAGGTCGGAACCGGCAACACGATTGACACGGGCGTGGAGGTCATCACGCCGCAAAACGTGAAGGAATACCTCAAGAAACTGGAAGAAATCGGCATCAAGTCATCGTAGACGTGACCACAGACCACAGACCATAGGACTGTTTGGTCAGTGGTCAGTGGTCAGTGGTCAGTGGTCAGTGGTCATTCTCCGTCGCGCTCTGCAATCCCGCGAACTTGGCGTTGTCGGCGTCCTCGCCCTGCTCATCCTGATTATTTGCGTTTCGGGCAAGGGCGAGGCGTTTTTGGGTCCCATCAGCCTGCAAAACCTCTCGCGGCAAATCGCGCTGTTGGGCGTGTTTGCCGTCGGCGAGGCGGTGGTCATCATCGCCGGCGGCATTGACCTCTCTGTTGGAACGCTGATTGGCTTCAACGGCATCCTGTGCACGTGGCTGCTATCGCGTTCGCACTGGTCATTGGGCGCCAGCATCGCGTGCGTGCTGGTGTTTTCTACGGTGGTCGGCATCGTTCATGCGACGCTCATCAACCGATTCCGCTTGCTCCCCTTCATCGTCACGTTGGGTTCCCTCTTCATCTTCCTCAGCGTCGGGCAACTGATGACGAACAATGTGCCAATTCCCGTCTCCCCGCAGGATTCGCCCTATTCCGAGTCATTCCAGTTTTTGGGCAACGGCAAAGTGTTCGGTGAGACCGTGCCCGTGCCCGTGTTGTTTCTGCTTGCCGTGCTCATCCTCGTCGGCGTCCTCATGCAAAAGACCGCCATCGGGCGGCGCATCTACGCCTTAGGCGGTAACGAGGAAGCGACGCGACTTTCGGGCATCAGTGTGCTGAAAACGCAGATGTTCGCCTACGGTTTGTGCAGCCTACTCGCGGGGCTGGCGGGCATTCTTTACGCTTCCTATCAGCGACAGGGCATCCCCGGCAGCGGACTGGCTTACGAGTTGAAAGCCATCGCCGCCGCTGTGGTCGGCGGGTGCAGTCTGAACGGAGGGCAGGGGACCGTCATCGGCGCGGTGCTGGGCGCGTGCCTGCTCAACGTCATCCTCAGCGGCATCAGTTTCGTCATCCAGCAAGGCGCGTCGAACTGGGAAGGCACCGTCGTCGGCGCGATTCTGTTGCTGACGGCTATCCTCAACAGTTTGCAGCAGCGGTGGACGCGGGGGAAATGACTCTCAGCGGATTCCGGGAGCGGGTTGAGCGGATTACTTTGCGGCTAACATTCACTGAATCCGTTTAATCCGTTACCGAAATCCGTTGACAGTTACTCTGCCGCCCTTGGCAACGTCTCCGTGCCCATCTCCGGCGCCCCCGCCGGGCGCGGTAGCGTGTCCGTGTCCGTCGTGGCGGGTTCGGCGGGACGGGGCAAAGCGGACAGCGATTTGAGTTTGGCGATGGCTTGATTCCACACGTCGCGCAACTGCGCGTTGGGGAAGTCAATCAAGCCCGTTTTTGATCGCAGCACGGGCAACGCTTCGATGGCTCCCAATTCTGCCAATGTCCATGCGGCGTTGACGGCAACCGTCGCGTCATTGCTGTCCAATGCGCGCAGGAACGCCTGCGCAAATTCGCTTTGATGTTGCTTCTTCAACGTCTCCACAGCGGCTTTGTTTCGGAACAGCGCTTGCGAGAACGCTTCCACGAGTTCTTCCGCGCCCAACTTGCGCAGCGCGTCAGCGGCGGGGGAGCGTCCGCTGAAGTTGCCTCTGTTTGTCTTTGCCTCGTCGCCCAACAGCGGAATGAGCGCGGGCACGGCGCGGCGGTCGCCGATGTTCGCCAGAGCCGCTATCGCCTTCTCACGGAGAACAACGTCCGCATCGTTCAACACCTGAAGGAGCGGCGCAACCGCCCGCGTGTCCATCGTGCGCCCCAAGTCCTCAGCGGCGCGGCGGCGCGGCGTGTCGCCGTCCCAGAGAATGACCTTGCCGTCTTTGACCTGTCCGCCCGGAGACAGCAGAGTTTCGATGAGAAGCGGCACGCCTTCGAGATGCGCCGTGTCCATCCGCGCGAGTTGGTTCAGCGTCTCGGCAAACAAATCGAAGAGCGTCTTCAGTCGTGCGACATCCTTGATGACACCCACGACCACAAAGTAGAGTTCGTCCACGCCATCGGGAAACTTCGCGCCGAACCAGCCTTCGGTGTCATTGATGCCAAAACTAATCTGCGGCTGCGCCTGAATCAACTGACGAATTCTCGCGTTGGCAAACAACGCCCGCACTCGGGCTTCATCCGTGCCTTTGATGATGAAGTGACGGTCAAACTCCGCGTGTCCGACTTCGATGTCCTGCATTCCGAACCAGCGTTTCCACAACTCACTGAAAAAGCCGGAGCGGGAAACGCCGAACCGAAACGCCTCCTTATTCACGAACGGCGTTCGGATGCGGGTGTAAGTGGTGCTGCTCTTTCCCGTCGACACCGTGAAGGTATCCAGCGTAATTGTCCAGTCTTTGACGTGCGCCTGAACCTTTCTGCCGCGCCAGAATCCCGCATCCACGAACTCCGCGCCGATTTCGCGGCACAGTTGCCCCCAGACTTCATCAAGGCTGGGTCCGAATAGTTTTCCCCAGAAACTCATAGTTGTTCACCTCGGTCAGATGAGATTGTTCAGACTGACAACGTAGGGGCGGAGCGTCTCTGCCAGCCCTGTCATTGCCGCACGAATGGGGCTGGCAGAGGCGCTCCGCCCCTACTCATTGGCGAGACGCGGAAGAGTATCCGTCTCTGTGTCTGGCTCGTCTGCCGCGCGCGGCAGAGTATCGGAGTTGGCGGCTGGTTCGCTCGCCGGGCGGGGCAGCGTTTCTGTTCCCGTCTTTGGGCGGAAGGGGGTTGGGTCTTTGACGAAGAACGTCACCAGTCCGCAGTAGTAGCATACTTTCGCTTGACGGTTCAGCCCCGTCGAAGGCTTGCCCCAAACGTTGTGCTCCAACAGGCGCACCCACAATTTGTCATCTCCACATTCGGCTTCGACCATTCCGTCTCCGCAGTTGAGACACTTCATAGGGCTCATCTTCCGCTGTCAACGGATTTCGGTAACAGATTCAACGGATTACTTTGGGTTGTCACCGTCACTGAATCCGCTTAATCCGTTACAAGAATCCGCTGACAGCATCACCTTAATCTCACCACCGGCTCCTTCACCTTCAAATCCACCTTCCTGAGCAAGTCATGCGCCGTCACGCACAACCATCGCTCCGCGTTGACAGAGTAGGTCACGCGCAGGCGGGGTGCCGCGCCGCGACCGGGCGGGGTGAGCGGCAGCACCTCGTCGCCTTCGTTCAGGCAGATGCAGAAGGCATGTTCGCCTTCGCTCTTGGGGATGAAGTATCGCGTTCCGTTGGGACGCTCCTGCCAGTCGACAGGACGACCGGCGACGCGCCCAACTTCACAGATGAACAGGTTGAGCGACCGCTGTCCGTCAAAACCGGGGGCGTAGTAGCGGGTTACGAAATCGTCGGGTGTCGGATGGCGCGTGCCGCGCGGGATGAGGAGTTCGTATTCGACGGTGTTGTTGCGCTCGTCCAACATGCGCAGGGCGTAGTCGTGATAGATGAAATCCTCAACCCGCGCTCCGCCCGCGAAGATGCACGCGCCGCGAGCGACGCTCTCAAACGGCAGCCACTCGCGCACCTTCTCCCGCCCGAACAGGTTGCCGAGCAGGTTGCGCACCTCGGGCAGCAGCGTGGAGCCGCCCTCCAAAATCACCTCGTCAATCTGCCGCACGTCCAAGCCGTGTTTGTCGTGGAGTTCCTCGAGCAGTCGTTCAATGACTTCCTGCACCCGCCGATACAAGCCGCGCTCCGCGAGCAGGTCGGCAAGCCCCTGATATTCCAGCGTGCCGTAGTTTTTGTTCTGAAACGTAAACACGCCGACGCGCCCCGCGCTCGCCATCAGTTTGGCGCGTTCGGCTTCCCATTGCAGACCGACTTGCAGTGTCGGCACTTTGCGCAGCGGTTCAGGGGCGAATTCTTCGACAATCCACCCGTCCACATCATCCCCGCCCAACTGGAGGCTCTGTTTGGCGAGCACGTCCGCGCTGCCGGTTTCCAGCGTCTTCCCCGCCTGCGTGCGCACGGCGGCGGCTTCTAATGACCCGGCGCCGAAGTCGAAGGCGATGAGGGTCGTGTCGCGCCCGACGTTCACGCCGTAACCCAACGCCGCCGCCACCGGCTCATCTAAAAACCGCAGTGTCAAGTTGCTTCGCCCCATGCCAAACAACCCCAGAAGTTTCTGCCAGAACGACACGCGCTTGATGCGGCGCACGATGGTTTGCAGTTCAGCGCGATACGTTTCGTAAAAACCCATCGGCGCAGCGATGGTCAGGTCTTGAATCGGCTCGCGGAACTGCGCCTCCAGACGGTGGAGAAGTTCGCGGAAGAAGAACGCCGTCACCTCGCGGCAGGTGAAGGTCGTGCCGTCCACCCGCGCCATCGGGCGGCTACTTTCGCTGCCGAGATAACGCTTGAAGCCGGAGGCGTAGCCCGTCGCCGCCCCGTCCCAGTTGTAGTTGACCGCCTCCTGCCCGATGAGCGTCTTTTCGCTGCGCACGTCTAACAGGCAGACCGCCGACGGAATCACCGGCGTTTGCGTCAGCGGCTCCTCCTTCGCCAGGTCGCGCAGGTTGACGATGTGCGGCTCGCCTGCTTTGTCTTCGCAGAGAGTGGTATTGGACGTGCCGAAGTCAATGGACCAGTGCGTTGGCATGTGTTCCTCCTACTGTGGGAGTGTTATAACACACTGGGGCTGGCAAAGACAAGAGAAATCGTCCTCGTCGTCGTAATCGTATAAACGTCCGAGAACGAGAACGAGGACGACGACGAGGCGATGGCTGTTCCACTTGACACTCCCTCTCCAAGTCTGTATACTTAGCGCAGCGAACGGGACGCTCGACCTCTCAAACGGTTCCGCTGAGTTGGATGCGGATTGAGGAGGGGGAATTCCTCCGGCGTCGTGGACGCCCTCCGCCGCAGGAACATCGCGGACCGGGAGGGGGGAGTCTCCCGCCGAATCCCGACTCGTCGGGACTCCGCCGGAGCGTTGCCCTCCCGCGGGGGCGGTGATTTTCGGAGGGGGGGAACAGTTATGAACCCGCCCGCGTCAGAGGAACTCATTGCACGATGGCATATTCATCTTGCGTCGAAGCACCCGCGCAAAGCGTGGACCGCCGTCGGCGTCGTCACGGGGGCGACGTTATTGGCGCTGTGGGCGACGCGCTCGCCGTTGATGACGCTGGTGTTCGGCGGGGTGTTGTTCTCCGCCATCGCTGATTTCCTGCTGCCGATGACGTTCACGCTGACGCGCCGCGCGGCGATGATGCGCGGCTGGTTCAAAGAGCAGCGCATTGCGTGGGAGGACGTGCGCGCTTTCTACGAGGACGAACGCGGCGTGAAGTTGAGTCCGTTCGCTTACCGCTCGCGCCTTGAGCCGTATCGCGGCGTGTATCTGTGGTTCAACGGGAACAGAGAGCAGGTGATGGAGTGGGTCAAGACGCTGGCGACGAACGTGGAGTGATGGGGTGGTGAAGTAATGGCGTGGTGGCATAGTGTTTCCCAATACTCTAATACTCCATGACTCCACCACTCCATTCGTCTAATGACTGACGTAACCGACAAAGACCGCGAGGCTTTCATTGAAGCGGTAGCCCAGCGCATCGTGAAGATGCGGATGGAAGTGCCCGCGATTTTCTTTTTGGAGATGCACAAGCCGCTGGCGTTCGTAGCGGGGCAGTCGCTGCTGGTCGCCTCGCCCGTGCTTGCGCCGTTTTTCGGCATTGACAAAGTGGAGCAAGCGTCGGAGATTATGAGCGAACGGGAGAACGTGGAGCGGCTGATTCGCAGGATTGAGGAACTGTCAGAGGAAGGAAGGGGAAGGAAGGGGAAGGAAGGGGAAGGAAGGGGAAGGAAGGGGAAGTAGGAGGAAGGAAGGGGAAGGAAGGGGAAGTAGGAGGAAGGAAGGGGAAGTAGGAGGAAGGAAGGGGAAGGAAGAGGAAGGAGGGGGAAGGAGGGGGAAGTAAGGGGAAATAGGGGGAAAACAGTTCCCCCCTCGTCCCCTTCCTTCCCCTTCCTTCCCCTTCCTCAGGGAACTGACTTGAAACACGCCAACCTCTTTGCAGGCATTTTGCTGTGCGTTCTCAGCGCGCTGATTGTTACGGCGATTCTGGCGGCGAAGCGCGGGCGGGAGTTGTTTATTCGGCGGATTGCGGGGGTGGACGCGATTGATGAAGCCGTCGGGCGGGCGACGGAGATGGGGCGTCCGATTTTCTTCTCCGTCGGCTTGGGCGGCATTGACATTGTGACCCTGCAAGCGTTCTCCGTCGTCGGGCACGTGGCACGGATGGCGGCGACGTTCCGCACGCGCCTCATCGTGCCCGCCGCGGACCCGCTGGCGATTCCGGTGCTGGAAGAAGTCATTCGCGAGGCGTGCAACGAAGTTGGCAGACCCGAAACGTTCAACCCCGATGACATTCGCTTCCTGTCCGACCAGCAGTTCGCCTACGCCGCCGGCTGTGTCGGCATCATGCACCGCGAGCGTCCCGCGACCAACCTTCTGTTTGGGGCGTTCCAAGCCGAGTCGCTCATCCTTGCCGAAACGGGACAGCACATCGGCGCGCTGCAAGTCGGCGGGACGCCCAGCCAGTTGCAGACACCGTTCTTCATCGCCACCTGCGATTACGTCGTCATCGGGGAGGAATACTACGCGACCTCGGCGTACCTCTCCCGCGAACCGGTGTTGCTCGGCAGCCTCGTCGGACAGGACCGCTGCAAGATGCTCTTCTTGGCGTTGGTGTTGCTCGGCATTCTGACCGTGTCGCTCATCAAGCCGCTCAACCCCCTGCCGACGCCCGACCTGCTGCCAACGGCGGTTTTTGAGGCGCAGCCGCTGATTGAAGTGCCGTTCCGATTGACGGAAGAGCAACTGAAAAATATGGAGGATTTACGGCTCAGAACGGTTGCTTCTGATTCGGCGAAAGCGGCGCAGGCGCAGTTGTTAGACCCCGCCTTGAAGCCCGAAGACAAACCGAAGTTGGAGGAACAAGTCGCCGCTGCCCAGACGAAGTTTGAGGCCGGCTTGGGCGTCATCCTGACCGCCGAGCAGAGAGCGTTGCGCGAGAGGGTTACGTCAACTTTCCAGAAGGTTAGCGAGGAAGTGGAGAAGGAATTTGCAAGCCGCATAAAAGCCGCGCAGGAAAAGGTGGACAGAGCCAACGAGCGCGTGTTGAGCGCGTCGGTAGACACCCTTCAGCAGCGGCTCCGGTCCGGCACAGCCACCTCGGAGGCTGTGGAGGCAGCCACTCACGAACTGGAATTGACGCAGGAGCAACTGGCGCAACTCAATCAAGAGAAAAGCGATGCCATCAAAGCGCGATTCCACGCAGCGTTGGCTCAGTCTCTTTCCGAGGCGCAGAGAAGAGCAACGTTGACCGGGGCAATACGCTACTTCGTGCAGAAGAAAATCATCGAGGCAATTGGAGGATAGCCTGCTATGCAGAACAAAGACGCGCTCTTGCAGGAGTGGTTCGCCAAGCACGTTTTCGTGGACCTCAAAAGCCCGCTGTTTTATGTGGCGGTTTTGGGGGTGATGGTCTTTGCCGTTGTGCTTTTCTTCGTGCTCAATGCGCTGCCGCCGCCGGCGCGCCGGCGTCTCATCGTCATCTGCACGTTCATTGGGGGACTCTACTACGCGCTGGAATTCTTCATCCCTGCGGAGGGCATCTGGTTGTTCGGCAGAATCCCGGTTTTCAAGCACAACCCGCTGACGGGCTATTTTGCGCCGCTCGCTCAGTTCCTCCGCGTGTTGGGGGGATTTGCGATTGGCTTGGGTCTCATCAGTTTGTTCACCGTCCACGGGCATCGCATCGTGCGGCAGCGCAAAGGCTGGGGCAATAGCGTCGCGTTCTTCTTCGCGTTCGCTGCCATCACGTTCTTCGGGTTGTGGCAGCACTTCGACAAGGGCGAACCGCCCGCCCCCGTGCCCAATTTGTTGCCCCCCCCCACTTACGACGTTGAGCCGCTGATAGACGCCGCGTTCGGTCTGACCAAGCGGCAGAAAGCGCAGTTGGAGGAACTGCCGGAGCAAACAGTGGCAGCCCCCGAACTCGCCGCCATTCAAGCCAAACAGAGGGAAGCCGAAGCCGCCCTCGCCGCCTTGCAGGAAAGCAGGGAAAAAGATGAAAAAGCCATCGCCGAGGCGGAGGAAAAAGTGAAGGAGGTCTCGAAACCTCTTGAGGACGCGCAGAAGAAGTTGGAGCAGGGCATCGCCGACGTCCTCACCGATGAGCAGGAACAACTCAAGGCAAAGTTGGAGGACAAGACGCTGCAAGACACCATTGCCGACATCAGCAAGAAGGTCGGCGAACAATACGCCGCGTCGTTGAAGGAGGCGAAGCCCGAGCAGCAAACTGAGATAGCCGAAGCGATGGCACAGGAAAAACGCCACGCGTTTCAGCCGCACCTCGACGCCCTATTGACGGACGCGCAGCAAGCGCGGCTGGACGCCGCGCGCGCGGCGTTGGCGCGCAGCGAAAAGCGACACGAGTTCGCGTCGACGACCTATGACATTTTGTTCAACGGCATGTTCAATTCGCTGGACGCTACGATGTTCGCCATCCTTGCGTTCTTTATCGTATCGGCGGCTTACCGCGCCTTCCGCGTCCGCTCGGCGGAGGCGACGCTGATGATGCTGTCCGCCTTCATCATCATGTTGGGGCAGGTGCCATTAGGCATTGTGCTGACGAACTGGATCCCACACGACAGCCACTTTGCGATTTTCCGTCTGGAAGTAATGGCGAACTGGATTCTCACCGGCATCAACGCCGCCGCCTTCCGCGCCATCATCTTCGGGATTCTCATGGGCTATCTCGCCATGTCGCTGCGCGTGTGGCTGAGTTTGGAGAGAGGAGCCTACCTGGGTAGGGATTGAGTGGAGTGATGGAGTATTGGAGTATTGGAGTGGTGAAACTGCCGTCGTTCCATTACTCTAATACTCCATCACTCCATTAATCCAAAGGTGATATGGACTTTCTCGCGCGCTTCCAATTCTTAGACCGTCGCCTCATTTACCTGTGCGTGTTCGCCCTCGTGTTCGGCGCGTTGATTGTTCCGTTCGGCTTGCCGACGATTGTATCGCCCGAGGTGGAGAGTTTTTACAACGAGGTGGAAAACACCCCCGACGACAAGGTCGTCCTCATCGGGGCGGATTGGGGCGCGGGCACGCGCGCCGAGAACCGCCCCCAGGTCGCCGCCGTGATGGAACATTTGCTCATCAAGAAGAAGAAGTTCATCATTTTGGGCTTCGCGCTCCAAGGACCGGAGTTTACCCTCGACCTTGCCGAAGAACTCGCCGAAAAGCACGGGCGGAAATATGGCGAGGATTTTTGCAGTTTCGGCTACAAGCCCGCGATTGACCCAACGCTGCTCTCGCTGGGACAGAGTTTCAAGGGCACGTTCAGAACCGACGTACGAGGCACCCCGACGGCGAGCATCCCCATGATGAAGAACGTCAACTCTCTGACGGACGTTCATCTCATCGCCGAGTTCACCGGCTCGGGCTTCATGGAAAGTTACCTGCGCCGCGTGACCAAGCCCACGAAAATCGCGCAGGGATGCACAGGTATCATTGGACCGGAGCAGTACGCCTACCTTGACTCGGGACAACTCGTCGGTTTGATGGTGGGCATGAAGGGCGCCGCCGAGTACGAGTCGAAACTACGAAAGGAACACCCCGAAGCGGGCAAAGAACGCGGCGCGAAGGAGCAGTCCCCCGGCGACGCCACCATCGCCATGCGCCCGCAGAGCCTTGCGCACGTTTTTATCATCCTGCTCATCATCATGGGCAACATCAGCGTCTACGTCGCACGTCGCCAGACGACAGAGAAAGGAGCGAAAGCATGAACGACGAACTGAAAGAGCCACAGAACCAGCCCTCTCAAGATCCCTACGCGCTCCTGCGCGTCACCCTGGAAGTGTTGGTCGTGATCATCGTATTGGTCATCGCACTTGTCATCCTGTTTCTGCCGCGCGATAACACGACCCTTTCGCAGAAACTGGTCGCCTTCGCTGGCGCGATTTGCACGCTGGCGATTCTCTCCGTGCTCTACAAAGAGAACGCGATTTACCGCCTGTTTGAGCACATCTTCATCGGTTTGGGCGCGGGCTATGGCGTCGTGATTACGTGGCGCGAAGTGCTGGAGCCGGAGTGGTGGGTGCCGCTCAAAGCGGGCGGCTGGTATTGGCTCGTTCCGATGTTCTTAGCCATGCTGTATTATACGGTGTATTCCAAGAAGTACGCGTGGATGAGCCGACTGCTGGTCAGCACGCTCTTCGGCGTAGCGGCAGGGCAGGCGTTTCAGGGCTTCGCAGCGCAGATTCTGCCGCAGGTCTCGAAATCGTTCAAGCCGCTGTGGGGCGCGGGCGTGACGCCCGGCGATATGTTCAAGAACCTCGTGTTCACCGTCACGCTCCTCTGCGTGCTGGTCTATTTCTTCTTCTCCTTCCGGCAGGACAAACCCACCGTGCGCAGCGTCGCCACCAGCGGACGCTGGCTGATGATGATTGCCTTCGGCGCGGTGTTCGGCAGCACGGTCATGGGGCGTTTCTCTCTCTTCATCGGTCGCGCCCAGTTTTTGCTGAACGACTGGCTAGGCGTGCCAAGACAATAGACTGGAGTGATGGAGTGTTGGAGTAATGCCCTATCCTCCGGTCATTCCCCCGCCGCTCCAATACTCCAATACTCCATGAGGAAATCATGTCCAACGACATCCAAACCATCCTTGCCACCGATTGTGGCAGCACCACCACCAAAGCCATCCTGATAGAGAAACGCGGCGAGGAGTATCGCCTCATCGCGCGCGGCGAAGCGCCGACGACGGTGGAAGCGCCGTTTGACGACGTGACCATCGGCGTGCTCAACGCCATCGGCGAATTGGGCGAACTCACCAACAAGAACTTCATCGAAAACCATCGCGTTCTCACAACGCGACGCGATGACAAAACAGGCTCTGACCTCTACGTTTCCACCTCCAGCGCGGGGGGCGGCTTGCAGATGACCGTGGCGGGCGTGGTCAGCACCATGACCGCCGAGAGCGCGAACCGCGCCGCGTTGGGCGCGGGCGCAATCGTAATGGACGTGATTGCCATCGATGACCGCCGCGAATCGTATCAGCGCATTGAGCGCATCCGCCACATGCGTCCTGACATGATTCTCCTCGCCGGTGGCACCGATGGCGGCACGATTACGCACGTGGTCGAACTCGCCGAGTTGCTCGTCGCCGCCGACCCCAAACCGCGCTTGGGCATCGGCTACCGTCTGCCCATCATTTACGCGGGAAACAACGCCGCGCGTGAGGAGGTGCGGAAACTTTTAGAGAGAAATTTTGACCTGCGCATCGTGGACAACATCCGCCCCACGCTGGAAATCGAGAACCCCGACCCCGCCCGCGAAGCCGTGCATGAACTGTTCCTCGAACATGTCATGCAGCAAGCGCCCGGCTACGCGAAACTGAAAACGTGGGTGAACGCCGAAATCATGCCGACGCCGATGGCGGTCGGCAAGATGGTGCAGGTCGCCGCCGAAAAGCGCAGCCTCAACGTGCTCGCGGTGGACATCGGCGGCGCGACGACGGACGTGTTCACCGTTTTTGGCGGACAGTTCCATCGCACCGTGAGCGCGAACCTCGGCATGAGTTACAGCATCGGTAACGTCATGGCGGAAGCGGGCGCGGACAACATTCTGCGCTGGGTGCCGTTCGACGTTTCGCCCACGGAACTGCGCAACCGCCTGCGTAACAAGATGATTCGCCCGACGACGATTCCACAGACGATTGAGACACTACTGGTCGAACAAGGCGTCGCCCGCGAGGCGCTGCGGCTGTCGTTGGAACATCACAAGTCGTTAGCAACCACGCTGCGCGGCGTGCGCCAAACCGCCACGATGGACCGCGCGCTGTCGCAGGTTAGCACGGGCGAAACGATTATCAACATGATGACGCTCAACCTCATCATCGGCAGCGGCGGTGTGCTGTCCCACGCGCCCAACCGCGCCCAATCTGCGCTGATGATGCTGGACGCTTTCCAGCCCGAAGGCGTCACCGAACTCGCGGTGGATTCCATCTTCATGATGCCCCACCTCGGCGTGCTGTCGCAGGTTCACCCGGAAGCCGCCCTGCAAGTGTTCGAGCGCGATTGCGTCGTACCGCTGGGCACAGCGATTGCCCCCGCCGGGGTGACGAAACCGGGCGAGAAAGTTGCTGCAATCAGGGTTGAGGGTTCAGGGTTGCGGGTTGCGGACGACCTCAAGTTTGGCGAACTGCGACTTTACAAATTAGGCGTCGGCGAAACTGCGGACGTTCACATCCAACCGACCCGCGCCTTCGACGTCGGCGAAGGGCGCGGGCGCGAGCGTCGCGTCACCGCGCGCGGCGGAGTCGTCGGTCTCATCATTGACGCTCGCGGCAGACCGCTGCAGATTCCGACGGACAACACCGAGCGCGTGCGCAAATTGCGCGAGTGGTTGGGGGCGATGGGATTGAAGGCGGAGTGACGACAACGAGGGCATCATGCCGACACAATGGGACATCCTGTTTAAATCCTTGCTGGCGCACCGCTTTAAGAGAGGCTATAACCCACTTGAAACGGAAAGTGAGGTGAGGCACTTGGCATTGACGATTGACGCTGTGGCGCGCTGCAACCGCAATCAGCGTAAGCGGCTGGCAGCGGAGACGCCATTCAACTTCTTCACAAAGCACAACCTCATTGAGTTCAAGTCGCCTCACGACCGCCTGACCGTCGCGGAGTTCCACCGCATCTTGGCGCGTGCTCATCTTTACGCTGCCCAGCATGACGTGAAAAACTTGAGCGACATCTTGGTCTGCATTATTTGCGTGACCAGGCCGACCTGGTTGCTGAATGGCAAGCCACCGATAGTGACGTTTACGCGCAAAGCGCCCGGCGTTTACCTCAGCGACAGCAGGACGGTCATCCCTTGCTACATCATGGTCACCAATGAGTTGCCCGTTGAACCTATCAATCATCCCCTATTGGTGTTTACGACGGGACAGAAGCGGAAAGAATTCATCCAGGCGCTTGTCGCCGACAGCGACCCTGAACTGTTGACGTTTGCTTATCTGCTTTATGAAGATGACGTAAGGGAGGGATTTGCGATGGCGAAGAAACCTCTGCCAGAAGAAGAATTGATGGAGCATATCCGCACCTTCGCGCGCGATTATGGCTTGGAGAAGTTTTTAAAGGGATTCACTTCAGAAGAAATCATAGCCGCGCTGAAACCCGAAGAGTTGCGGCAGTTGCGCGATTCCATCGACCGCCGTCTCCAGGATGGCGAGACAAACGGCAATAAGAAACGCCGCAAAAAGTGAGGAGATTCGATGCCAACTTTAGCCATTGACGGCGGCGAAAAAGCCGTCACTCTCAACATGGGGGAACCATGGCCCCGCGCCGGGGAAGAAGAAATCGAAGCGGTTGTTGCCGCGCTGCGGAAATCGCCGGAGGACTGGGAGTATCTCTGCTCCGCGAGGGGCGGCGGTCCGACGGCGGAGATGGAACAACGCTGGGCGGAGTTCATGGGCGCACGGTTCTGCATGGCGACCAACAGCGGCGGTGCGGCCCTGCATATCGCAGTGATGGCATCGGGTGTGCAGGCGGGGGATGAGGTCATCGTCTCGCCTTACACGTGGGGTCAAACCGTCTCTTGCATCCTTCAGCAGTGCGCCATTCCCGTGTTCGCGGACATTGACCCGGAGACTTACACGCTTAACCCAAAATCCATCGAAGAGCGCATTACGCCGAACACGAAAGCCATCGTCGTCGTCCACATCTACGGTCATCCCGCCGACATGGACGGCATCGTGGCAGTGGCGCGGAAGCACGGTCTGAAGGTCATCGAAGACTGCGCGCAGGCGACGGGCGCCCTCTACAAAGGGCGGCGCGTCGGCACGCTCGGCGACTTCGGCTGCTTCAGCATCGGCGACGGCAAACAAATCAGCGCGGGCGAGGGCGGCTGCTTGCTCACGAATGATGAAGACTTGTTTGAAGAAGCCCTCATGTTCGGTCAGCACCCCATGCGGCAGGGCTGGCAGGTCAAAAACGAGGAACGCCGCAAATGGATGGACAGCCTGATTTACACCTACCGCATTCACCCGCTGTCCGCCGTGATGATTATGCAGCAACTCCCGCACCTCGACGAATGGAACGCGCAGCGGCGGCGGAACCACGAACTGCTCACGGAGGGATTGAAGGACATTCCCGGCATCAAAGGCGTCAAAGTCATGGATGGCTGCGAGCACGTCTACCATCAATACAGCCCAACGTTCGTGCCCGAAGAGGTCGAAGGCGTTTCGCGGGAGGTTTACGTGAAGGCATTAGCGGCGGAGGGCGTGCCCATCAGCCTCGGCTACGTCCGCACGCCAATTCACCTGCGCCCGCGCTTCCAGCAGAAGAACTACTTTTACGGCAAAGGGTTGCCGTGGAGTCTGAGCCAGCGCCCCATTGAATACAAAGAAGGCGACTGTCCCATTGCCGAACACCGCTGCGCGCACGTCGAACTCGGCAGCGGCGGCGGACCGCGCTGGCTGGGCGACCAGTCGGCGCTGGTGCGACAGATTCTCAATGCGTTTGAGAAGGTGACGGGGCAGATGAACAGGCTGCAGGAACTGACGCGGGAAGAGAAAAGGTGAGGTATTTCTTCTCAAAGATTATCCCATTCTTTGCGTGAGATGCCTGCTTGCTTGAGAACTCTTCGCAGCAAGTCGGGGCTGATGGACTGCCGGTGCGGGTTGGGGATCGTCAATGCCAAATCCCCTTTGATCATATACGGGTGTTTGCCGCCAGCATACGGACCCTCAAAACCGGCTGCGCGCAGCCGACGCACCAACTCCTGCCAACTCACCGGACTCAGTTTAGGCATGGACTGTAACCTCGCGTAAAGGTTCGATACGTCGTCTGCCTAACGGCGGAATGTCAAGACCCTTCTGCAAGCGTACTACAATCCAACCTTCCACCACTTCCCGCAGGTTCTCTCGGCAGGCTTCCAGCGTTTTGCCTGTTGCCCACACGCCCCGGAGTGGCGGAATTTCACCGTAGTAGGGTTCCTCATCATCAATGATTTCGTAGCGCGCTCGCCTCATGGCTTCCTCGACGTACTCCAACATCATCGCCTATTCCCCCCAATCATCTGACAAACCATCCCTGTCCTCTCTTCGCATTCGATTGTAACCTAATAGATGGACGCTGTCAACCTCAGACTGTCCCCACATCCACTTCCTCCCCCGCCCACAACAACCGTCCCTCCATCCCGCCCGCAATCACAATCGTCTGCCCTGTGACGTGCCGTGCCAACGTGTCGGAGGCGAGGAAGACAATCATATTCGCAACGTCTTCGACGCGGGCGATTTGCGGCAATGCCATCGTGGCGGTCACGCGGCGGACGAGTGCGGCGTCTTGCAGATGTCCTTCGGTCATGGGCGTCACCGTCCAGCCGGGGCAGACGCAGTTGACGCGCCCGCCGCAGTAGTCGGCAGTATGCGGCGCGATGCGGCTGATTTCGTTTTTCAGCGTGCGCGTCAAGCCGTAAGCCAGCGCGGACTTTGCCGCCGCGTAGTCGGCGTGTCCCGCCTCGCCGAAGACGCCCGCCGTTGAACTGACCAGCACGACGTTGCCCCGCTTCTGTTCCTGCACGATTTTGAAGAACTCGCGGCAACAGAGAAACACGGAAGTCAAATCGGTGTCCATCGTCCGCTGCCACTGCGCGAGTGACATCTCGTGCAGCGGGACGCTTTGCTCCACCCAGATGCCCGCGTTCGCCACGAGCGTGTCCACACAACCAAACTTTCCGACTGCCTGAGCAAACATCGCAGCGGCTTCATCTTCCCGCGTCAAGTCCGCGCCGACGGCAAGCGTTTCGACGGGGGACAGTTCGCGCTGCAACTGCTCCACCGCCGCTCGATTCGTGCGATAGTGCAGCACCAGCCGCGCACCCTCCGCGGCAAACGCCCGCGCTGTGCCTGCGCCAATGCCGCCCGATGCGCCAGTGATGAGGATGACTTTGTTTTGCAAGTTCGCGTTCATGCCCGAATTATTTGCCCTGAAATCTTCCGTTCCTTGCAAGAGAAAACGACGGTTCGTTGTCTAATCACAGGGAACCAGTCAAATTCATAGGAATCGCCCATGCGCCGTTGGCGCACCACGCCGCATGAAAATGACGGCATGGGATGCCGTCGCCCCCGTCCCCCGCTGGCGGGGGACAGCCCCCGTCAACGGGGGCAGGGGGGCGATAGACCAGTTCGGCATCCTATGCCGACGATTTTCGAGGGAGGTCATGGAGAGGGTGAGACAATGAAACGAACACAATTGGCATGGCTTAGGCGCTCCTCTCGCCTCTCTGTTCCGGAGAGCATAGTGGCAAGGAAGGGAACAGATGAACTGGCTCAAAGTATCCCAAGACCTCAGCACCCTGACGATTGACCCCGCTGATGACATCATCGCGGGCAGTTTCGGCACGTGGCGGCTCTCCCGGACAGCGCGCCCCCACAGCGGTCATCCATCGTCTGGTCATGCGCGGCTTTGTGGACTGCTGCGGCACGCGCCAGTATCTGCCCATCCCGCAGGATCCAAGTGTGCGCGTCGTCAGCGGTCCTGCCGTGAAGTTGGTGCTGACCGCGCCGAGTTGGGCGGTGGTCGGCGAGCCGTTCCGCGCGCACGTCCGCGCCGAAGATATGTGGGGCAATCCGGCGGCGGGCTATCGCGGGGCAGTCACGGTGAGCGGTGCATCCGGCTCACCTAAGACATGCCGCTTCGCAGCAAGGGACAATGGCGCACGCTGGCTGAATAGTGTGCGGTTGAACGAGTCGGGCGTGTATCGTCTGGAGGCGCACGATGAACAGAGCGGTTTGACGGCGACGAGCAATCCCATCGTCTGCCAGACCACATCTCCCGCCCTGAAACCCTTCTGGGGCGACCTGCACGGACAATCCGAAGAAGCGTTAGGTCTGAACTCCGCGTTCGATTATTTTCGTTTCGCGCGTGATGTGGCAGCGGTAGACCTCTCGGTGAATCAGGGCAACGACTTTGACATTGACGCGGAGGGTTGGAAACAAATCAAGGCAGCGACGCGCAAGTTCAATGAGCCGGGGCGGTTCGCTGCCTTCTTGGGTTATGAGTGGTCAGGAAACATTTCAGGTGGAGGCGACCGCGCTGACGCTGTGACTGAACTCAGCGTGGGTCAATGGAGCGACTGGTGGCTGGATTCCTTCACCATTGACGGCACAGAGGTACGCGGCTATGTCCGCATGAAACTCATCACCCTTACGCCCAACGCCGACCAATTCGAGTTGTTCGCACCTCAAATCTGGCCCGCTGAAGGCTACACCAAGCCGCTCGAAGTCACCACAGAGATTGACCAGCGCGTCGGCAATTTCTTGCAAAACCCGGCGCGTGATGCGCTGGGCATCGTGGATGACGACACCTACTTCGAGTTGCTGGAATTTCACCATCAGCGGCTTGCCGACGTCGCGCAACACCTGATGTCATCGCCGCGCTGCACACTTATACGGACAAGGCGACGGCTGGGAGACCTGCGGTCAGATGTTGCGGCGTGGTCAGAGACCACTGCCGATCACGGAGGGGTTCATGAGGCCAATGTGCTGCCCCATGAACCCCACGAACCCCTTCTATCCGCGCCGGAACCTTACGTGAACCGTGCCCGGCGAGTTGACCGCTGGCGGTTGGGCGCGGTAGATAATCCAGAAGCCGTCCACCTGAGTTGACTCCTCAATCGGTCCATCCGCTGTGCCGCCGTCCCAGCCGTTGAAAATGATTTTGCGCGTCGGGGCGTAAGCGTTAATTCCCCAGCGTTTCCAGTCGTCCGCGCCAATCGCGCTCACCGACCACGTTCCCTTTGAGTCGCCGAACTTCCACGTCCCGTCGGCGTTGAGTTCGATTTGGCGCGTCGTCGGCTTCGCCTCGAACGGGCTGGCGTTCCCGTTGTCGAGGAACAGCCGAGAAGAGAAAACGCGCCACGCGCCGGCAAGGTCGCGCGACACCGTGCCCGTTGTCGGGGGCGTCGTGCGCGGCGGCTTGACTTCCGTTGGCGGCTCCTGTTTTACGGGCGGTTTGACGTCCACTGGCGGTTCCCGTCCCGTCTGACGTTTGAGTTCATCGAGCCGCTGGCGCACTTCGGGCGCGTCCGTCCATTTCAGGTAGCCCTCGTAGGCGCGGATGGCTTGCTGCGTTTTGCCCTGTCGGTCCTGCGCGATGCCGAGCATCAGTTCCGACATGCCTTCCGTTTTGACTGGCGAGCAGCGGGCGAGTTGCGCCTCCGCTTCCGCCGCGTCGCCTTTGAACAACAACGCCGTGCCGTACATCAGCCGCGCCACGTCGTCCGACGGATTGCTCTCCACGACCGCCGCCAGTTCCTTCGCGGCTTCCGCCGGGCGCTGCTGCGACAGCAGCGCAACCCCCAAAGAGAACCGGGCGTCTTGGGACACGCGCTGATTCCCTCCCGAACCCGGCGTGTTGAGGGCATTGCGATACTCGTTGATGGCGCTGTTCAAATCCTTCCGCGCCACTGCCTCATCCCCACGCGCTGCCGCCTCGCTGGGGCGCACGTAGCCGGGACCGGCGGTCGGCGATTTGTAATCGCCATCAGATTTGGGGGACTTGTAGCTGCCGTCAGATTGGGGAGATTTGTAATCCCCGTCCGATTTCGGCGATTTGTAGTCACCATCAGACTTGGGAGATTTGTAATCCCCGTCCGATTTCGGGGACTTAAAATCGCCGTCGGATTGGGGGCGCACGAGTCCCGGTCCCACAGTGGGCGATTTGAAGTTGTTATCCGATTGGGGGGCAACGTAGCCCGGACCAATCACAGGCGGTTTCCAACTGCCGTCCGATTGAGGACGCACCCACAAAGCATCGGAGGTGGGAGGACGGTTGCCGGAGCCGACCGTCAAGCCCGACGAGTATTTTGCCGATGACGGGTCAAAGTTGGCGTATCCCTTGGAAACGTTTTCGTTCGTCGCGCCCGTTGAACTGCGTCGGGCGGTATTTCTGGCGGCAGACTGAATCAACACCGATTGCGTGAAACTGGCGAACCAGTGGTCGCTGCCCACGTAAGAACCTCGTCCAAAAACGCCGTTCGTTGCGTCATATCTGTCCGCCCAACCAACCGTCGAAAGAACCACAACGCACAGCGGAACGAGCAACCGATTTGGGTGATACCTGCTGACCAATTCAATGACCTCACTTTCAAGGGAATCATCAGATGCTCGTAGTAGCGCAATTCATTGCGCGTTCGGTCATCGGATGACGCGCCATGAATTGCGCTACGACAAACGCTATCGGCTTTCCGTGTCCGTGACACTGTGGTTATACCGTGAGGTCGTTGAGAAAATCACAGGGGAGTCGACATACACCGCATGAAAAATCGTCCTCGTCGTCGTCCTCGTCGTCGTCCTCGGTCGTTTATCGGTCTTGGCTCATGTTCAAGATTTGTGCAAAGTCATCGTGGCAAGGGCGTCTCGCCCGTGAAATAGGGGCAGGATGCCCCTGCCACTGCACAAATCTTGAACATGAGCCTCGGTCTTTTTGGAAACAGCCGATTACGAGAACGAGGACGACGACAAGGACGATTGTTTTCGCAGAAGCATGAAAGAGAAGAACCACGCCGAATCCTTCTGCAACGATGCCATCTCCAAGCGACGTGAACGCGACAATGCCCAAACCGACCAGCGCGGTTGCGCCCCCGCGCACGCTGGGCTTCGCCAGCCTCGTGGGGATTACCTTCTTTTGCGTGGCGGGCGGCGCATATGGTTTGGAAGACGCAGTCGGGGCGGTCGGTCCGATGTGGGCGCTGCTGGCAATTCTCGTCGTGCCGTGGCTGTGGGGATTCCCGACGGCGTTGATGACGGCGGAACTATCGGCGGCGATGCCCGAAGACGGCGGATACGTCGTATGGGTCGAGCGAGCGTTCGGGCGGTTCTGGGGATTCCAAGAGGGCTGGTGGAGTTGGCTGTGCAGTTTCGCCGACAACGCGCTCTATCCCGTCCTGTTCGCCGAATACCTCAAGTTCTGGTATCCCCAAATGACGCCCGCGCAATACTTCGCGGTGTGCCTCGTCGTCATTGCCGTTTTCACCTGGCTCAACGTGCGCGGCACGAACCTTGTCGGGTTCAGTTCGGCAGCGTTCACGTTGATTGTCCTCGCGCCGTTTGCAGTGATGGTTGTGTTGGGGTTGTCGCAGTTGAAGCCAGAGGTGTGGACGATGCCATCCCCCAAGCCCTATTCAAAGGAGACGTTGAGCCAGTTGTTGAGCGTCGTCCTCTGGAACTACTGCGGCTGGGACAACGCCGGTTGCTGCGGCGGTGAGGTCAATGAACCGAATCGCCTGTATCCGAAGGCGATGATGACGACGGTGGTTCTCGTGACGCTGGCTTACCTGCTGCCGGTCGCCGTCGGCGTCTGCGCGAGTCAGGACTGGTCGCAGTGGAAAGATGGCTACTTCCCCGAAGTCGCTCAAGAAATTGGCGGAAAATGGCTGGGCACGGCGATGATGTTCGGCGGTTTGATTTCGGCGATGGGATTGTTTAGCGCGCTGCTCTGCACGTCGTCGCGTGTGCCTTATGCGATGGCGGCGCGGCGCACGCTGCCTACGCCATTGGCACAACTGCACCCGCGCTACGGAACGCCATGGGTCTCCATTCTCGTCAACGGCATCGGCTGCGCGCTGCTCATCGGCTGGGCGCGTTCAGCATCGCAAGCGGACGAAGAATCAGGCAGCCCCTTCGTCGCGCTGCTGCAAATTGATATGTGGCTCTACGCCGCCGCGCTCATCCTCGAATTCGCTGCGCTGGTGTGGCTGCGCGTCCGCGAGCCGAAAATGCCCCGCCCCTACCGAATCCCCGGCGGACTCATCAACGTCATCCTCCTGAGCGCGCCGCCGGTGCTGCTCTGCCTTATCAGTATGGCGATGTGCCCGCGCAGCACGCAACTGCTGGGGGCGGCGGGCGTGGTGATGGGATTGGTTTATTACGGGGTGCAGCGCAAATGGACGCCAGTTTTTTCTTGACAAGTTTATAATCTATCACGTATAATGAAAGCAACTTGCCAGGATGGCAGATGTCAGTCGTGGGAAGGAGGTGGGCATTGTGCTCAGGCTCGAATGTCCTGCGTGCGGAACGGACAATTATGATGAATTCATCACGTTCCCGAATTGCGCGCACTGCCGCGAGAACTTATTGGCGTGTCGCTACTGTCGCCACTTTCCCGGCGACGGCAAAACCTGCCAGTTCCACCCCGAGGTTGACCTGGAGGGCGGCAATGCCTACGTCGAGGATTGTTCCCATCGGGTTCCCAGTCTCACGGTGGGACGGGAGGCGCCGTCTGCGACGATGGGACCCAGAATGTGGGCAGCGTATGCGTTGGTGTGCGTGGTCTCTGGGCTGGTTGTGGTGGCAATCTGCCTGCTGAACGCTCCCACCTCTCCGTTGCTGCCTCGCAACGCGATTGTGATTTCCCCGCAAATGCCTCCCGTCGTGCGCATCAACTCCGAGGCGGAAGCCCGGTTAACGGTCAACGCCACATCAGGCACGCTGCCGAGCCGCTTCTACGTGCGGCTCCCGAAGGAGTTCCTGAGTCATAATTTTGAATTGATAGACATAACGCCTCGCCCCCACTCCTACGAAGTGCGGGGCAGCGGTCAGCATTATTTTGAGTTCGACACGGAGCCGGGGACCCGCCAGATGACGGTCTACATGCGACTGCGCGCCGTCCGCCCCGGATCGTGCGAGTTAGCGGCAAGGGTTGTGACGGGCGATCTCCTCACCGATGCCCACTCGAACACCACACCGTTTACGGTCAAGACCATTAACGCCAGCACCCAAAGCAACCAGCCGAAAAAACCGGTGGGACAGACGCTTCAACCTCTGCCTCTCGCCATTATGTTTACCATGCGCTGAGAAGGTGATCCCCCATGCCCATTGAAGACAAAGAAAAAGCTCTGCGGATTCGTCGTCTCGTCATGCGCTCGACCCCGTGCGACATCGGGCAATTGGAGTTCTCCGCTCGCGGCAGCACAATTTACCTGACCGGCGTTCTGCGCCGACCGCAAGGCTCCCGCGAGGCGATAGACCTCAAAGCCGAGCTCGAGCACATTGAGGACATAGTGCGCCGCATACCAGGCGTCCTCGATGTCATCGTTCAGAACGTGCGCTTTGCGTAACGGGACGATAGGACTGATTTCTGCCACACACTACGGGAGGCTCATCGCAAAGTTCGCCAACGGCATCAAGTCGCGCAAACCGCCCGTCGCCCACGCGCTTCGCTCACGCGCTTTGCGGCAGCCGTGGAGGATGTGAAACACCGCCGCAGTGGAGTGAATCCGTAGATTTGCCGCCGCTCCCCGTTGACGGGTGCATTTCAAACTTGTTGGTAGTGTTCCGTCAAGGTAGGATTGACGGGTAGCCGCACCCTTTATGGGTGCGCCCCATCGCAGGCGTAAAGCCTGCGGCTACGTTCAGATGAACCTGTC
>FWPU01005361.1_pt1 | contig 27985 bp, 22 predicted proteins | sample 2228361 | NCBI WGS metagenome assembly FWPU01 (sample SAMEA103939777, study PRJEB20133) | metagenome
GAGCGAAGCGAGGCTGGGGGTGAGGTAAACTGGCGGGCCAATCATTATGTTTTCTCCATTAGCAGGCATCTTTCCGCACGGTCTCTCAGCGCGAGCGGATAGTCTCCAGCAGGCGGCGCGTCTGTTCGCCAGGCGCGATCTTGAACATGCGCTGCAGTGTGCGTTCCAGATGGCGGTATTGGGCGATCGCGTCGTCAATGCGCCCCTGTTGATGATAGATCGTCATCACGTCCCGGTGTACGTCTTCCCAATCTGGCTTTTCGCGCAGCGCGCGCAGCAGATAGCCCAGCGCCCGGTCGAGTTCGCCGCGGCGCTGATGATAGCGCCCCAGATTGATCAGCGCCTGCGCATATTTGCTCTGCAGTTCTTCACGACGTTGTTGGACCCAGGGTAATTCAATATCGGCCAGGAAGGGGGAACGATAGAGCTGCACGGCTTTGTACCACAGGGCGGGCGCTTCGTCCTCGTATTCGATGGCCGCGCCAAGGGCGGACTCGAACAGGCGCACGTCGTAGTGCAGGCTGAGCTTGGGCGAGGGGACGTAGAAGCCCGCGTGATAGCTGGTCAGTTCGTGCCCTAGCCGTTCGGACACCTTGCGCTTGGTGACATGAAAGACATTCGTAGCTTCTTTGACCCCCATCCTCGGCCAGAAGACGCTGAAAATCTGGTTGCGGGTGACCATGGGGTGATCCACGAAGTAGAAGAACAGATAGCGCGGCAGCGCCCCTTCCCAACTGATGATCGGTCGCCCATTCATGTAGACGTGTCCGCTGGACAGGGCGAACACTTCTAGCTGCGCCCGCCCCTCTTCGTCGCCGAAGATGCCACCGTTCATCGCCCGATCGTTGCCCAACACCGCCGCCTGGCCAAAGCGCACCAGGTCGCTCCAGGGCTGCACGTCGAGCAGGCGGGCGTTGATCGCCACCTGACCGCCGGCGGGCAATTTGTCGGCCAGGGCGCGGAAGAAGCGCCCGGCGGCGATGTCGAACGTCAGCAGATCGAACTGATCCAGCAGCAGCAGGAAAGGCGTGCCAAGCGCCTGTTGCAGGTCGGCGGCCAGTGCTGCTGCCAGGTCTTCGGGGCGAGCTTTAGCGTCCAGTGCAGCCTGCGTCTGTGCACCAAAGGGGACGGGCAGTGTCACGCCGGTGATCAGATGCCGCAACCACTCGGCCAACGTCGTGTCTCCCGCGTCCAGGGAGTAGTACACGACCTGATGGGGGTAGCTGTCCAGTAACAGCGCCACCAGCGCCGCCCGGCTGCGGTGACGCGGATAGATCAACAAGAAGGGGTGATCGCGCAGCCGTTGCTCAAGGAGTGGGCGAGTGGTTTCGGTCAAGATTTCCAGATATGCGGGCATGGTTACCTCTTCTGCCTAAGGCGGATACACTATGCCGCCGGCCCACGGGTCCCCACCCCTGGCATACTAGCAGTATTACAAATGATAGGTTGTCTAGAGAGAATGGTTAAGCAGTCTGACAACTTAGCATTTTAATTATGCCAGCAGTCAAATTCTATGTCAACGGGTGTTTAAGCCAATGTAGCCTCAAACCAGGATGATATGGTAGATCAGGGCGGCCTGAGCGTCAACAAATAGACGAATGGGGACATCCCATCAAAACCGGCTAGCGGCAGTGCGACAGAAGCAGGCTTGGCGGAGTGTCACGTCATGCGCCAGGTTGGCCTCACCTTGAGGGTGAGGTAAAGTTAAGAGCAACCTCCCGTTCCAGATTCTCTCAATGCCTGTTCCCTCCTGAAATGGCAAGAGGGCAGGTCGGGTCAGGCGAGGCCGAGGACGAGGTAAAGCACGGCGAGCGCCCCTGTCCTTCTAAGCGCGTCTGTGGTAAAAATGGCAGCGCTGCCGCCAGGCGGATGTACGGCTGTTCAGCAGGATGAGACCATGACCGGGCGAAAATCCCCTCGTCATTTCAATACTCTGACCGACTACATGCGCGACCGCACCGGCGGCCTCACCTCGGCGGTGGGGCGCTGGCTGTACACCCGTGGCGTACACCCCGACCTGATCACCTTCGTGGGGCTGCTGGTTGTCGCAGCAGCGGCCTACCTGGCCTCGCAGGGCGAGTTCTTCTGGGCGGCCATCGTCATCATCGTCGGCGCGCCGCTGGATGCCGTAGACGGTGCGGTAGCCCGCGCCATGGGCCGCACCGACAAATTCGGCGCACTATGGGACTCGGTGCTGGATCGCTATGCCGACGGTTTTCTCTTTATGGCTCTCGCCTACTACTACAGCAAGGCGGGCAATCAAACGGCAATGCTGCTGGCCGTGCTGGCCTTGCTGGGCACCGAACTGGTCAGCTATGCGCGGGCGCGCGCCGAAGGCATCAACATTGACTGCAAGGTAGGCCTCTTCACGCGCATGGAGCGCATGGTGGTCATCCTGGCCATGCTGCTGACAGGGTACGTGATCGCCGGACTGTGGGTGTTGGCCATCGGCACCAACTTCACCGTCGCGCAGCGCGTGTGGCACGTTTACCGCGTCGTTCAACGCCAGAAACAGGAGAAGAGCGCATGACGTTTCACCGCCGCGGCCTGGAGATCGGCCCTTTCAACCTGTTCGGCCTGGAGATCAACCCGACCTTTCACTGGTACGGGCTGATCATCGTCGGCGGCATCCTGGCGGCGGCGCTGCTCGTCAGTTGGATGGCCCGTCGTGAGAAGGACAAAGACCCCGCACACGTCTGGGATGGGCTGATCTGGGTGGTGGCGCTGGCGGTGATCTTCGCCCGGCTGTGGCATGTGCTTTTCCCGTCGGTATCCTCGGTGGAAGCGGGGCGCACGGCGGAATGGTATCTGACGCACCCCTTCGACCTGCACGATGGCCCGTTCATTATCTGGAGCGGCGGCCTGTCTATCTTCGGGGCAGTGTTGGGCGGGGCGCTGGGCGCGGCGCTCTATGCCCGCAAACACCGCCTCGATGCGCTGGGTTGGCTGGACATGGCGGCAGTCGCCGTGCCGCTGGGACAGGCGATCGGGCGCTGGGGCAACTACGTCAACGAGGAACTTTACGGCAAACCGACCGATCTGCCCTGGGGGCTGCGCATCAGCAATCCCCCGCCCGAATACGCGCCGGGCACGCGCTTTCACCCTCTTTTCCTGTATGAGTCCCTGTGGAATCTGGCCGCGACAGCCGTGCTGTTGTTCATCTGGCTGCGCTACCGCGACCGGCTGAAGAAGGGCGACTTCCTGCTGCTGTATCTGATTTCCTATGGCACGGTGCGCTTTTTCCTGGAATTCTTGCGCATCGAAGTCACGCTGGCCGGAGGGGTCAACGTCTCGCAGGCGGTCAGCGCGGGGGCGGCCATCCTGGCGGCAGCGCTGTTGTTCTACCGGCATCGGGCGGCCCTGCTGCACCGCGCGTGATATTCAGACAAAATTCACACATCTTCCGCTTGGAACAATGCTCCCTGGCTTTACAATCTAAGTCAGGGGTTTTGAGTCTGGAGTTCTGAGTTGCAAGCCCATTGTGTTTAATACCTCGCTCAATTCTCGCCTGCAGACTCCCGACTCATAACTCAGGACTCCAAACTCGCCTATGATCGAGACTCACGAACTCACCAAGGACTTCCGCGATTTCCGCGCGGTCGATCGCGTGACCTTCACCGTCGAGCCGGGGACGATCTTCGCCATTCTGGGGCCGAACGGCGCGGGGAAGACGACTACGGTCCGAATGCTGACATCCATCTTGCAGCCGACGGCGGGCTGGGCGCGTGTGGCGGGCTACGATGTGGTCGCGCAGCCAACCGCTGTGCGCGCCTCGGTGGGGGTGCTCACCGAGCAGCATGGCCTGTACGAGCGCATGAAGGCCGAGGAATACCTGGACTTCTTCGCCCGCATCTACGACCTGCCCGCCGACGTGCGGCGGAAGCGTCCGCGGCAGTTGATGGAGCACTTCGGGCTGGGCGACGCGCTCGACAAACGCCTGGGCGAATACTCGAAGGGCATGAAGCAAAAGCTGGCCCTGGTGCGCGCCATGCTGCACGACCCGCCCGTGTTGCTGCTCGACGAACCGACTTCGGCCATGGACCCGCAGAGTGCCAAGCTCGTCCGCGAGGCGATCAAGGAGCTGCGGCGCGCCGAGCGCACCATTGCCATCACCACGCACAACCTGGTCGAAGCGCAAGACCTGGCCGATCGCATCGCTGTCATCCGGCAGGGGCGCATCATCGCCAATGGCACTTTCCGCGAACTGGCGCAGCGCTTCGCTGGCACGCCGCTGATGGAACTGCGCCTGACGCAACACCTCAACGGAGCGCTGGAAGTGTTGCGCGATATGGTGACTGTCGTGGAAACGGGCGACTGCTGGCTGCGCTATCAGACCCCCGATCCGGCAGCGACCAATCCTCAGGTGATCCGCCGTCTGACCGGCGCGGGGCTGGACATCGTCACGCTCAGCGAGGTATCGCGCACGCTGGAGGATGTCTATTTGCAGATCGTGGCTGAAGACGAGGGAGTGATGGCGCATGAGCAGTCTGGCTGAGCGAATCGAACGGCGAGCCGTGCAGGCGGAGGCGCAGCCGCGTCAGGCGCGGGCGGTCGTCGCCCGCACGCTACGCAATGCCCTGATCGTCACTCGCCGCGAGGTGCGCGATAGCCTGCGCGACTGGCGGATCATGGTGCCCATTTTCATCCTGACGCTGGTCTTCCCGCTGCTGGCCAACACCCTGACGCGCGTCTTCACCAGTTTCTTTGAGGACAACGGGGCGCAAGACCTGTTGCCCGCCTTGCTCCCCCTGATGCCCATGGTGGTGGGCTTCTTCCCTGTATCCATCTCGCTGGTAATCGCGCTAGAAACGTTCGTCGGTGAGAAAGAGCGGCGCAGCCTGGAGCCGCTGCTTTCCACCCCGCTGACCAACACCGAACTCTACCTGGGCAAGACCTTCGCCGCCATGCTGCCCCCTCTGCTGGCCAGCTATACCGGCATGGTCATCTACATGGGCGGCCTGATCCTGGGCGAACAGCAGTGGCGGCCTCCGCTGATCCTGGTGGCGCAGATCGTGTTGCTGACCACCGTACAGGCGCTGGTGATGGTCACTGGCGCGGTGGTCGTCTCCAGTCAGACCACTTCGACACGCGCTGCCAACCTGCTGGCGAGCTTCATCATCATCCCCATGTCCATGCTGGTGATGCTCGAAGCGACCATCATGGTACAGCCGCACCGCCGTTACCTGCTGTGGTTCATCATGATCGGCGTCCTGGTGACCGTGATCCTGCTGGTGCGCATGGGCGTGCGCATCTTCAACCGCGAGGAATTGCTGGGGCGCACCCTGGATCAACTCAACCTGCGCTGGGTAGGGCGCACTCTCTGGCAGGGCATACGGGGGCCACGGGCAGGGAGCTTTTCGCTGTGGCGCTGGTATCGCGGGGGCGTCTTCCCCGCGGTGCGCTCGTTGCGGAGCAGCCTGATCGTGGTGCTGATCTGCCTGGGGGCGGCCTTCGTCGGCGGCTGGATCGCCGCCTATCACTGGACGATTCCCCTCGATCAGTTCGATTCCAATGACAAGACGCTGCTGGACAACCTGCGTACCTGGTTCGACCTGGGGCAAGACAACCCGCACCTGGTGATCATGGCGCTGCTGCAGAATACCCGCGTGCTGCTGGCAGCGACCATTCTGGGCGTATTCACCTTCGGCGTGCTGGCGCTGGTATTGGTCGCCGTGCCGTTTGGCATTCTGGGCTTTGTGTTAGGCCAGGTGATCCTGGCGGGCCTCAGTCCGTTGCCCTTCATCCTGGCGGTGATCCCACACGGCACCCTGGAAGTGCCCGCCATCGTGCTGGCTGGCGCGGCAGCGCTGCGCCTGGGGAGCATTGTCACCCGCCCCCCTGCCGACATGACCGCCGGCGAAGCCTGGCTGATGGCCGCCGCCGACGTGATCAAGATTGGCCTCGGCCTGGTGTTGCCCTTGCTGGTGCTGGCGGCCATCCTGGAAGTCTCGCTGACACCCCGCGTGGTCGAGTTTGTGCTGACCCTGTGATCCGTGCTATATACTCCTCTACGCAGCCCGATCAGGCATCGCTGTATCGTGCTCTCATATCCCCCCTGGCTGATGGCTGAGCGCTGACGGCTTAACTGGCTTCACAGGGACGTACCATGGCCCGTTTGATCATCCTGGGTTCGGCAGCGGCAGTCTCCGACGCCGGGCACGACAACACCCATTTTCTGCTGCAAGGCGAGCGCGGGCGCGCTGTGCTGGTGGACTGCGGTTCCAACCCGCTGGGCAAACTGGCACAACATGGCGTGCATTACGAGCAGCTCACCGATCTGATCCTGACGCACTTCCATCCGGATCATGTCTACGGCGTGCCCATTCTGTTGATGCAGATGTGGTTGATGGGGCGGCGCGAACCGCTTCACGTGCACGGCCTGCATCACTGCCTGCAGCGCTTCGAGGAGATGGTGACGGCGTTCATGGTGAACACCTGGCCGGACTTCTTCCCCCTGCACCTGCACCGCCTGCCGGAGCAGCCCGATACCCCGCTGCTCGATGACGCCGATTTCCGCATCCGCGCCTGGCCCACGCGACATTTCATCCCCACTATCGGCCTGCGCATCGAGGTCAGGTCGTCCGGCCAGGTGATCGGCTATTCGGGCGACACTGAGCCGATCCCCAACATCATCGCGCTGGCGCAGGGAGCCGACCTGCTGCTGCACGAGGCAACGGGCGCGGGGGAAGGTCACTCCAGCGCGGCACAGGCGGGCGAAGTCGCTGCCCTGGCCGGAGCGCGTCGCCTGGTGCTGATCCATTACCCGGTGGGGGACAACGCCGACCCAGACCGCCTGGTCGAAGAGGCGCGGGCAACGTTCGGCGGGCCGGTGCGCCTGGCCCAGGATCACGACGTGTTCACCCTCTGAAGCAGGGCGCTGGGGCATATTATCTGCAACAATCTCTATCGCGCCTCTAATTGAGACGGTTGTACCGCTGTGGTATCATCTACGTAAACTGAGCGTTATCGGGCGCTGCCGGAGCATTTTTACAGGAGCAGCCATGCCAGACGAAACCCCTCTGTACAACGAGCCAGATCAACCCTCGGTAGATATTGGCTACGAACTGGCCGGGGGGATTATGCGACGGTGGGTCGTCGTCCGGCATGCGACCGTCTGGCGTCCCCCGACGGACGTTTACGAACAGGACGACCGCCTGATCGTGGTGGTCGAGATCGCGGGAATGCATCACAGCGACATTCAGGTGATGTTGCAGGGCCAGCGGTTGATCATCAGCGGGGTGCGCGAACGCCATACGGCCCGTGATTGCGCCTTTCACCAGTTGGAAATCCCTTATGGGGAATTCCGCACCGAAGTGAGTCTGCCCTGGCCGGTGGTGCGCGACGAGGTGACGGCCAACTATCGCGATGGGTTTCTGCGTGTGGAACTCCCGCACGCTCCGGCTCAGAAGATACAGATCGTTTCCGTGGACGAGGAATTTCCCGGCGAGCGCGACGCTACCGACGATGATGAGGTAAGCAACCTATGACCAATCCGGATGATCAGGTAGAGCATCCCGCCCAGCCAGAAGACACCTCTGCGACTGAGGCCGAACAGCCGCGCGACGTGAATGTCACCGAGGGCACGGCGGACGAGGAAAAGAAACCTCAGGCGCGGCAGCCGGAAGGACCGGCCTTCGCCCTGCCGCCGGAACTGCCTATCCTGCCTCTGCGCGGCCTGGTAGTCTACCCGCATACCACCATCCCCCTGACGGTGGGGCAACCGCGCTCGGTCAAGCTGGTGGACGACGCCGTCGCGGGCGACCGCATCATCGGCCTGGTGGCCTCGCACAATCCGGAACTGGATACGCCCGGCCCCAACGAGGTGCATACCTGCGGCACAGTGGCGCAGATTCACCGCCTGTTCCGCGCCCCCGATGGCACGATCCGCCTGCTGGTACAGGGTATGGCGCGCATTCAGATTGACGAATTCACCGCCACACAACCCTACCTGAAAGCGCGCGTGCACCTGGCACTGGAGACGGTCGAGGAAGGGCTGGAAGTCCAGGCGCTCATGCGCAACGTGGTCGAGCTGTTCGGGCGCATGGCCGAGCTGGTGCCCAGCATCCCCAGCGAGCTGATCAACGCCGCGCTGAATGTGGACGATCCGTTGCAGTTGGTCTACGCCCTGGCGACCTACATCCGGCTCGACCTGGCCGATCAGCAAAAGCTGCTCGAACTGGACTCTGTGCTGGAAAAACTGCGCACGCTGATGACCATCCTCAACAAGGAACTGGAGGTGCTCGAACTGGGGCACCGCATCCAGAGCGAGGCGCAGTCCGAGATCGAGAAGACGCAGCGCGAATACTTCCTGCGCGAGCAACTGAAGGCCATTCAGCGCGAGCTGGGCGAAGGCGACGAGCAGGCGGTTGAGATCGAGGAGTTCCGCAAGAAGATCGAGGCCGCCGGTATGCCCGAAGAGGCCGAGCGCGAAGCCCGCCGCGAACTCGACCGCCTGGCCAAGCTACCTACTGCCGCCGCCGAGTACGGCGTCATCCGCACCTATCTCGACTGGATGGTCAGCCTGCCCTGGAACATTCAGACCGAGGACAAGCTGGATATCGCCCACGCGCGCGCCGTGCTCGACGAAGACCATTACGGCCTGGAAGACATCAAGGAACGCATCCTGGAATATCTGGCCGTGCGCAAGCTGCGCCAGGAGCGCGCCCAGGAGCTGCAACAACAGACCACCAGCGACACCATCCGCCGCGAGCGCGAAGGGGCTATTCTGTGCTTCGTCGGGCCGCCGGGTGTCGGCAAAACCTCGCTGGGAGCATCCATCGCGCGGGCGATGGGCCGCAAGTTCACCCGCATGTCGCTGGGCGGCATCCGCGACGAAGCGGAGATTCGCGGCTTCCGCCGCACCTACATCGGCGCGATGCCAGGGCGTATCATTCAGACGCTGCGGCGCGTGGAAAGCCGTAACCCGGTGATCATGCTCGACGAGATTGACAAGCTTGGGCACGACTTCCGCGGCGATCCGGCCTCGGCGCTGCTGGAGGTGCTCGATCCGGAGCAAAACTTCGAGTTCCGCGATCATTACCTGGACGTGCCGTTCGATCTGTCGCAGGTGCTCTTCATCACCACGGCCAACACGCTCGACACCATCCCGCTGCCCCTGCTCGACCGCATGGAGATCATTCAGCTTTCGGGCTACACCGAGCAGGAGAAGGTACAGATCGCCCAGCAGTACCTGGTGCCGCGCCAGCTACGCGAGAACGGCCTGCGCCCCGGCGAGTTGTCGCTCACCGATGCGGCGCTGCTGGAGATCATCCGCAACTACACGCGCGAGGCGGGCGTGCGCAACCTGGAGCGCGAGATCGGGCGGGTGGCCCGCAAGGTCGTCACACGCATTGCCGAGGACAAGGCCGAAGCGGTGACGGTGGATCAGCCAGACATCCGCGGGTTGCTCGGCCATCCGCGCTTCGAGTATCAGACCGAGATCGAAGACCGCATCGGCAACATGCCGGGGGTGGCCATCGGTCTGTCGGTGACCATCTTCGGCGGCGATATCCTGTTCGTCGAGGCGGCGGACATGCCCGGCAACAAGGGTTTCCAGTACACCGGTCAGCTTGGCGAGGTGATGCAAGAAAGCGCCCGCGCAGCCTTCAGCTATGTGCGTTCCAAAGCGGCGGAATTCGGCATCCGCCCCGACTACTTCGACAAGCACGACATTCACCTGCATGTGCCCGCCGGAGCCGTGCCCAAAGACGGCCCCTCGGCGGGGGTGACGATGGTCACCGCGCTGATGTCGCTGATCACCCGGCGACCTGTGCGGCGCAACGTGGCCATGACCGGCGAGATCACCCTGCGCGGACAGGTGTTGCCGGTCGGCGGCATCAAGGCCAAAGTGCTGGCGGCACACCGCGCCGGTCTGGATACAGTGATTTTGCCCCGCCGCAACGAGCCAGACCTGGAAGATGTGCCCGAAGAAGTACGCCAATCCATGACCTTCGTCTTTGTGGACGATGTCACCGAAGTGCTCAACGCAGCGCTCCTGCCCCCTGCTCAGCCATCGGACGGCGCGAGCGCGGAAGGCGAGCCTGTCCCTGAGGCCGAAGCAGTGGTTCCCTCGGACGCCAAGGGAGCAAGGGAACGCTAGAGGCTGCTGAATGTTTTCTCCCTCACCCCCACTCGCCAATCGAATGGAGAGGGGGCAAGCCGGGCGCAGCGAGGCTGGGGGTGAGGTAAACCAAGTGAGCCGATCTTTATACTTTCTCTATGCCTGTCCGCCCTTGAAGGGGTGAGGGAAAGGCGCTGCACGATGGCTCATCACTGCCTCCAGAAGATCAACGGACCGAAGCGAGGCGGTGACTAGGAGAATAAGGAAGGTTGGATTGCCCAGAGTTTTGATCGTGGACGATGAGCGCACGACAGTCAGGTTGCTGCGCACGCTATTGGAACTGGACGGTTTCGAGGTCATGACGGCATCACGGGGTGAGGAAGCGCTCGCCCTGGTGCGCGAGCAGCCGCCCGATGTGATGCTGGTTGATTATCATCTGGTGGACATGAAAGGGGTGGAAGTCGTCGCCCGTTTGCGTGCCGACGACCATTTTGCCAGATTGCCCATTGTCATGACCTCCGGCCTGGATCACCAGGAAGAAGCCCTGGCGGCTGGCGCGAACCATTTTCTGATCAAACCCTTCGAGCCGAGCCGTTTGTCGGCCATTTTCCGCGATCTGGTGGGGTAAACAGCCTTCTCTACGTCGCAGGAACATTTCGCGCGTTTTGCGGCACGCCAGGCCGCGCTTTGACGCCGCCTGGACGTGCCCTCCAGACGAAGAGAGGCACATATTGTGAACAGTAAATCACGCCGCGCCAAGATGCATTGGTACCGCGTAGACCTGCATTTACACACGCCCGGTTCTGCCGATTACCAGGAACCGGAAGTCAGCTACCTTGATATTCTGCGCCAGGCCGAAGCGCGTGGGCTGGATATCGTCGCCTTCACCGACCACAACACGGTGGCCGGTTACCGCGCTATGACCGAGGAGATCGAGCAACTCGAACTGCTGGCGCGGCTCAATCGCATTCAGCCCGACGAGCAACGCCGGCTGGACGAATACCGCCGCTTGTTAGAAGCAGTGCTGGTCTTGCCTGGTTTTGAGTTCACCGCCACCTTTGGCTTTCACATCCTGGGCATCTTCCCGCCCGAAACGCCAGTACGGCAGCTAGAGCATTTGCTGCTCAGCCTCAACATCCCGCCCGCCGTGCTCGACCAGGGCACCTCCAACGTGGGGGCTTCGGCAGACGTGCTCACCGCCTACCGCAAGATCAACGAGGCGGGCGGCATCGTCATCGCCGCGCACGCCAATTCGACACACGGGGTGGCCATGCGCGGCTTCGACTTCGGCGGACAGACCAAGATCGCTTACACGCAAGACCCCCATCTGCACGCCCTCGAAGTCACCGACCTGGATCGGCGCGGGCGACACAGCACCGCCCGTTTCTTCGATGGCTCCAAGCCCGAATATCCCCGCCGGATGCACTGTATTCAGGGGTCGGACGCACACCGTCTGCTGGCCGATCCGCGCAACCCCAAGTACCTGGGCATCGGCGACCGCATTACCGAGGTCTTGCTGCCGGAGCGCTCCTTCGCGGCGTTGCTAGAAGTGTTCCAGAGCAACGATTTCGCCCGCACCCGCCCCTATCAGCCCAGTCACGATCCCTACGATCATGTACAGGCGGCCCGTGAACTGGGGCCGAACATCGTGCAGTCGTTTCACGAAGCTGTCACGCGACGCGGCGGGCGACTCTATGCCATCGTGGCCGACGTGTGCGCTTTCGCCAATACGAACGGCGGCACGATCTACATCGGCGTGAGCGCCAGGCCCAAGGACAAGCCGATCGGCGTGCCCAACGTGATCGAGGCCGTCGAGATGCTGCGCGCCGAGATCGAGCACAAAATCACCCCGCCGCTGGACGTGGAAATTGACGTGCTGGAATCGCGCGGCAAGCAGGTGATCCGCATTCAGGTGCCGCGCGGCGACGACCCGCCCTACGCGCTGGACGACAACAAGGTCTATGTGCGCGACGAGGCCGAGACCAACCTGGCTGTGCGCGACGAGATCGTGCAACTGGTTGCGCAGAGCCTGGCCCGCCGCGGGATCGCCGCTCCTGCCGAAAGTCCTGCGGTTGCGCCGCCTGCCGAAGCAGAAGCGCCGCTCCCCGCGCCGTCCGAGCCTGCCGCCATCGAGCCGCCGCGCACCGGCGTGGAGATCATCGGCTCGGAGCAGCGCAAGGGCGTGATGTATCACGTGATGCGCGACCTGCGCAACGGCAACGTGGTCAAGAACGTCACGCGCTCGTCGGCGCGGCGGCTGTGGCACTACGCCATCACCGAGAAAGAGTCGAATCCGGTGCAGCCGGAGAAAGTCGAATGGCGCGGCGACATCGGGCTGTGGAAGCGTTACAAGCGCGGCGGGACGGTGCGCTACGACCTGGTGCAGCGGGTCAATGGCGAGCTGCGCGTGTACTACGGCGTGACCTACGACGGGATGCACGGCCCCTGGCAGGTCTTCGCCGGCGAGGACGACTAGAGCATCTGCTGGTCAACGTGCAACGTCGGGCCGTCCCCAACCGTAGAAGACAGTGAAGTGACAGGCGCGACACACTCCAGGAAGGGGACAGGCCATGCAGGGAATCAGGCAGATTGGCGCGTTACTGGCTGCGACTATCCTCATCTGGGTCGGGATGGGCATGGTAGACGCCCTGGCCAACAGTCAGGTCGTCACCAGCATAGCGGTGCTGGCCGCCTTTGGTTCGACGCTCTCGCTGTGGCTGGTGTGGGGGCTGAACACCATCGAGCAGCAGAAGCTGATTGCCCAGGAGCAGGGCAAGGCCAAGCGTGGCGAGGGCGACGACGCGCGGCTGGCGTTGCTGCTGGCATTGCTGACCGATGAGGAACGGCGCGCGCTCAAACAGCGCCTGCTGGACGACCTGGCCGCCGACGGTGAAGCGGTGCCGCTGGCCGCTTTGCTGGACGGAAGCCAGAACGCGCGGGCGGGGCGCTCATAGCGTGCGCGTCAGGTCGTGGTAACCGGTCGCGCCGCTGGGGAAGGTGCCCGCGCGGGCCTCGATCTGCGGCGTGCCGTCCCCTTCCTGGCAACGCACACTGAAGGTGTGCCGTCCGGCGACGAACGGCCATTCATAGCGCCAGAGCACCCACGTGGTGTCGGAAAGCGGCTGGCGGAGTTGGGCGGGCTGCCACGGCCCATCGTCCACGCGCACTTCTACGGCGGAAATCCCGCGCGCGCCCGCATAGGCGATGCCGCCGATGGGCACCAGAGTCATGCCGTCGCGGGTATGGCGCAGGTCATCGGCCACCACATCAATCACCGCGGTCGCCCGCACGCGAGCTTCTTTGTCCCAACCACGCACTACCCAGTAGCCATCCTCATCCTCCGCGATGGCCTCGATCGCGGTGATCCACTTGGGCTGCTTCATGCCGTAGCGATCCGGAATATACAGGCGCAGCGGGTAGCCGTGCTCGTGCAGCAGGGGGATGCCATCCCAGGCGTAGGTGAGCATCAGGCGCGGGTCGTCGCGCACCAGGTCGAGCGATACCGTCTCGTAGAAGCCATCCGCGCTGCTGATCCGTAGATGCGTCGCTTCTGGCTGCAGCCCTGCACGCGCCAGCACTTCTGCCAGCGGCGCGCCTGTCCAGCGCGTGGTGCCGATCAGGTCGCCGCCGATGGGATTGGAAATGCACGACAGCGTCACATAGCGGTCGAGCCGCGTGAAGTCATTGACGATCTCGTCCAGCGTCAGTTCCAGAGGGCGCTCTACTAACCCGCCAAGGCGCAGCCGCCAGGTTGCGGCGTCCAGTTCCTGCGGGCGCAGGTTGATGTCAATCCGGTAGTGATCTTCCAGGGGCGTGTATTCGGGGCGCGTGCCTGGCACGGGGATCACCGGATCGTCGCGGTTGGGCAGGTCTACCTGCCCGGCGACTGCCTCCGCTGCGGCGCGCCGTTGCCGGACCAACGCCTGATAATTGCGTTCCTCTCGCACTTCCAGGTAGCGTCCCACGGCGGCCCCGATCACGGTCAGCGTCGCCGAGGCCCCGCCCACGCGGATCAGAAACTCCCGCCGGCTCAGCGGACGGGCCAGCAGCAGCGGCGATGCGGCTGCTTCGCTGCCCTGCGGCGCGGGCCAGCGCCCCGCCAGCCAGTACAGCAACGCGCCCCATGCCGCAAAGACCAGCAGCAGCCAGATCGCGACGATCGCCGGTGCGGTGTCTATGCCGTCTACGCTCAGGCTGATCGCCACGACGGGCACGCCCGTCAGTGCCCCCGCCAACCCGCCAGCCCATAGGCCCTGCGGCAGACGCCTGCGCCCGGCCAGCCATTCGCGACTGATCAGGAGAAACATCGCCGCCAGCACTCCGCCGCCAAAGAAAATCAGCAGAGCGGCCAGCGTTTCCAGCGTCTTGGCCGTGCCGGACGTTTCGCCCAGGTCAAAGCGGCGGATGAGGTCAACCATGGCCTCGATACTGCGCACGACGATATCGCCGGGCAATGTCCGAGCCAGCCAGTCGAAGAGGGCAAAGGGAGGGAAGGGCAGGCCGAATACCTGCTCGGCCAGATAGAAGACGGCCAACAGGGGCGCAGTGAGCAGTGTCCCCAGCGCAGCGCCCTTGGAAAATGACCAGGAACGATCCATGGCGGCACCTCAAGCGACATGGCAGACCAACGATGGCGAGGCACCAGAAATCCGAGCGCCTGTGTGCAGGTTATAGCAGCACAGGCGCGCGGGTGACGAGTGGGCAGTGTGGGGCAGGGGGGAGTTATGAGTTTGGAGTAAGAGGTTGCGAGCCGACACCTCATGCCCCGCTCAAGACTCTCGACTCAAGACTCCAGACTCAAAACTCTCTCCTCCTCGGCCAGCGGACAACCGGCGCGGTCTACGGCCCATATCGCCCCGCCGATGCTGCGCGTGCGCACGCGCCCCGGCGCATAGGGATTGTTGATCAGTTGCGGCGCGTCGAGCAATCCTGCGGCGACTGCCCGCGCCAGCACATCGGCATCTACCAGCGGATCGTCGGAGTCGCTCCCCAGGGCGCGGATGGCGTCTATCAGGCGCTCCGTCTCGGCGATCAATTCCTCTTTGCGGCGCTGCACTGCTGGATCGGCGGTCATGTCCGGATTGCCGCGTAGCGCCGTCTCGATGACCTCCTGGGCCATGATCGCGCTCTCGATGACCTCATCGGCGGTAGCGGCATGATCGGCCTCGGTATAGCCGACGATGTGCACGATGTGTGGGCGCAGGGCCATCTGCAACATGATGCTCTGTGCCAGGTGCGCCCGCGCTCGCCGCGGGTCTACAGGGTAGCTCAGCAGACCGGTGCGCGTCTGCCGCCAGACGCGAAACGTCTCACAGGCGAAGCGCTCGCTCATCTCCACGATGGCCAGCGCACGGGCCAGGTCCATGGCGTTGGAAAGCTGCGGCGGACTCTGGAACATATAGGTCAGGATGTAATCGCGCACGCCATAGTGACGGGCATTGTAAGCGTAGAGATAGGCGGAGGCGCACACCACCACATCCGGCGCGTCGCGCATCCCCCAGTGATAGGACTCGTTGCCCTCCACCGGGATATTGCGCTCGCCATGCCAGGCCATCAACGCCTGATGCTCGCGGATGGACTGCGCCAGCGGCGATGGCCCGCGCCCATCCATGGCGTTGAACCAGAACAGGGAAGTTGCACACCAGGCGTTGTGAATGGTGCGCACCAGCAGATCGGCATAGCGCAGGTGATCGGCAGTGCCGGAATACGAACGCAGCAGTGGGTAGTTGCCCCGGCGACTGGCCTGGTACAGGCGGCGCAGGTCGTCTTCGCTGCGGAAGGGTACCCCGCCCGCGCCCTTGCTACGCGGGTCCTGGCGGGAGGGATGAAAGAAATTCTCCTGCGCGTCCTGGTCAGCCCCCAGGGAGATCACATCCAGCACACCGGCTTCGGCGATCTGCGCGATGCCCTCGACCGTCGGGTCAATGGTGGGCGCGGGGATGCCGAAGTGATGGCGCAGCAAGGGATAGGGCGCTTTCCAGCGGATGCGCTCGACTGTCTGCTGGGGAAAGGCATCTGGCCCGCGCTCCTCGACAGGGCGGCCTTCCAGAACCTGGCGCACGCGGTAGGGCGGCTCGTCACCGGAGAAGACGGCGTCGAAATAGCCCATCTCGCGGGCGATGGCCGCTACGGGCGGCGTCCCGCCGAAGAACAGGCGCTTGCGCCCCAGCACGCCCGCCGCAGCCAACATGCTGCGCAGTTCGGTCAGCAGGATGCGCGCGTTTTCGGGCGTCAGGCGATAGCTGACGCCGATCACGTCCGGATCGTAGGTGACGATAGCATCCAGGAACGTTTCGAGATCGGTAGCCGGGCCGGTGAAGTGCGTCTCATAGCCCGCTTCTTCGGCCACGGACAGGAAGCGCGTAACGCCGGCCACATGCACACAGTCGCCCAGACTGCCCGCCAGGACTTTGCCGGTCTTGTGAGACATGATCACCTCCTGTGCTCAGGTAAAGGACATGGTGAGGAGGGGGAGACGGTCAGGCGCACTTAGCGAACGGACTGCTGACGCCCGTCGGCGGGGGCGGGTTCACGGTCCGTGCTGCCTGTCTCGACCAGCCGGGTGATCTCGGTCAGCGACAGGCCCACCAGACCCATGCGTTCCAGCGTGCGCCCACGATAGCGGTAGTCTATGCCATCCACCACACAGGCGAGCTGAATCATCGCTTCCATGCCCCAGACTTCCACGCCAAAGCGCTTGCCCAGTTCGGCCATGGGCACCAGGCTGTAGGGCACGTCCTCGAAGATATAGCGGTGACGGATGGTACGCGGCGCTTTGATGCCGCGGTAGCCAGGGTTGTCGTGAATGGCCTGGTGAAGGTTGTCACCGTGCGCGGAGTAGGCGCGCGCCAGCCATTCCTGGGCCGTCTGCGCGCGGACGCCCAGCGCCGCGGCGATCGTGACGCGCTCGCGATCCAGGCGTTCCAGGATGGTCGCTGTCGCCGGGGTGACGCCGTCTATGTAGAACTCGAACTCCCCACCTGTGCGTTCGATCCAGCCCATGTTGAGCAGGGTCAGGGCGGGGTGGAAGACTGCCCCCATGTTGTTCAGGCTGGTGTAGAGCACATTGGGCGCGGCAATGAACTGTGGGTAGACCTCTTGCAACACGTTGAGCACGTCGGCAGTACGGCTGGCGGGCAGGGCGGCCAGCGGCACCGAATTCTTGCGCCGGAAGATACGCGCTTCTGCCGGGCCGTTGCTGCGGCTGGCGAACAGAAATGTCTCTGTCTCAGCCACGATCACGTCGGCGGTGCAGCCTTCTTGCTGCAAGACGTGACGGAATTCCAGCGCGCCGCCCGTGCGCCCAGGGTTGAGGATGACGATCTGCCCATCCTGCAGATGCGGGGCGCAGGCCAGCGCAACGTCGCGGTGCGCCGAGGCGGGCACTACCACCATGATCAGGTGTGCGCCATCGAGCGCCTGCGCCATGTCGCTGGTCACCACGCGGATCGGGCCGAAGAACTGCTGCCCGTCTTCCATGATGACTTCGATCCCGCGGCGGGCAGCGATGACTTCGATGTTCTGATAGGTGCGGTTATAGAGGCGCACGGAATAGCCGTGCACGGCGAGGTCGGCAGCCATGGCCTTGCCGCCATGTCCCGCCCCGATTACGGTGATCTGTAAATCAGTGTTGTTGAGCATGGCGTCCCCTTGTGGTCGCTACAGCTCCCCTCGGACAAGGAATCTGAGCACACAACCGACGCGGCAGGCATGTTGGTTCCGCTGCGCGGGTTGGGAGCCGAATCGTAGTGCGGCACGCAAGAGACGAACGCCGGCGGGGTGAGTATAACCGATCGTGAATGGAAAACAAAAATCGCAATGAAGGAGGCGCAGGAGATGGGAGACGAACGAGAGAGTGAGAGAGAACTTGGCCCTTGTCAAGCTCCCAGGGCTACGGTACACTACGAGTACTTACGGGGCGTAGCGCAGTCTGGCTAGCGCGCATCGTTCGGGTCGATGAGGTCCCCGGTTCAAATCCGGGCGCCCCGACACCTCCTACAGCCAGCTTGTACCTCCCCATTCACGATCCTGTGCGCGGCTTGAGCAGCCTGGCGGCGGGATTTTGTTTTTGTACCGTGCGTCCGGCAGAGTGACATCTACCGCCCAGGCGCAGGTCGGCGCGCTCCCCGCTCGTGAGCACCTGCCCTGCCCGCCAGAGCTGGCCGAGCGGGCGAGGTGGGGGTGACAACCAGCTATTGCTAATTCCCGCTCATTCTCCCCTGACCGATGCTTCATTACTCATCAAATCCCAGAATTTGGAACAATATTTTCCAAGGGGCTTCTATACTGGAAAGTAGAGCACCCTTCGCAGAACTGTTGCGATTGGGGCGTCCATAGTAAGATGCAGACATCAATCTCTGAGCAAGAGGTGCACCATGCGCATATCGGATACGACCCGCCGCGAACGTCTAGAGCGCGTCCGGCTTTTGCTCCAGCGCAACCCCAACGGGCTGCGTGAGGCAGAGATTGCCAAGAAGCTGAACTTCGAGCGGCGTACTGTCAATAACTATCTGCGCGAACTTGAGATGCAAGGCCATGTTTATCGCGACGATCAGCTCTGGTTTCTGTTACCGCACCAGGACATGGTCTTGCGGCGGCTGGAACTCCAGCCGGAAGAGGCCATGACGCTATATCTGGCTGTGCGTCTGTTTGTCAAACAGCATGACGAGCGCAACGAAGCTGCCGAACACCTGTTGGTGCGCCTGGCCGAAATTCTCACCAGCGACATGGGACTGGACGAAGACATCCTGGCCGCTGCGCGCGAATTGGCGCAACGCCCGACGATGCCAGGCTATGAAGATATCTTTCGCCTCATCATGCGGGCGTACATTTACCGCCGCAAGGTGGAGATCACCTACCATCCCTACCAGGGCAAACCGTTCACCACGGTGCTGTCCCCCTACCTGATCGAGCCGTCGGCCATTGGGTTTACGACCTACGTCATCGGTCACAGCAGCATCGTCAACGCCCTGCGCACCTTCAAGCTGGAACGCATCGAACGGGCGCGCCTGCTTATGCAGGAAGAGTATCGAATACCACCGGATTTTCCCGGTCTGGCATTGTTGCGCAGCGCCTGGTCTATCTTCTACGGCGAGCAACTGACGCGCGTGGTGTTGCGTTTTCACCCAGATGTAGCCCGCCGCGTGCAGGAAACGCAGTGGCATGTCTCTCAAGAGCTATACACTGATCCTAAACACCCTGGATTCTTGTATATGACCATTCGCATCGCTGATTTCACCGATCTGATTCCCTGGATTCGTGGGTGGGGTTCTTCTTGCGAGGTACTCGAACCTTCTTCACTGCGTCGTATCATGGTCAGAGAGTCTCGCCGTCTTGCCATGCTCTATCACATCGCCCCCCTATCAACCTCTTCCGCGCTTGCTGCCTTGTGGGCCAAGACTGACGCCAAGACCGGCGAGTACCATCTGCTTATCTATCATCTGATCGACGTCGCGGCAGTAACACTAGCTCTCTGGCAGCAGGCCCTGGGTGCGGGTGTGCGGGCACAAATATGCCAATGGTTACATTTGGACGAAGAGGTGGCTGGTCACTTGATAGCATTCTGGGCTGGACTGCATGACATTGGCAAAGCAAGCCCTGCGTTCCAGGCCAAGTCTTCCGTTACTACCAGCCTTCTTGACCAGGCTGGCCTGGCAAATCATCCCACCCACGATGTTCATCACGGATTAATCTCAGCTCATGTGTTGCCAGCTCTGCTTGATGGGCAAAGCCCCCCTCTTGTCAGAAAGCTGGCACGAGTCATAGGGGGACATCACGGCACCTGGCCATTGCCGAAGGATTTACAGTCTGCTTCCCATTTCACCGAGGCAAACCTGGGTGACCAGAAGTGGACTCAGGCCAGGGCGGAATTGGTGGAAGCGCTGCGACAGATTGTGGTTCCACCCGACTTGCCCCAAGTCAATCTTCCACAAGCCGAAGAGAACGCTTTGTTAACATGGCTCTCTGGCCTGATCTCCGTGGCCGACTGGATCGGCTCGATGGAGGAATATTTCCCCTATGAAGAACAACTAGACGATCTGCAAGAGTATGCCCAACGGTCGTTTAGACAAGCTGAAACAGCGCTCAAGCAGCTTGGCTGGTTGGATTGGCTCAGTAAGTGCGAAGAGTTGGCTTTTGACGAATTGTTTCCAGCCCTGAGGCCGAATGAAATCCAGAGCGCAGTCATCAAGCTGGCCGATTCTTTCGAACTACCGGCTCTTGTCATCCTCGAAGCTCCTACCGGGGTCGGCAAAACTGAGGCAGCACTCTATCTGGCTGACCGCTGGCTCCAGCGTGGGCAAGAACGGGGACTATATGTAGCGATGCCTTCGCAGGCGACCAGCAATCAGATGTACGAGCGCGTGGCTCGCTTTCTCGGACAACGCTTCCGGCGTGAAACGGTCGGCTTATACTTGCTTCACGCACAGGCTCGGTGGGTCCTTCCAGCTTTGCGGCATCGCCTCGCCGGCATCTCCCAAAGCGAACAGGAGACGGTAGCAGTCAGCGAGTGGTTTGCCTCTCACCGCAAACGTGGTTTGCTCGCCCCCTTTGCTGTTGGGACTGTGGATCAAGCATTGCTCACTGTGTTACTCACCAAACACTTTTTCGTTCGGATGTTTGGCCTCAGTCACAAAGTCGTTATCTTTGACGAGGTGCACGCCTATGATACCTATATGTCGGAACTCTTCCTACGTCTGCTGAATTGGTTGAAACAACTGGGCACCTCGGTGATCCTGCTTTCGGCCACCCTCCCCAATGAAACGCGCCGTAAGCTGATAGAAAGTTATGCTGACCAAGTGCTGCAACCAGAAGAGCTTACCAGTGCCCTGTATCCTCGGCTGACCCTGTGCTCAGGACAGACAGTACAAACTGTTGAGTTACCCGCTCCAGCCTCCAGAACGATCCAGCTGGAATGGATTGAACAGCCCTCCAACGAGATTGCCAGTCGGCTGGCCCAGGAACTTCGCGAAGGCGGTTGCGCTGTCGTCATCTGCAATACGGTAGGGCGAGCACAGGAAGTCTTTACAGCCATCGAGCAGGCCGGCTTCCTTAATTCCGATGAGTTATTGCTTCTACACAGTCGTTTCCCTTATGCCTGGCGGCGAGGCATCGAGCAGCGTGTCCTCCGCTTCTTTGGCAAGCAAGGAGAACGTCCTGCCCGCGCGGTCCTGGTTGCCACTCAGATAGTTGAGCAGAGTCTTGACCTCGACTTCGATCTCTTGATCACTGATCCGGCTCCCATAGACCTGCTCCTTCAACGTGCGGGGAGATTGCACCGTCATCCAAACCGCCGACGGCCTGAGGCGCTAACCGTCCCACGCTTGTTGTTGACGACTCCCGCCTTACAGGATGGCATTCCAGACTTTGGGGTAGACGAGTACGTCTACGACCGCTACACGCTGCTGGCTTCTGCCCTTGTCCTGCAGAGATTGCAAGAGATTGTGCTACCAGATGACACCAGTCAGTTGATCGAAGCTGTCTACGGTGAACAGGGTTGGATCAGTCACCTTCCTGAGCGACTGGCTGCGACCTTGAGCGCCGCCTTCGCCGACATGCAAAAGAAGCGCACGGAGGAAATCCATCAGGCGATGATGCGTGTTGTTCGGAGGCCCGATGATGAGGACTTGCTCAATCAACCCAATGAAATGCTCGAAGAAGATGCACCGGAAATTCACGAGGCGTTTCAGGCGTTGACTCGTCTGGCCGAGCCAGGGGTTTCACTGGTCTGTCTGCATAGTACCCCGCGTGGTATCGCTCTCGATCCTGACGGGAATTGGCCTGTCAATCTTGACGTATCTCTCGCCCCAGAGGTTGAGAGTCAGTTCTTGGAACTCTCGGTGACGATTCAACATCGCCCGGTGCGTTCGGCCCTCGCTCAACAGCTCCCACCAGCGAACTGGCGTAAATCACCCTTGCTTCGGCACCATCGCCTGGCTGTTTTTTCGAGCGGAATCTTTGACGTATCGGGCACTTCGTATGCGCTACGTTTGACGCGCCAATTGGGACTGGAGGTGATCAAGAAATGAGTGCTTCGTTCAATCTTGTTGATTCGCGTTGGATACCTTGTATTACCTTACAAGGCAATCCGGTGGAACTGGGATTGATGGACATGCTGATCAAAGCCCATGAATTGCGCGAGATCGCCGATCCATCTCCCCTAATCGTCGCTTCTCTTCATCGCCTGGCATTGGCTGTGTTGCACCGCGTGTTTGGCCCTGCCAATCGCGCCGCCTGGGGAGAACTGTGGCGCGCCGGTCGCTGGCCAGATACGCCTTTGCGGCAGTATTTCGAGCGATGGTATGACCGTTTCGATCTATTTCATCCCAAACATCCCTTCTTTCAGGCTGCGGATGATCGGGTGAAACCCAAGTCAATACTTCACCTTATCTACTCTTCCGGCAACAACCCAACGCTTTTCAGCCATGAGACCGACGAACGAGCCATAGTTCTGTCAGCCGCTGAAGCAGCTCGTGCTTTGCTTGCCTCTCAGGCGTTTCACTTGGCGGGGCTGAGTGGGCTTGAGGAGAAATTTACCGATGCGCCCTGGACACGAGGGGTAGTGTTTCTCGCTCAGGGAGAGACTCTGTTCCAGACGCTGGCGCTCAATCTGATGCGCTATCCTGAAAAGGAAGGTCGCGTCGTGTCGTCGCCTCAAGATCGTCCCGTCTGGGAGGCAGACGATCCCTTCTTCCCCAAGCGTGAACGTCCCCTCGGTTACCTGGACTATCTCACCTGGCCCAGTGTACGGGTGAAGCTGCTCCCCGAAGAAGACCCTGCGGGTATGCAGGTTCGATACATGACCATTGCGCGAGGACTGCGCCTGAGTGCCGACCAACAAGACCCGATGAAACTATACTGGCCTGCGAAGAAAGAGGGCTGGCAGTTCCTGCGCTTTTCTGAAGATCGGTCGCTCTGGCGAAGCTTGCACACCTTCCTGGCTTTGCGCGATTCTCAGCGCCGTCCGCCCGTCTCGCTCGATTGGCTGGCCAGCCTGGTAGACGATGGCTGGTTGTCAGTTGAGGAGCGCTTGCGCTACATGGCGCTGGGGATGAGCAATGATCGGGCGAAGATTTACTTCTACCGTCACGAGCGCTTCCCTCTTCCACTGGTCTATTTGCAGCGCCAGGAACTGGTCGTCGTGTTGGAGCAGGCCATCAATCTGGCCGAAGAGACTGCCAGAACCCTCAGTTGGGCACTGGAAGTGTTGGCTCAGTTTGTGCTCTCCCCTACCTCAGATCAAGAGGGCGCTCGCAAACCCGACCGCAAGCAAGATATCCTGCCCCTGGTCAATCATTGGGGCGGGACACGCTCCTACTGGCAAGACCTGGAACCACTCTTCTGGAACCTGGTAGATGACCTGCCCGCGAATCCAGATGTAGCGCTCGAACGATGGAAACAGAACCTGCGCGAACAGGCTATCCAGGCCCTGGAGCAGGTCGCTGAAACTGTCGGGACAACTCCCGAAGCCCTAAAAGGGGCGGTTGAAGCGCGCCGCCGACTGTTCGGCAAGCTGAATAACCTACTTGGAGAAGTTCGTACAAGGAGTGTTGTGCAATGACCGAAGTAAAAGAACACCCGTTTGTCACTTACCTGCAAGGAAAGAGCGAAGACCGGGCAGTCCTGGCCGCCCTGCGTCGGGGATTAGGACAACCGCCCGGTGCTGCACCCGCTATGTTTCCCTATGTTGTCCCGTTTCTTGGCCCAGAAGCTACCCGCTGGCAGGAAGAAACCCACTATCTGATCGCATCGCTGTTTGGCCTGCATCCTCAGTCTACCCCACAGGGTAACATGGGCACGCACTTCGCTGATCTCCAGCGCCAGTTACCCAACCGGCCCACCATAGAACGCCGCTTTGTCGCTTTGATGGCCGCCCATCCCGACGATCTCGCTTTTCAATTGCGCCAGGCGATCAGCTTGCTCAAGTCTCATGAGAAGCCCATCAACTGGCACCGGCTGATGTACGACGTATTGAGTTGGAACAACCCGGATGCACGAACCTGGGTTCACCGCCAATGGGCCGCTGAATTTTGGCGGCAGCCCACCCTTGCCTCTGAGCAGGAAACTGCTCAAGCCCAAGATGATCGCATCGAAGCTCTCTAGCATAGTTCTATTCCTTCAGGAGGTCTTGCCATGTTTGTCGAATTGCACATGATCCAGAACTTCGCTCCCGCCAATCTCAATCGCGACGACACCAACAACCCCAAAGACACCGAGTTTGGAGGCGTCCGGCGGGCGCGCATCTCATCGCAGTGCCTCAAGCGTGCCATCCGCACTGCGCCAGTTTTCGCTCAGATCACCGGCGTGGACACGGGCATCCGCACTCGCTGGGTGACACGCCTGCTGAGTGAAGAGCTTCAAAAGCGCGGCTACGATGCAACGCAGGCCGCACAGGTTGCCCAGGCTTTCGCCGCGGCCTACGCGGGCAAAATGGACAGCACCCAGAAAGACCGCACCAGTGTGCTGCTCTACCTCAGCCGCCAGGAGATCGAGCGTTTCACTCAGGCGCTGATCGAGCGATGGGCTGACCTGACTTCCGGCATCGGGAAACAAGTCGAAGAGGTGCTTAAGGATCTCGTCAAACAGTTGATCAAAGAAACAAAGGAGCGCACCAGCGCCCCGGACATCGCACTCTTTGGCCGTATGCTCGCTGACAAGCCGGAACTCAACCTCGATGCCGCCTGCCAGGTGGCCCATGCCATTTCCACGCACCGCATTAGCATGGACATGGATTTCTTCACGGCGGTAGACGACCTTCAGGAACGCGACGAGACCGGCGCAGGAATGATGGGCTACACTAGCTTCAACAGCGCCACTTTCTACCGCTACGCCCGCATTGACTGGGAGCAGTTGGTAAAAAACCTGAATGACGATCGCGATCTGGCCCGCCGCACTGTCGAGGGATTCCTGCGTGCAGCGGTCGTCGCTATTCCCACTGGCAAACAGAACTCGTTCGCCGCGCAAAATCCGCCGAGCTTTCTACTAGGCGTCGTGCGCGACGACGGCATGAGTTGGTCGCTGGCCAATGCCTTCGAGCGCCCGGTGAGCGCCTTCCGCGATTCGGGATACATCCGCCCGTCCATCGAAGCGCTGGACACCTACTGGGCACAACTGACAGGGACCTTCTCGCACAACCCGAAGGCTGTTGCTGCATTGAACCTTGAACCAGGTGTGAAGCTAATGTATCTGGGGGCCTATCTCAAGCCAGATCTCGACCAGTGGATTGAGGCTTTGCTCTCGCCTCTGGTGTAGGAGGCTGGCTCATGACCACACTACTTTTGCGCTTGAGCGGCCCCATGCAATCGTGGGGCACCCATAGCAAGTTCGATGTCCGTGAAACGGCCTACGAACCGTCCAAGAGCGGGGTGATCGGCTTGCTGTGCGCCGCTCTGGGACGCCCGCGCCATGCCTCGCTCGACGACCTGGCGGCGTTGGAGATGGGCGTGCGTGTAGATTGCCAGGGCACACTGCAACGTGACTTTCACACCGCGGGCAAAGATGGCTACTACAAGGTCGGCGGCGGAATCGAGCGCAAGAATCCCATCGTGACCACGCGCTACTACCTCGCCGACGCTGTCTTCCTGGTCGGCTTGAGCGGTGAAGTGTCCCTGCTGCAAGACCTGTCTCAAGCCTTGCAGCACCCGGTCTGGATGCTTTACCTGGGGCGCAAAGCCTTTGTTCCCAGCGAGCCGGTGTGGTTGCCCGATGGCCTGCGTTACGGTGAGAGCTTGATGCAGGCTCTGAGCGCCTATCCCTGGCTGGGCCATACGGACGACCCGCCCGCTCGCCTGCGCATTGTGTACGACGATCCCAACGGTCCGCTGCTAAGCTACGACCATCCTGTCTCCTTCGCCGAACGCACGTTCCGGCCTCGCTACACCTCGTTCAAGTTCATTGCGAACCCAAGCGGGGGCAAGGAGGGATAGCCATGTATCTGACCCGCCTGGTACTCAACCCGCGTTCGCGCCGTGCCCAAAGTGAAAGCGCTAACCTCTATGAGTTGCACCGCACCATCATGAACGCTTTCCCGGCCACGCTACCCTCTGACGAACGAGTGCTGTTCCGCCTGGACATCGAACGACAGAGTGGCGCTTTCATCGTGCTGGTGCAGTCGCAATACGAACCGGACTGGGGCTGGCTGGCAACCAGCCCTCCGGACTATCTGTTGCCGATTTCCGAACCCAATCCCTGGGTCAAACCGTTCGATCCGATCTTCAGCGCCGGGCAACAACTGGTCTTCCGTCTGCGTGCCAACCCGACGCTCAAGCGCGAGGGCAAGCGACTGGGGCTGTTGCGCGAGGAAGATCAGGTTGCCTGGTTGCAGCGCAAAGCCCAAACTGGCGGCTTTGAAGTGCTCTCAGTGCGCACTCAGAAGCTGGGGTTCGTCCAGGGTTGGACTCGTCAGCGGCAGCCGCTCAGCCTGTTTGCCGTGCAATATGATGGTGTGTTGCGGGTCACTGACCCACATCTGTTCGCCCAAAGCCTGAGGAAGGGCATCGGCTCGGCCAAAGGTCTGGGGTTTGGCCTGCTGTCCGTAGCGCGCGCTGGATAGGCAAGACGATCTGCAGTTCGCCCATCTCAGGAGGGACGCGATGAGCCAGGACTTGCATATCCTTCCCAAACTGCGTGACAGTCTGAGCTATCTGTATGTTGAACACGCAGTAGTGCAACGTCAGCAACATGCCATCGAAGTGCTCGATGAGAATGGGCGCATGCTGGTGCCAGTGGCCTCGCTGTGTCTGCTAATGCTTGGCCCTGGCACCAGCATCACTCATCCTGCCGTCCAGATTCTGGCGGCGAATGGGTGCAGCATCATCTGGGTAGGCCAGGACGGGACACGCTTCTATGCCTGGGGAACGGGCGAGACCCACAAGGGCTACCGGCTGCTGCGTCAGGCTGCTCTCGTCAGCGATCCCGTAGCCCGCCAGGAGATCGTGTTGCGCATGTATCGCAGGCGTTTCAACCAAGACCTCGACCCAGACCTGACTTTGCCTCAGATTCGTGGGCTGGAAGGAGTGCGGGTGCGCGAAGCCTATGCCCAAGCCAGCCGTACCTACAATGTCCCCTGGCAGGGACGCCAATATGACCGTTCCAACTGGCATAACGCCGATCCGATCAATCGGGCCTTGTCTGCCGCCAATGCGCTGCTCAATGGCATTTGCCATGTGGCTATCGTTTCTGGGGGCTATTCTCCCACTTTGGGCTTCATTCACACGGGTCGGTATCTATCTTTTGTCTACGATATCGCTGATCTCTACAAGACGGAGATCACCATTCCAGTGTCCTTCGAAGTCGTGGGCGAATCTCCGGAAAAGGTGGAAAGCCGTGTGCGGCAAGCTTGCCGCGAACGCTTTCGCCAGACGAATCTGTTGGGGCGTATCCTGCCCGACATTGACAACTTGTTGGGTATAAAAGCCAGCGAAGACCTCTCAGATGACGCCTTGGACGATGAAACCTTTTTGCTGCAAGGGTTGTGGCCGTCGCTGGTTGAGGAGACAGTTGAATGATCGTGATGATCCTGGAACGGGTCCCCATCTCGTTACGTGGGGAGCTAACTCGCTGGCTGCTTGAGCCGTATCCTGGCGTGTTCGTGGGACACGTCTCCGCCATGGTGCGCGACCGCTTGTGGGAAAAGTGCTGCAAGTCGTGCAAAGACGGCGGAGTGGTGCAGATCTGGTCAACCAACAATGAACAGCATTTTACTATGCGCATGTATGGCGAAACCAGGCGTTCGATCGTAGATTTAGAAGGCATCCAACTTATTCGTATTCCTTTGTAAGTGGAAGGGTTTTCCCCACACGCGTGGGGGTGAACCTCATCAAAACCAGTGAATCGAGCCTGCGTGTGCGTTTTCCCCACACGCGTGGGGGTGAACCTGGTATGGCTTGTTTCATAGAGCGTGCTTGGACAGTTTTCCCCACACGCGTG
>FWPU01005362.1_pt1 | contig 27983 bp, 21 predicted proteins | sample 2228361 | NCBI WGS metagenome assembly FWPU01 (sample SAMEA103939777, study PRJEB20133) | metagenome
GGAAGGCTTTATGAAACAGAGCATAGACTTGGAAGCATAGCAGTGCTTACAAATACCGAGTATGAAGCCACTGAGGTCTTTGAGTTATTTAAAGGAAGGGTAGAGATAGAGCAGGCATTTGATACATTCAAGAACTTACTTAATGCAGACAGGACATACATAAGGGATGATGAGGGATTAAATGGATGGATGTTTGTAAATTTTGTGTCCCTGATATTGTATTACAAGATATACAACGAGTTAAGGAAGGCAAGGCTTTTAAATAATTATTCAGTCAAGGATTTATTAATGCATCTTAAAAGGATATACATACTCAAGATGCCCAATGGATGGCAGATTTCGGAGTTTCCAAAGACAACAAGGAAAATTATCGAAAAGTTGAGATTTGATTTACATATTACTTAAAATTAGGCAGAGTTACGGGTTAATCGACAAGGCTAAATTATAAATTCCATCAATTGATGTAATCGTTGATGAGGCACTCAATAAACTTAATTTAAGACCAGACTATTTCATAACCTGAATCTCTGAAACTCATTCACAAGTGAACTTGTGGTGCTGTCCATTTCTTTCACAACCTCTGCCAGTTCATTCGCTACCCTTACAAAATCACCTGCTATATTCTTTATATTTTCAATAGATCCAACCATCTCCCTGCTCATCTTCTTCTGCAAGTCTATTGCATTTACTATCTCACTGATCTGTATCGAGACATTCTCCATTGCCTTAGATATCTGCTCACTGCCAGTTGACTGCTCTCTGGTAGCAATCTTTAATTGCTGGGAAAGCTCCTTTATTTTTTCAGTCGCCTCTATTATCAACCTGCTGCCCTTTGATTGCTCCTCCATGGCTCGATATATGTGTTCTATCTGTTCTGTCATCTGTCTTACAGCCTCAGTTATCTGTTTTACAGCCCTTGTCTGCTCACTGGTAGCCCTTTGTATGATCTTTGCCTTATTACTTGAGAGGCTTGAACTCTCTATTATGGATCTTAAGGTATCACTTACATCATTAAAGAGTTTCATGCCATTTTTTACACTCTCCATTCCCTTTTTTGCCATCTCCACGGATGCCTTAACTTCATCCTGAACACTCTCTATCAAAGATGCAATCTCATCAGTGGATGACGATGTCCTTTCAGCAAGGTTCTTTATCTCATCTGCAACCACAGAAAAACCTTTGCCATACTCCCCTGCCTGTGCTGCAAGTATTGCTGCATTTAGGGCGAGAAGATTTGTCTGTTCAGTAACATCATCTATTACATTGAGTATCTTTCCTATCTCTTCTGATCTCCTCCCAAGATTATTTATAACCTGAGAAAGGGAGTTAACTGAATCCCTAATATCCTCCATCCCCTTCTGAGCTCGATTTATAGAATCAAGTCCTCTCTGGGATGCCTCGAACACAACCTTTTCAGCAATCTCGACTGACTCGTTTGCTGAGTTTTCAACCTCCTTTACAGAGGCATTTATCTCTGAAAGGGATGAGGCAGTCTCTTCAGATGATGATGAGAGAAATTCGAGACTTTCTGTTATCTCTTTAATGGATGCAATCATCTCTTCTATGGATGAGGCAGCCTCTGCAGCAATCTGGGAAAACTCATTTGCACTCTCGGCAATCTTCTGTATAGATGCAGACATCTCTGTTATGGATGATGTAACTTGGGATGCAGATGCACTGAGACTCTCAGCACCCATAGCGACAGAGGATAAAGAGTTATCTATGTTCTCTATCAATTGAGTTGCCTTCTCTACCATATTGTGCTGGGTATTCGAACCTGTTAAGGCTTTACCAGAGGAATTAACGATCTTCTCCATAGCTCCTGATACATCACTCGTCGTAACCTTCATCTTAGAAAGCATCTCCCTTAGGTTTTTTGCCATCTTGTTGACTGCGTCGCCAAGGGAAGAGAGCTCATCTTTGCCTTTAAGGTTAATACTCACTGAGAGATCACCCTCTGCTATTCTTTGTGCTGCATTATGTATACTAAAGATGGGTTTTACAACGATCTTTCCAAGAAGAAGGATTAATACTCCTGAGAAGATGGCAAGGCCTAAGATGGACAATATAATCGTCAAGAGAAGTGATTTATTCATCTCCTGATGAGCCCTTTCAGTAGAAAGTCCAACTATCACATAACCTGATGGTTCATCTGCCACAATAATAGGAATCTTTGCCTCTACCTCTCTTTCATTCAACCTATCCTTCTTAGTCATATCCCTTATGGTATTTCCATTCTTATCAATCACCTTGAGTTTTAGAACATCTGTCTCAGAGAAGACCTTCTGGAGAGTTTCATCGAGGAGGGTATAGTCCATGGTAAGGAATGAATAATTTCCCACACCACCTATAATCTTACCAATGAGATTAGCATTATTCATCGCTTCTCTCTCAAGAATAACATATCTCTCGATATAAATGTATGTAAATGTGAGTCCAAATATCAGTCCAAGAAGACCAATAACTACAATCCCGAGCTTTTGCCTGAGACCTTTCTTAAACATGATTATACCCTCTCTTCAATTTATTTCACTCTCACAAAACCATTCTTCTCTACGATCTCCTGACCCTCTGGAGATAGCATAAAGTCTATAAACTCCTTCACCTTACCCTGAGCAGGCCCTTTTGTGATGAGGTTTATCTGTCTCACAACCTTATATTTCTTATTTCTGATGTTATCAGGTGTTGGTAAAACTCCATCTATCTTTATTATCTTTACCTTTGTTGTATCTATTACTGCTGTCGCAAGTGGTCCAACAGCACCCGGGGTATTTCCGACTGTATCACTCAATGTCTTCATAGGTGATACGATTGCTCCATCCACATAGGGCTTCTTATCCATCACCATTTCCTGGAATTCCTCCCTGCATGCACAACCAGGAGTGCTCACAACGACCTTTATCTGAAGATCAGGACCTCCAACCTCTTTCCAGTTTTTAATCTTACCTGTCATTATGTCTTTTACCTGTTTTAAGTTGAGGTTATCCATAGGCACACCCTTATTTGCCACAAGACCAACCGCTCCCCATGCAACAGGATAAGCCACTATACCCATCTTAAGTTCATCTTCCTTGAGATCCCTTGAGACTCCACCAAGTTCCACGGTCCCAGCAAGGACAGATTTAATACCCGCACCAGATCCACCACCACTGAGTCCGATCTTGTACCCTGTCTTCTTTTGGAATTCAATAGACGCATCCTTCATGATCCCTTCAAGAACTGTAACAGAGCCTGCGTATTTAAAATCCACTCCATAAGCAACTGAAAAGGCAAAAAGGATAATGACCGCAACAGAACTCAAGATTAACCTTCCCATACTTCCCTCCCTAATTTTAAAATTTTAAAATATCATACCACCTTTTTAATTATAATGTAAATAACTCCTGTCCATAAATAATTTTAAAAACTCTTACCGGGTAAAACAGGTACACAATTAAATTAAAGACCTAAGATTCAAAGTTATATATGAAATCAGCACATTCGATTAAACTCCATCACTTTCAAGAAGTTGAATTTGAAAAATTAGTAAAAAAGACAGAAGTGGCATTACTAAGAAAGATGGATTCATAAGTCATCTGATGTACCTCAAATTGGACCTGTATAGAACTATATCAATAGACAGGTTTAACCTGACAGGATATGAAGGAAGTGGTATCCTCACCTCACGCCGAGAAAACCATTTCTTTTCACAATCTCCTGACCCTCTGGAGATAGCATAAAGTCTATAAACTCCTTCACCTTACCCTGAGCAGGCCCTTTTGTGATGAGGTTTATCTGTGCAATTACTTTATACTTTTTAGCCTTTATATTCTCAAGTGATGGATAGACGCCATCTATCTTCAAAATTCTCACCTTAGATTTATCAACAGCCACAAGGCCTGCGGGTGCAATGCTACCTGTTATATTTGAGACTGTATCAGAGATGGTATTCTCAGGGGTAACAATCGCTCCATAAAAGTATTCATCTTTAACAATAGTCTCTTGAAACTTCTCTCTCGATGCACATCCCTTTGTGCAGAGTATTACCTTTACAGGCAGATAAGGGCCACCCACTTCCTTCCAGTTTTTTATCCTTCCTGTCATTATATCTCTGATCTCTTGAGATGTAAGATTATCTATAATTATTCCTTTATTCACAATTAGAACAATAGCTGTCCAGCCGATATTATACACATGAAGTCCTTGTGCAAGTTCATCCTTACTTAAATCCCTCGAGACCATGCCTATATCAACCATACCGTTCAGAACTGCATTTATACCTCCCTTAGAACCACCTCCACTCACACCTATCCTATAACCTGTTTTATTCTCAAAGACCTGTTTTGCCTCCTTAAGTACATTATCGAATATGGTGAGACAGCCAGCAAATTTAAGATCAACCGCCTCTGCATTTAATGAGATAAAGATCATACTCAGTAAAATAAATATTATTATCTTCATCCAACCCTCTTATTATATAACAGTTTAGTTTTCCGGCTTAAAAAAGATTATCATAACTATTTATCATATGTCAAACTTTTAAATCTTAATCAAGAAGATCTTACTTTTCATTTTTCTTTATTGGCAAGCCTTGACATCTCGCCACTTTGCATCCTTCAAAGTAGAGTAAAGACAGAATCTATAGAGGTATACACTGAAATATTAGACTGAAAAGATGAAATCTTGAAAAAAGCTGAGGTTAATCTTTTTAACTTAGATGATAAATCCTTAGATAAAACAATCGAAAGCATCCCTGATGAGAAGGTGAAAAATTTCTACCTAATGGCAAAACCGGTCGCAACAAGCAATAATGCAAGAAGGAGAAAAGATTTTGCTAAAGCTTTTAAGAAAAATCTTGATTTAATGATATTATCAGTAAAAGATTATGTGGATGTTGTTAAAAAATTAAATCTTAAACTTAGAAAAGTGGATATAAAAGTTGGTGATTTGCGAAATGTAGCACTTGAGGATAATAATATAGATGATATAGTAACCTCTCCACCTTATTCAATCGCATTATATTATATTTACCAATGATGCTCACGCATTAAAAACCTTGGGATATGATTTAAAGGAGCTACAAGAAGAATTTATCGGTGTCCGGGGAAAAGGACAAAAAAGAATAGATCTCTACAACGAAGATATGGAAAAGGGCTTGGGAAAAAATGTACAGAGTTTTAAAGCCAGAAAAATATGCTGTGATAGTCATCGGAAATGCAACTTATCAGGGTAAAGAGATAAAGACAGCAGAATTCATCGTAGATTATGCAGAAAAGATTGGGTTTAAACTTCTAAAAAACATAGATAAGATAATCTTTGGACTTTACAATGTGATGCAGAAAGAGAATATCCTAATATTTAAAAAGTTTAAAAATATGAGCGAGCAAGTGGAAAGATAAAATGACACCACCCAGAAATTGCATTTATGTTAAAATTCTTCATGAGATTTCTGGCAGACCTCCATATCCACTCAAAGTATTCAAGGGCAACGAGTCCTGATATGTCTCCTCAGGGACTCTGGAGATGGGCACAACTTAAAGGTTTAAATGTGATAGGCACAGGAGACTTCACCCATCCATTACATTTCAAAGAATTAATGGATAAATTAAAACCCTTAGGTGATGGTCTATTTATGTTAAAAAAAGAATTCCAGAAAGACCTTGTCCCTGACTCAGTAAAAAGCGAGGTTCATTTTATATTGAGTGCAGAGGTGAGTTGTATCTATGCAAAACATGGTAGAGTAAAGAAGATACATTCTATAATACTCTCTCCTGGATTTGCTGAGGTCATAAAGATAAATAAAAGACTCTCAAAGATAGGAAATCTTGATGCCGATGGAAGACCGATTTTGGGAATGGATGTGAAAGACCTTCTCAAGATTATTCTCGATATCTCTGAAAAAAATATCCTCATACCTGCGCATGCATGGACACCCCATTTTTCGATATTTGGCTCAGAATCTGGCTTTGATTCGATAGAGGATTGTTTTGAGGAATTATCAGAAAATATCTACTCTATAGAGACAGGTCTCTCATCCGATCCACTAATGAACTGGAGATTATCGAAACTCCATAAGATTACCCTCACATCCAATTCCGATGCCCACTCTCCCCAGAAGATCGGCAGGGAGGCAAATATATTCGATACAGATATATCATATGACTCAATAATAGAGGCGATAAAGACAGGAAAGGGATTTCTGGGAACAATAGAGTTCTTTCCAGAAGAAGGAAAATACCATTATGATGGACACAGGCTCTGTAATGTGAGGCTCAAACCATCAGAGACCATAAAAAAATACAATGGAATCTGTCCTGTATGCAATAAAAGACTCACTGTGGGAGTTCTTCACAGGGTGGAGAAACTCTCGGATCTCAAAGAGGGCTCAAAACCGCTAAATGCACCTCAATATTATTACATCATACCACTTATAGAGATAATTGGAGAGATACTTGATTCAGGAGTGAATTCAAAGAAAGTAATGAATGAATATATGAAGGTTATCGAGATGTTAGGAAATGAATTCAGAATCCTGCTCGATCTACCCATTGAAGAAATCAGGAAAACAGGTATGAATGAACTTACAGAAGCAATATTAAAGATGAGAAGAGGCGAGGTGCATATAGAACCGGGATTTGATGGTGTGTATGGAAAGATAAGTATAACAGGAAAGGGCACTCCATCCTTCCCCGTGGAAGAGAAAGACGCGGAAAATCAGATGAGTCTTTTTTAGGATATTACTTCATCACAGCACCTGTCCCTGCAGATGTGACACTTCTTGCATACCTTAAGAGATAACCCTTTGTGATTTTTGGCTTTGGAGGCTTCCACTTACTAAGCCTCGATCTTATCTCTTCATCTGAAAGAAGAAGGTCTATCTTCCTTGCTGGAATATCTATCCTTATCCTGTCACCATTCTTTATTATTGCAATAGGACCACCTTCCATTGCCTCAGGCGAGATATGTCCCACACATGGCCCCCTCGTACCACCAGAGAATCTTCCATCTGTAATAAGGGCAACTGAATCACTAAGCCCCATACCTGCAATAGTTGCTGTAGGTGAAAGCATCTCCCTCATCCCTGGACCACCTTTTGGACCTTCATACCTTATCACAACGACATCACCTGGCTTTATCTCACCATTGAGGATAGCCTTCATGCTTGCCTCTTCTGAATCAAAGACCTTTGCGGTACCCTCGAATCTCATCATCTTTTCACTCACTGCAGACTGCTTTACAACCGCTCCCTGGGGTGCAAGATTACCCCTCAGGATCGCTATCCCACCTTCTTTATGGTATGGCTTATCAAGCGGTCTTATAATATCTTCATTGTATATCTCGGCAGACTGGGTGATCTGCCATGTCGTCTTCCCGCTGACTGTCTTTACATTATGAATCAGATCCCCGAGTCTTTTTAAGATTGCAGGTATTCCACCCGCTGCATCGAGATCCTCAAGGAAGTATTCTCCGCCTGGCAGCATATTTGATATATGGGGGGTTGTTCGAGATAATTCATCGAACACCTCAAGAGGAAGTTCCACTCCAGCCTCATGTGCGATCGCAGGTATATGGAGAACTGTATTCGTTGAACCTCCAAGTGCCAAGTCAACTCTTATGGCATTCTCGAATGCCTTTCTCGTCATGATCTTCCTTGGAGTTATATTCTTCTTTATCAGTTCCACTATCTTCACTCCGCTATGGAATGCCAGCCTCCTCTTATGAGAAGTTATGGCAAGACTCGTAGCACATGTTGGTAAACTCATCCCCAGTGCCTCTGTCACACATGCCATGGTATTTGCAGTATACATTCCCTGACATGAACCAGGACCAGGACATGCACACATCTCGAGTTGTTCGAGTTCCTCATCACTTATTAAGCCCCTTTTATACTTACCTATTGCCTCGAATGTATCATTAACAAGGGAGAGCCTCTTACTCCTTAAAAGTCCTGAATGCATTGGACCTGCTGTAATGACTATTGATGGTATATCGAGCCTTGCTGCCGCCATAAGCATTCCAGGTGTGATCTTATCACAATTTGTGAGCAAAACTAACCCATCAAGTTGATGTGCCTCTGCAATAGTCTCTATCATATCAGCTATGAGCTCCCTGGATGGAAGGCTGTAATGCATCCCTCTGTGACCCATCGCAATCCCATCACATATTCCTGGAATACCGAAAAAGAATGGATAACCACCTCCTGTATGGATTCCTTTCTCTATAAATCTCTCAAGGTCTCTCATGCCTATATGTCCTGGAATAATATCTGTAAAACTCGTTGCAACACCTATGAATGGCTTATTCATCTCAGATCTTGGAATACCCGTTGCATAAAGAAGGGCTCTGTGCGGCACCCTCTCGAGACCCTTTTTGATCTTCACGCTCCTGAGTGGCATAAAAACTCCTTTCTTTCTTATTTTTTATTATATGATGAAAAGATTATTTTATCTCACTATCAGATTACAGAGTTCTTCTTTTTCCATTCCCTTATAATCTCTGCCATCTTGTCCTTTTTCTGTAGTTTTAGTTTTTTTATTCTCTGGATCTCCACTTCATCATCAGGAGTTAAGAATTTTTTTGACTCAATTTCGCTCAACATCATATCGAGTTCCCTGTGTTCTCTTTCTAACCTTCTGTACTCTTCATTCTCCCTTCTTAATATCTCTACAATCTCGCTCTCTCTCACAGTAACCTCCTATACACTGATTTTCCCCTGACCAGAGGGTTTAATAAAAAATTACCATAAAAAAATTGAAAAAGCAATAATAAAAAAATATATATTTCAAATAGTTTTGAATTAGTCCAATACACACATGTAAACCCCTGATTTTGTACACCGATGCGATGAATAAAGAATAGCTCCCTCTAAGCGTATACCATTTATATCAGTCAGGCTATGGTTTTGTAACCAAAGATAGCACCTTATTCTCATTAAAAAATTCCTTTAGGAGTTTTAAAGAAAGATCATCATATTCTTTGATTAATTCTTTATCAAGTTCCATATATGATCTTGGAAGCAGTATTTCTTTATGAAATACTGCTATCTTTGACATATCCATATTCTCTATCGTGTATTTCAATTTTTGATAAGAAATAGCAAGGTTATCTTTAAAATCAATAACCTCATTCAATATTTGTAATATTTTATATCAAATTTATAAAAATGTGAACAAACTCCCAAAAGCACCAAAAAGATAAGGGAATCGTAATTCATTGTAATTCTGGATAATATGCATTTTTCTTCCAGACATGCAAACATTTGAAGGATGCATGACATCTTTAGGCTTCCCGCCATACTAACCAGAAATAAATGTTTAATATTCATACTTATAATCCTTTTTTCCTTATCTACCTTTATAAACTCCTTATATGCCTTAACCTCAAAGCCCTTTCAATAGGCGTAAGGAACTCAAGACTATTAAATGCCTCAGGATTACCTGCAGATGGTCAGTACAGCACAACAAAGGATCTGGCAATAATGAGGTTATACAGGAAATGCCAGGCAATGTTTCGTTGGTGCTGCAAGAACAGATAATGGAATATACTTAGTAATCATGGGGGTCTCATCGAGAAACAGGCTCTGGAGGTATGCTGAATCACTCTTCGATATTACAGAGGAAACAAAGACCTTCAATGTTAACGGCAGAAGTAAATCAGTATCTTAATAGGTTTGTTCAGAAAAATCATCTTTTTTTCTGATTGAAAGAAAATCAAGAGTATGTGTTAAAGTTCTACCAATCTACGAGGTTGTAAACCTTTCACTATACCTTCTCAATCCTTACCATGTTAATTGGAATACCACCGTTTAATGGTGAACATGTAAGGGTATGAATCTTTGCATGGGGAAAATGAACAGGTACAAATATAACTCCTTCAGTGATTTCATCTGTAACCCTTGTCTTAAGATAAAGAGATCCCTTCCTTGTGGAAACTTTAACAAATGTATCATCTTTGATACCAAGCTTTTTTGCATCATCTTCATTAATTGTAAGAACAGCATCAGATGCGGTTGAATCAAGATTCTTCGAAAGATAAGAGAGTATACCAGAGTGCTGCTGCATATAACCGGTCATCATATATAGAGGATACTCATTATCAGGTGTTTCACATGGTTTATATTCTGGTTTGAAAAATATAAAATCTTCTCTTTGAAATTCATGTTTCATAAAATCTTTTATCTTTTCTTTAAATTCTTCTCTTATGGATGTTATATCTCTGGCTATCTCTCTATTCATTGTCCTTGCAAGATTCCTGAGGATCTTCCAGTCAGTAACACCGTCACGATACTCAGAAGATAATCTTCTTACTTCCTGCATCATTCCTGTCATGCTCATAAATAAGCCCTCTTTTTCAGACCATGCACTTGCTGAAAGAACAACATGTGCCATCCTTGCAGTCTGTGTGAGCGCTATATCCTGAACAACGATGAATTCTAGACTCCTTAAAGTATCCTCAACTATCTTAAGATCAGGAAATGTAACAAGTGGATCCTCACCCATTATATAAAGCGCCCTTATACCTTTTCTGTAGATCATATCGCCGAGATCAAGACCATTATTTAGAGGTCTTACACCACCAAGATACATCCCCGGAGTATTCGAATACTCTGCTGGCACCTGAAGCCTTCTCGGATCCTCTCCTGTAATCATGAGAAGATTAAGTCCAGCAAAAAAGATATCCCTCGATTTATTATTTTCCTGTGAATTAGAGGTGATGGATATCATCTTCTGTGAGGTAGTTGCAAATTTTCTCGCAAGATCTACTATTACATCCTGTGGTATACCCGTAACCTCAGATGTGTACAGGGGTGTAAATCTCTTTATGTATGAAACATATTCATAAAAACCCTTAAGACCTTCAACATTCTTTTTATCATATAATCCATTATCAATGATATACGATGCAATCCCATTTAGCAATACAACACCTGTACCAGGTCTGAGTCTTAACCAGTCAGTCGCATGCCTTGCGAGTTTAGTCTGTCTTGGATCCGCAACTACAAGTTTCGAGCCATTCTTTTTTGCAGCAATAAAATTGAGACCATAAACAGGATGTGTTGCAGTAATATCTGATTCAATAACGAGTATAAGTTCACTTCTCAAAGGCATTTCCCAGTCAACAGACACAAACTCCATTCCTGTAGCCTCTTTAATAGCACCCTGTGCCTTTAAATATCCGAATCTTGCCAGAGAATCTATATTATCAGTGCCTATGATCTCTCTCATAAATTTTTGTAATACATAATTGTCTTCAATCGTGCATCTCTGGGAAGCAATAGCACCAATGGATTGAGGACCATATTTGAGTCTAATCTCTTCAAGCCTCCCAGCCACGGTGCGCAGTGCCTCTTCCCATGACACAGGTACAAGTTCACCAGATTTTCTTACAAGGGGTTGTGAAAGTCTTGAACTTGAATAAAGAAAATCAAAACCAAACCTTCCTTTTGCACAGAGATTTCCATCATTAATCCCGATACCTTCCTTTCCCCTTGCCCTGACTATTCTTCCTTCTCTGATACTCACATTCGTAGTGCAACCGCATCCGCAGTATGGACATATGATGGGATATTCATCCATAAACCATACCCTTGAACGATGTCTATAAGGCTTTGCACCGAGTGCACCAACAGGGCATGCATCAATACACTGCCCGCAGAATTCACAATCAAGGGTCTCCTCAAATGCAGGGCTTATCTTTGTCTTAAAACCTCTTCCAATTAATGCAATAGCACCAACTCCCTGATGCTCATGGCAGATGCGAACACACTTACCGCAGAGTACACATCTATTTGGATTTCTCTCGACTATCGGACTATCGAGTCTCTCAGGTTCATCCTTTTTTGGAGCATAAAATCTGCTCTGCGAAGGACCATATTTATATGCGAGGTCCTGCAACTGACACTCCCCTGCCTTGTCACATACAGGACAATCAAGGGGATGGTGTAAGAGAAGTAACTCCAGAACGGTCTTTCTTGCCTTTATAACCTTTGGAGTATCTGTCCAAACTATCATCCCCTCTTCAGCAGGTGCTGCACATGATGTGATGAGCCTCCTCTGACCTTCCACCTCCACTATGCACAATCTACAACCACCATATGGAGCGAGTCTTTTATCCCAGCATAGATGAGGAATATAAATGCCATTTTCAAGGGCTGCCATAAGGATGGTTGAACCATCCATTGCCTCAATATCCCTTCCATTTATCTTTAACCTTATCATCACATCCTCCTCATTTTACCGTGCTTATTTCTTCAACTTTTTCTGTAAACATATCAACTGGTCCTGTCTTTAACGCTCCAAACTTACAGGTCTCGTAACACTGCCTGCACTTAATACAGAGTGCCTGATCTATATTGTGAGGTTTTTTCCTTTCACCACTGATTGCCTTCTGAGGACACACCCTCGCACATGCACCACAACCCGTGCACTTTTCAGGATCAACATAGAATGTCACAAGTGATTTACAGACTCCTGCCTTACACCATTTATCCTTGATATGGGATTCATACTCATCCCTGAAATACCTGATTGTCGTAAGAACTGGATTCGGAGCTGTCTGTCCCAGACCACAAAGAGAAGCAGCAATGATGTCATTGGCAAGGTCTTCAAGCGTCTCTATATCACCCTCTTTACCCCTACCCTCTGTTATATCGGTAAGCATGTCTAACATGACTTTTGTGCCAATCCTACAAGGTGTGCATTTACCGCATGACTCATCAGTCGTGAATTCAAGAAAGAATTTTGCTACGCTTACCATGCAGTTGAGGTCATCCATTACCACCATACCACCTGAACCAACTATTGCACCTGTCTGGACAATATCCTCATATGTGACAGGGGTATCCAAAAGATGCTCTGGTATACATCCACCCGAAGGACCTCCAAGCTGAACTGCCTTAAATTTTCTTCCTTTCTTAATTCCACCACCTATATCGTATATAATCGTTTTCAGTGGAATTCCCATAGGAACCTCAATAAGACCTACATTATTTACTGCACCTGTGAGTGCAAAGACCTTCGTGCCTGTAGATTTTTCTGTACCGAGACTCTTAAACCACGAGGCTCCATTGAGTATGATTGGTGGAATATTGGCAAATGTCTCTACATTGTTAAGAACAGATGGTTTATCCCATAATCCCTTATAGACAGGGAATGGTGGTCTTGGTCTCGGCATACCCCTTTTTCCTTCAATTGAACGCATAAGTGCAGTCTCCTCACCACAGACAAATGCACCTGCTCCCTGATATATCTCTATATCGAGGCTATAACCACTGCCAAGGATATTCTCTCCCAGAAGTCCATATTCCCTTGCCTGTTCTATAGCTATCTGGAGTCTTTTGACTGCAAGGGGATACTCTGCCCTGACATATATATAACCCTTTGTAGCACCAATCGCCTTTCCTGCTATTATCATGCCTTCTATTACTGAATGGGGGTCACCTTCCATTATGCTGCGGTCCATAAAGGCACCTGGATCTCCCTCATCACCATTACAGAGGATAAATTTAATATCAGACTTCACCTTCCTACAAAGTTCCCATTTAAGACCTGTAAGAAAACCAGCACCACCCCTTCCTCTGAGACCTGAATCTTTAACCTCCTTTATTATCTCCTCAGGTGTCATCTCAAGGAGTGCCTTTGCTACAGCCATGTACCCATCCCTTGCTATATATTCCTCAATCTTTTCAGGATCTATAAGTCCTTTATTTCTCAATGCCCTAAGAACCTGATTCTTAAAGAAAGGGATCTCATTCATAACAGGTATGGCATGCTTTTTCTGTGGTTCTTTGTACATCAGTCTTTCAACAGGTCTGCCTTTTATGAAATGTTCTTTTACAATCACCTCGGCATCCTCAGGGGTAAGCTTCTCATAAAATATATCGTCAGGATAAACGATACCTATTGGTCCCTGGGCACAGAAACCATTACAACCTGTGAGAATAACATTTATCTCATGAGAAAGGTTGTTTCTTAATATCTCTTTCTCTAACGCATCCCTTACCTTAAGGCTACCACCTGAGATACAGCCTGTACCTCCACAGAGCATTACTGTCTTTACAGGTCGCTTTTCCATATCAAACCTCCATCTTTTCAGTATGCCGTTTCACTGCCCACGACAAGGGCATAATCCTCAACAGGTTTTCCACCCATTATATGTTCATTGAATATTCTCTTTATCTTTTCAGGATTGAGAAGCATGTATTTCACAGGTGGCTCACCCAATATCTCAACCGTAGCCATGGGCTCCTTACTGCAGAGTCCTGCACAGCCTGATGTAGTCACCATTACATCTGTAACACCTGCAGATGTTATCTCATTAAGGAGTGAATCCATCACATCTCTCGCACCTGCTGCAAGTCCGCATGTACCCATATGCACCGTCACTTTTACCCTGAATTTCCCTTCTCGCAATGAAAAATCAGCTTTGTATCTCTCTTTAATCTTTTTTAAATCCTCTACAGTAAGTTTTGGCATCTATCCCCCTTTCTAATTACTGTAATGTTTAAGTATATCTTCTATCTTCGTTGCATTAACCGAACCAAATGTATCCTTATCTACGACCACAACAGGAGCGAGTCCACACGCTCCAAGGCATCTTACGGATTCCAAAGAATATTTTCTGTCAGAGGTAACCTCTCCGACATCTATTTTAAACCGGTCCTTTAATCTCTTCAATATCTCTTCAGCACCCTTAACATAACATGCAGTCCCAAGGCAGACCCTTATATTGTGTTTCCCTTTCGGTTTCATTGTAAAGAAGGAGTAAAATGATACAACACTATGAACCTCACTCACAGGTATATTCAGACCCTTTGCTATATACCTCTGAACAGCAGGTGGCAGATAACCTATCGCCTCTTGTGCCTCCTGTAGTACAGGTATGAGGTTTCCTGGTTTATTCTTATATCTCTTTATAATGGAAGACAACTTTTCAGTTATATATTCTGAGGTCTCCTCATGGGGTATCTCCCTTGTTATCGCCTTCCTTGCATCTATTGCCTTCATCGTAACATCAAGGAGAAGCGCTGGTGAGAAGGGTTTTGGAAGATAATCGAGAACCCCGAGACCAAGGGTATCCCTGATACTCTCCTGAGAGGGATAACCTGTAATAACGACAACACCTATATCAGGTTTTATGGACCTGATATTCCTTATGAATTCTACCCCATCCATCTCTGGCATCCTGAGATCAGTAATAATGAGATCAATGTTATCGTTCTTTATTATACTTATGGCATCCCTTGCTCTCTCAGCTGTAAGAACATCAAAACCCTCTGGATTCAAAATCCTTTCACAACTCTTCAACACAACAGGTTCATCATCAACCACAAGTATCTTACCCTTCATGCACTTAAAACCTCCTTAACTTTACGAATAATATAATACCTAAAATTATAACTTTAAAGGATCTATTTTTAGCAACCACAATAACCAGCCCTCTGAAATGCATTCATTACTGAGTGCACACATAACCTCATTTGCCCTCTCATTCACCCTTTTTACTGTACCGCTCATTGGTGAGAAAAGCTCAAATATCCTGCCATCTGACACAAGCAATCTTGCAAATGGTTCACCTGCCTTTACAGATCTAATTTCATGGGACATCTCCAGATAGAGCATATTCCCTGCTATAAACCAGTACCTCACATCTGTACCTATCTCCCATAAGCCATCCTTGAGAGGTCTTGCCCATGTGCCTTCTTTATAGAATATAGTCCTCTCATCTATCTCTGATAATGGCACGACCATGTTTCTGAATTTATCTATATATCCTTTTCTCAAGATCCAACCTCTTTTATCGAAGATCTTATTCACAGTATTTATGAGAAATTCAGGTGTAAAGGGCTTCTCGAGATACTCAAGGGCACCGAGTTTTATTGACTCCCTTGCATCCTCAAGGGATGGATAACCTGTTATAACAACAACATCAGAACCAGGCTGTATCCTCACAGTCTCCTTAAGAATCTCAAGACCATGAATATCAGGCAATCTCACATCCGTAATGACAAGATTAAACTCCTCACTCGAGATCTTCTTTATGGCATCCTCACCCGTACCAGCAGTAGATATAATAAAGCCCTCTGAAGATAGTATCCTCTTACATGTCCTTGATATTATTACATCATCATCTACTACGAGTATCCTTCCCTTTTCCATTGCATCTTATTAAAAGCAAAATCCATGCCAGAAAAAACAAGCCTCTAAAATTGATTAGATAAACCTTTATCACAATATATTAAGAAAGAATAAAATTCTTAAAGATATTGATAAATAAGTAATTTTTTGCCATATCTAGTATTTATCTTGAAGACATCCTTAATGCAACCATTATACAAGTAGTGCAAAGATGTATAAAATTTTCATCCTCTTTGTATAAAAAAATATACAAGTTTATAAGTTACTGATCTCTAAACCTGCTTCTCATAAACTTTATACTCAGTAAAATTCACCTCAAAACAAAAAGTAATGTGAATGTTTTTTCCAAATAAATTTATAGAGCCTATTAGCATAGATATGCTACATTATATAAAGATGAATGCCATGATAAAAAAGATTATAGGTGTGATTGGTGCGGGTTTATGTGATTCTCATATCTATGAGAACGCAAAGTTGGTTGGGAGTCTGATTGCCATGAAAGGCGGTATAGTAGTAACAGGCGGACTTGGTGGTGTAATGGAGGCTGCATCTATGGGTGCAAAATTAAAAGGCGGTATAACAGTAGGGATCATCCCGCAGACAACAAAAGGAGAAGCAAACAGATATGTCGACATCCCCATCGTAACAGGCATGGGTGAGGCAAGGAATATTATTATAGTGAGAACAGCGGATGTCCTTATCGCAATTGGTGGAGAATATGGAACACTCTCGGAGATAGCCTTTGCACTAAAGATGGGAAAACCTGTGATAGGACTGAATACATGGGATATCAAGGGTATTATAGAAGCCACATCACCTGAGGATGCAGTCGAGAAGGCATTCAGTTTTCTCGAGAAATAGGTTCATTCCCTGGCAGCGATAGTTCTCAGATCGTTAAGAAAATCGATGAGTCTAGTGAGGGCATCTTCTTCTTTTATCTTTATGAATACTGACCTCTCCTCAAGAGAATTCACAACAATGCTCCTCTGTTTTCGTATAGACTTCGGTATTTTTTCAAGGTCACTCCTTACGAGTTCATTTTTATACCTTATCTCGAATACATCCCTTCTCTGAATAACAGCCTCAATGGATAATTCACCACAGATGATTCTCAGTCGTGATATCTTAAAGAGATTCTCCATAGCATCAGGAATTGGTCCGAACCTCTCCATTACCTCTTCTCTTATCTCCATTATCTCTCCTTCGTTCATCACAGTACCAACCCTTCTGTAAATACTAAGCCTGGTATTTATATCTTCTATATAATCATCTGGTATCATGGCAGAAACATGGATATTGAGATGAACATCCGGTCTTTCCTCCACCTTCACTCCTCTCAATTCAGCAATAATCTTTTCGAGCATCTCAAGATATAGATCCAATCCAACCGCATTTATATGTCCTGACTGTTCCTTTCCAAGAAGATTCCCTGCACCCCTGATCTCCAGATCTGTCATAGCTATCCTCAACCCCGAACCGAGATAACTCATCTCAGAGATCGCTCTTAGCCGTTTCCTTGCATCCTCACCGATAATATCCCATCCTGGAATAAGGAGGAACGCATACGCCCTGACATTCGATCTACCAACCCTCCCTCTTAATTGATAGAGGTCACTGAGACCGAACTCATGGGCATTGTTGATTATTATCGTATTTGCAGATGGTATATCCAGACCAGAGCCTATAATAGATGTAGAGATGAGTACATTTATCTTCTTTAAGAGAAAATCCATCATAACATGATCAAGTTCTTTTCTCTTCATCTCTCCATGCGCCACACCAATCCTTGCCTGAGGAACTATCCTCTCGATGAGATCCTTTATCTTCATAATATCCTTTATCCTGTTATGGACAAAGAATACCTGACCATCTCTTTGGAGTTCATATATAATAGCGTTTTTAATAACATTCTCATTAAAAACATATATCTCGGTCTTCACAGCGAGTCTCTCCTCAGGAGGGGTTTCCATGATACTCATGCTCCTCAATCCTGAAAATGCCATCTGGAGTGTCCTCGGTATTGGTGTTGCAGACATACTAAGTGTATGGACACCCTTCTTTAATTCTCTCAGTCTCTCCTTATCTTTCACACCAAATCTGTGCTCTTCATCTATTATTAAGAGTCCAAGGTTATGCAACACCACATCCTTTCCAAGAAGAGAATGTGTTCCTATAATAATATCTACTTCCCCTTTCTTTAATGCCTCGAGTATCCTCTTTCTCTCACTCAAAGACCTCATACTGCTTAGTGCCTCTATCCACACAGGAAAGGACGAAAATCTCTCCCTAAATGTCCTGAGGTGCTGTTCAGCAAGGATTGTGGTCGGAACGAGAACAGCAACCTGCTTACCATCATAAACTGCCTTGAATGCTGCCCGCATCGCTACCTCTGTCTTACCGTAACCAACATCTCCAACAAGGAGCCTGTCCATCGGTCTATGTGATTCGAGATCCATCTTTATCTCTTCAATAGCCTTTAACTGGTCAGGGGTCTCTTCATATTCAAAAAATCCATCGAACTCCTTATGGAGTTCAGTATCCATGCTAAGAGGAACTCCTTTATAAACCTCCCTTTCAGCATAGAGTCTCAGTAACCTATGAGCCATCTCTTCAATACCCTTCTTTACCCTTCTCTTTGTCCTTTCCCATGTCTTTCCACCAAGGATATCTATCTCGGGCTTCACTCCTTCCTGAGCCCTGAATTTACATAATTCATGTATATTCCTTGGAGGCACATATAATCTGTCACCACCCCGGTACTCAATTACCATGAGGTCCTCAATAACATCCTCTATGTTTATCCTCGTTATTCCCCTGTAAATGCCAATACCATGTTTTTTGTGGACCACATAATCGCCTTCCTTCAAGTCCTCAATGGACATGAGTAGTCTTGGTATCTTTGCTTTCTCTCTTTTTCTTGCCCACACCATCTCGCCGAATAACTCTCTCGATGTAATAAGGATGGTATCATCAAGGATAAAACCTGAGGAAGGAGATTGTGGAATAATAACTATATTCCCTCTGTAATCCCTTACTCCCTCAATAGATAAAACAGGTGCAACTATTCCATGCTCAAAGAGTATATCCCTCACCCTCATAGCCTGAGAGGATGTTCTGAGGGCAAGTATCACCTTTCTTTCTTTTAAATATGTTTTAAGTCTCAAGGGAAATTCATCAAAAGAATCCCTTTCATTAAATGGCATTCCTGTTCCTGAAAGGGGTAAAAACCCTGCATCAACACCCTCTGCCTTCAGTGGATATGAGGAGAGTAATACAGAAACCATCTTTACATCTTCAGGAATGTCTGAATCAAAATCACCTATGTAGACTACCCTGTCCTTTATCATCTGATTTATCCTCTGAACTCCTTCACCTGATGGTCTGTGCGGAGGTCTTGCAGGAAATATATCAAACCCTTCAATCTCTTCCTTTGCTTTCTGTGTTTCCAGATCGAATGTCTTTATAATCTCAACCTCGTCACCAAAAAACTCTATCCTGAGGGGCAATTGGGATGTGGATGGAAATACATCCAGAATGAAATTTCTGAGGGAAAATTCTCCCCTTCCTGTCACGAGTGGTGATTTCTTATAACCGATCCTTATGAGAGATTCTGTGAGTCCGAGTCTATTAAAAATCTTCCCCTTTCTGAGTTTTATTATCCTTGATTTAAGGTCTTCTTCAGTCCAAAAATCGACATTGAATATTCCTGCATTCGTTACTGCGTGTCTGTAATCATCACGATTCATAACGAATAGAGACCTCATACCTTCATCACAGATCTCATCTCCATGAGAGAGACTAATGATGTTATCATCAATCCCAAATAATATCGAGAAAAAGACCAGATCTTGATAAAAGGTCCTCTGGAGCTCCTCATTTCTTTCTATATAAATAGTCTTCAAAGGAGTATAAAGCACAAGGGCTGCCCTCGCTGAACCATGAAGGTTGAATATTTTTAATGAAATGGATTCCTTATGAGAGGGCTCGATCTCCTTCAATAAAAAATTTATCCTTTTTGAAATGGTTTCAAGCATTATGGTCTTGCCACCAGAAGACTAATAAATCTATAATACCATATGGAATACATAAGACCACCTCAGGATATACCTATTCACTGCCCTCTCTGCGGAAGAGAACTTAATGGTTCTCTGAGAAATTTGAATGGTATAAATGGCTGGCAATGTGAATGCGGTGAATTCATTCCAGAAAATCTTGTGTACAATCCATTCTCTCGTGGAAGAGACAGGATAGAACCCCACTTCGAGAGGAAATCAAGGTAATGGCAGCGACACATAAAGGCTATTATGGAAGATTTGGAGGTAGATTCGTCCCTGAAACACTGATACCAGCTCTTGAGGAATTAGAGAAAGGACTCAAGGAGATTAAGAGGGATAGGACCTTTGAAAAGGAATTCAATGAGATACTCAGAAACTATGTTGGAAGACCAACACCTCTTTATTATGCAAAGAATCTTACAGAACACCTCAAAGGCGCAAAGATATACCTCAAGAGGGAGGACCTCGCCCACACAGGTGCCCATAAGATAAACAATGCAATAGGACAGGCACTCCTTGCAAAGAGATTAAAAAAAGAGAGAATAATAGCAGAGACAGGTGCAGGACAGCATGGTGTCGCTACTGCCACAGCAGGTGCCCTTACAGGCCTCAGGTGCACAATCTACATGGGTTCTGAAGATATGAAGAGGCAGGCACTCAATGTATTCAGGATGAGACTCCTTGGCGCAGAGGTGGTAGAGGTAAAGACAGGGTCAAAGACACTCAAGGATGCCATAAATGAGGCTCTGAGGGACTGGACCACTAATGTGAGAAATACCCACTATGTCTTAGGCACGGTATTCGGTCCACATCCATTTCCTGAACTCGTTAAATACTTCCAGTCAATAATAGGAAGGGAGACAAAGAAGCAGATCATAGAGTATGAAGGAAGACTTCCAGATTATCTCATAGCATGTGTTGGTGGAGGAAGTAATGCGATAGGTCTTTTCAGTGCATTCCTTGAATATGATAATGTGAGGATGATAGGGGTCGAGGCAGGCGGAAAGGGTATAGAGACAGGACTCCATGCTGCAAGGTTTGCAGGTGGTTCAATAGGAGTATTTCAAGGTGCAAAGAGTTATCTCCTTCAGGATGATGACGGAAATATCCTCGACACATATTCTGTATCAGCAGGACTCGACTATCCATCCGTCGGTCCTGAACATTCATATCTTAAGGAAAAGGCAAGAATCCATTACACATATGCAACAGATGAGGAGGCACTCGATGCATTCGAGTTGCTATCTAGGACAGAGGGTATAATCCCTGCCCTTGAATCGAGCCATGCCCTTGCAGAGGCCATAAAACTGGTACCCATATTAAGTAAGGAATCCATAATCATAGTGAATCTTTCAGGAAGAGGGGATAAGGATGTGGAACAGGTATCGAGACTGAGACCCATCAAGGAGTATTCTTCATGAGGATATTGAAAGAAGAAAAAAAGAAATCAAGATTCATAAATAGATTCATGATGAGGTCATTAGAACCTCCAGAAGAGATCGAAAGGGCAGTAAAAAAGATACTCGAGGATGTAAAGAAATATGGTGATAAGGCTGTAATAAAATATACAAAGAGATTTGATTATAGAGGTATCAGAGAATTAAGGATAGATAATAATGAAATAGATAAGGCTTCAAAGATGGCATCCAAAAAACTCATAGAGAGTCTCAGGATATCTGCAAGGAGGATAAGGAGATTCCATGAGAGGCAGAAAGAAAAGACATGGATATATAAGGAAGATGGAATAAAACTCGGTCAGATTATAAGAGGCATCAATAGAGTCGGGATATATGTACCAGGAGGAAGGGCTTCATATCCCTCGACTGTTTTAATGAATGTGATTCCTGCACAGGTTGCTGGAGTAAGAGAGATAGCAGTGGTCACACCAACGCCTGATGGTTACCTTAATCCTGCAGTGGCAGGCGCAATAAAGCTCCTCGGAATAAATGAGGTCTACAGGATTGGAGGTGCACAGGCAATCGGAGCGCTTGCATACGGAACAGAGACCATAAAGAGGGTAGATAAGATCACCGGTCCAGGAAATATATATGTAGCCATAGCAAAAAGAATGGTCTATGGTACTGTTGATATAGATATGATTGCAGGTCCAAGTGAGGTCCTTATCATAGCAGATAAACATGCCAGAGCTGAGTTTATCGTTGCGGATCTTCTGAGTCAGGCTGAACATGATGAATATGCATCGAGTATACTTATAACAGATTCCGTGGAACTTGCAGAGAGGGTAAATAAGATGATCATGATAGAGGTAAGGTCTCTCAAGAGAAAGGATATTATCATAAAATCATTAAATAATTTTGGAGCTATTATTGTGACCGCTGATCTCAAAGAGGCAGTCGAGATAGCAAACATTATAGCACCCGAGCACCTCGAGATCATGGTGAAAAGACCATACAAAATCCTTCCTTTTATAGAGAATGCAGGTGCTGTATTCATCGGAGATTGGACCCCGGAACCCCTTGGAGATTATTCAGCAGGACCAAATCATACACTCCCAACATCTGGAACTGCAAGATTCTCATCTCCCCTTGGAGTCTATGACTTTATAAAGAGAACGAGTCTCCTTGAGTTTTCAAGAAAGGGTTTCATGAAACTCGCAGGGATTGTCGAGACCATTGCCCTTACAGAAGGACTCGATGCCCATGCAAGAACGATCAATGTAAGACAACTTAAGGCAAAGAGACTTTAATCCCAATGGAAATGCTTTTAACCCGAAACTATCCTTCCTCAAAATAGAATCTCTTGAGACAAGATTATCCATAATTGAGGTTTCTTGTGTAAAGATAAACTCTCAGGTCATCTCTCTCTTTCTAAAAAGTAAAAGCGAAGTAAACCTTTAGGGAAAATGCCATTTCAAAAAGATTGTCTGTAAGGAAACGCGAGGGTTTGACAATTCCTTAAAATCATATGTATATTATTCTAAAAAGAGGGAGATACTTGTTAGGGGAGATCTTAAAAGAAGAGAGAGAAAGACAGGGTATTGACCTCAGGGATGTCGCAAAGGCATTAAAGATTCGCTATGATTATCTTTTCGCAATAGAAGAAGCTGAATTCGAGAAACTTCCCGGGGAGGTCTTCACAAAGGGCTACATCAGGGCATATGCAAGATATCTCAATATAGACCCTGAACCACTCATTGAGGAATTCAATAATCTTTACAGAAAGGAAAAGAATTTACCTTCAGAACTTAATCCTGAATTCATTGAAAAGGGAGTAAAAAAGACAGGAAGAACCTTACAGTATATAACAGTTATTGTAATATTTTTGGTTCTCATCTCTCTTTTGAAGATAATAGATAGTAACCAGAGAGAACCGGTAATTCTTAAAGAAGAAAAAACTTCTCTCCGTAAAGCAGAGGAGAAAAAGGATTTATCCGTCCCAAAGAAAACGAATGAAGGAATGTTTTCATCTGTGACCCAAAACCAGGAATACACCATAAGATTTACAGCCTCTGAACTCACATGGATATTACTCGAGACAGATAATATAAAAAAGGACTTCATCCTGAAACCAGGGGAATCATATGAGCAAAGAGCAAAGGAGAAGGCAAGGGTAGTCATCGGAAATGCAGGTGGTGTAAAGATTATGGTCAATGGAGTCGAAAAAACAATAGAGGCAAAATCAGGAGAGGTGAGGATACTCAATCTACCCTGATGCTCCCTTTAATCAAACCTCGATTATCTCGAAGTTTTCCTGATGTAGAGTAGGGTCTTCTTTAATATTAATCTTTACATTAAATCTACTCTCTATCTCCTCAATACCTCCCCTCTCCTCATCTGTTAGGAGTTCAGCAACGAGGGGATGGCACTGGATTATTAGGGTTGATGCCATATAAGGTCTCATCTTTTTTATCTTTCTTAGAATCTCATAAACAACTGTCCTCGGTGACTTTATGTATCCCCTTCCATCACAATAAGGGCATGGCTCACAGAGTATCCTTGTTATACTATCTCTCACTCTCTTCCTCGTCATCTGGATCAGACCGAATTCCGAGATATTCAATATATTACTCTTTACCCTGTCCTTTTTCATCGCCTCAAGGAAAGCATTAAATACCTTTTCTCTATGTTCCTGTTTTTCTATGTCAATAAAGTCAATGATAATTATACCTCCAAGATTTCTCAACCTTATCTGGTAGGCTATCTCCTTTACTGCCTCGAGATTGGTCTTCAAAACAGTATCCTCAAAGGACTCCTTTCCCACAAATTTTCCTGTATTGACATCTATAACTGTCATTGCCTCTGTCTGATCTATAACTATATATCCACCTGATTTAAGCCACACCTTTTTACCGAGTGTCCTTGCAATATCGACTTCTATCCCATAGGCATCAAAGATCGGTTCAATCCCATCATATAGTTCTATCTTTTCAGCAGCTCTCGGAAAGTATGTAGATATAAATTCAACGACCCTCTCGTAATCCTCTTCAGAGTCAATAAGCATTCTGTATATATTTTGGCCAATCATATCCCTCGCTGTTCTGAGTAGTAGATCAAGATCTGAATAGAGAAGTGAAGGGGCCTTCACCTTTTCAAATTTTTTCATCACATTATCCCAAACCTTCATGAGAAATTCGAGATCCTTTTTTAATTCAGACTCATTACACCCCTCTGATGCAGTCCTCACGATAATACCAGCACCCTTTGGTTTTATAGACTCTGCAATACCTCTCAATCTCTTTCTCTCCTCATTGTTCGTGATCCTTCTTGAAATCCCAATATGTTCTATTGTTGGCATAAATACAATATACCTGCCAGGAATCGTTATGTTCGATGTAACCCTTGCACCCTTAGTTCCTATTGGATCCTTCGCAACCTGAACGAGGATCTCCTGGCCCTCGCTGAGAAGATCTTCAATGGGCACCTTGTGGGGTTTTATAAAGATCCTCTCAGAAACATCTGTATAAAGAAGTCTATCATCCTCATCCTCCTTGATAAAGTGACTTGAAGATATATCATCGTAGAGGACTATATCTCCCACAAAGAGGAAAGAAGCCTTATTGAGTCCAATATCGACAAATGCTGACTGCATGCCAGGAAGGATCTTTACAACCCTTCCCTTATATATATTTCCCACGAGACTCGCACCTCTCCGTCTCTCAACATAATACTCCACGATCTGACCGCCCTCAAGAAGGGCTACCCTTGTCTCCTCTCTCGTGATATTAACTAATATCTCATTCTGCATTATTTATCATCTCATCTCCGATCTCGATTATATCCATGATCTTTCCATTTATCATAACAAAATTTCCTGTCCTTTTTATCCTTAACTCCTGATTACTCCTTAAAAAATACCTCTTTAAGATATCATTGAGTTTCAATCTACTCGGCGCTAAAAATCTTACGCATTGAGCACCCTTCTCGATTATAGATATACCATTCTCTATAATCTCTTGCTCGGTAACTTGTAAATCAACTCCCTTTACGATATACTCCATCATATTTACGATCGAATTTATTGAAGGTACATCAAATGGTATAACAACCATCCTGTTTATCCTTAATCCTTGAGGAAGAGATGAGTTTATCCTGACTATTAAGGCCTCAAGATTGGGCTTTTTCTTATGGTCACAAAGAAGTATCATATCAAAATACTCCCTCAAGCTCTCAACACCAACAGGTAAGGCATGGCCAAATGAGACCTTTGGAGATGGAGTGAATCCATGACTATACTCCAATGGTATATCCACTCTTTTCAATGCCCTGATTACTGTTTTCATGGTCTCAAGGTGGCTAAGGTATCTCATCATGCCTTTTTTTGAATATTGAACCCTGATTCTTAATCTATTCATATTATCCGCTTTTTTTATTTCGACATATCCTCTATTACTCATGAACCCAGAATCTATGTTTTTTATCTCATCCTCTTTATCTTTCAATACACACCCAAGACCACAACCCGTACAAAACTCTCGACAGGAAGATGTTATCTCTCCTAATTCACTCCTCATATACTCTCTCATGAGATACTCTTTCTTTATACCTGTATCTACTGAATCCCATGGAAGGGGTTCATCGAATCTCAGGTGTCTATTGGCATAATATTTTGCATCAATACCTGTTTTATCCATTGCATCGAGCCACCTCTTAAAATTAAATTGGTCTGACCATGCATCGAGTCTTGAACCCATTCTCCAGACCTCGAATATAAGATCCGATATCCTCTCATCTCCTCTTGAGATTATTGCTTCAATAAGACTCATATGAGGGTCATGACCCTTGTACTTTATGCCCTTCTTCTTGAGTCTTTCCTTAAGATAGGCAGTAACTCTCTTTAACTCTTCAAGATCCTTCTGACCTGCCCACTGGAATGGTGTGTGTGGTTTTGGAACAAATGGTGCAACTGAGACGCTTATATTCACGAACCTTCTTGTATATCTCTTTGCGATCTTCAGTGCCCTTAACGACATATCTATTATGGCATCTATATCAGAATCATCCTCACCTGGTAAACCTACCATGTAATAAAGCTTAAGATTCTCCCATCCCTCCTTAAATAGAATATCGAGAGCCCTCTCGTAATCATCATCATTAAAATTCTTATTTATCACCCTTCGCAGTCTTTCAGAACCAGCCTCTGGAGCTATGGTAAAGCCTGTCTTCTTCACACTCCTTATTAATCTCAATATCTTCTCTGTCACAGCACCAACCCTCAGGGAAGGGAGAGAAACAGATACCTTTTTTTTGCTGAACCTCTGCATGAACTTACAGAGTAAATCATCGAGATGAGAATAATCGCCAGCGCCTAAAGATGTGAATGAGACCTCCTCATAACCTGTACTTCTTAGGGATGCCTCGACTATATCGAGTATCTTCTCGATAGACCTTTCCCTCACAGGTCTATAAATCATTCCTGCTGAACAGAATCTGCATCCCATAGGGCAACCACGGGATATCTCGATATTGAGTCTGTCATGAACTATCTCTGTATACGGAACTATTGGTCTTATAGGATATGGAGCAGTATCCAGGTTATTAACTATCCTCCTTCTGGTCTTATTCTTTAATACAGGGATATACAGGCCTTCAACAGTTAAAAGTGCCATAAGAAGGGTCTCTTTTTTGCCATCTCCATCTGACTTCCATCTCTTTACGATATCGCATATCTCAAGGATCCCCTCCTCTCCATCACCAACAAATATGGCATCAAAGAATCTACTTATGGGCGCAGGATTCACTGTAAGTGGTCCACCTGCTATAATAATAGGAAGTGGCGATTCCCTTTCCGAGGATAAGACCCTCACACCTCCCAGGTCGAGCATATTGAGAACACTGGTGAGAGAGAGTTCATACTGTAGGCTGAATCCAATAATATCGAATTCATAAAGGGGTCTTTTTGACTCAAGGCTCCTAAGGGATTCACCACTCTTTCTCATCCAGCTTTCCATGTCTGTCCATGGGGCATAAAACCTCTCAGCAACCACATGAGGAATGGAATTCAATAACTCATAAAGTATCTTCAGTCCAAGATGAGACATCCCTAACTCATAAATGTCAGGAAAGCACAATGCCACCCTGAGTGAACCATCTTTATGGACTGAATTCCACTCATTATTTATATACCTTGATGGCTTTCTGAAGACAGTTAGATCCATATTTCTAAATAGAATAACATTTATAAAAAAAAGTTTGTCTAAAAATCTTTTCTTCCCTTCTAATCCTTGAGAAGTCCTTTCAGACATTATAAAATATTCCTTAAAACCCCCTAAAATAGAGATAGAAGATCAAAAAAACGAGAAACCTCCTTCTGGTTTAATTATTTTAAGGTGATATAAAATATCACCCAAAAGGTG